>Ga0075761_101_pt1 | contig 181930 bp, 214 predicted proteins | sample RifGroC1_FD_67828 | JGI IMG/M metagenome (GOLD analysis project Ga0075761, IMG submission 67828) | Microgenomates bacterium GW2011_GWC1_37_12b
TCTTCTGGAGAAATACCCGACTTTGCATTACCTCCTGAATTAAAGAATACAATAGTTTATTGGTCTGGTAATCCTGAGAAAAATCTACCGAAAGAAATTTATAGCGAATTAAAAAACAGAGGTATTGAAACCCGGCCTTTTTTCTACCCCATGCACCGCCTGCCCGCCTATATTTCAGAAGAAAGTTTCCCCGCTGCCGATTATTTGTTCCATCACGGCATAAACCTCCCCAGCGGTTACAACCTAACGGAGGGTGATATCAAATATATTTGTGCTGTTATTAAATCATTGTCGAAATGAAGGCTAAAATTAGATTATTGGGTAATTTGCTTGTTTCGGAAACTGCCAGAAATACTTACGCCGTTTTTATCGGTAATGCTGTTTCAGCCGTATTGGCTTTTATTTTTACCGTGACTTTGGTCCGCCGGCTGACTCTGTCGGATTTTGGTTATTTTTCCGCCCTGCTTTCCTTCATGCTGCTTTTAACGGAACTTTCTGATATCGGTATCGGTCAGTCGCTTTCTTCTTTTCTGCCGAGACTGGAAAAAACTGTATCTGCTCTTCACAGCTTTCTTAAAGCGTCATTTGTTATCCAGTTGGCAATTTCATCCGTTGTGTCTTTTACCATTATCATTTTTTCATTAACCGTCTCACGGCTTTTGTTTCATACCGATAAGTTTGCCGGCCTGGTTATTTTGACCGCAATCGGTATTTATGCCACAGTCCTTTCCAATTTTGTCAATAATTCTTTATCCGCCAGGAAAAAATTTTTAAAAGTCGCCTTTCTTACAGTTTTTGGCGCTTTTTTAAGACTGGCACTTCTGATTGTAATAATACTTTTTTCCGTTGTTACCCTGAATAATTCCGTTTTGGTCCAAAGTCTGTCTCTGGTGATCCTGATGCTGGCTGCGCTTTCCGTTCACAAATTTTCTTTTCTTCAGTTTCAGAATCTCCAGAAGGAATATCAAGAAGATAATGAATTCTAGGTAGTTTATCTCCTTCTAATCTTAAAAGATAATTTCCGCCGAGAGTATTTCTTTCGTGAACAGGCAAGGTTCTTACTATTGCCCTCATAGAATCTAGACTATTTGATTTTCTTTTTAGTCCCCTAAAATCAAACACCGCCAAGTGTTGCCCATCGTGATACATATTGCCGTTTTCTCTGATTTCAAATAAAGGATATAGCCCTTCTTGGATAATCCCTCTTCCCATGGATAACATTGTCATTTTCTTGTGTTGTGTTTTAATTATAATATTCTCTAATTTGTCTTTATTGAGCCATCAGGTAGAGTTCTCTCTTCCAAAACTCTCTTGTAGCCTTCCACTTTGGTGCTTCTTCCTACAAACCCGAATTTTGATCAGATTGCGGGAGGTTTATCTCTTTTCTTATCGCTTCAAAAGCATAAAGCAACCCAAGTATTTTCTCCAACTCCGATGACGGTTGCCTATAACCGTTTGATTGGAATTGATAAAATCGCTCACGAATTGGGAAACAAAAATTTAATAGTCCGTTTTTCAAATTATGACGCGACCAATATTGAAAAAGTCAGTTATGACATTGAGGAAGGTAATCAGTTTAAATTAACAGTAATTCCCAAAGGTGATCTCAATCCCCCGACTAAAGACCAGATTAATGTCGGTTATTCGGGAGTATCGGTTGATACTGTTATACTTATCGGCGGAACGGATGAATCAAGTTTTCCTTTGGTTAGCGCAAATGAACTTCAAAGCGCAAACATAATTCATGTCGGTATAAAGCAAATTTCCCTGGCAAGCAAAAAGAATTTTATTTCATTTACCAGAATCGGTTCTTCGATTTCCGAAATTATTTATGGACTGGTCCGCGAAAACCAGCTTTATATTGATCCGGATATTTCAACCAATTTACTTATGGGAGTTGAAGAGTTGGTTGGAGACAATTTCCAGGCGGAAGGCGTCACGGCTGAAACCTTTTATACTTTTGCCGACCTTATGCAATACGGCGCAAAAAGACATTCGAATAAAGGAGTTGAAGGGAATTTTCCTCCGGGTTCAATTCCCGGGCAATTGCCAACGTTTAATCAGCCCATGACCCAACCTGCCGGTATGCAAACACAAAACCCTCAAAGTGGTTTATGGGGTCAGCAAGCGCAACCAATGCAGCCACTTTCTCAACCACAGTCACAAACCCAGACCCAGGCTCAACCCCAATCTGAGCCGAAAATTGAAGACGTGAGAGTCGCTGAGGAGCCAATTGAAGTTACTGACGAAAATGCCCCCGAGGAATGGAAACAACCAAAGATTTATAAGGGCGGATCAAGTAACAGTTGAAGAATAATTTTTCCTGTGTTATTATTCCCCCAGATGTTTGACTAGGATAAAGGCTTACCCTTTTTCTTGGCAATACATGTCGATATGTCACTTTCAAAAGAAGACAAAGAAGCAATAATTAAGAAGTACGCAAGAGAAAGAAGCGATACAGGTTCTCCTGAAGTTCAAATTGCTCTTCTGACTGCTCAGATAAAAAAGCTTGCCGGGCATTTGACCGAGCATAAAAAAGACACTCATTCAAGAAGAGGACTTTTGTCGATGGTTGCCAAGAGGCGCCGACTTTTGAATTACCTGAAAAACTATGACGATACGCGCTATAATGTTTTACTGGCGGAGTTAGAAGTCGAAGGAAGCACTCAAACAGCTAAAGAAGAGAAAAAAGAAGAGAAAAAAGAAGACAAAAAAGAGAAAACCGGAAAGACTGAGAAAAAAGAAAAAAAGGAGAAAAAGATTAAAAAAGAAAAAAAGTAAAAGTGTAGAAAATGGAAGTTGGGAGAAAAAATTAACTCTTCAGTTAACCATTACTACTTAAAGAAGGCTACAAAAGTAAATGAAAAAAACTGAAAAATCTATAGAATTTGCAGGTCGAACCCTGACACTTTCAACCGGCCGTGTTGCAAAACAGGCAACGGGAGCAATTATGGCCAGCTACGGCGAAACAGTTGTTTTGGCAACTGTTGTTTCCGCGCCTCTCCAGAAAGTTTTGGATTATTTTCCACTTTCTGTTGATTACCAGGAAAGGCTTTATGCAGGAGGCCGAATTAAAGGCAGCCGTTGGGTAAAGCGCGAAGGAAGACCGACCGATGAAGAAATTCTTACAGGTCGCCTTATTGACCGATCAATCAGACCTTTATTTTCAAAATATTACACAGGACGTGAAGTCCAGGTTATTATTACCGTTTTATCGGTTGATCTTGAAAACTCCCCCGATGTTTTATCGGCAATCGCAACTTCAGCCGCACTTTCAATTTCATCAATTCCTTGGGAAGGGCCAGTTGGGGTTGTTAGGGTTGGAATTAAAGATGACAAGTTTGAAATCAATCCGACGGTCGAGTCAAAAGGCCTTGACTTGGTTGTTTCGTCCACAAAAGACGCAGTTGTGATGATTGAGGCAGGAGCAAAAGAAGTTCCGGAAGACAAAATGTTAGACGCAATTGCTACGGCTCATAAAGAATCTCAAAAACTTATTAAATTTATTGCTGATTTTCAAGATGAGGTAGGATCAAAGAAAGAAACAATCGAAAAACCAAAAGCAAATACCGGACTTGAGAAAAAAGTAAAAGACTTGGTTGGGGATAAACTTGAGGCAGTTGTCAAAAGCATGTTGGTTAGCGAAGGCGGAAAATCGTTTGAGTATGAAGAAATGCTCAAAGCTGTTACAGATACAGTAGAGAATGAAGAAAAAGAACAAGTTTTTCCGATTTTGGAAAAACTCAAAAAAGAATATATCAGAAAAGTAATTTTGAGCGGCAAAAGACTTGACGGAAGAAAGCATGACGAAATACGCCCACTATCGGCAGAAGTAGGAGTGTTGCCTCGTACTCACGGTTCGGCAATTTTTAACCGCGGAGAAACTCAGGCATTAACAGTGACAACCCTTGGCGCAAGATCTGAAGAACTTTTTCTTGAATCGGCAGAAGGTGAAGAAACAAAGCGCTATATTCATCATTATTCTTTCCCGCCGTTTTCAACAGGAGAAACAGGAAAAGTCGGCAACCCTTCAAGGCGCGAAATCGGACATGGTGCGTTGGCTGAGAGGGCTCTTCTTCCGGTAATTCCGGCAACAGAAGATTTTCCTTACACAATCAGGTTGGTTACGGAAATATTAGGATCAAACGGATCGACATCAATGGCATCAACCTGCGGATCGACACTATCCTTAATGGATGCCGGAGTTCCGATAAAAACACCGGTTGGACAAAAGACGGAATTACAGCGCTTCAGTTGGATGTAAAAACGCTGCAGTTGACACTTCCTATTTTGGAAAAAGCTATCGGTCAAGCCAAAAAAGCCAGAATGGAAGTTTTGGATTTAATCAATAAAACAATAGATGGGCCTCGTAAAAATGTATCCGTTCATGCACCAAAAATTAAAATGACAAAAGTCCCGGTTGAAAAAATCGGAGAACTGATTGGCCCAGGAGGACGGGTTATTAAGGCCCTGATTGCGGAGACAGGCGCAATGATTGATGTTGAAGATGACGGAACGGTGAGCATTTCAGGCGTAAAAGAAGAAGAAGTTGACGGCGCATTAAATAAAATAAATGCAATGATGAGGGAGCCGAAAGCCGGCGAAATTTATGAAGGGACAGTTGCAAGGCTTCAGCCTTTTGGAGCTTTTGTTGAAATTTTACCCGGTAAAGACGGATTGGTTCATGTATCTGACATGAGCATGGATTTTGTAAAAGACCCAAGAGACATAGTAAACGAAGGAGATAAAGTAACCGTACGGGTTAAAGAAATTGATAACATGGGCCGCATTAACCTTTCAATGCTTCTTGATCCTGCAGCGGATGCCGCAAAAGCCGAAAAAAGAGATAGCGGTGGCGGAGGAGGTGGAGGCGACCGTGGCGGATTCAGACAAGGCAGCCAGAGTTTTGGCGGAAGAAGTAGCGGTGGAGGATTCAATCGCGGAGGTAGAAGCAGCGGGGGCCGTGATATGCGGGGAGGAAGAGGAAGACAGGATCGAAACGATCGAGGAAATGCAGACAGAGGAGGACGAGGAAGTGTCGGAGGACCCCATTTTCCAACCAGCAGACTTCTTAGTGATTCCGATAGGTGAACCAACTTCTTAACTTTTTGTAAAATCAAAATTTAATACAGCACTTTTTTAGGTTTAGCTTTCGTGGTAAATTGTAATTATGAGTATAGTTTCTGATGAAATTAAAAAACAGCTTGAGGTAATTGCCAAAGCCGATGTTCCCAATGAACTTCGCGCAAAACTTTCTGAGCGGTTTGAACAATTAAAGCTTCTTGAAGGATCCCCTTCTTTTATGTCCGAATACGACCGTTGGATACGGTATTTGGACTGGATAGTAAGCTTACCTTGGAATAAAACCACCGAAGACAAACTGGATCTGGATAATGCAAAAAGTATACTTGAAGAAACTCACTATGGTCTTCAGGAAATTAAAGATAAAGTCTTGGAATATTTATCGGTTATGAAATTAAAGATTGATAGACATGAGGAAGGAGATGTCATGCGCGCGCCGATTTTATGCTTCGTAGGACTTGTGGGAACCGGAAAAACAACAATCAGCTCAACCATTGCCCGCGCGATGGGGCGAAATTTTGCAAGAATTCCGTTCGGAGGAATGGGTGACCCGCTGGATCTTCGTGGTCAATCAAAAATGCACCCTGAAGCGGAGCCGGGAAAGGTAATTAAAGCTCTGCGCCAGACTCAGAGTAAAAACTGCGTGATTTTATTAGACGAAATCGACCGTGTTACAGACGAAGGACGGGCGTCGATCATGGGTGTTTTGGTTGAGCTTTTGGACCCGAAACAGAATTTTCAATATACGGACTATTATATTGATTACCCTTTTGATTTATCGAGTGTTTTATTTATTGCAACCTCAAATAATACCCACAACATTGCAACTGCAGTTTTAGATCGTATGGAGCCTATTCAAATGCCCTCTTATGTTGACGAGGAAAAAATTACGATCGGCAAGCGTTATATGTTGCCTAGGATTCTAAAGGAGTCAGGTGTCCCCGACGGGGCGATTACAATTGACGATGCTGTTTGGGCACAGATTGTGCGACCCTTAGGCTTTGATGCAGGGATGAGAACACTTGAGCGAACGGTTTCGAGTATTGTTAAAAAGATTGCAAGATTAATTGTAGAGGGGAAAGCCAAAACATTTCAAATCACCCCCGAAAACGTAAAACAGTATTTAAGTTAATATGACCTCCACGGATAAAATATCTGAACTAGAAAAACTTAAGAAAAAAATGCTAGCCGATGAAGACTTGCCTCTTAAAAAAGGAGCAACGAACCTTGTTTTTTCGGACGGAAGCCCCGATGCTGAAATTATGTTTATAGGCGAAGGCCCGGGTTATTGGGAAGACCAAAAATCCCTACCATTTGTCGGAAACGCAGGAATGTTATTAAATCAGCTTTTGGCCTCGATAAAGTTAAAAAGAGAAGATGTTTTTATAACAAATGTTGTCCACCATCGCCCGCCCGAAAATCGTGATCCCGAACAATCTGAACTTGATGCCTACAAACCATATTTAGACGAAATGATAAAAATTGTTGACCCAAGAGTAATTATTACTCTGGGGCGTTTTTCCATGGGAAAATTTATGCCGGGAGTTATGATAAGTTCTGTTCACGGAAAACCAAGGAAAGTAAATTTTGGAGGTGCTGAAATTCTGGTTATTCCTATGTATCATCCGGCGGCAGCTCTTCGAAACGGGAATGTAAAAGCACAAATGCTTACTGATTTTAAAAATATTCCAGATATAATAAAACAATCCGAAGAAGTAAAGGAAGAGAAAGTGGAAGAGAATGACGAAAAAGATATTCAACAGATGAACCTGCTTTAATGATTTTATGCTTAAATTTATTGCACTATCAGGTACAACCAGCGTAACCGAAAACCTTTATGTTTATGAGGCTGACAATCAAATGATGATTGTTGATTGCGGTGTGGGATTTCCCGATTTGGAAATGCACGGCGTCGACCTTGTAATCCCGGATTTTAGCTACATTATTAAAAATAAGGAAAAACTTAAAGGCATAGTTGTTTCTCAAGGTCACGAAGATCATATCGGAGCCATTCCGTTTTTACTCAAGGAAGTAAATGTTCCGATTTGGGCAGCTCCTCTGGTAACGGAATTTTTGAAAGACAAATTTGAGGATTACGGAGTGCGTGATTTTACAATTAATACATTTAACGTTGATAATGATGAATTTAAAGTCGGACCATTTACAGTTTATCCATTTAGAGTTACTCACTCGGTTCCTGACACGTGCGGATTTGCAATTGATACACCTGACGGAAGGATATTCCATGTACCTGAGCACAAAATGGACCAAAATCCCGTTGACGGGAAAGGGTTTGACACAGAGCGTGCAAAAAAATTGTCCGAAAAAGAAGTTTTGTTTTTGGCATCTGACTGTTTGGGTTCGAATAAACCTGGATATTCTCCAAACGAGCGTTCAATTGAAGATAAGATGCTTGAAATTGCAAAAACCGCAAAGAACAGAATTTTTGCAACCGCTATCTCTTCAAACATAGGGCGATTTCAGCAGATGATTAGGGTTGCGAAAAATACAAACCGAAAAGTTATTTTTGTCGGACGCTCCGTCCAAAAGAAAGCAGAGATGGCAAATAAATTGGGTTATTTGGATTACGAGGATTGCGTAATTGGGCTTGGAGAAGCGAAAAAACTTTCTAAAAGTAATTTGTTTTATATTGTTGCCGGCTGCTACGGCCAAGCCGGAAGTTCGGTTTACAGAATCGCAACGGATGCTCACGAGAAAGTCTGGGTTGAAGAAGGTGACATGATGATTTTTTCGGCCGATCCGGCTCCTCCTTATACAAAAGAAAGCGAAGATTTTGTAGTTGATGAGCTTATAGATCGCGGAGTCGATGTCCATTATTACGACTTAAATGAAGGATTATATGTTTCCGGACACGGTTGCCAAAATGACATTTTGGAGCTTTTCAAAATTACTAATCCAAAATACTTCATTCCGATAGGAGGCACAATTCGCTTTATGAATGCGTATAAAAAACTGGCTGTTGCAAATGGTATTGAAGAAAATCGTGTAATGCTTCTTAAACCCGGAGATAATATAAGCTTAAATAACGGTCAGGCAACAAAAGGCCAAAGAATTGCGACGAAAGAAATTTTGGTTCACGGACTTGGTGTTGGAGATATAGGGAAAGTTGTTTTGGGCGATAGGGCAGTTTTGGGAAATGAGGGAGTTGTAGTTGTTGTTATAAAAGTTGACAGCGGTGGAAGAATGGTTGGAAACCCTCAAATTAAAAGCCGAGGATTTGTTTTTGAAAAATTAGGCAGCGGACTTTTGCGTGATGCAGAAAAAAGATTGGTAAGACAAATCGGTAAACCGGGGAAATTAAACCAAAAAACAATTGAACAAACTTCACTTGATTACTTGGAAAACTTTCTCTTCCAAAAAATCGGTCGCCGCCCCATGATTCTTCCTGTAATTGTTGAGGTTTAAACAGCTAATTAGGCTATACTTAAAAATATGAGCGAATTGGGTGTTGACCTTGATGCTGGGTATCCTAGCAAATACGCTACGATTATTTTGGCTGCTGAGAGATTGAAAAATAATAACCACACGGGGTTTAATTTGGATGAGGATGACATGGCTGGTGTTATTCAAGACGCGCTAGATTCTAGTTTTGAACTCAGATTGGCAGAAACAGGTCTAGACAACAGATTAATTTTAGGAGAACCTGAAATGGAATTTATTACTGAGGGTAGAGGGATAGAACGAAAAACTCAGGCAGCTATGCACATTAGTGGTCATCAAAGCCGAGCAAGAGCCTTTGGCCTAGGGAGAAGAGAAGCGGAGTTTGATATTAATTACACTTTTTACAATAAAGATGGTGGTGGGATAAGTGCTCTACCGGAAAGATCATCAACTCCTAATGAAATAGCTCCAGAGATAGTGGAAATGTTTAGTGGAACCAATATTGAGAAAACCATTTCTGAAATTGTAGAAGAACAGCTATCTTCTATGGGGACTCAAGTCAAAGTGCTCACAATGCGTATTAACGAGGACGGCTTGGAGGTGCGGGTTCAGAGGGAATACCCTGTTGGCAATTTGAATCAAGTCGAACCTGAGATAACTGAAATGGAAGCGGAAAAAATTATTCCGGAGGATGTGCAAATAGGGTTTGAAGAAGGTCAATTGCCAGTGGAAGACGAGAAATCTCCTGAAGTTACAAAATCAGTAGAGGCCTACCATACTGAACTGGCTCGATTAGAAAAGGAACTGTATGAGCAGCTAGAAGCCGTTGTAGAAGATGCGGGTGATTGGAATTTAGTTCAGGATACAGGGGAAAAGCTTGAGGCTCATAAGGCAATGAGCCCTGACGAGTACGGGAAATCTAAGGTTCCAACCCGTACAACACCAGTTGAGGTGAAAAAACCTGTAGAACCGTCCCCGATTGAACCAGCTAAAAAAGAAGATGTTGAGAAGTTGGCGGTTTGTACCCCAGATGAAATTCGCGATGGGGCGGAATTTGCGGAATTAATAAGTTCAAAAGAGGGAAATGATGTACGATATATCCTTATTTGGGGTAAAGACGGAAAACTTTACTTTGAAGAGACGGATAGGGAAGGGACAAGATATAGTAGACTCGAAACAAAGAAAGTAAAAAGTTATATAAATCTGGATGATCTAAACCGTTATGTTGACAGAAACCTTCAAAGTTTTGCTGGGAATAAAAAGAACGATAATCTTACAATTCAGCGACATTTGCCAATTTTTAGAAATCTTACAATAGAAGAAACTTTGGAGCGAGATAGGTTGGAGTTTGAAAAAAGCGATGTTGATAAGAAACATAAGACATATTCTGCAAAAGACAATACACCACTAACAAAAGATATATCTGCGCTTAGGCACCGACATAAGGGGAGAAAGCAAGCATTAGAAAAAATCGAGTCGGAAAGAGGCTACGATTCGTTAGAAATTACAAGAAGCACGTTGGATGATTTATTAGACGCTGAAGCAAATTACAATGAATTCAATAAATCGCCAATTCATGCCAATGACCCAAAACGCCAGTCTGTTTTTGGACCGTCAGTTACCGAAAGAAGACGTAAATACGCAAAATTACTTGATAGCACCATTGAGAAACATCGTACTTCACTTTTGGCTGCTTTTATGGAAATTGACCAGGGAATGGATGGTCGGAAATGGTCAAACGATGAAGATCAACTCATGTATTTAGAGAATCAAAGTAAAAAGACGGAACTGTTTCAAGAAAGATTGAGGAAAGATAAGTTTGAAAAATTAAGTCCCGAAGAAAAAGTGGTTGCATTAAAGCAATTTGATAAACTTTTGAAAGAAAGGGTAAATATATTAGGTGTAAGAACCTCCAAGGAAATTGAAATTGAAAAGGAGCAAAACAGGCAAAAAAGGATAGAAACTGAGAAGTTAAAAATCGAAAAAAATAGAAATAAAAAATCTCAACAAACTAGAAAGGAACAAGTAGCTAATCTAGTTCCTGAGTTGGTAGTGAATACAACAGCCCGGTCTCCCGTAAGTATTGAAACAGGAAATGTAAAGTTTGAAAGTAAAGTTAAAGTTCCGCAGGAAATTATTGAAGCGAGCCGAGCAAATATATCTGGAAAAGTTGCCACCGAAGTTGATAGATTTTTTATTACTCCCCACGCAGACAGGCTTGTATTGCAGTTTGTAGAAAATGGTCAAGTTATTTATCACTTTGTCCGAATTAGAAGGCCAAACAGGAATGGTGAAGGGCAATATGAACTCCGTTATTTTGAACTGACCGAGGACGGTCAAATAAAAAGTGATCCCAAAAAAGACGTAAATCCACTGAATGAGGATGGGGTGGATGGCGCATTTTTGCGTGCATATGAATATTTTCAAAGAAGGCAAAACGAAGGTTCTATTACAGCACTGGGTTTGGTGGACTTGGGTGAAGTATTCATAAAAAGGTTGGCAGAGTTAAACAATAAACTTGTAGAACAAAACAGACAAAGATTATAAAAACAACATAAGAGGTAATTCCGGTACTCAAAAGTGCTTCATAATGGTGCGGGTTCAATTAGTATAAATTTCTAGGTATAATGAATTCTTAGGGATTTTATGGCAAAAAAACACAGAAGAAAATTAAAGTCGAAAAAAACGCTTCGTCCGAAATTGAAAACGGCGACAATTTATTCAATTGTCCAGATTTCTTTTTATTCTTTGGCTGCGCTGGTTATTATTTCATTTTCAAGACAAGGCCTGATTTTAGCTAAGGTTAACGAATATTTGATTTATCTTTTTTCCTGGTGTGCAATATTTTTGCCTTTTATTTTTGCATCATTCGGGCTTTTGGTTTCAAAACTTCGTACTCCACTGGGCTCTCCGAACGTGATTGTCGGTAATGTAATTTTCGTAATTTCCGTAATGGCACTATCAAGGGCTGGAATTTTGGGGAGAGAAGCTTGGGGAGGAATTGAAACATTAATAACAGGATTTGGAGCGTTTGTTGTTTTTTTTGCATCCATGGTCGTTGGTCTCGTCATAATGTTTAATACTTCGATTGACCATGTTGCGACACTGTTTTTGAAATATTTCAAACAATTCGGACTTCGTGGGAAGATGCCTGGGAAACTAAAATCCAAATTAAATATTCCTGCATTTGGGATGAAGAAGGACCTCAAAGTCTACGGCGAAAATGCAAATAATCCGCAAGGAAAAGCTGGTGTTAGACCATCAGATATAAAACAACCGGAAATTCTTGAACAGAAATTAGTCAGCAACCTTCCGAATGAAGATAGGGTTTGGATATACCCGGATGTTTCAATTTTAAGCGATGCTGTAAGTGGAAAAGCCGACCGCGGGGATATAAAAGGAAATGCGGATATAATCGAGCACACACTTGAATCTTTTGGTGTAACTGCCCAAGTGGTTGAGGTAAATTTAGGGCCTGCTGTAACTCAGTATGCTTTGGAGGTTGCACTTGGAACTAAACTTTCAAAAATCACAGCTCTTGAGAAAGATATGGCAAGAGCGCTTGCTTCGCCGACGGGGACCATTAGGATCGAGGCTCCGATTCCCGGAAGAAGTTTAGTGGGAATTGAGTTTCCAAATAAAGCTCCGGAATTTGTACCTTTCAGAAAAATGATTGAATCGGATCCTATGCGCGAAAAGCCAAGTAAACTTGCAGTGGCATTAGGCTTGGACGTTTCGGGAAAACCGATAGTTGCTGATTTAGCAAAAATGCCACACGTTTTGATTGCCGGACAAACCGGGTCGGGAAAATCAGTCGCAATAAATACATTTCTTTCATCAATGCTTTTCCGCGCTTCCCCTTCTGAAGTCAAGCTTATTTTAGTTGATCCGAAGCGTGTTGAGCTGACTTCGTACAACAATATCCCGCATTTACTTTCCCCTGTGATAGTAGAGCCTAATAAAGTAATTTCGGCCCTGCGTTGGTTGATGGGAGAAATGGACAGGCGTTATAAATTATTTGCCCAGTCGGGAGTAAGAAACATTGACGCCTATAACGAAATGTCGGGATTTCAGGCTCTTCCTTATATAGTTTTATTTATTGATGAGTTGGCAGATATAATGCTTTTTTCACCGGTTGAAGTTGAAGATGCGATCACAAGGATTGCCCAGATGAGCCGTGCAACCGGAATTCATATGGTATTGGCTACTCAGCGGCCTTCGGTTGACGTCATAACAGGCCTTATTAAAGCAAACATCCCCTGCCGAATTGCTTTTGCCGTTGCTTCGCAAGTTGACTCAAGGGTAATTTTGGATGGACAGGGAGCGGAAAAATTACTCGGACGGGGAGACATGCTTTACCTTCCACCCGATCAGGCAAAACCGCTTCGTATTCAGGGAGCTTTCATTTCCGATAAAGATACAAACTCACTCGTTTCATTTTTGAAAAACCAGGGCGTGCAGCCTCAATATACCGAAGAGGTTACTTCAATGCCAAGACCTGGTGCCTCAATGGTTCCGGGAATGGACGGTGAGGTTGACCAGCTTTTTAAGGATGCTGTCACAATTGTTTGCCAATACGACAAGGCATCGTCATCACTTCTTCAGAGAAGACTTTCTGTCGGATATGCCAGAGCGGCACGAATAATGGACCAGCTTGAACAAGCTGGAGTAATTAGCCGTCCGGAGGGCTCGAAACCCCGCGAAGTACTAATAAAAAGCCCCGAAGAGGTTTTTGCAAAAAGTGAAGCTTCAGAAGATTCTGTTGTCTCATAATTTTATTTAAATGATTACTGTAGGAAATTTTATTAAAGAAAAACGTATTGCCAAAAAATTGTCCCGTAAGAAACTTGGAGAGCAAACAAGAATTAAGGAAAGCTTTATTGCGGCAATTGAAGAAGAAAAATGGGAAAATCTACCGGAAAAAACGGTAGTTTCGGGATTTATTAAAAGCTTAGCGGGTGCTTTGGAATTAAGCGTTAACCAAGCGGTTGCGCTTTTTAGGCGGGATTATCCCCAAATCCCAGTTAAGCTAAACCCAAACCCGGATTTGCCAAGTAAATTTGTTTGGAGCCCGAGACTAACATTTGTGACAGGGAGCATACTTGTCGTTTTGGCAGTAAGCATATACTTGTTTTTTCAATATTTTAGTTTTGTCAGAGCTCCAAAACTGGACGTTATAAGCCCAACCGATAATCAAATTGTTAATTCAAAAACTTTGCATGTATCCGGAAAAACCGATGATGAAGCAACTGTTATTGTAAATAATCAACCCGTGGTTGTTTCGGAAGACGGAAATTTTGAAACGGAATTGGAGGTTGATGAGAAGACGGAAAAAGTTGAAATTAAGTCCAGGTCGCGCTCCGGAAAAGAAACTGTTGTTGTGAGAAATATTGATGTTAAGTTAGAATAGTAGTTCATGGACGGAGTTCAAAAAATATTGGTGGTTGTTATAGTGTCTTTGACGGTTTTACTGGTAGTGGTTGGAGTTCAGGTTTTTTTAATTATTACTGATTTGAGAAAAGCTGTTAAACGTCTAAATGGAATTCTGGAGGACTCTGTTTTGGGAGGCGGGTTGATCAGGCCGGATAAACTCTCGGGAGTTTTGGAGTTATTTAAAAAGACTAAAAAGCTGGGTAAACATGGAGACGTGGATTTTAAATCAGGGGACCAATTTCGCGATACATATTAACTGTTAGATTTGTGCCTTCTTAGATTGTATAATTGACCTCATGAATAAAGTCAGCGCAAGCGAAGTCCGCGAAAAATATATTAAATTTTTTGGAAGTTCTCCGAGAAGCCATGCTGAAATTAAACCCGCCCCATTGGTTTTGGAAGATGATCCCACAACCCTTTTTACATCAGCAGGAATGCAGCCACTCGTACCGTATTTATTAGGGGAATCTTATCCCGCAGGAAAAAGACTTGTAAACTCCCAACCATCGATTAGGCTTGGCGATATTGAAGAGGTTGGAGATAATCGTCACACAACTTTTTTTGAAATGCTTGGGAATTGGTCATTGGGAGATTATTTTAAGAAAGAACAACTTCCCTGGATCTATGAATTTTTTGTTAGTGAATTGGGCTTAGCAAAAGAAAAATTATGGGTTTCAGTATTTGAAGGCACCCCCGAAGTTTCGAAAGATAACGAATCTTATGAGATTTGGAAAAAACTTGGTATCCCAGAGGAAAAGATATTTTATTACAGCGCGAAGAAAAATTGGTGGTCAATGACAGGAACGCCTGAAGAGATGAATGTGGGACACATTGGAGGGCCGGATTCCGAAGTTTTTTATGATTTTGGAATTGAATTAGGAATGCATGAAAAGTCCGCTTTCAAAAATGAAAAATGCCACCCCAACTGTGATTGCGGAAGATTTTTAGAAATCGGTAATTCTGTTTTTATCGAGTATAAAAAGGTTGGAGAAAATAAATTAGAGGAACTTCCGCAAAAAAATGTAGATTTTGGCGGTGGACTTGAAAGAATTACTGCAGCCGTTAATGGTATGCCTGATGTTTTCAAAATAGATATGTTTTCTGGAATAATTGCGAAGTTGGAGAAAAAGTTTGATGTTGAATATGGGAAAGATGAGGAAATGGACAGAAGCTTAAGAATCGTTGCCGAGCACACCCGCGCAGCAAACGCACTAATTACATCAGGAATTGTTCCATCGAATAAAGCACATGGTTATGTACTGCGAAGATTAATAAGAAGAGCCCTGATGCACGCAAGAAAAGTTTCGGACTCGAAAGATATTTCTTTGTCTTTTGTCGATCTTTCCAAATTTGGAATTCCGATTGAGCTAAAACCTGAAGATTACGTGCAGAAAGTGTTGGATGAGGAAACCGAAAAGTTCAAAACCGTAATGGATTCAGGGATTAAAAAACTTTCAACGATGGTTAAAAATAACCAGAAAATATCTGGAGATGTTGCATTTGATCTTTATCAAAGTTTTGGGTTTCCCCTAGAATTAACCTTGGAAGCGCTTGAAAGTGAGGGGCTGAAATTTTCCGATAGTGACAGACAGCTTTTTGAGGCAGAATTTGAGAAACACAAAGAACAATCAAGGACTACTTCTGCCGGAGTTTTTAAAGGCGGGCTTGCAGACCAGTCATCTGAAGTTGTTAAACTGCATACCGCCACACATTTACTTTTGGCGACCCTCCGAAAAGTTTTGGGAGAACAGGTTGTTCAAAAAGGACAAAATATAACAAAAGAGCGTTCACGTTTCGATTTTCCCCACCCCCAAAAACTTACGGATGAGGAAGTTGGAAAGGTTGAAAAGGAGATTAATGAAGTGATTGATAAAAAATTACCTGTAAAGTTTGAAGTAATGCCAAAAGAAGATGCACTAAAAACAGGCGCTATACACGCGTTTAATGAAAAATATGCGGATACGGTTAAGGTCTATTATGTTGGTGAGAACTTGGAAAATGCAGTAAGCCGTGAATTTTGTGGCGGACCTCATGTCGGAAACACAAGTGAAATCGGACATGTTAAAATAAAAAAGCAAGAGAAAATCGGAAGTGGACTGATGAGAGTGTATCTTGCGCTAGATAATTAACATTTAACAATTTTTCTACATTCGAATTTCGATTTTAGAATTTCGGATTTTGCCTTATGGATTTCAAGAGTTTTCTGCCCAAAAAAGACGAAAAGAATACCTATGAGTATTTTTGGTCTTTGATAATCGAACCCGGTTGGGTTCAGGCGGGAATTTGGAGAATCGAAAGAGATGAGGCTCAGGTTAACTTCAGCGGAATGCCCGTTGCTTGGGGAAGCGATGAAGACTTAATTACTTCAGCCGACTCGGCGCTTTCTGCATCTGTTCAAAATCTTCCCGATGAAACCCCGGAACCAACGAAAACAGTATTCGGTGTCGTTTCCTCATGGGTTGAAGGTGGCCAAATAAAGGCAGACTATTTGGATAAAATTAAGATAATTTGTACCGAACTTTCCCTAAAGCCGGTGGGTTTTGTAGTAATCTCCGAAGCCGTTGCACATTTTGTTAAAAGTGAAGAAGGAAGTCCGCTTTCCGCAATAATTGTCGGGGTTTATAAGGAAAATATTGAACTATCTGTGTTTCAGCTGGGGAATTTGCTAGGCACAACTAAAATTTCCAGAAGTGTATCAATTGTTGATGATATTACCGAAGGACTCACCCGTTTTTCAGGATCTAACAATCTCCCCTCAAGGTTTATTATGTACGATGGACGCGAGGGAGAGTTAGAAGAGGCGAGGCAAGCTCTTTTGAAGGCTAATTGGGAGGATCATTCCAATTTAAAATTTTTACATACCCCGAAAGTCGAAGTAGTTGAAACTAAGGATAAACTAAAAGCAGTTTGTCTTGCGGGTGCATCCGAAATGTCTGCCGTTGAGAGAGTCACCGATGTTGGTGAAAGCAAAAAAGACGATTTGTCTTCTGAAAAACCGGATGTTGCTCCAAGTGCGGAATCTTTTGGATTTACAATTAATAAAGACTTGTCCCAAACTATTGAGCAGGCTCCTTTAGAAGATGAGCAAATATCAGAGCCCGATGATAGCCATAGTAACGTTGAACCAGTTCATAACTTTACTGAGGAAATTCGTAAAGATATACCCAGGCCGGTTAAAACAAAGCGGTTTAATTTCCTGGGCGGAGTATTTAAAAATTTATCGGCAAAATTTGGGAACTTTTTTAAAAATTTCAAGGGGCTAAGTTTTGGAAAAATACCTCTTATTGCGGGATTGGTAGTTCTTCTTTTGGTAATAATTGGCGGAGTTGCGGCTTGGTGGTTTTTGCCGACAGCGACCGTTACGGTGTATGTTTCGCCAAAAACTCTAAACGAGAGTTTTGAAGCAAAATTTGACGCCTCAGGAGAAACCAAACCACAGGAGAAAATTATTAAAGCCAATTTGGAAAAAACAACTATTGAAGGATCAAAAACAGCTTCAACAACAGGTATAAAAACAGTTGGGGATAAAGCTAAAGGTCAAGTGACTATTTATCGGGCAGGGACTTCGATGAGCCTGCCTTCAGGAACAATAATTAAAGGGCCTGACAGTCTTTCGTTTAGCCTTGATGAAGCGGTGACTATTGCAAGCGGGAGTGCCGGAAGTCCCGGTTCGACAAAAGCCAATGTTTCTGCCGCAAGCATTGGAGCTTCTTATAATTTATCTTCAGGAACAAGTTTTAGTGTAGGAAGTTATTCCTTAGGTGATTTGGAGGCTAAAAACGAGTCTGCGTTTAGTGGTGGAAGCAGTCGTGAGGTGAATGTTGTGTCAGATGACGATATGGAAAAACTTGAAAAGGATTTGACGGATGAGCTGAAAGATAAGGCAATAAAAGAACTCTCTGAAAAAATTAGTGATGATGAGGTTTTGATTGACGCGTCTCTAGTCAGTGGAACCGAATCTAAAAAATTCAACAGCAAAATAGGTGATGAAGCATCAACTTTGAAACTGGATTTGAGCGTTAACGAAGAAGCATTTGTTGTCAAAAAGAGCGATATTGAAGATGTTTCTATGGAGTTTTTGAAGGAGAAAACTCCGCCCGGGTTTATATTAAAAAGAGAAAATATAAAAACAAATATTGAAACGGTTGGCGGAGGTGAGGAAGGAAAATATCGAGTTTCTGTGACGGCTAATTTGCTTCCGGATGTGGACATCGTCGATATAACTAAAAAAATATTAGGGAGATATCCGGAGGTTGCGAAGCAATATATGAGTAAAAACGTTGCCGGTTTTACCGGTGTAGAATTTGACCAAAAACCCACTCTTCCCGGTAGACTTGGAACACTTCCCCGAGTTTACGGCCATCTCGAAGTATTATTGGCAGCACAAAAATGAATACCAATAAAAAAGTTATCCGTCTATGTGCGTTTGTGATGGGAGTCTCGGGCTTGGTAATTCTTTTTTCAACGCTTTTCCCGATTTTTTCTTATGAATGGAGTGCTGATCAGAAATACCCAAAGTTAATTTCACCGTTGGTTGATGAGGAAAAAGCAAGTTTTACTTTTGATAACCGCGATTTTACAAAACTAAGCAGTTGGTTTGAAGATCAGAAAAAACTTCCGGCAAGTGACGATAATATAAGTTTTTTTACAATAAGTATTCCAAAACTTCGTATTGAAGACGCAGTTGTAAAAATCGGCGGGGAGGAACTTTCGGGAAGCCTTATACAATATCCCGGAACCGCTCTTCCGGGAAGGGTTGGGAATGCTGTAATTTTCGGGCACTCAATACTTCCGCAATATTATAACCCAAAAAATTATCTTTCAATTTTTTCGCTTCTGGGTGACTTGGAGGCAGGAGATAAAATTTATGCAAGTATGGATAACAAGATATTTGTGTATGAAGTTTTTAATTCTTTTGAAGTGAAGCCGACAGACTTGGGGATTTTGGATCAAAACAAAAAAGGGTCTTTTATTAGTCTCATAACCTGTACTCCTCCAGGTCACCCCCTGAAACCTAAAAGATTAATAGTTCGTGCTAAACTTGTGGACATAAAAAGCTAAATGGATATAATAGGCATCGATTTTGGCAGGAAAAAAATAGGGGTTGCGCTTGGTAATTCCGAAAGTAGATTTGCTGAACCGCTGCAAGTTGTAAGATATCAGAGTTTGGAAGAAGGTTTGGAGAAAATAAATGATGTGGTTAAGAAAATTCGGGCAGGCAAAGTTGTTGTCGGAGTATCTGAAGGAACGAGTAAAAAAGAGGCTATAGAATTCGGAAATCAGCTTGAGAGCAAGTTTGGAATCGAGGTTGTGTTTCAGGATGAGACTTTGACAACACAAGATGCCCAAAGAAAATCAATCGAAGCGGGGATTAAAAGAAAGACCAGACGCGATATGGAAGACGCTTATGCGGCGACATTAATTCTTCAGGAATATTTAGACAATCTTCAGCAAATTTAACTTATTGACTAAGGCAAATTATGTTATAATCTCTGGTAATGTTAAAAAACATGATCTCTCCAATTCAAGCTTGGCTTATTAGTCAGGGTAGGTGTGTTGGTTGCGGAAAACCTTTGGATAAAATGAAAAGCGAGGCTTGGAAAAACGACACTAAAAAAGTTACCTGCGAGTGTGGGAGGATCTTTGTATACAACAATAAAACAAAAGTCTATAGACGAGCGCTTCTTGATGAGGTTTGATTGTGTTGTAGACCAACGCGAGAAAAACTAATTAGTCGGTAAATTCCAGGGGATTAACAGTAAATGGTATACCTACTTTATTTTCATCTTCTACAGATACCCATTCAATACTGTTAATAGTTTTCGGAATTTCATAAACTGTCTGTCCTTTATCCACCTCGAATACTTCAGGCTCGGAATACAAAGTTTGCCAGATATAGACTTTACTTATATTTTCGGGGTAATTTACAAGCGTTATTTTTTTATTGTTAAATACGAGTGCAAATTGTGTATTTGTGTTAAACACATTAAACGCTTTGTCCCAAGTTAACTGGTAGTTTCCGATAGATAAACTGATTTTTCCAGAAGTCGAATTTTGTGGAACAGTGAATACAATCTGGTTATCTTCCCATTTTGAGTATTCTGTAATTTTTGCATTGCCGATGGCAATGTAAGAGTTTATTGGGTATTCTCCAAAATTTTCTCCCCAAACCACAACTTCATCACCAGCTTTTCCCCAAAATGGCTTAATGCCGGATATTTTCGTGGTTCCAACCGGATCCGTATGTTTGAAAATTTTAGGCTCGCCGGCTACACTGCTTGCGCTACTGTTTGTTGTTTCAATAGGATTAAGCGCATAAATTACCAAAAGTGGTATTGAAAGAAGCGAAGAAATAATAACACTAAGCGTAATTATTTTTTTTAGAGATAGGGAATCTATAAATTTAAACATAAAAGCTTATTTCTTAATTTCAATTGTATTGTCTTTGTGATTAAATGTAATGCTGTAATTTTCAAAAAATCCTTTTCTTCCGATTAAATATTTGCTTCCGGAGCTTTCTGTAAATACAACGGGGATTAAACTTTCACTGTTGCCGACTTGGATTGTCATGCTTCCCTGATATGCGAAACTGGTTGAGTTTCCGTATCCCGTGAAGGCAATTCTTGGAAGAGTCATGATGTCAAAGTTTAGTTTTCCTGCCATTTCGTACGGAAGAGATGAAATTGTTGCACCCGAATCGAGTAAAAAGTCGTATTTGTGAAAGCCGTCTGGAAGTTTTAATTGGATTTCCAGAATCGGTTCGTAGGTTTCACCGATTGTTTGATACTGAAGTGATCGGAGTGGAACTTTAAGTAGTAAACTCTGTTTTTTTCTGGCAGTAATAAACTTCACTCCCACGAAAATGTACAAAATTGTAAATAATGATATTGAAAAAACTAATACCATTACTTTAATGAAGCGGTTATTGTCATTTAATTTTTCAAGTTCAGTATTATCCATGAATTCAGTTTAGTTACTTTAAAGCCTACTTCATCCTAGCAAAAAAGCGCACAGATATCCAAATTATTTGATATAGTCATATTAAAACAAAATGTCAGAACTGACATTTTGTTTGGCAAGCTTAGAATTCCTATATATCAAACTAAAAAAACAAAGATTAAAGCTGGTATTCTGTTTTAAGTTTGCTATAAAATGGTTAGTGTTAATCAAGCTTTGAATATTTGATATGAAAATTAAAGCAAAATTAATTATTCTTATTTTTCCGATATTTTTTCTGGTTTTTCTGGCGATTTCACTTTTTCTTTGGTGGACAATCAACACAAAATCCCCGTCTAATGATCCTACGAAAATCAGTTTTTTGATTCCTAAAGGAAAGTCGGCAAGTGAGGTTGGATCAAGTTTATATAAGGCTGGTTTAATAAAAAGCCCGTTGGCCTTCAAAATCTACGTTCAGGTAACCGATAAATCAAAAAAAATTAATACGGGTGAGTTCGAGCTCTCAAAAAACATGAGTCTTTATGAAATAGTTGACAGATTGGGTAAAGGCCCGGTTGAAATCTGGTTAACAATTCCGGAAGGACTACGAAGGGAAGAAGTAGTAGAAAAAGTTTTGGTTCAGCTTGGAGTTGCTGATGTAAAATTTAGAACTAACTTTTTAACGGCCTCAAAGGGTCTGGAAGGGCAGCTTTTTCCGGACACTTATTTATTTGCGAAAGATGTATCCGCAGAAAGAGTGGTAAAAGTTATGAACGATACTTTTGAGAAGAAATTTGTGGAGTTAACAGGTAGTGGCGGGATAAGAACAAAAAACGAAATTGTTACCATGGCATCGATAATCGAAAGGGAAACAAAAACAGATGAAGAGCGGCCAATAGTTGCAGGTATTCTTTGGAAAAGACTTGATACGGATGGCTGGTTAATTCAGGCGGATGCATCTGTGCAATACGCTGTCGCAAGCGCAAAATGCAGCGCCAATTCCAAATGTCAAAACTGGTGGCCGATCTTAACAAAGACTGACCTGGAAATAAATTCACCCTTCAACACTTACAAAAACAAATCTCTTCCTCCGGCTCCTATTGCAAATCCGGGACTATCTTCCCTAAAGGCGGCAATAAATCCCGTGCCCAGCGAATATTGGTTTTATATTCATGACACAAAAGGCGCAATACACTACGGCAAAAGTATTGAAGAGCATAGAGCCAACATCGCGAAATATTTGGGCAAATAGGTATTGACACGTTGATTCTATGCGATATAATCCTCCTCAGGCGTTGTTTACGCTCTTTCATTTTTTTGACTTAAAATTTCCGAATTTTTCGGACAAGCCAATAAGATTGGCCTTAATAAATGATGTCACAAAAACAAATCCGTCGTAATTTTGGAAGAGACGAGAAGAATCTTCCTGAACTTGATCTTTCTTTAGTTCAACGTGAGTCGTGGCAGAAGTTTTTATTAGACGACATAAGAACGGAACTCACTGAAATTTCCCCAATCGATGACTTCACCGGAAAAAATTGGCAAATTGAACTTTCGGACCCAACAATAGGAGAACCAAAGCTAACCCCTAGACAATGTGAAGAAAAAGGACTGACTTTTTCGGTTCCTCTTAAAATATCGGCGACATTAATTAATAAAAGAAACGGTGATAGAAAAACCCAGGATGTATTTTTGGGTGATATTCCTCAGATGACTTCCCGCGGAACTTTTATTGTAAACGGAATTGAAAGAGTCGTAATCAACCAAATTGTACGAAGTCCGGGAGTATATTTTTCTGGAGACCTGGACGCATCAAGCGGCCGTATGCTTCATATGGCAGAAGTCAGACCCCTTCGTGGATCATGGCTTGAATTTGAAGTTGACAGAAATAATGTAATTGCAGCTAGGATTGATAGACGCAGGAAAGTTATTGCAACAACTATCATTCGTGCACTGGGGATTGAATCAAACGACGAAATATTGGCGCTCTTTAAAGATTCAGATGTCAACGAAAACCACAAATATATAGAGTCAACTCTAAAAAAAGACACAACCGCAAGCCGCGAAGATGCACTGATTGAAATTTATCGCAAAATGCGACCGGGGGAGCCGGCACTTTTGGATAATGCAGAGACTCTTTTTACGAGTCTATTTTTTGATCCAAGAAGATACGATTTGGGTAAAGTAGGAAGGTTTAAAATAAACAAAAGACTTGGACTCCAAATACCGAACGAAAAAAGAGATTGGATTCTTACAAAACAGGATTTAATCGCAACTTTGGATTATTTAATTAAACTGCAAAACGGAATAGGAAGAACTGACGATATTGATCATCTTGCCAATAGACGCTTAAGGCGGGTTGGTGAGCTTGTCGCGACAAATGCTTTCAGAGTTGGACTTCTTCGGCTTGAACGATCAATTAAAGAAAAGATGAGCTTGATTTCTCCCGACGACCAACCTCTTCCGACAAATCTTATTAATGCCAGGCCACTTATTGCGGCAATGAATGAATTTTTCCGATCAAACCAACTCTCAACAATTTTGGATGATACAAATCCCTTATCCGAAATCGATAATTTAAGAAGAGTTTCGGTTTTAGGACAAGGTGGAATAAATCGTGACCGTGCGTCGTTCTCAATCCGGGACGTTAACTCTTCTCAATACGGAAGAATTGATCCTGTAAGGACGCCGGAAGGCCCTAACATTGGATTGGTTTCATACCTTTCTTTGTATGCCAAAATTAATGAATTTGGGTTTATTGAAACCCCTTATAGAAAAGCCGAAAAAGTAACAAGAGGTAGCAAATCCAAAGTCAAAATTACAGATGAAATTGTTTATTTGACTGCTGATGATGAAGAGGAATATCACATCACTCATTCAAATGTTCCAACCGATGAAAACGGTTTTATAACTTCCGAGCGCGTACCTTTTAGATACAAAGGTACTGTTTTGGAAGGACTAAGCGAATTGGTTGATTATGTTGACGTTACCCCGCGCCAGGTTGTCGGGGCTTCATCTTCTCTTATTCCTTTTTTGGCTCACGATGAAGGAAATAGGGCTTTGATGGGTTCAAACATGCAGTGCCAGGCAGTTCCTTTGGTAACTCCTGTTTCTCCTGTTGTCGGAACGGGAATGGAAAGTGAAATTGCAAGAGGAATGAAAAGGACTTTGATTGCGAGAAACCCAGGAACCGTAACTTATGTTGATGGGGAAAGAATTGAAATTAAACTTGATAAAAAGACCGATGAGGGAAACTCCGAGGATATTGAGGTAAAAGACGGCGGGAAAATTGAAAGTTACACTTTAACAAAGTTTAGAAGGACATCAAATTCTACATGTTATAACCAAAGGATAAGAGTAGTTACAGGTCAAAAAATCAAAAAAGACGATCTTTTGGCTGATGGTCCTTCTGTTGACCACGGCGAACTCGCTCTCGGCAGGAACTTACTGGTTGCCTATATGTCATTTGAAGGATACGGTTTTGAAGATGCAATTTTAATTTCGGACAGATTAGTTAAAGATGATGTCCTGACATCAATTCATATCGAAGAGTATGAAGCGGATGTTGTTGATACAAAATTGGGTCCGGAAGAACTTACTAAAGACATCCCAAATGTTGCCGAAACAGAACTTGCTAACTTGGCCGATGACGGAATTGTTGTAACTGGAGCCGAAGTTGGACCAAACGATATCTTGGTCGGAAAAATTGCACCAAAAGGTGAGACAGAATTAACATCTGAGGAAAGACTTCTTCGTGCGATTTTCGGAGAAAAAGCCCGCGAAGTTCGCGATACATCTCTTCGGGTTCCGCATGGAGAACGCGGAATTGTAATAGATGTTTCAATTCTTGACCGGGATAAGGGTGATGAGCTGGGACCGGGTGTTCTTAAGCGCGTTATTGTAAAAGTTGCACAAATGAGAAAGATTACGGTCGGAGATAAAATTGCCGGAAGACATGGAAACAAAGGTGTAATTGCAAAGATCCTGCCGGTTGCCGATATGCCATATTTAGCTGACGGAACCCCTATGGATATCATTATTTCCCCTCTATCAGTTTTGTCACGTATGAATTTGGGTCAGCTTCTGGAAACACATTTGGGTTGGGCTTTGTCCAAAAAGGAGGAAAAGGGTGCGCTTCCGGTTTTTGATAGGGTAACAGAAGAAGTAATTGTTAACGAGCTAAAAGAAGCAAACCTACCTGTTACCGGAAAAATCAGACTTTACGACGGTAGAACCGGAGAAGCTTTCAAAGAAGATACGGTTGTTGGTATTTGCTACACACTTAAGCTCAAACACATGGTTGAGGACAAAACCCATGCCCGTTCAACCGGCCCGTATTCGCTTGTTACCCAGCAACCTCTCGGAGGCAAAGCTCAAATGGGAGGACAGAGATTGGGGGAAATGGAAGTTTGGGGACTTGAATCACACCGTGCTGCCTACATCTTGCAGGAAATGCTTACCATAAAATCGGATGATATTGTGGGACGTGCACGAGCCTTTGAGGCAATAGTAAAGGGTACAGATATTCCTGATGCAACAGTCCCCGAAAGCTTTAAAGTTTTGGTTCGCGAGTTAAATTCTTTGGGGCTGGCAATCGAAGCCGTTGGTGGAGTTTACGAAGATGACGAAGAAGAAGCGGTTGAGCCGGACAAAAGTGCGGTGGAATTGGCGGAAGTTGTAGGTGCTGCGGTTGTAGCAACGGAGGAACTTTTGGAGGATAATTCACCGATGGAAGTTGAAGAAGTTGTTGCCAATTAAAATATTATGGAACCATTAACAGGGTTAAAAAATTTAACAGACTTTAAATCACTGGTCGTGCGACTTGCCTCATGGGATGAAATTCGTAAGTGGTCGCGTGGGGAAGTGGTAAAGCCGGAAACAATTAATTACAGAACTCTGAAACCCGAAAAAGATGGATTGTTTGATGAGCGAATTTTCGGTCCGACTAAGGATTGGGAATGTTATTGCGGTAAGTACAAAAGAATCAGATATAAAGGAGTCATTTGCGATAAATGCGGAGTTGAGGTTACACAATCAAGAGTCAGACGCGAGCGAATGGGACATATTTCTTTGGCGACTCCGGTTGCCCATGTTTGGTTTTTCAAAGGCGCCCCATCAAAAATATCTTTGGTATTGGACGTTGCGCCTCGTGCTGTTGAGCAGGTAATTTATTTTGCAAGATATCTTGTTTTGTCGATTGATCCTCAAAAGAAAAAAGATGCGTTGGCGCAGCTTGATAAAGCCAAAAACGAAAGATTTACCGAAACCAAAGATATGTATGCTGAGCGAAAGCAGCAACTTAAAGAAAAAACTAAAGAGGAAAAAGATAAAGCCGGAGGAAAAATTAAAGGCAAAGAACAGCTCGCCTTGGCATACTCGGAGATTGAGTTGGATTTGCGTAAAAAAGAAGCGGCTTTGTCAGCAGAAGAAACAAAAGCAATCAATAAGACTCAGGAACTTTTTGAAAACTTAACCAATTTGGTTAAAGGACTTAAACCATTATCGGTATTAAGCGAAGAAGAATATGACGAGCTATTTAGGCATGATGCGGCAGATTTTCTGGAAGCAAAAATGGGTGCCGAGGCAATTCTATCGGCAATTTCAAAGGTAGATCTTGAAAAAATGGTAGCTGATCTTCGCAAAGAACTTGAAGAAGCAAAAAGCAATGACAATAAGTTTGTTAAGCTTGCAAAGAGGCTCAAGGTAGTTGATGGAATGCGTAGGGCAAAAATTGATCCGGCCTGGATGATTTTGAAAGTTCTACCCGTAATCCCTCCTGATCTTAGGCCAATGGTTCAGCTTTCGGGTGGAAGATTTGCAACCAGCGATTTAAATGATTTATATCGAAGAGTTATTAATCGAAATAACCGTCTGAAACATCTTATTGAACTCGGAGCTCCTGAGATAATTTTGAGAAACGAAAAGCGTATGCTTCAGGAGTCAGTCGATTCCTTAATTGATGCATCCCAAAGAAAGGCAACAAGAAGGGGACGCGGAAAACAACCTCTGCGATCACTTTCGGACATGCTTCGCGGAAAGCAAGGGCGCTTCAGGCAGAATTTGTTAGGAAAAAGAGTCGATTATTCGGGAAGAAGCGTTATTATTGTCGGGCCTGAACTTAAATTAAACCAGTGCGGTATTCCTAAAGATATGGCACTTGAGATGTTTAAGCCTTTTGTTCTTCGCGAAATGATCCTTCGTGGAATTGCCCCCAACGTAAAAAGTGCTAAAAACATGCTCGAGCGAAGGCCGTCCGAAGTCTTTGACATTTTGGAAGAAATTACTAAAGATCATCCGGTACTACTCAATCGTGCCCCAACTCTGCACAAACTATCAATTCAGGCGTTTTACCCAATACTTATTGAAGGAAGCGCTATCCGTCTGCATCCGGCCGTTTGTTCAGGATTCAATGCAGATTTTGACGGAGACCAAATGGCTATTCACGTTCCGTTATCTGAAAAAGCGGTTAATGAGGCCAAAACCTTAATGCTGCCGGAATTTAATTTACTGCGGCCCGCTGACGGCTCACCTATTACAACCCCTGCGAGCAAAGAAATGGCCCTTGGTGTGTATTACTTTACAAGCGATGATTCACGAATTCCGGAGTCCTTAACAGTATTTTCAGATAAAGAAGAAGCGGTATTGGTCTATCAATCTGGAAAAATCGGGCTTCGTCAAAAAATTTCGGTAAGAATCGAAGGGAAAATTATAAGTACAACTGCCGGGCGGATTATATTTAATGAAACTCTGCCGTCAGGCTTTAGTTTTATAAATGAATCAATTACGTCTACAGTTATAAAACAGCTGTTTAGTAAAGCTTATGTAGAACAAACGCACGAGAAAGTAGTTGAAATGATTGATGCGATAAAAGACCTTGGTTTTATAGGAGGCACTTTGTCGGGGCTTTCGTTTGGTATATTTGATTCAAAGATTTTGCCCGAAAAGGAAGGTATTTTGAAGGAAGCTGATGCCAGAGTTGCCGATATTGAAAGCAATTATGAACAAGGATTGGTAACCGCAGAAGAAAAACGAAGACTAAGCCAGGAGGTTTGGATTGAAACAACAGAGGAAGTTGCTGATAAAACCTGGGAACTTCTGGATCCGTTTAGCCCAATTAGAACTTTCATTGATGCGAAGGTTGGTCGTGCCAGCCGTGAACAGGTTAAGCAGCTTGCCGCTATCCGCGGACTTGTCGTTGACCCACTTGGAAAAATTGTTGATCTTCCGATTAAGTCAAACTTCCGAGAAGGATTGTCCATTTTTGAATACGTTATATCGTCTCGGGGATCCCGAAAAGGACTTACCGATACAGCATTAAAAACAGCTGATGCAGGTTACTTAACCAGAAGGTTAGTTGATGTTGCCCATGACGTAATTATAAGAAGCGAAGACTGCGGATCTGAAGAAGGTTTGACAATAAGGCGTGATCAAAGACCTAAAGTATTTATGCAGAGAATTGTCGGAAGATATGTTTCTGAAGATGTTCTCGATAACAAAGGTAAAGTTATACTCCCGAAGGGAGAACTTATAACAGATGAAAAAGCAATAGAAATTGAGGCAAACGCGGGAGTTGCTAGTGTGGTAGTGCGATCTCCTTTGACCTGTGCAAACCGCTATGGAATGTGTGTAAAGTGTTATGGGATAGAGCTTTCCAACAAGAGAATGGTGGAGCTTGGAATGCCTGTCGGAGTTGTTGCTGCACAGTCAATCGGTGAACCGGGAACTCAGCTTACGCTTCAGACCAAACACAGGGCTGGTATGGTTGGTATCGACGTTACACAAGGTCTCCCCCGTGTTGAGGAATTAATTGAAGCAAGAACTCCAAAAATGATGGCTCCTCTATCGGAGATTTCCGGAGAAGTAAGGATTTCGGAAACTGAAGCTGGTTGGAAAATTACCATCACATCAACTCATACTAAACTCAAGGATGAGCGGGAATATATAATTCCAAAAACATTGCAACTTACTGTATCTGAAAAGGACATAGTTGAAGCGGGAACTGCTCTTGCAACCGGGTCTTTGGATATCCGCGAAGTACTTTCAGTTAAGGGTTTGCGCTCTGCACAGGAATATGTAATTGCCGAAATTCAAAAAGTTTATGAAAGTCAGGGAATTCCGATCCACGATAAACATTTTGAAGTTATTGTTCGAAAGATGAGTGATGAGGTTCGGGTTGAGTCATCGGGCGATACACCCCTTCTTCCGGGAGAATTGATTGATAAAGCCCGCTTTGAGGAGGAGAATGAAAAAGTATTAGCTGCAGGTGGTGAGCCGGCAACTGCGCAGCAAGTTGTTCTCGGAATTACACGCCGGGCACTGTTTACCGAATCATGGTTATCTGCGGCATCTTTCCAGCAAACAACCGATATTCTGACAAATTCATCACTGGCTGCTCGCGAAGATAATTTGGTCGGACTTAAGGAGAACGTCATTATCGGAAGATTAATTCCGGTAGATGCCGCGAGAGCGCAAATGCTGCACTGATGTTTTTTGCCTTACGATTGTGATTTAAACGCACGTCGTGTAAAATACCGAAGGGTTTTTAAAATAATTTTATGCCAACAATAAATCAGTTAATCAGACATGGTAGAAAAAAAGCCGCTAAAAAAACAAGAAAAGCGGCTCTGCGTCGTTGGTTTAGTTCAAAAGACAGAAAGTTTTCGGAATATTCCTCTCCATTTAAACGCGGAGTTGTAATTCAGGTTCGCACAATGACACCCAAAAAACCAAACTCGGCACTTCGAAAAGTTGCCAGGGTTAGACTTTCAAACAAACAGGAAGTCACCGCTTATATTCCTGGTGAAGGCCATACTTTGGCAGAACATTCTATCGTTATGATCCGCGGAGGTCGTGTTAAAGATTTGGCGGGAGTAAAATACCACGTTGTCAGAGGGAAATTTGATACGGGAGGAGTAGTCGGAAGAAAGAGATCCAGAAGTAAATATGGTTCAAAAGAAGCGGGAGCAGTAGCCGCGGCTTAAACAAATAATTATGCCAAGAAGAGGAGGAGTAAAACCACAAAACATAGGACCGGACCCAATTTTCAAAAACAGGGTTTTGTCAAAGCTTATTAACCGTGCAATGAAAGACGGTAAGAAATCTATTGCCCAAAAGGCTGTATATGCCGCACTTGAACAAGTAAAAGAAAAAACAGGTGATGATCCGATGAAAATATTTGCAGCTGCTATGGACAATGTTCGTCCGCAAATGGAAGTGCGTCCACGCAGAGTCGGAGGGGCAGCATATCAAATTCCGATATCAGTAAGAGGTCCTAGAAAAGATTCTTTAGCGATCAGATGGATTATTGCAGCTGCTCGTGCCCGAGAAGATCTGCACACATTTGCCGAGCAACTCGCTGCAGAAATAATTGACGCTTCCAAAAGCGAAGGCCTCGCATTCAAAAAGAAAATGGATGTCGAGCGAATGGCTGAGGCTAATCGTGCCTTTGCACACTTCAGGTGGTAACTTCTACTTTTTTTCCTTCTTTGTAACGCCTAAATATTTTCGATATAGGAAATTCTATTGCTCCTGCTATTAACCACCAGTAGAGTATCAGTAACAATAAAGAAAATGTTAAAACTGGTATAAATAAAAGGCTCAGTAAGCCTGTTGTATTGACAAAAGGGTAACTTATGAGGAGTGGCGCGAAAACTATATACAAAGGCAAAGTCTTCATTGCAGCAGGGTTAGTACCCATTCCCGCCGATATGAAAGCTCCACCCAAGAGACCCAAAAGCATTTTAAGAATGAAAGGCATCATTAATACAAATATTATTAATCTCAGCCTAGAAAATTTTAAGAAGTGCAACATAAATTTATTATACTGCAATTGTGGGAATAGATTGTTATTTATTGCTTAGCGTCATTTCTTCTGTTAAAATCCAGTATTGTCCTGTATTGCAGGGCTATTATTTTGCAAAGAGGTTTTCTCTCTGTATTTTACTAATTACTAAAAACTAATAAATAACAACTAATATATGGCAGGTCAACAAGCAAAGAAAAAATCAGCATTGGTCTCAACAAAGACCGAGGATCGTTTGGTTTCAATGGAGAAAATCCGAAATATCGGAATTATTGCCCACATTGATGCCGGAAAAACCACAACTACTGAGCGTATTCTTTTTGAAACAGGAAAAACTTATAAACAGGGTTCAGTTGATGACGGAACAACTGCAACTGACTGGATGGATCAGGAAAGAGAACGCGGGATTACAATCGTTTCTGCGGCAATTACGACTTTTTGGGATTTGCAAACCGAGTCTAGTGTAGAAAACGGCCATTACAGAATAAATATTATTGATACTCCCGGACATATTGATTTTACGGCCGAAGTAGAGCGTTCTCTTCGAGTTTTGGACGGAGCAGTAATGGTTTTTGATGGTCGAACAGGTGTTGAATCCCAGTCTGAAACAGTTTGGCATCAGGCTGACCGTTACGGAGTGCCGCGAATTTGTATTTTGAATAAATTAAATTTGATTGGAGCTGATTATGACGGAAGCATAAAGTCGATTAAAGAGCGTCTTGGTGCTAACGCGTCCCCGATTCAATACCCGATAGGAATTGAACATTCACTCCGGGGAGTTGTTGATCTTATCAAAATGAAAGCTTATACATATTCGGCTGTTGAGGACACAAAACTTAAAGAAGAAGAAATACCAGCTGAACTTATAGATACAGTAAAAAAATACAGAAATGAACTTATTGAGGCAGTAGCTGAATTCCACGATGATACTTTAGCAAAATATCTTGAAGGTGTTGAATTGAATGAAGCCGATATCAAAAAAGCAATCAGAGCAGGGGTTGTTGCCGGAAAATTCTTTCCGATTTTGGGTGGTGATAACAGATCTGCAACAGCACAGTTACTGCTGGATGCGGTGGTTGAGTATTTACCGTCTCCACTGGATGTTCCACCGGTTGAAGGGACAAATCCAAAAACAGGTGAGCAAGAAAAAAGATATCCGAAAAATGAAGAGCCTTTTTCGGGATTGGCATTTAAAATTGTTACCGATCCTCACGTGGGAAGGTTGGTTTATATAAGAGTTTATTCGGGAAAAATTGCAGGAGGGGACGCGATTTATAACGTAACGAAGCAAAAAACCGAAAGAGTCGGAAAACTTGTTCTTCTTCATGCCGACCAGCGAGAGCTTATCGAAGAAGCATACGCAGGAGAAATTGTTGCAGTTGTTGGAATTCGGGATACATCAACTGGAGATTCGCTTTCGGATCCAAGCCATCCAATAATTCTGGAATCGATTAATTTTCCCGAGCCCGTAATTTCTTTGGCAATTGAACCTGCAACGAAGTCTGATCAGGAAAAAATGGGATTGGCACTTCAGAAGCTTTCGGATGAAGATCCGACTTTTAAGATTAAATCAAATCCAGAAACCGGCCAGACGATAATTGCCGGAATGGGAGAGTTGCAGCTAGAAGTTTTGGTTGACCGAATGAAGCGGGAGTTTAACGTTGATGCAAAAACAGGAGCGCCTCAGGTTGCATATAAAGAAACAATTAAAGGTGTTGCGACAGCGGAAGGCAAATACATTCGTCAATCCGGTGGTCGCGGTCAGTATGGACATTGTTACTTACGTGTTGAACCATTAGGCCGTGGCGAGGGCTACATTTGGGAGTCCGAGATTAAAGGCGGAGCAATCCCACAGGAGTTTATCCCTGCAATCAATAAAGGTGTTATTGAAAAAATGGAGAAGGGAGTCATGGCAGGATTTCCAATGACTGATATGAAAGTCGTTGTTTACGACGGATCCTACCACGATGTTGACTCCTCGGAAATGGCATTTAAGATTGCCGGGTCAATGGCTGTTGAAGATGCGGCAAGAAAAGCGGTTTTGGTTCTTCTTGAGCCGATAATGAAGGTTGAAGTTTCAACACCCGACGAGTTTATGGGAGATGTTATAGGAGATCTTTCCAGTAAACGCGCACAAATAAGAGGCTCTGAAAAACGGGGATTGGAAACAGTTATCAATGCCATTGTTCCTCTTTCCGAATTGTCAGGTTATGCAACAAAACTGCGCTCACTTACACAAGGCCGAGCAAGGGCTTATATTGAACCCAGCCATTACGAAGAAGTCCCAAGTCACATTGCAGATAAGATTGTTGCAGCGAGTAAAATTAGCGCTTAAGGCTAAATTAACTATTGACAGGTTTGATTGGCCTCTAATATAATACGCCAAGCTGAAAGAAGTGTTAATTCTTTTTGGCTCTGGACAAAATTTAAGTTTAAAATAAAATATACTAATCATGGCAGCAGATACAAAAAAGAAATACGAAAGAACTAAACCACACGTTAACGTTGGTACTATCGGTCACGTTGACCATGGTAAAACAACTTTAACTTCCGCAATTACCGTTGTTTTGGCAAAACAGCCGGGTGCAACCACAAAAGCTTATAAGTTTGACGAAATCGACAATGCTCCTGAGGAAAAAGAAAGAGGAGTAACAATTAACATTACCCACGTTGAGTATGAAACAGAAAAGAGACACTACGCCCATATTGACGCTCCAGGACACGCAGATTACATCAAGAACATGATTACAGGTGCTGCACAGATGGATGGGGCTATTTTGGTAGTCTCCGCCCCGGACGGTCCTATGCCTCAAACCCGAGAACACATCATTTTGGCCCGACAGGTTAATGTTCCTGCAATTGTTGTTGCACTAAATAAGTGCGATGCAGTTGATGATCCGGAACTTATTGAGTTAGTTGAAGCAGATATTCGGGATTTACTCAAAAAATATCAGTATCCCGGTGATGAAATTCCAATAGTTCGTGTTTCTGCTTTGAAAGCTTTGGAAGGTGATGCTGAGGCTGAAAAAGGAATTTTGGAGCTTATGAAAGCAGTTGATACATATATTCCTGATCCTGTTCGTGAAACCGATAAACCTTTCCTTATGCCTGTTGAAGATGTCTTTTCAATTACAGGACGAGGAACAGTTGCAACCGGACGAGTCGAGCGCGGAAAAGTAAATGTAAATGAGGAAGTTGAAATTGTTGGACTTAAGGCAACCACAAAAACTGTCGTAACAGGCCTTGAGATGTTTAGAAAAACTCTTGACTATGCCGAAGCTGGAGATAACGTGGGAATTTTACTTCGCGGAATCGGAAAAGATGATATTGAACGCGGGCAGGTTTTGGCAAAATCTGGTTCAATTACTCCTCACACCGAATTCGAAGCAGAAGTTTATATCTTAAGCAAAGAAGAAGGCGGACGACACACACCTTTCTTTACAGGCTACAAGCCACAATTCTATATCAGAACAGCTGATGTTACCGGAGATGTTTCTCTTCCTGAAGGAATTGAAATGGTTATGCCCGGCGACAATGCAAAAATGAAAGTTAAATTAATTGTCCCGGTTGCACTTGAGGAAGGATTCAGATTTGCTATTCGTGAGGGTGGAAGCACAGTCGGTGCAGGTGTAATCACCAAAGTTATTGCTTAAAATAGGTTCGCACCTTGAATTGTTATGGCAGGTATTGCAAGACTAAGAGTCAAGCTTAAATCTTACGACCACCGCGTTTTGGACGAGGCGGTTTTGAAGATATTGGATACAGCCATGGCAACAGGAGCAAAAATTAAAGGCCCTATTCCTCTTCCTATAAAAAGAACTCTCTATCCCGTTGTTCCTGCAACTTCTCGTGGTATCAAAAACGCCCAGGAACATTTTGAAATTTTGGTTCACAAAAGACTGATTGATATTTTGGACCCGACTTCAAGAACAATTGATTCCCTCTCCAATCTCGATTTACCTGCAGGTGTAAGTATTGAGATAAAGATGTAATCGACCCCTATTTGTTGTAACTACTAAAATCGTTGAGCGTTTTTGTGTTTCCGAAATTTAATATTTTAGAATTAAGTTTGGTCACTTCTGTAATTTTTAGTTCTTTGTTTTTAATAAATTCAAACGGATTATTATTAATTAAACTGGTATGTTTTACTATGCGAGGATGATCATTATTTTGTGGTTTTTCAACATACCGTGCAACATTTGTTTGTATCGACGAACCGTTTCCTGTAGTACCTGATGCTCCGCAATTAGGGCATGTTCCATTTATCCATTCGGTTCCAGTACAGGACCAACCCTTACCACAACGGCAACAATATCTTACTTTGACTTTGTCAAAATCTTTTTCCACATCAGATGAACCGCAGTGGGGTAACACTGTTAATGGTTTAGGTTTAGATTCAATTAATCCACTATCCTCAGGATCGTCCGACCACGCAATTAACTCACCCATAATTGTATTATAGGTTATAAATATAATTATTTCAAATTCGCTGGTTTGGGTTCTACTATCGGTTACCTTGACTTTAATTTTACAAAGACTTGTACTTTATTAGTTAAGGATATTACTTAAGAAGTTTTCTTCAGCCTTATTTAATATAATACTAATCGCCAGTTTTTATATTGCAGCTTTCATATTATTTTGCTATAATTCACCCTCAGTGGAAGTAGTTCGTCAATTATAGCCACAAATAGAGCAACCGATTGTGCAAATCATGCGCCTCGGGCGCTTTTTTTTGGCTTCTTTGACTAATAATTTTATGTTAAACACACTTTTGGGTACAAAAGGAAAAATGACTCAAACCTATATCGAAGGGACACGGGTTTCCGTGACAAAACTCTCGGTTGGGCCGTGTGTTGTCACCCAAATTAAGACCGACGACCACGACGGATATATGTCTGTTCAGTTGGGATACGGTCTTAGAAAACTAAAAAATACTTCAAAAGCACTTCAAGGACACATAAATAAAATTCAAAACTCAAAATTCAAAACTCAAAAAGAAACAGTTCGATACTTTAGGGAAGTTAGGATTGAAAAAGAATCTGATTTGAAAGTTGGAGATGAAATAACTTTGTCGGATGTTTTCAAAAGAGGTGATCAGATAACAATTACGGGAGTATCAAAAGGAAAAGGATTTGCGGGGGTAGTAAAGCGCTGGCATTTTGCGGGAGGACCAAAAACTCACGGCCAATCCGATAGACACAGAGCTCCGGGATCAATTGGCCAAGGAACGACACCCGGGCGCGTTTACAAAGGCAAACATATGGCAGGAAGAATGGGAAGTGACACTGTTACAATTAAAAATCTGATAGTAGTGGACATTGATAAAGAAAAAAATGAGCTTCTTCTTTCGGGCCCAGTTCCGGGCTCTACGGGCGGACTTTTGACTTTGGTAAAAACCGGATCCGGGAAACTTGAAGAATTGGTAGAGGAAGTACCCGAAGCCCAAGTTGAGCAAGTTGAGGTAGACGAGGAAACAAAAAACGATGGTGAGAAAGAAGAGGCGAAAGAGCAACCAACAGAAACAAAAGAAGAAATCAAAGAATAAATATGACAAAAATAACTGTTTTTTCAAATAAAGGAACAAAGTTAAAGGAAGTTGAACCGGGTTTTACAAAAGCCGAGGTTAATATGACCGCAATTACACAGGCAGTCAGAGTTTATGAAAATCATTTGCACCCGTCACTTTCAAAGGTAAAAACACGCGGTGACGTAAATATTTCAACAAGAAAAATTTACAGACAAAAGGGAACAGGTAACGCAAGACACGGCGCAAAATCGGCACCTATTTTTGTAGGTGGTGGAATCGCCCACGGTCCAAAAGGACTAAAGAGGGTAGTTACTTTATCAAAAAGCATCAAAAAGCTAGCACTAAAATCAGCCCTTGCATTAAAAACTAAGGAGAAGACTTTGTTTGTTGTAGACGGCCTTTCCAGTATCAAGAAAACCAAAGACGCATTTAAGCTTTTGGCTAGCTTGAAAAAAGAAGCAGGAATTAAAACAGACGCAAGAGCAACGGTTGTTTTAAAAGAGGCAAATGTTAATTTGGCTTTTCGCAATATTCCCAATACTTTTATTTATCCCGTAAACTCGCTTAATGCTTTAAGAATTGTTAACGGTGGGATAATTGTATTTGAGACCGAAGCATTGGAGTATCTTGAAAAGTCCGGAAAATCTGATAAAAAATCAGAACCTGAAAGTAAAAAGACGGATAACAAAAAGTCTGTAGTTAAAAAGACAGTTACAAAGAAAACCAAAAACACCAAAAAACCTGTAAAACCGGTTAAGAAAATAAAGAAAGTGGGTAAAAAATAATGTTAATTCCAATTATTACAGAAAAATCGCTAAAAGACGCAAAAGCCGGTAGATATACATTCCGCTTTCCTAAAAATACGACAAAATACGAAGTTAAAGCAATTGTTGAGAAAACTTTTGGGGTTCATGTAACCAGCGTAAAAACCATGTCTCAAAAAGGCGGAACTAAAACAACTATGATGAGAAAGAAAAAGACTGTTAAGCCAAGTAAAAAAGCAATTGTGACTTTGAAAGATAAAGAAAAAATAGATTTATTTGAAGCTAAAAAATAATATGAAACTGAAGAGAATTTTAAAAAAGAAATCGGGAAGATCAAAAGGAAAACTGACTGTCAGGCATCAAGGCGGCAGGGAGAAGCGATTTTTTCGTGAGATTGATTTTAAGCGCAATAAAAAAGATGTTTGGGGACGAGTTGAAGCTATCGAGTATGATCCAAACAGAAATGCAGACATTGCTCTGATTCTTTACGAAGACGGCGAAAGAAGGTATATAATATCACCTGTTGGACTTAAACTCGGTGCAAAAATAATTGCATCAGAAGTGGCTGCAATTGAGTCCGGAAACGCACTCCCCTTGGGAAAAATTCCGGTCGGAACAGCCGTTCATAATGTTGAAATAAGACCAGGCAAAGGCGGGCAAATGGTAAAAAGTGCTGGAAGTGCAGCCGTAATTCAGGGAAGAGAAGCAAATTTTGTACTTTTGCGCCTTCCGTCAAGTGAAATTCGGAGGTTTTTGTCTGAGTGCTGGGCAACAATTGGCCAAATCGGCAAAGCGGAAATAAGACATGAGCGTATTGGAAGTGCCGGCCGAAAAAGGCACATGGGTATAAAGCCAACCGTAAGAGGAGTTGCGATGCATCCGAAATCCCATCCGCACGGGGGAGGAGAAGGAAGGAGTCATGTCGGCATGAAGTATCCGAAGACTGTATACGGAAGAAGGGCAGTCGGAAAGACAAGGGAAAAGAATAAATATTCTAACAAATTAATTGTGGCCCATAGAAAGAAGGGTCCGCACGTAGGCTAAGCATTAATAAAAATTAAAACATGAGTAGAAGTAGCAAAAAAGGACCGTATGTAGATGCAAACCTTATAAAAAAGGTTGCAGCCGGCATGGGTTTGAAAGGCAATGCCATAAAAACCTGGGCAAGGGGAAGTCAGATTCCACCTGATTTTGTGGGTAAATATTTTATGGTTCATCAGGGTAGGGCATTTATCGAAGTATTTGTAACTGAAGATATGGTTGGACACCGACTTGGAGAATTTTCGCCGACAAGAACATTCCGAGGTCACGGTCAAATTGTCAAAAGAACTCAGGATAAAACTTAAACGCTTATGGAATATATTTCAACACAAAAATTTATTGTTACTTCCCCGAGGAAGCTGCGGGAAGTAGTTGCTATGATAAAAAAACTAAAACCCATGGACGCGGTTGAGCGGCTTCCGTTCACAAACAAAAGAGCGGCAGATCCGCTTTTGAAAGTTGTTAAATCGGCCATTGCAAATGCAAAGCAAAAAAATGTAAATCCGGAAGATTTGGTTTTTTCCGAAATCCAAATAGGTGAAGGCCCAAGGTTAAAAAGATTCAGAGCAGGCTCAAGAGGCCGAGCGAAGCCATACAAAAGAAGAATGAGCCATATCCGGGTAGTTCTTAAGGTTGTGGAAGCTGTGAAATCACAGGTCAAAGTTGAGAAAACAGAAGTTGTAAAAAATGGAGATAATGTAAAATCCGAAAATAAAGTTAAAAAGATTAAGAATAAGAAATAAAATATGGGACAAAAAGTTAACCCAACCGGTTTTAGAATAGGAAAATTTTACCCTTGGAAATCAAGGTGGATTGTTGACGGCGCAAAATATAAGAATTATTTGTTTGAAGATATAAAAATAAGGGAAGTGTTGATGGATAAACTCAAGCTTGCCGGAGTTGATGCTATTGAAATAGAACGACTCCCAAAAAGCATGCAGGTTAACATTTTTGTATCACGCCCGGGAGTTGTAATAGGCCGGGGAGGAAGCGGTTTGGAGGATGTTAAAAGGACCATTATTGAGACCATGAATAAAGGGGTGTTACCCAAAACAAAAGATACAAAAATTGATATAAGGGTGATGGAAATTAAAAATCCGGAGCTTTCCGCGTATTTGGTGGCAACAAGAATCGCTTCCGATATAGAAAGGCGTATGCCGTATAGAAAAGTAATAGGTCGTGCAATTGAGAGAGTTATGCAGTCCGGAGCAAAAGGCGTAAAAGTTGTATTAGCAGGAAGAATTGCGGGGGCGGATATAAGTAGGCGGGAGAAATTTCATAAAGGCTCTGTCCCTACTCAAACACTAAGAAAATTTATTGATTATGCCCAAGTTCCGGCGCTGCAAAAGAAGGGTTATGTTGGAATAAAAGTATATATTCATAGCGAGAAAGAAGATTAATTTTTATGTTAGAACCAAAAAGAAGAAAACACAGAAAAGAATTCAGAGGAAAAATGAGAGGTAAAGCTTACCGTGGATCAACTTTATCTTTTGGTGAATATGGATTGAAAGCGATGGAGAGAGCCTGGCTGACAAGTGCTCAGATCGAAGCCGGAAGACGTGCGATTACCCATTCCATTAAAAGAGGCGGTAAACTTTGGGTAAGGGCATTTCCTGATAAGCCGGTAACTGCAAGACCGGCGGGTCAGCGTATGGGAAGCGGAAAAGGAGATATTGATAGGTACGTTGCAGTGGTAACACCGGGTAAAATTATTTACGAAGTAACGGGGATCTCTTACGAAGTTGTAAAAGTAGCCTTTGCAATGGCATCGGCAAAAATGCCTTTTAAGACAAGGCTTGTTTCTAAGGAGGAAATAGTATGAAGAAAAATGAATTAAAAACTGTTCGTGCAAAAAGCTCTGAGGAATTGGGAAAAACTCTTAATGACAAAAAACAGGATCTTGAGAAAATACAGCTGGATTTGGCTTCCGGCAAAGAGAAAAATCTTAAAAAAGTGAAGAACTTAAAACGCGAAATTGCACAGCTTTTAACAGTCATAAATGAAAAAACATTAATTGAGGCTGAAAAAAGGCCGGTTTGAGTATACAATATCAAAACATTATGAAAATATTTACAGGAGTAGTCATATCAAAAAAGATGGATAAGACCGCAACGGTTGCGGTTGAGCGTGTTGTTGTTCATCCGCTTTATAAAAAAAGGTTTAAAAGGAGCAAAAAATATCATGTTCAGGATGATTTCGGAGTAGAGGTTGGGCAGAGAGTACAGTTTGTTGCCTGTAAGCCTATTAGTAAGTCAAAAAGATGGAAAATAATTGAAGACAAAAAAGGCAGTTCAAAAGATAAAACGAAATAATATGTTACAACTACGAACAATGTTAAATCCGGCAGACAATTGCGGCGCAAAGAAATTTATGATTATTGGAGTTTCCCATAGAATTGGGAAATACGCGACAGTCGGCGATGTTGTTATGGCCGTTGTAGAAGGAGCTGACCCCAACGGAATTGTTGCCGATAAAGAAAAATTAAAGATTTTAATAGTAAGAACAAAAAAAGAAATTAAAAGAAGGGACGGAACTTATTTACGCTTTGATGATAACGCCGCGGTTGCCATCGATAAAAACGGAATGCCCAGAGGAACCCGGATTTTAGGACCAATCGCCCGTGAAGTTAAAGAAATCGGTTATACGAAAATCGCATCACTTGCCAGGGAGGTTGTTTAATATGTTGAAATTTAAAGTTGGAGATACAGTAAAAATTACAAGCGGCAAAGATAAAGGTCGTGACGGAAAAATTGAAAAGATTTTTATCAAAGAGGAAAAAGTCCTTGTTCCTGACGTAAATATTTATAAAAAACATGTTAAAGGTGCTCAAGGTCAAAAAGGGGGTATTTATGATATACCACGACCGCTGTCATTTGCGAAAATTGCACTTATTTGTCCGAAGTGTAAAAAAGTAACACGGGTCGGCCTTAAAAAACTTGATAAAGAGAAAGTAAGAATATGTAAAAAGTGTCAGAAAGAAATTTAATATGCAAAGACTTAAACAAAAATACAATAAAGAAATCAGTAAAAAACTGGCTAGTGAATTAAACATAAAAAACTTTATGGCAATTCCGAAGCCTGTCAAAGTTGTTGTGAATATGGGAATTGGAGATACCTTAAAAGATAAAAGTTTACTTGAAGCGGCAATCAAGGAGTTATCGGATATTACGGGTCAAAAGCCCTCAATTCGTACGGCAAAAATATCAGTAGCAAGCTTTGGAATCAGACGCGGCATGAACGTAGGGTTGAAAACAACGCTTCGGGGCGATCGAATGTACGCGTTTTTGGATAAACTATTCTCGATAGTTCTACCAAGATTTCGGGATTTCAGAGGAGTCCCGCTTAAGAGCTTTGATAAAGTTGGGAACTACACACTTGGTATAGTTGAGCATAACGTATTTCCTGAAATCGATATTACAAAATCACGCTCACGCGGTCTTGAAATTACAATCGTTACTAACGCAAATAACCCGGAAGTTTCTAAAAAACTTTTGGAATATTTGGAGATGCCGTTTGAAAAGATCTAAATATTATGTCAACAACAGCAAAAGAAGTTCGCGAAACAAAAAAATTAAAATATAAAGTAAGATATCGAAATAGATGCCAACTTTGTGGAAGATCTCGTGGCTATATGCGTAAGTTCGGACTTTGCAGAATTTGTTTCAGGGAATATGCCCATAAAGGTGAAATCCCTGGAGTTCAAAAGGCAAGTTGGTAATAAATAAAAGATATTATGGTTAAAGATAAAAAAGAAATGAAAAAAATTACAAAGATAACGGTAAAAAATTATCCGATTGGGGATTTTTTGATCAGACTTAAAAACTGTGTACGTGCCGGTAAAAAAGAAGTTGTTGTTGATAACACTAAACTCATCGAATCGGTTGCCAAAACATTAAAATCCATGGGGTATTTAAGTAATGTTGAAAAAGAAGGTGGAATTTTAAAAGTTAACTTGGTTTATAAGAGTAAAATGCCGATTTTATCGGATATAATTTTAGTTTCTAAGCCAAGCAATCGGGTTTATATAAGCTCAGAAGAGATTAAAAAAGTAAGAAGTCCGTATATGATGATTTTAACAACAACGTCAGGGATAATGTCCGGCGGTGATGCGGTTAAGAAAAATCTAGGCGGAGAGGTTATTGCAAAAGTACTATAAAAAATATGAGCAAAATCGGCAAATTACCAATTTCAGTTCCAAACGGCGTAACTGTTGAAATAAACAGCAAAAATGTTAAAGTTGTTGGTCCTAAAGGAAATCTTTCTTTAGTTTTGCCCGCAACAATTGATGCCAAGCTGGAAGATGGAGAATTACTGGTAATCAGAAACTCTCAGGAAGATCAGGCAATGGCGATGCACGGAACTTTCAGATCACATTTGTCAAATTTTGTAAAAGGCGTAACCGAGGGGTGGAGCAAGACTTTGGAGATGGTGGGTACGGGATATCGTGCTGAAGTAAGCGGTCGGGATTTGGTTCTTGCGGTTGGTTTTTCTCACCCGGTAAAAATTAATGCCCCTGAAGGAATTGATTTTAAAGTTGAAAAAACTGATATCACTGTAAGCGGAATTGATAAAGAGTTGGTGGGATTAATTTGTGCGCGTATCAGAGCAGTTCGTCCACCCGAGCCGTATAAAGGAAAAGGAATAAAATACAAAGGTGAAATTATCCGAAGAAAGGCTGGTAAAGCTGCAAAAGCTGGGGCTTAAAAATATGGGAAAAGTTGAAGAAAAATTAAAAAGAAAAAAAAGAATAAGAAGCAGGGTTAATGGCACAAAGGAAAGGCCAAGACTCGCGGTTTATCGGTCAAATGCTCATATTTACACGCAGGTTATTAATGACGCTGAGAATAAAACATTAATTTCGGCGAGTGAAAAAGATTTAGATGAAAAAGAGTCAAAAAAAATGAATAAAACACAAAAAGCCAAAGAGGTGGGAATGGCAGTGGCTAAGAAAGCTCTTAAAGCCGGAATAAAACAGGTTGTTTATGACAGGGGAGGATATCGTTATCATGGAAGAGTAAAGGCACTTGCTGAAGGAGCAAGAGAAGGAGGATTAGATTTTTAACAGAACAAACATGGAAGACAGATTCGGACAAATAAAAGAATTTGAAGAAACAGTCGTTGAAATTAAAAGGATTTCAAAAAAGACTAAAGGTGGAAATACAATAAGATTTTCTGCCCTAGTTGTTGTGGGAAACAGAAAAGGAAAAGTCGGAATCGGGCTTGCGAAAGCCTCCGATGTTGCCTCGGCAATACGAAAAGCAATTGAAGCAGGAAAGCGAAAAATGATTACGGTTCCGCTTCGCGGAACAACAATCCCCTTTTCTACAATTGAAAAATTTTCTGCAGCAAAAATTCTTCTTAAGCCCGCACCTCCGGGATCAGGAATAATTGCAGGGGGTCCGATGCGTATAGTTTTGGAGGCTGCAGGGATTAGAGATGCGGTCGGAAAGTTTTTGGGTACAACCAATAAGACCTCCAACGTTTATGCAACACTTAAAGCACTGGAGAAAATTTCCAATATAGGTTATAAAAAAGATATCAAAAAAAATGGGTAATTTAAAAATTGTTACAAAAAGAAAAAAAAGAGTCGGTAGAGGCTATGGTAGCGGAAAAGGAGGCCATACTACAGGACGTGGACAAAAGGGTCAAAAAAGCAGAGGCAAGGTTGGTGTAATTTTTGAAGGCTACAAAGTCAGAAAATCTTTTATTAAAAGACTTCCATTTAGACGCGGTAAGGGAAGATTTGAGGCAAAAGCAAAACCTCTGATTATAAATTTAAAGCATTTGGAAGTTTTTCCTGAGAATTCGGTTGTAAATATCGAGTCTCTGGTTAAATACGGAATTGTTGATGCAAAAGATGCGAAGACTTATGGGGTAAAGATTTTGGGTGATGGAGAGGTTACCAGAAAATTAACTGTAGAATTACCTACTTCAAAATCTGCTAGCGAGAAAATTACCAAAAAAGGCGGGAAAGTCTTAAGTTCGAGTTCTGCCAAATAATTTAGTAATTTTTAAGTACTGACATAATATGTTGGCTTCTATAAAGCAATTTTTTACAAGAATAGTCAAAACACCCGATATAAGGAAAAAGTTAATAACGACAGCTGCAATTTTGGTAGTATTCAGGTTAATTGCTCATATCCCGGCATCAGGAATTGACGCAACATCTCTTAAAGCTCTTTTTTCTGGTAGCCCCTTGTTATCTCTTCTGGACGTTTTTTCCGGAGGAACCCTAGCAAACTTTTCCATAATGGCGCTTGGTTTAACTCCTTACATCAATGCCTCGATTATTTTACAGCTTTTAACTCATGTAATTCCCAAACTTGAAGAATTATCAAAAGAAGGTGAATACGGTCAGGAGCGAATTAATCAATATACAAGAGCACTTACAATCCCCCTTGCTGCCGGTCAGGCTTTTGGTATGTACACTTTACTTCGAAGCCAGGGTGTAATTACAAATTTAAATCCGGTATCACTTCTTGCACTAATTGTTACTATGACTGCCGGATCGATGCTTGCAGTTTGGTTTGGTGAGCTTATTACTGAATACGGACTTTCAAACGGAATATCATTTCTTATTTTTGCAGGAATTGTGGCCAGGCTGCCAATTACTTTAGGGCAATCCGTGTCTGTAATAACGGCTGCTGATGTATTAAAGGTTGGTGTTTTTGCGGCGGCATCGGTTCTGATTGTTGCACTTATCGTTTTTATGAATGAGGCAACCCGACAAATTCCGGTAAATTATTCAAGAAGAATCGGAAAAACAGGACTATCATCCTCTTACTTACCGCTCCGCCTAAACCAAGCCGGTGTTATCCCTATAATTTTTGCAGTGTCTTTGGTACTTATGCCGTCCTTAGCAACTCAGTTTTTATCTGGCCTTGGTAATCCCAAAATTGCCGGCCTTGCAACTTCTGTAGCGACATATTTTAATCCCAATACCTTTTTGTATAACGCGATATATTTTCTTTTAGTATTTGGCTTTACTTATTTTTATACTTCCGTAGTTTTTAATCCGGAGCAAATTTCCGAGAATCTGCAAAAAAGCGGAGGTTTTATACCCGGAATAAGACCCGGAGCAACAACTTCTAAATATCTAAGCCAGGTTCTAAATCGGATTACGTTGGTAGGAGCTACCTTTTTGGGTCTTATTGCAGTTCTTCCTTCGTTTTTCCAAAATGCGATCGGGGTTGCAAATTTGGCAATAGGAGGAACCGGAATTTTAATTGTGGTTTCAGTTGTACTGGAGCTTACGCGTGATTTGGAATCGAAACTTGTGATGAAGCGTTACGACACATATCTTCGAAGCTAATTATGAATATTGTACTGCTTGGAGCACCAGCGTCAGGAAAAGGAACACAAGCGGAGATGCTTTCTAAGAAATTTAACCTTTACCATTTGCAAACAGGTGGTATTGCTCGTGAACTTGCAAAAAAAGATGAGAGGATAAAAGAAATTGTTGACTCGGGAAAACTTGTTCCAGAAAACGAAATGTCAATGTACGTGATGGATTTATTAAAAGATGAAAAACCTGAAATGAAAGATATCCTGTTTGAAGGATTCCCCAGATTCATATCTCAATATGAAGCGCTCGAGAGATTTTTAAAAAATAAGGGAGACGATATAGATGCAGTAATATCTTTAGAAATAAGCAAGGAAGAAGTTGTGAGGAGAATTTCGTCAAGGGTGATTTGCAGTAAATGCGGAGAGGTTTTTAATTTAGTTACAAACCCTCCAAAAGAAAAAGGAGTGTGCGATAAATGCGGTGGAGAATTAATTCAAAGAGACGATGACAAACCGGAATCGGTTGAGGAGCGTTTTGAGTATTATAAAAACAACACCGAAAAACTAATGGAGTATCTTGATAGTCATAAAAAACTGGAAAGAGTAGATGGGAATAGGCCTATTGATGTGATATTTGAGGATCTCTCGAAGTTTATCGAAACACTAAAATGACAAATCGATCTTCAAACATTTTATTAAAAACAGATCAGGAGATTGAAATCATGCTGGAAGGCGGGAAAAAGCTTGCCAAGGTTAAAAATGCACTTAAAAATGCTGTAAAAATCGGAGGCAACGCTGCAGAGATTGATGAATTAGCAGAGAAACTTATAAAAGAAGAGGGAGGAAAACCGTCATTTAAAATGGTCCCGAATTATTTTTGGACAACTTGCGTGAATACTAATCAAGGTATTGTCCATGGAATCCCTCACCCAAATATTATTTTTAAAAATGGCGATGTAGTGAGTGTGGATGTCGGAATGTTTTATAAAGGGTTTCATACGGATACATCATTTAGTCTCGGACTTGAAGTTAGCACTGATATATCCAAGTTTTTAAGTGTTGGCGAAAATGCACTAAAGTCAGCGATATCAAAAGCGGTTGCGGGAAATTACGTTTACGACATTTCGGCCGAAACCGAGAGAATTCTAAAGTCAGCTAATTTGCATCCCGTAAGAGATCTTGTAGGGCATGGAGTCGGAAAAGATTTACATGAAGCTCCGGAAATCCCCTGTTTTACATATGGGGTGCGCGAAAATTCTCCTCGAATTGAAATTGGGGCAGTATTAGCGATTGAGATTATGTATACTTACGGCTCCGGAGAGTTGGTTTTAGAAAACGATGGGTGGACAATATCAACCAGAGATGATAAAATATCAGCGCTTTTCGAGGATACGATTGCAGTAACCAAAAAGGGTCCACTTTTGCTGACAGCGTAAGAGAATAACTTGAAAACCAAAGCTAAAAGCTTTTGGTTTTTTGTATGTTTTATGAGCAGTCAAATTATGAGTGTTCAGATTATGAATAATCAGGTCGATATAGTTAAAATAAACGCGAAAGTCTTGGAAAGTCTGCCTAATACGATGTTTAGGGTGGAACTTGAAGGTGGACGGGTAATTCTGACCAGTTTGAAAGGTACACTGCGTCGGAGGTATGTGAGAATTTTTCCCGGAGATACAGTAGTTGTTGAGATGACAAAGTACGACGAGGATCGGGGAAGAATAGTTGCAAAAATTGGGAGGTAGTAAAGACATTATATGAAATTTTAAATATTTCATATAATTAGGTTTTCGTTTACTTGTGAACGAGTTCACAGTAACTCAAAAATAAATATGAAAGTTATAGCGTCAATTGAAAAAAGATGTAAAGATTGCAAGTTTGTAAAAAGACGGGGTGTTATGTATGTAATTTGTCGAAATCCCCGCCATAAGCAACGCCAAGGCTAAAGCTTGGCACCGCTTACGCGTTGTAAACAACGTCAAGGTTAAATTAAGAATATATGGCTAGAATTGCAGGCATCGAATTATCAGATCATCTAAAAGTCAATTATGCACTGACTCGCATTAAGGGTTTAGGCTGGACTTTATCGGGAAAAGTGATGAAAGAGGCGAAAATCGCAGACACTAAAAGAATTTCTGATTTACTACCCGAGGAAATAAACAAAATCACTTCGGCAATTGAAAAATATCTGGTTGAAGGAGACTTACTTCGGCAAGTAAGAACTAACGTAACACGTCTTCGCACTATAAGTTCATACAGAGGCGTAAGACACGCAAGAGGCCTTCCTACTAGAGGTCAGAGGACCAGACACAACGCCAGAACAAAAAGAGGTAAAAGAAAAACAGTCGGAGCATTCAAGAAAGAAGTTCTTACAAAAATGGCTACAGCTCAAAAAGATAAATAAAATATGGCACAAAAAACTAAAAAAGACATTAAAAAGCAAACCGAAAAAGGTAAAGTTTTTATTTCGGCGACCTTTAATAACACTATCGTTACAGTTACGGACGAGGAAGGAAAAACTTTAAAATGGAGTTCTTCAGGAAATAGCGGTTTTAAAGGAACAAGAAAATCAACCCCGTTTGCCGCAACAACTGCTGTTGAAAAAGCCATAAAAGCTGCAGCTGCCGATCATGGGTTAAGCGAAGTTGAGGTATATGTTAAAGGCCCAGGCCCAGGACGGGATGCAGCACTTAGAGCTATTCGTGCCGGTGGACTTCGGATTTCTATGATTGCTGATTTAACGCCTATTCCGCATAACGGACCGAGGCAGAAAAAGAAAAGGAGAGCATAAAGTATGGCAAGATATACAGGACCAAAAGATAGACTGTCAAGACGTGAGGGATTTGATCTTTTTGGAAAAGGATCAAAACTCACAAGGCTTGGTGTTCCGCCAGGAATGCACGGACCCAGAGGTGGTCGAAAACCGTCGCAGTACGGGAGGCAGCTTCGTGAGAAACAAAAAGTCAAAAGATTATATGGTCTCATGGAAAAACAATTTAGAACTTATGTTGAAAATGCTCTTAAGACCCGTGGAAATACAGGAGAAATGTTACTTTCGCAGCTTGAGCGAAGACTTGATAATGTAATTTTCAGACTTGGATTTGCACAAACCAGACCGGGTGCACGCCAACTTGTTTCCCACAGGCATGTATTGGTAAATGGCAAAAGATTAAACATTCCTTCATATCAAGTCAAAATCGGAGATACGGTTATACTTTCCGGAATTGCCATGAAGATTCCTCATATTAAGAAACTTTTAGATCAGGAAAATACAAAACTACCTTCGTGGTTGGAAAGAAAGGCCGCGGCTGGTAGAATAGTAAGATTTCCGCTAAAAGAAGATATTATTGAACCCATTTCAGAACAGGATATAGTTGAATTTTATTCCAGGTAAATATATTTGGAAGGAGGTGAATCTTAATGAACGAACCAATTTTTGAAATACAACAATTAGAAGAAAACGGCAGTTATGCCAAACTAGTTATATCACCACTTGCTCGTGGTTATGGTCAAACTCTCGGAAATGCCTTAAGAAGAGTACTTCTTGAGAGCTTAGGAGGAGCAGCTATAACTTCGGCAAAAGTCGCCGGAGTTAAACATCAATTCTCAACCCTAAAGGGGATGCGCGAAGATGTTGTTGACTTCCTGCTTAATCTTAAAAAAGTCAGGATTAAATACGAGGGTGAAAAAAGTGTAAAGGGTACGATATCAGCTAAAGGTCCGCGTGAGGTAAAGGCAGGAGATATCCAAACCGACGCAACCGTAACAATAGCAAATCCGGATTTGGTTTTAGCAACACTTGCAAAAGATGCAAAACTGGAAGCCAGACTTGATATTGAATATGGATACGGTTATTCGCCAGCCGAAGATCGAAAGACAGACGAAATCGGACTTATCACACTCGATGCAGCCTATTCACCAATAGTACGAGTTAATTATAAAATTGAGGAAACTCGTGTTGGTAGATTAACTGATTTTGATAAACTAATTCTTGAGATTTGGACAGACGGAACAATTTTACCAAAAGATGCACTTGCAAAAGCTGCTGAAATTGTAATCGCTTACTTTAAGCAAATAGTTTCACCGAAAAAAGTTGTGAAAGAGGAAGTAGCGAAAGTCGATGAACTAGGAGCTGTCGGAAAACTTTCAGTTGAAGAAATTGGTCTTCCCACAAGAGTTGCAAACGCGCTTATTAAAGCAGGACACGAAACAGTTGAAGATTTAGTAAAAGCAAAGAGGGACGAGTTAGTCAAAGTTCGCAATTTAGGTGAGAAGTCAGTCAAAATTATTGAAGCAGCATTGGGCGAAAAAGACTTAGCCATAACCGGTTAATAATTTTTCATTTTAACTCTGATTCGATAGTTTTTAAAAATATATGAAAAAGAAAGTTTTTGGAATGAAGTTGTCGCGTGGAAGAAGTGCCCGAATGGCGCTTAGGCGAACATTAATTAGAGCACTGGTCCTAAACGGCAAAATCATAACAACAAAATCAAAAGTAAAATTTGTCCAGAGAGATATTGAAAAGCTGGTTAGCGATTCGATAAAAGCTGATCTGTCAAAAAGAAGGAAAGTATATGCTTTTTTAGCAAACGACAGGAATATTTCAAATCGGCTTTTTGAAATTGCAAACGGATTTAGTTCTCGTTCAAGCGGATTTACCAAAATGACTCTTCTTCCGAGAAGACGCGGAGACAATGCAGAACTTGCAAGACTTGAGTGGACTGAGACGGTTATAGTAGCCGACAAAAAACAAGCTGTGAGTAAATCCGGTAAGAAAAAAGTGGTAACTGAAAAACCGAAAAAAGAAAATTTTAAAACTAAGTTAACCGCCAGGTTGGCAAAGAGGGATAAAACCGAAACTAAAAAAGTTAGCATAAAAAAATAAAATTTATGAAAACATATCAACCAAAAGCAAAAGATATTAAAAGAACTTGGCATTTATTTGATGCAAAAGGAAAAGTATTGGGAAGGCTTGCAACAGAAGCTGCAAAGTTTTTAATCGGTAAACATAAAGTAATATATACCCCGCATTTGGATATGGGTGATTATGTTGTAATTATCAATGCGAAAGATATCGTATTAACCGGGGCAAAAATGGCAAATAAGGTTTATCAAAGCCATTCGGGACACCCGGGGGGATTTAAAGAAGTAAAAGTGCAAAAGATGATGGACGAGATGCCGACCCGTATAATTGAAAAGGCAATTTATGGTATGATTCCAACAAATCGTTTGACTGCAAAGCGAATGGCAAGACTTAAAGTTTACGAAGGTAGCGAACACCCTTATGAAAATAGGTTTTTAGGAGAAAATAAATAAAATGGTAAAGGCAAAAATTAAAAAAACAAATTATTCTTACTCCGTTGGACGCAGAAAATCTGCATCCGCCAGAGTCAGCCTTTTTAAAGGAAAAGGTGAGAGTACGGTGAATTCCATGCCGATAGAAAAATATTTCCCGGGGTCTGTTAACCGGGATATTTGGTCAAGACCATTTAGAATCTTAGATGTTTCCGAAAAATATTATGTAACTGTTCGGGTAATTGGCGGTGGAAAACAGGGACAAGTTGAAGCCGTTGCTCACGCAATTTCCAAAGCATTTGTTAAAGAAGATAAAGAAAAATTCAGAAAACCTCTTAAAACAGCAGGACTTTTAACCCGCGATGCAAGAATCCGAGAACGACGCAAAGTCGGAACAGGTGGAAAGGCAAGACGAAAGAAACAATCGCCAAAGCGATAACTTTTACTTCAAGGGATGAAATGAGAATTAATTTCCTGTATATATAACTTATATCTATGGGAAAAAGAATTTTAAGAAGATCTAAAACCTCCAAAGCAACAGCGGTATCCCCTGCAAATATCGCTTTTATTAAATACTGGGGTAAGAAAAATTCTAAGCTTAATATTCCTTTCAATGACTCTGTCTCGATGAATTTGGATAAATGCTTAACAACAACAACTGTTGAATTTAACCCGCGTTTCAGAAGTGATAAAGTCATTGTTGATGGGAAAGAATTGGCGGAAGATAAAAAACTTCGGGTGTTAAATATCATTGATTTAATCCGCGAAAAATCCGGAGTTTCATACGGCGTTAAAGTAGTGTCAAAAAATAATTTCCCTTCCGACTCAGGAATTGCTTCGTCCGCATCAGCTTTTTCTGCGCTTGCACTGGCAGGAAGTGTTGCATCCGATTTAACGCTATCAGAAAAAGAGTTATCAATTTTGGCCAGAATCGGATCAGGATCTGCATCAAGATCTATAGTCGATGGTTTTGCCTGGTGGAAAAAAGGAGCGAACAATGCTACTTCTTTTGCTGCTCAAATTGCCCCTGAAAGTTATTGGGACTTAAGAGATATCGTGGTGGTTGTTGAGAAAATGAAAAAGAAAAGTTCTACTGAAGGGCATGGTGTTGCGCTTACAAGTCCCTTTTTCAAAACACGTCAAAAAAATCTTCAACGAAGAACTCTTGGGGTAATTGGTGCAATTAAAAAGAAAAACTTTTTAAAATTGGGTGAGCTTATTGAGCAAGAGGCAATTGAACTGCATGTTATGGCAATGACATCAAACCCGCCTATATTTTATTGGAATAAAGGCACAGTTGAAATCATGAACAAAATTAGAAAGTGGAGAGAAGTTGGATTAACAGGTTTTTTTACAATGGATGCCGGGGCTAATGTTCACGTAATTTGTCTGGCAAAAGATGTTTCTAAGTTAAACTCGAGGTTTAAAAGACTTCCTGAAGTATTATTTACTATTTCTAATAAACCTTGTCGAGGTACTCAATTAACAAACAAACATTTGTTTTAAATGGCAAAAAATATCAAAGTTCTTAAAATTGGTGGAAGTGTTGTGACTTATAAGAATAAGGATTCTGCGCTAAATGTCGATGTTGTCAAAAGTATTGCAAAAGATATTTCCTTATGGCTTAAAGAAAGCAGGGTTAACAAATTAATATTAGTGTCCGGAGCTGGATCTTTTGGTCACCCGCTTGCGCATAAATTCAATTTAAACTCTTCCAAAAAAATTAAAAGCAACATTGGATTTACTTTAACCACTACAAATATGCAAAAAATGTCAATTCAAATCGCTGAGATATTTCATAAACACAAAGTACCCTTGTTTCCTATAATGCCATCATCCGTTTTTTTATTAAAAAAAAGAAGAATTGAGAAGGCTTTCACAAAAAATATTTCAGAAGGTTTAAATCGTGGGTTACTGCCGTTTTTGTGGGGAGATACCGTGATTGATTCGGACTATAAATTCAGCATCCTTTCCGGCGATCAAATTACGCCATACATTATGGAAGGATTAAAAATTAATGAACTATATTTTGGAACTAATGTTAATGGTATTTACGATAATGATCCGAATAAAAACACAAACGCAGTCCATATCCCCGATATAAATGATAGCAATTACAAATCCGTTCTTAAATTGGTGAGTCATTCGGGAGATTTAGATGTAACCGGAGGAATGCGGGGAAAATTAGAGGAAATATTCAAAATAAAAACCCGTCCGTTAAGTTGTCATATTTTTAACGCGTTAGCTAAGGGGAGTGTATATAAAGCCCTGACAGGAGAAGATATTGGTACAAAAATTATATTCTTACATGGCGAAAAATAAAGAAATCGAAATACAGGTGCAAATCCAGCGCAGTAATAAACTAATTTCTTTTTTGGAAAAAAATGGAAAATTTGTTGGGCAACAACATCAGGTCGATACATATTTCACTCCGGCTTATAGGGATTTTACCGGCGTGCGGCCAATTCTGGAATGGTTAAGACTTAGAAAATCTGGTAAAAAATATTCCATAAATTATAAAAATTGGCATCTTGAAAAAGATGGTAGGAGTCATTTCTGCGACGAATACGAAAGCGAAATTTCGGATTTAAAGCAGCTTAAAAATATATTTAGGGCATTAAATATGAAAAAACTTGTAACTGTTGAAAAGACTCGAAAAATATGGGTATATGAGGATTATGAAATTGCGGTGGACTCTATTAATGGACTTGGAGATTTTGTGGAAGTAGAATATAAAGGAAAGCCTACAAAAGTAAAACCCGCAGAAATAACGAGGAGGATGATTAAATTTTTGAAAGAATTTAACCCAGGGAAAATTTCGATAAATTATGTGGGTTATCCCTTCCAATTATTATTTCCCAAGGAAGTAGAGTACGAGAGTCTCTAGCTAAAATGAGTACCGAAGTTAAAGAAGGCATAAAGTTATTAGAAAAGGAACCCGGATTCGGACATGTTGTGGTTTTGGTGGGACCTGATGGTGGAGGCAAAAGCTTTCTAGCTAACCAACTAGTCCGAGAGAAACCGGAAACACTCCTTATTAAAGGCACTCAGCCTCAGTCATGGCCAATTCCTGAGGGGATAAAGAAAGACTTGAAAGATTGAAAGAGAGATACAAAAATGACGGTTTTCGATACTTTGGTTTAATTTCATTAGCACTTCATAAAACGGTGTATGAGCTGGCGAAGCAAGGTAATAATGTTGTGGTGGATTCGGAGCAAACCTTCAAATGGTTAATGTGGGAAGAATTAAGAGATAACCTGGACAGTGCGATAGTTGCCCTAACTCGACACAAAGTAAAGGCTGTTCTTCCTGATTCCGTCAGATATGTTGTTCCCGATGCGGACAATTTTGATCAACAAGCAGAACTAATATGGCAAAGGCAAGATAGTAAGCTCAAGTCAGAAAAAAGTGGCGTTGACCCCCAAAATTTGGAGGAGGTAAAAGAACGTCTAAAAGCCAGCGAACGAGTGATACTGGCTATGGAAAAACTAGGTGTGAATGTTGAAGGAAAACCAAGCTGGCTGACTTAAAACTCATATAAAGCCAGAGAAAATATCTGATTTTTTAAATGATTTAGTCCCGGCAAAATTTCAAGAAACTATCAGGGTTATGCATTCATGCTTCTTTTTCCAAAGGAGATTAAGGTTGAAGTGATTGAGTGACCCCTCGTATTTTAATGATCCCGTTCTAATACAAAGTTCATCAATGTCCTAAGTTCATTGATATAAGGTTCTTTGTATAAAAATTTTAACTTATTATCTAGTACAATTTCTGCTTTTTGTTTGAACTTTAATGCAATTTTTTTAGAGTAGTCGATGCTTCCGTACAAATGCATTTGTTGGATTACCCAATCAACTTCGGTTGCCGATTTATATGAACGATTTTTTAAAATGATTTCAATTACCTTTTTTTTATTTTCTCCCTTAATAGTACGTAATAAATGACCGAGAATTAAAGTTCTTTTACCTTCGTAGACGTCGTTACCTTTTTGATTTTTTAACCCCTTAAAGTTTGATGTTATATCAAGAATGTCATCGATTATTTGAAACGATCTGCCGAGATTTTTACCAAACTCTGCTAAATCGTTAAGTTGGTTCTCAGTAGCACCTGCAATGATTGCACCCAATCTAATTGGTCCCGCCACGGTGTAATAAGATGATTTACTATCCGCAATGAAAAACCAATCCTCATCTGAGTATTCTACTATTTTATCCTTGATATAGGAGATTTCCACTCCTTGACCTATTGTTGTACGGGACATTATTAAGAAGAATTCATCCGCAATATTTTTTGCGATTTTAGGTGACAATACACCAAAATTATTAGTAATTGCTTTTTGTTGAATTGCAAAAAGAGCATCTCCAGCATTTACAGCATGGCCAAAAGAATATTTCTTGTGCAATGTTAATTGTCCTCTTCGTTCCTCTGAGTCATCTTCTACGTCGTCATGAATTAAAATCCATTCTTCTGAAATTTGCATTGCTGCAGCTGTATTTAACACCTCTTCTATTTTTCCATTCATGGCCAAACAAGTAAGAATTAAAATTGTAGGTCTAAGGTACTTACCTTTTCGCGTTGGATAATCATTGATAATTTCCATTTGATGATCAACCAAGTTCTGATATTTTGATGGAATTCGAAATTGTTTTGGATAATCAGGAACATTAATGTATTTATCTACAACAGGCCAGACCAATGATTTATAGTGTGACAATATTTCTAACGCAGTTTGGTCCTCTGACATGCTTGAATTATAACCTTGAACAATCGTTTAGGAAAGCGTAGCGTATATGTTATAATTTCACTCATGACCCAAAAGGTTACTCTTCCGAAAGGTACAATTGTTCCAAATCATATTGCCGTAATTCTAGACGGTAATGGCCGCTGGGCACGTTCCCGTGGGCTTCCCGTGACAAAAGGCCATGAGGCCGGGGCAAAAGCCATAAAATCTGTAATTCGTGCGTCTCGGGAGTGGGGAGTACACACATTAACTATTTGGGGATTTTCGACGGAGAATTGGAAAAGACCTCACAATGAAAAAATGAAGATCTTCGAGCTTGTAAAAAACACTATTAGGGAAACGTTAAGAGAAGCAATGGAGGAAGATGTCCGTTTTATTCATATTGGTCGGAAAGACAGGTTGCCTAGAGATCTGATGAAAATTATTTTGGACGCCGAAGAAAAAACTAAAGATAATAAAACGCATATTTTAAACGTGGCTTTGGATTATGGGGGGAGAGAAGAAATTCTTCAGGCGGTAAAGGCAATAGTTGCCGACAATATACCGTCCGACAAAATCGACGAAAATCTATTTGAAAAATATCTTTATACTGCAGGTCAACCATACCCAAACCCTGATTTATTTATCCGTACTTCGGGTGAGCTACGTACAAGTGGGTATCTTCCTTGGCAAATGGTCTATTCAGAATTTTATTTTGAACCGGACCATTTACCGGATATGACTCCCGAAAAACTGCGCGCAGCAATAATTGACTATTCAAGACGAAGAAGAAGGTTCGGCGCAAAAGACAAAGTATTTCACTTTAAATTTAAACCTCAACTCACAGCGAACTTGGAGCTTAACTGGTGGAGACTTCGAAAAATTCCGGAGGGTACGAAATTTCGCGATTACGCTATCAACCATTTAAAGGAGCAATTTGGGCTTTCAACAAGTTTGGCTGTCGAAGCCGCAAAATATTTGACGGTTGCCGTTGTTTCAGGTGAACAAAGTAAATGGATTAAATCTAAAAAAACGCTTGTTAAGTTTTATAAACTTATTAAGAGTGAACTTAAATTGGCATTTGAGCCGTCATTGGCTGCGACACTTGAAGTAAATTTATGGCAGGACTGGGGAGCTAAAGGTAATGTTCAGGAAGCGGCGGAAACAGAAAATATAGCGCGTGATCTTTATTCTGAAATATATAGAATTTCAAGGTTTCAGGCGACAAAATTGGCGCACTTAAGAGTTCTTGCTAATGTTGAGAGAAATATGGCGGAGCGGGGAATGGGAGATGAACATTGGGATCGTGCGGAAGATTACCTTCAAAAATTCTACAGTGCGCTCAAGGAACGTGTTGCTTGAGCGAAATGCCAAGCTTTGCTTATAGTGCTTTGAAAGAACGCGTAGCCTAACAAATACCCTCGGTGTAAAATCAGTGAGTGAGACTTCAAAATTTTTATAAAATCATTGCGAAAAATAAAATAATCGTTCTCTTTTTGACCTGCGTTTTTATTATTTCTTTTTCAGTCCGGATGATTAACTTTCGACAATCAGTTTATTTTGGTTATGATGAAGCACGCGATGCTTACGACTCAATAAATATTTATACAAAAGGGGATTTGAAAATATCAGGTCCTCCCGCGTCGGCATTTAAAGGAATTAACCACGGACCGATTTATTTATATTTTATCGGTCCCCTATTTTTGCTCGGGCGGGGGGACCCTTACTTTGTATCAATTATTTTTAGACTAATTAATTCGCTTGGGGTTTTATTGGTTTTTGCTGTCGGAACTACTTATTTTGGAAAAATTGCGGGAATTTTTGCATCGCTTCTTTTTGCGTTTTCGTATGAGCAATATATTTACGGAATTTTTACAGGAAATCCTGCGCTATCAAATATTTTCTGGCCGGTTTTATTTATTGGGGCGGGATTAATTAGCAGTTTTTCGAAAAAAGTTAAGCCAGGCTTATTTTTGATGATAGTTTCCACCTCTTTTATCGCTCAGTTCGATTTAATTCTTTCTTATTCATTTTTAGTTGTCGGTGTTTTGTTGATTCTCTTAAGAGATAAGGTAAGGAAATTAAAGTTCGGTGACTGGTTTAAAATTCTAACATTAGGTTTTTTGCCTGTTGTATCATATCCCCTGGCTGAACTGAAAAATAAATTTCTTGGGGTAAAAACATTTCTTTCAATAATAAATAGCAATTTTTCAACTTTACCTGACGGGCAAACAAGGTGGAGCTTGTTTATAAATAATTTTGTCGGGCTTTTTAAAGATAATATTTTGGATTTTGGTTTTAATCGAAATGTAATAATATTTTTATTTTTAGTTTTAATTGTGTTTCTTTTTTGGAAGACACGGAAAGTTAAACAGTCAAAATATATTCTGCTATGGATTTTTAGTATGTCTGCACTTCTTTTAACAAACGGATTTATGCCGTTTTATTCTTATGCAGGTGTCGGGATAGGAGTGATTTTAGGGTTTTCATTTCTTCTTTCAGAATTGTTTCGCCGGAACAAAATAATTGCACTCACGATTTTGAGTCTTTGTGTGGTCAGCAATGTACAAAAAATAATTCCGCAATCTAAAGACTCATTGATTATGGAAATAAAAGCGCAACCGGGTATGAATTTGGACGATGAAATTAATTTGATAAATAAAACTTATGAAGTCTCAAGCGGAAAAATGTTTACAATAAGGACAACAACAATGCCGTATAAGGTGCAGACAACATGGTCGTATTTATTTGATCAATATGGTGTAAAAAAATACGGTTATAAACCATTTTTGGAGGGTGGAAATACTTTTGGATACTTGGGTAAATTTCCAGCGCCTTCTGAAGGGACAACTTGTAATCGTTTTTTAATTCGTGAACCGGTTCGCGGAATCCCGCAGGTTCTTGTAAGCAATGATGTTAATGAAGAGAATAATTTTTCTGAAATTGTAAAGGAAGAAAATTTCGGAGACTTTGTGTTGCAAATTAGAGCCGCAAAAGCGAAAGATTGTAAATAATAATTTTATCCTCCGGTTGATGGTGCGGAACTTGTCGGTTTACCGCCTTTTTTTTCGGTCGGTGTTGGGGGGGTAGTAGTCGATAGAGCGTGGGTTGGGGTTCGCGTTGCCGTTAAAACCGCTGACGGCGAATAAGAATAGGTTGGTGTTGCCGTTTTGTTGCTAGTAATTGAGGTGACTGTCGGTTGATTTTTTGATGTCCCCTGACTGTTTTTTGGAGTAATGGTTGCGGCGCTATTTTTGGTGTCGGAGTTGTCATTGGGGATTTTGTTGGTACTCTCTTCAACCTTTTTATTTTTTGAATTATACGCAATTACAAATAACCCTATCGTAAGTATTCCCAAAACAATTAATAAAAGTAGAGCAGCAAAACCTTTTTTTAGCATCAATTATAAATTAACTCTTTTTGAAAGCTCTTCGGTTTCGGACAATAATTTTTCGACTTCGGAAATTCCCTGCTGCCAGAAATTTGCATCAGAAATGTCTATACCCAATTTCATAAAAATATTTTTAGGTGAATCCGATAAGCCTGTTGATAGAAATTCTTTAACTTTACTAAGCGCTTCTGGATACTTTTTGACTTGTGATTGGAGAGACTTGGAAATTAAAAGTCCCCCTGCATAAGAATAAACATAAAAATAATATCGAAAGTGCGACACATAAACCCACCAATTTTGTGACCCCTGCGATTGTTCTACGGCACCACCCATATAAGAAACCATGTGTTTTTGAAAAAGTTTACCTATATCAACTTTGCTTAAATAACCAGTTTTTCTAAATTCTGTGTGCAACTCTTTTTCAAAGTTATAAAATGCGATCTGGCGGAAAATTGTTGAAACATCTCCGTTTAATTTCATCATATAAATTGCGAGTTTCGTTTTGTCATCAGCATTTTTCAAAAGTTTCCCAAGTGCAAAATCTTCCATAAAAGTACTCGCCACTTCAGCAGTTGACGTTGGGGTTCCAAAGTTAAGAGCATTTTGTTTTGCCTTAATCAGCTCGTCATTTATTCCATGACCCAGCTCGTGAGCAAAAGTTAAAACATCATTTAATTTATCGTTCCAGTTGAGAAGGATATATGTTGGATGTGTAATTAGTCCGTAAGAACAAAACGCACCACTAGTTTTTCCTTTTTTCGGATAAACATCAACCCGCCTCCCACTTACAAATTTTTCAAAAATGTTAAAAAATTCAGTATCTAAATTTTTAAGCGTGCTGCCGATTATTTTATACCCATTGTTAAAATCATACTTTATATTTATATCTCCAACTTCAACATTCCTTTCATGATATTCTAGTTTTTTAACTCCCATCAATTTTGCTTTCAGTGCATAGAAGCGTTTTGCAACCTCAAAATTTTTAGACACAACAGATACCAAGGAATCAACAACAGCACTGTCCAGATCATCTGCAACATGTCTTTCCTCATCGGGACGGGAATATCCGCGTACTTCGTCATTAACTTTTTTATTTTGTAGAATAGAATTTAATTCGTTTTCGGCAACGTCCAAGTGTTTTTCTAATATTTCATTAAAGTTTTTAGCTGCAATGTCGCGGATCTTTTTGTTTTTGCTGTTCATTAGCCCCGTAAGCTCCGAGAAATTTTTTAATTTTATTTTTCCGTCTTCATCCAAAGATTCCCTTTCCTCTTTACCCAAGAAACTAGAAGTCATTCGTACCCAGTTGTCATACGAAGTAATGCTTTTGAGATTCATTATTTTCTCCTCGGGATCCGATAATGTAAATTTTCCTATCCTAAATAACCTTTCGAGAAAATGTTTGTAAGGAAGTAAATCTTTGTCGGAAAGAAATTTCTTTTGTATATCTATGTTTATTTTTGAAAGTTTTAATTCAAAAAATTGGATTTCGTTTTGAAGTTTGGTGTGCAGCTCGTCCGCAATATTTACCTTAGCTTTTATTTTTGGGTTTGATTCATCAAGGGATTCGCGGAGGTGGAAATAATAATTTTCTGTGGAATTCGCCCCGAATTTTTTGTTCCAAATTTCATATTCATCGAGTGCGGTTTTTAATATTTTTGGATCCTTTAAAAAATCTTCACGGCTGCTCCATTTTTCAACAAACTTTTTTGTTTCATCAATGGATTTTTTTTCTGCAACTTTGATCTTCGGATCATTATCGCTTTTGAAAAGGTAACCCAAATTCCAGGAAGTTTGCATGAGGGTATTATAGCTGATTTCAAAGCCAGCGAGTATTCCCAATAACACGAGCAAGATTTGAACTCAGCAATATAAGCATGCGAAGCATTGTCTCGCAGGTGAGACAAATATGCTTCTATACTATTTTTTCTTTAACGTTTACCTTTATTGTCCGAGCAAGCTGTACTCCCAGAGATGCAATTTTAAATCCGACAGAAGCAATAAAGCCCATTAACATTAAGTAAAATCCGTAATTCAGAGGTTTGTTTATGAGATCCGCTCCGAACAGTTCTTGTTTTAGATCTGCGCTAGTCGGTTGCCCGACAACTTTACCTAAGTCAACACTTACAGAACTAAGTGTAAATAAATTAAAGGGCATTTCCTGTCCGGTAAAAACTCTATAGACTTTGAAAGCGCAAAAAACAATAACTAAAAGTCCTACGACAAGAAGTAAATAACCGAATAGTTTGTTTGAATTTTCCGAATCCATGGTTTATTTTAGCAAATTATTTTTACAACTGCAGCTACCCGAAGCATATGAAGTTGCAGTTGGGGCATTATTTTATATTTTTCGTAAATCTCGGAAATTTTCATTGTGGAATTTAATGTGTCGGGGTGGGCAGAATCGAACTGCCGCCGCACGACCCCCAGCCGCGCATTCTACCGTTAAACTACACCCCGATTGAATGTATTCTATCAAAGAAATGAGCTTTACCAAAATCTCTTTATCTTGACAAACAAGTAATATATTCTTTACCATTACTTTATGCGAAAAATTGCAGCAATTGTTTTGACTTTCCTTATACTTCTACTTGGTGTTCAAACTTCATTTGCCGAATATTCTGCGGAGGAGCAAGCCAGAATTATGGAGGAGAAAAGACAGTTGATAGAACAGATGAAAGGGAAATCCAAAGAGGAACAGGCTCGCATGATGGAAGAATTCAGGAATAGGATATTTAATAAGCAGGCGTCGTCGAGTGCTGTGACTGTTCAAAGGAAAGAGGAACTTCAGACGAAAGTTGAAGAATTTAAAGACCATAGAAAAGCTCAAATTGCAGAGCGAGTGAGCACAAATCTTAATACAATAAACGATAATAGGGTTAACTCCATGACAAAAATATTGGAGAGGTTTCAAACAATTTTGGATAAACTATTGGGAAGGGTGACAACGGCCGAAGCAAATGGCAAAGATGTTGCCGCTGCTGAAAGTGCGATTGCAAGTGCGCAAACCGCAATCGATGAAGCAATGACCGTAGTTGAAACACAAGCGGGTAAAGATTATTCGTTGGTAGTCGATGATGAAAGTACGGTCCGAACGGATGCCCAGATAAAAAGACAAGCTTTAATGGTTGATTTAAAAAGTGCTCACGAAAAGATTAAGGCTGCAAAAGATGAGGTTGTAGGTGCAATCAGGGTTTCCGTAACAACACTTGGTAAGGAGGAAGTTGACAATGAATAAATTTAAAAACAATCAGAAAGGTATGATTCACTTGGTACTTCTTATGTTTGTCTTTATCGTTCTTATCGGAGTAATCGTAGCTTTTGTGATTTTTAAACCCAATCTTGGTTCGTTTAAGAAAATGGCGGGTGCAGGGCAAAAAAATGAATTGACAATAAGCCCCACAGTTACTTCGGCGGCAACAACTGATCTTGAAAAGGAAGTAAATGCCCAGGAGTTATCAGATCCAGCAAACGATTTTACCCAAGTAGATCAAGACATTAATTCTTTGTAAAATTTCTAATCCCTTTTAAGTATCGTAATAATCCCTTCATTTGCGTTGACCTCAACAATGTTTCCGTCTTTTAAAATTTCACTGGCATTTTGTGTCCCCACAATACACGGTATGTTAAACTCTCTTGCGATAATCGCAGCATGACAGAGAACTCCACCTTTATCTGTAATAATTGCAATAGCTTTTTTAATATGGATTATATAGTCTGGCGTTGTCATCTCGCATACTAATATTTCTCCTTTGCCAAATGTATTATTAAAAACCGTATCATCATTTAAAAATTTTACTTTTCCAGTAACGACTCCTTTACTTGCACTTCTTCCATAAATAATTCTTGAGTTCGCTTGGTGTTTTTTATTTGCGTCTTTGATGTTTAAAGTAAAGTCTTTGTAAATTTTTCCAAGAATTCTATTGAAATCGATAAACCAAAGACCAAATTCCTCAACCGAGATCGTTTCAAAATAACCTTCAATATGATTTTTGTGGAATTTTACACCAAGTTCTTTTTTAATTTTATTTTTTTTCTTAATATCATCGACACATAAATAATCGATAATTTTTCTTAACTCCTCCTCGGCATCTTTGTTTGGAGTATCAAGTTTAAGTTTTTTAAAATCATAAGAAAATAAAATTGGTTTATTCGCGTCAAAAAGCCCTTGTGATAACTGATTGTGCATCCCTCGTATTATTTCTCCAATAATACCGTTTTTGTTAACTATAAAGATTGTAGACCAAAGGGGTTTTTCTGAATGGGGAATAAATTCGGCGCGATATTTTACTGGATTAATTTCCTGCTCTTTGAACCATTCGTAAGCTTTTCGTATTATTAAACCTCGCATTCTTAGTTTTGGAAGTTCAGGGTCTTTAGGAATAAGTCTTAGGGCGCAGTATTCTTCGCTGTGTTTTTGATAGTATTTTTCAAAACGCTTTGTGTTTTTTGTTAAATCTATTGCATCGAACTGGACAGGTTCGTCAAAAGGAACACCAATTACGCTTTTTAGAAATCTCAATCTCTCTCTTTTTTCATTATCTTCAAGCCTGAATTCTGTACTTGATTTGTAGTTTAATTTTTCAAACCACTCACTGAGTGAAATTTGCCTTTCGTAATATTTTTTTATATCCATAACTTGTTATTTTAAATTATCAATAAACCCTTTTTTGTCTCCGATTTTAACTTGTTTAATAATTTTTTATTCTTTGACGTTTTATTATCTCCTTGAATTTTATTACAGGGCATGTTAAAAGGATAGTATAAGCTCATGGCAAAAAGTAAAAAGGATGAAGTAGTAGCCCCACAACAACAGACAGAAGCTTCCGGAAAATTGGCCGCAATAAAGCTTGCAATGGAACAAATTGAAAAGCAGTATGGGAAGGGTTCGATAATGCGATTGGGTGAGCGAAGTGGAGATAGATTTAAGATTGACGTAATTCCGACAGGGTCAATTGCACTTGATTTAGCTTTGGGTGTTGGAGGATTTCCCCGCGGGAGAATAATTGAAATTTACGGCCCGGAAGCCTCTGGGAAAACAACTGTTGCACTACATGTAATTGCGGAAGCCCAAAAGCGCGGAGGACAATGTGCGTTTGTTGATGCGGAACACGCGCTTGATCCTGCGAGAGCCGAAATTATAGGTGTTAATTTGGATGATCTACTCATGTCTCAGCCGGATACCGGAGAGCAGGCTTTGGAAATTACGGAAACTTTAATTCGCTCGGGAGCTCTGGACGTAATCGTTGTTGATTCAGTTGCTGCTTTAGTTCCCCGCGCCGAGCTCGAAGGCGAAATGGGAGATGCGGTAATGGGGCTTCAGGCGAGACTAATGAGTCAAGCGCTTCGGAAATTAACGGGTGCAATTTCTAAATCAAAAACGGTTTTGATTTTTACAAACCAACTTCGCCAAAAAATCGGAATAATGTTTGGGAATCCGGAAACAACTCCGGGTGGACTGGCTTTGAAATTTTATTCATCGGTTAGGCTTGATGTCCGAAGAATTGAAGTTTTAAAAGACGGGGACTTGGTAATAGGCTCCCGTCACCGGGTGCGGGTTGTTAAAAATAAGGTTGCACCTCCACTTCGAGTTGCGGAGTTTGACATCATGAATGACGAAGGGATAAGTAAATGCGGAGGAATTTTGGATGTTGCAGTTGACCTTGGATTAATTGACAAAAAAGGATCATTTTTCAATTACAACGGTAAGCCTCTTGCTCAAGGTCGCGAAGCTGCAAAAAATGCACTTAAAGCCGATTTAAAGTTGGCAGATGAAATTGATAAGAAAATCCGCGAACAAGTTGCTTCAGGCAAAACCCAAGTTCCTAAGGAAATTGGGGAAGTTGAGGATGGGGATTAGGAACCCAAATAGATTATAATACTTGATCTAAATACACCACCAAGCTTTTCGGTCTCAGTAGGCATGTGAACAATTGGTTTTTCCCCGTCCAAATCCCGTAACCCACGCTTAATTCGTCTGTTAACCGATTCCTTAACTTTAGTTACTGCCGTTAAACTATCTCCACTTACAACTAAAGTAAAATTTCCTTCCGGCCTTGTAATTGTATGTAAGATGTCTTTAGAAACTTCTGCCACCTGACCGCTTCTAGAATTAATGATGTAATTTGTTGCACTGATTTCAGCGCCGTATTGATATGTTTCCGACATGATGTAATTATATCAAATAGTTGCAATTTTATCTCAGGTATATGGGATAATGTTGTAGATACGATGAAGATTACCCACATAAAGCAGCAAAAAGATAAAAACAGGGTAAATATTTATCTTGACGGAAAGTTTGGTTTTGGAATTGATTTGGAGAATTATGTAAAACTTGGACTTCGGGTTGAACAGGAATTAACGCAGGAACAAATTGATGAAATTACAAAAAAAGCTGAGTTTCAGAAAACTTTTGAGAAAATTCTTCACTTTGCAATGGTACGCCCTCGAGCCGAAAAAGAATATAGGGATTGGATGAAGCGAAAAAAAGTTGCCGAAAATTTATTTGAAGAATTATTGGAAAAACTTAAAAAGTTTGAACTTTTAGACGATTCTAAATTTGCTACGTGGTGGGTTGAACAAAGAAATAATTTCCGACCCAAGCCAGTTAGAGTATTAAAGCTGGAGCTTAGAAATAAAGGATTAGACAAAAATATAATTGATGATGTTTTTGAGAATACGCAAGTCGATGAGGCAAAAATTGCCAAAGATTTACTGCAGAAAAATCAATACAAATGGAATAAATACGACACACAAATTGCGAAGAGAAAAAGGATTGAATATTTGGGAAGAAAAGGATTTAGCTGGGACGTAATTAAAAAAGCTATAGAAAATTAGATATATGCACTTGTTGATTGAAAAGCCATTGGTAGTGTACAATACAAGTCAGGAGCAAAGAATTTATGCTAAGAGAAGCTACATTTAGGGTTTCTTCAGCGCAGCTTTTAATTTAAAAAAGCTTTGTTTTTTTGCTTCAATTTATAAAAATATGACTACTAGTGATGACATCAAAATATTAGTTGAGGATTTGCGGAAGCAAAGAGAGGCCTTGGAGAAAAGGCAGGAAAAATTAAAAAAGGAAGAATCGAATTTAATCGAAAAACTTTCCAAAGTCGCAAAACTTACAGCCGATGAAGCAAAAAAAATACTTCTTGAAGAATTGGACCATGAACTAAAGGAAGAAAAAGCAAAAAAAATCAGAGCAGCAGAGGAGCGGGTTAAAGAAGAAGCAAACGAACAAGCAGCTGAGATTTTAGCGGATGCAATGAAGCATGGAGCCACCTCTTACGTTGCAGAGTATACAGTCTCTTCTTTTGAAATGGAAAACGAAGAAGCCAAGGGACGAATTATTGGTCAGGGAGGAAGAAATATCCGGGCATTTGAGAGAGCGACCGGAGTTGAGTTGGAAATTGATGAAGGAAATGAAATCAGAATTTCTTCATTTGACGCTATAAGGCGCGAAATTGCAAAACGTGCACTCCAAATTCTTATTAAAGATGCAAGAATTCAACCATCAAGAATTGAAGAAGTGGTAAAACAAATTAAAACCCAGATGGAGGATATTTTACTGGAGGAAGGTAAAAAAATCGCCCACGAGTGCGGAGTATACAATCTTCCCGTTGACGTTTTAAAATTAATCGGTAGGTACCGTTTCAGAACTTCTTACGGACAAAATCTTGGAATTCATACAATCGAAGAAACAAAAATTGGAATTGCAGTTGCAAATGAAATAAAAGCAAATGTTGAAATAGTAAGACTTGGGTGTTTACTGCACGATATCGGAAAAGTCGTAACCGAAGAAGAAGGCACTCACGTTGAGGCGGGGGTTTCGGCACTTAAGCGCTATGGTTTTCCGAAAGAAGTTGTTGCGACGGTTGCCGAGCATCACGAGGATAAACCCTTTTCCTCAATCGAGTCTGTAGTTGTTTGGATTGCGGATGCAATTTCGGGTTCACGCCCGGGTGCACGCTACGAACCACATGAGGATTATGTAAAGCGAATGACTAAAATTGAAGAGCTGGCCAAGAATTTCCCGGGAGTCGATTCGGTTTTTGCATTCCAAGCCGGACGCGATGTCAGAATTGTGGTTAAACCGGACGAAGTGGATGACGACAATATCGTAATTTTAGCCCGTGAAGTCGCGAAAAAATTGGAAAAGGAAGCGGAATATGCAGGGCAAATTAAAGTAACAGTGATTCGCGAGGTTAGAGCTTCAGAGACAACAGCGGCAAAATAATACCAGTTGACCAACACTAAAGTATTGTTTTAAAATAGCTTTTCAGGAGACATGAAGTTCCTGAATTTTTTTGTAAATAGAAAAAGAAAAATAATTATTTGTAGTTTATTTAAGAGCCGAAAGGCTCTTTTTTTTTTGACATGGCAGAATTTGAGAAAATAATAGGGTGGCTAAAAGCAGAAGACGAGTTGTTTATGTGCGGCAATAATACAGAAAGAAGACCAACTGGAATTAAGAGCGCGGAAATTCAGCAGGTAATTAAGGGTTTTCTCGCTTCTCATGAAGGCATACCATTTACAATTCCTGAAATGTTGCCGCAACTTCCATTTGAGATTAATTCGGTAACTTGCCGAAAATATTTAAAAAGAGATAAAGATGTAAAGATAATATCCGGATCTTCACATATGAGGGTGTACAGATACGGCTCACCGGTTTCAAGGGAGGAAGGGTGTGGGTTAAGTGACTCTACGGACGATTTGGGTATACAGGCACGAGATGATTTTAACGAACTGAGTGGCAGAGGTGTACGAAACCGAAAATATACAGTAATACAACGATTTTAAAGTTTTGTTTATACCATAAATTTCGTAATTTCTTGACATTTGGCTTCGGTTGATTTATGCTTTCCAGTAAATATGACGAAGCGAGAATTAGTTGACGCAGTATCAAGAAAAGCCCACCTAACAAAAAAAGCCGCAAACGAATCGGTTGAAGTGTTTTTATCCGAAATAGGGCGAATTTTATCAAAAGGTGAAAAAGTTGTACTTTCAGGGTTCGGAACTTTTCGGGTTATTTCAATGAAAGGTAAAACCGTCAAAATTCCCAAGACCGAAAAGTTGGTTACGATTAAAGCACACAGAGCTCCAAAATTTACTCCTGGAAAAACTTTGAAAAAGCAGGTACAAAGATAAGCTTCTTAATTTTTGATTAACTTAAACAATTAGAAATTGGAAATTGTGCCGTGTATACTTGAGCCATGAAGAGAAAGATTGGTGAAGTTAAAAACGAGAAGGCAATTATAGTAAGAGAGCTTATTAAAAACTTTGAAAGTATTGAGAGGGGAAAAGGTTTAACGGGAAAAATTAAATCCCTCTATAACCCCAAAAAGAAAAAAGTAGAAGCACTCAGGGGAATTTCTTTTTCCATAGATAAAGGAGAATTAGTTGGCTTTATTGGTCCTAACGGTGCAGGTAAAACCACAACATTAAAAGTATTGTCGGGACTTTTGTATCCGACTTCGGGTTTTACTCAGGTTTTAGGTTATAACCCTTGGGAAAGAAAGAATAGCTACCTAAAAAAAATAGCAACTGTGATGGGACAGAAAAATCAGCTTTGGTGGGATCTTCCGGCAATCGATACTTTGGAGCTTAACCAGGCAATTTATGAGCTTCCACAAAACACTTATAAGGAAAACTTAAACGAGCTGACCGAACTTTTGGAAGTTAAGGATTTACTAAATACCCAGGTTAGAAAATTATCACTAGGTCAGAGAATGAAATTTGAGCTTATTGCTGCGCTAATTCATCGCCCACAAGTATTATTTTTGGACGAACCTACTATCGGTCTTGATGTTGTAGCTCAGCAAAAAGTTCGCGATTTTATACAGGATTACAATAAAAAATTTAATGCCACGATTATGCTTACGTCGCACAATATGGACGATCTTATAGACTTGGCAAAACGGGTAATTGTAATTGATAAGGGTGAAATAATATTTGACGGAAAATTGTCAGATCTGGTAAGTGGTTTTGCTAAAGAAAAAACTATAAAGCTATATTTTTCAAAAGATATTGATGTAAAAAGCCTTGAAAATATAGGAAAAGTTAAAAAATTCAGTTTTCCTCAGGCAACAATTACGGTTCCGAGGGAATCTGTGGCTTTTGCAGCGGCAGAGCTGTTGCAAAATTTCCCCATTGCTGATCTTACAATCGAAGAGGAGAACATCGAGTCGATCATAAGAAGGGTTTTTCGGGGAGAAAAAAAATGAACAAGTATCTTCAGGTAGGGAAAATTTCTTTAAGACAGGAAATTGCTTACCCCATAAATTTTATTATGTGGAGAGTGCGAAATGTAATCCAAATTCTTTTGGTTTATTTTTTATGGGATGCAGCCTTTTCATCTCCGGGAAGAATACTTTTTGGATACGATAGGGATAAAATTCTTACCTATATTTTCGGGATAATGCTTGTACGTGCATTTGTGCTCTCGTCAAAATCGATGGATGTTGCAGGAGAAATTTCCCGTGGAGAACTCAGTAACAGTTTAGTAAAACCAATAAATTATTTTAAATATTGGTTAAGTCGTGATTTGGCAAGTAAAGTATTAAATCTTTTATTTGCCACTATCGAGATCGTTGTTTTGTATTTTGTTCTAAAACCTCCGGTTTTTCTTCAAGGAAATTTATTATTAATTTTCTTATTTATGTCTTCCATAATATTTGCGATTTTACTATTCACAATTCTTTTATTTATCGTATCCTCGGTAACTTTTTGGGCACCGGAAGCAGGATGGGGAGCACACTTTTTGTTAACGGTAGTGATAGTCGAATTTTTGTCAGGCGTACTTTTTCCTTTGGATGTATTTCCTTTGGCGGTTCAAAAAATTATAAACCTTACCCCATTTCCCTACTTGGTATTTTTCCCTCTCCAGGTCTATTTGGGAAAACTTACTTCTCCAGAGTTGGTTAAAGGGTTTGTTGTTGATGCTCTTTGGCTTATTGTTTTTATGTACTTTTTAAATAAGATTTGGAAGAAAGGACTAAAAGCTTACGAAGGATATGGAAGATAAAGAAAAATTACAAATTAATAATTACAAACTACAAATTGTTGATCTGTATAAGTTGTTTATTACAAGGATAAAAAGTGTTGAATTGAAAACTTGGATCAAGCGACTGGGATTTTATATAAAGATTTGGTGGATGATGAGTAAAAATGCATTCATGATGTATTTCAATCAGAAAAGCATTCTAGCCATTTTTTTGGCAGGAAAAATTTTCAGGTTTACATTTTTTATAATATTTTTGTATTTTCTGGTTTCCGGAAGTAAAGGTTTAGCCGGGTATAATACAAATCAAATTATTTTTTTCTTTTTAAGTTTTAATGTCATTGATATAACTTCGCAGTTTTTATTCCGTGAAGTATACAGATTTCGAACGCTTGTGGTTTCGGGAGATTTGGACTTGATTTTGACAAAGCCGATAAATCCTCTATTTAGAATTCTTTTTGGAGGTGCTGACGTAATCGATTTAATAACAATTCCGCCGGTTGTTGCGGCAACCATTTATATGGGTGCTAAACTTGGTCCGAGTGCGGTTTCAGTATTTCTTTATATTCTGTTAATTATAAATTCACTTCTTATTTCAACGGCATTTCATATTTTAGTAGTGTCGATGGCGATTATTACATTGGAAATTGACCACACTGTAATGATCTTCCGGGATTTATCACGACTTGGAACGGTACCGATTGATGTATTCAAACAACCTTTGAGGGGTTTTATTACTTATGTAGTCCCGATCGGAATAATGTTATCATTTCCCGCGAAAGCATTTTTAGGATTACTGGACTGGAATTCGGTCATTGTCTCTTTTGTTTTTGGAATTACTTCAATTTTTATGACTCTTAGATTTTGGAATTTTGCTATTAAAAAATATACGAGTGCATCAAGTTAAAAAATGAAAAAACTTCTTGTCGTTTGCGGACCGACCGCAACCGGAAAAACGAAACTCGCTCTTTATTTGGCAAAAAAATTTAGCGGTGAAATTGTCTCCGCCGATTCAAGGCAGGTTTATAAAAAGATGAATATCGGAACCGGCAAAGATTTGCCGGCAAATACAAAATTAGAAATTAAAAAACTTGGCCCGACTTCGACGCCGAGATTAGTTGGTTACTACAGTGTAGACCGAACCTGTATTTGGGGATACGATATAGCGAGTCCAAAAAAAGAATTCAGTGTGTCGCATTACACAAAATATGCTCGCGAAATTATCCGCGATATTTACAAAAGAAATAAATTACCGATTTTAGTAGGAGGAACCGGACTTTATATAAAAGCTGTTGTTGACGGAATCGAAACGGCAAACGTGTTAAAAAATCAAGGCTTGAGAAACGTTCTGGAAAAATTGAGCGTTGCTGAACTTTTTGAAAAATTGTCGCAAATGGATTCTATAAAAGCTGCATCTCTTAACTCATCTGACAGAAAAAATCCCAGAAGATTAATCCGCGCTATTGAAGTTGCACAAAGTAAAATTATCAATCACGAAAAAATCGGTAAACCTTCCGCTGCCCGGATAATTGACGAGGATACGAAAATTTATTTTATTGGAATAAAAACGGATTGGGAAGCTTTAAAAAAAAGAATTGTCAAACGGGTGGAAAAACGAATTAGCGACGGTATTGAAGATGAAATACGTAAACTTTTTTCGGCCGGAGTTACCTGGGAAATGCAATCAATGACGTCTCTTGGATATAGGCAATTCAGGGAACACTTTGAAGGAAAAATATCAAAAGAAGAAGTTATAAAAAAATGGCAATCGGAAGAAATAAAATATGCGAAAAGGCAACTTACATGGTTTAATAAGGAGAAGAGAATTAAATGGTTCGAAGTTAATAGCGAAAAAGACATGAAATCGGTAGAAAAAGAGGTCAAAAGATGGTACGATGAAAAAGATGACAAGAAAAGTTGAAATTTCTCACAAAACAATTTTATTTACAATCTTTGTTCTTCTGGCGCTTGTATTCTTGTCGAAGATTGCAGACATTATCCTGCAATTTTTTATAGCACTTCTGGTTACAGCATTTTTAAATCCTTACGTTACAAAGCTTTCAAAATATAAAATTCCCAGAGGTGTTTCGGTACTTCTTTTTTACGTAATAATTCTTGCCATTTTTTCATTTTCTGTATCCGCGGTTGTCCCGCCTTTAGTAGAACAGTCAAGCAGCTTTGTAAATAACATTCCGGGATTTATGCAAAATGTCGGAATTTCCTCAATTGTCAGCGACAGAATTGTTGAGCAGCTTTTAACCCAATTAGGTTCTGTTCCGGGAGAAATTGCAAAAGCAACAGCGCTGATATTTAGTAACGTTCTGACTTTGGTTGCTGTATTTGTTCTGTCTTTTTATCTTCTCACCGAAAGGGAAAAATTGGATTCTCAAATTTCTCACATGTTTGGAGAAAGCAAGAAAGATAAGGTAACCAGTGTCGTTAATCATTTGGAAGTAAAGTTGGGTGGTTGGGTTCGGGGACAAATTACTCTAATGCTTGTTGTTGGTACAGCAACTTATATTGGCTTAACTATTTTAGGAATTCCTTTTGCTCTTCCGCTGGCTATTATTTCGGGACTTTTTGAAGTAATTCCTTATGTTGGTCCGTTTTTGTCGGCAATTCCCGGTGTTGTAATCGGTTTCGGGCTATCTCCCTTGATGGGATTTGCCGCCGCCGCATGTTACTTTTTAGTCCAGCAGCTGGAAAATTATCTTTTTGTCCCGAAAATTATGCAGCACTCGGCGGGAGTTCATCCGATAATTACGCTTCTTGCACTGGCAATTGGATTTAGACTCGACGGGATTGTAGGACTTCTTATATCCGTTCCGATTTTTATTACTGTGCGTGTACTTCTTACTGAGCTGGTATTTAAAAAACATCTTGCTTGATTTTGGCTTCAATTGGACTTAACGTGATATAATATAGGTCTCTGGAGGAAGGATAACCGCTATGTTCTTTTTGAATATAGAGGAAAGTCCAGGCAGCAGAAAGCAGGGTGCGCGGCGTAAGCCGTGACGGGTAACCGCTAGTTAGAGCAACAGAGACGAGTTTTCATAAATCCCTAAAGGATTTTGAAAAGTGAAACGCTCAGAAATGAGCCTCTGAACTTTAGTCGAAGAGGGTTATAACCCTCCGAAGCTTTAGCGAAGGGGGGCAATCCTCCCCGCTGCAACCTCCGAATTAAGCGTCAAACAGGTAGCTTTCCCAAACCTGTAGAATATTTATATTCTACCGGTACGCTTTAAAGTTTGAGGGCATAGACAGATGGTTATGTAATAACAGAACCTGGCTTACTCGCCTCCAGAGATTTTTTTAAAAATTTTGCGAGCTAAGGTTTCCTTACTCGCCTCCAGATAAATTTTCTTCTATCACTTCTATATTTAAATTACTTATATAATTGAATATACTATAATGAGTTAGCTGTCTATAAAGTTGTTGCAAAATGGCTTTATATAACTCGCAGAAGGCTCAAACGAGTCTGAAAGACGAGTTGGATATGGAGTTTTATGAATTTACCTGCCGATGTACTAAAAAAGATTATTGTTGCTTCGGGGTTTGTATCCGAGAAAGACTTCGATGAAGCTGCAAAGGCTGCGGCCGAGCTTGATAAAAGTATTTTGGATGTTTTGATTTTCCGGGGGCATATTAACGAAGAGACCGCCGGGAAGCTGATTGCTGATTATTACCAGGTTCCCCACGCTAACCTTAAAAGGGTAACTATTCCAACCGAAATACTACAGCTTATCCCCGAAAAAATTGCACGTACTTATAGAGTTATTGCATTTGCAAAAAAGGACGACAAAATTTGTGTTGCAATGGAAAACCCGGAGGACTTCGAAGGTCTGGAGTTTGTAAAAAGACAGACCGGTGCAAAAATTGAAATTTATTATGCCAGCCGTGAAGAAGTCAATAAGATTTTGGGGGATTATAAAAAGGGAATTAAGGAAGATTTTGAAAAAATTATCTCCGAAAACATAAAAAAAGCCGATGCAAAAGATTCAGAAGAGGATTTAGCGAAAGCTGCCGAAAAAGTTCCAATTGTAAAAATATTGGATACAATTTTGTCCTACGCAATGACGGAGCGTGCATCAGATGTTCATATCGAGACCATGCAGGATGAAGTTGTCGTGCGCTATAGAATTGACGGAATGCTTCGGGATATTGTTAAGTTTGATCGGGGAATTGAAAACGCGTTAGTTGCGAGAATAAAAATTCTGTCAAATCTTAAAATTGACGAGCACAGGATTCCCCAGGATGGACGGCATAAATTCAGTGTTGAAGGGGACATGGTGTCACTTCGTATTTCAATTATCCCAGGATTTTATGGTGAGAATGTTGTTATGAGACTTCTTCGCGAATCTGCACGACCGGCGAGCCTTGAGGAGTTGGGATTAGCAGGCAGAAATTTGGATGTTATCCGCGAAAATATTACCAAGCCTCACGGTATGATTCTTGTTACAGGACCAACCGGTTCGGGTAAAACTACTACTCTTTATTCAATTTTAAATATTGTAAATACTATTGAAGTAAAAATTTGCACGATTGAAGACCCGATTGAGTACGGAATGCATCGGGCCAATCAGATTCAGGTAAATCCAAAAACAGGCCTGGATTTTGCGGCCGGGTTACGGGCACTTCTTCGTCATGACCCCGACATTATTATGGTTGGTGAGATCCGCGATAAAGAAACTGCCGAAATTGCAATTAACTCGGCACTTACCGGACATTTGGTTTTATCAACACTTCATACAAATACCGCGGCAGGTGCTTTCCCGCGCTTTATAGATATGGGTGCGGAGGGGTTTTTACTGGCATCAACCGTAAATGTTGTTATGGCACAAAGATTGGTTCGAAAAATCTGTACAAACTGCACTGTAAAATATGAACCCGAAAAGAGCCAAATATTGCAGTTGGAAAAAGATTTGGGAGTTGATCTCAGTAAACAAAAATTTTACAAAGGCAAAGGTTGTGAAAAGTGTGGCACAAAAGGATATCAGGGTAGAATCGGAATTTATGAAGTAATAAATGTCTCTCAAAAAATACGCGATTTGATTGTTAAAAAATCCTCAAGCGACGAAATTCAAAAGGCTGCAGAAAGTGAGGGAATGATAAGCATGCTTCAGGATGGTTTGGACAAAATCGCATCAGGTTTGACCACCATCGAGGAAGTAATGAGAGTTATTCGGGAAAATAGATAATGCCTATATATAAATACAAAGTAAAAAACAAGAAAGGGGAAATTCAGGAAGATGTAATGCAGGCTTCTGACAAAAAAGAGGCTGCGTCACTTCTTCGTGCCGAGGATCAGGAAATTATAAGTATTAAAAGTTTCGAAAAGAAGTTCGAGATTGGTGGAGGAGGCGTATCTGTTTCGGATAAAGCCGGACTTTGCAGGTTTTTGGCGACAATGCTTCGTGCAGGGCTACCTCTTCCTGAAGCTATAGATATTATCCGCGAGGAAACCCAAAACAAAAAGCTCAAACAAATTCTTTTTGATACGGCTTTTCATATCCGAAAAGGTCAGAATCTATTCTCAGTTTTTTCAAAATACAAAAACGATTTTGACTCAGTATTTCTTACCATGGTAAAAGCCGGTGAGGAGTCTGGAACTTTGGAGAAAACTTTTGATTATTTGGCAAAACAGCTTCTCGCCACATATGAGCTTACTCAAAAAGTAAAAAGCTCGATGATGTATCCGGCAGTAATTTTGGCAGCGATGCTTGCAAATGGATTTATCATGCTTGGATTTGTGCTTCCGAAAATGAGCGAGGTGTTTTTGTCGATGGATGTAAAAATGCCCCTTGCAACCAGATTTCTTTTGTCATTTGGGAAAACCGTTGGTCAAAACTTGGCTTTAACAATGGCTTTGGTGTTTTTTGCGATTTTTGTTGTAGTCATACTATTCGTAATTCGTAAAACCAGAACTATAATTTTTTCATTTTTTACAAGACTTCCGGTTGTGAAAAAAGTAATGGAGCAGCTTGACACTGCGCGTTTTGCAAGGACTTTATCAACTCTTTTAAAAAGCGGAGTTCCGATTATGGTCGCATTGGATGTCTCAAGTGATGTAGTCAGACAACCTTACTTACGGAAAGAATCAAAAGAATTCAGCCGTGGGGTTGCCAAAGGAGAATCTTTATCGGACATATTGGGAAGCTCAAAACATTCTTTTCCTGTAACAATGATTCAGACAATTAAAGCAGGAGAAAAAACCGGAAGTTTGGAAATAGTTCTTGAAGAATTGGCAAGTTTTTATGAAATGGAAGTCGATTATGGATTGAAGCGGGCAACGAAACTTTTTAATACTGCTGATTGTGTCTATTTTTATATTGGCTATTGGTTCATTCATTCTGGTTAGTAATAAATCCGAAGTTAAAAAAGAAGCGGTAACCGAATCGATTGAAAATGTTCCTGATGGGGGTGAGGATATAAGCAATTACTTCAATGTTTCCGGTGATAACAAAGAGAGTGTAGAGCCAGTTTTGACTCCATTTTCTTCAGCGATTTCTAAATGTAGAATTAAAAGCCTGGAGGTTGATGCCGGAACCGTCATTGATGACTCAACCTGTGTTGTAAATTGAATCACTCTTCTTTCCAAGAAATAAATTCATACTCTCCAGAAGTTGGGAAATACGGAGGCGGGGCATAAAGCAGATGAGTGTCATAATTAATTGTTCTATTTGTAAAACCTGAAACTAGATTGTTGCCGTTATAAAAATTCCAATAAGACTTGTAGTAATTTATGAGTCCACCGTTTATCGTTAGGCTGTTTCTAATGGAATTTGTATCACTGTGAGTACAGCTGTCATAATATCCATGTCGGATAATTTTTCCTTTTTGTGCCATGAGTATTCCGTCAACTCTAAAATCAGTCGGAACATCACGAACGAAAAAGATGTTGTTTTGAGACACTAACCCCAAGACGTCGCTGCCGTCATATGCTGTGTAATTAATATTTCCCCTGACCCATATATCAACATTACTTGACTGTGTAGGAAATGTTGCCGAAACAACAGTAACTCTCCCCCGGACTGTTCCTTCAACCCACAGGCTATCTTCAGCAAAAATAATCGGCGTGTCGGATATATTATAAGTCCCTATTAAAACTTCACTTGTAATTAGCTGATATAACCTTCTACATCCACCATTACCTTCTGCACCTAATCCTTCACCCGGAGTGCTATACCCTCTAATGTCATTGGTTCCGGTTACCCTTCTTATTTGTACTGTGCCATTATCCAAAAATGTCAAATGATATCCGCTTGCTCCGGAATCTCCCAGATGTAGCCCATCAGTGTCTGCGCTGTCGCTCATGTTGGTAAGGTCTACGGATATTGAATCAAAATCAATTGCCGGGACAGGGAACTGCCAAAGTCCCTGATCGCCTCCAGCCCCCCAAACTCCAGGTTTTCTTGTCGGCGGACTGCAACCGGTTTCTGACCCGCACATATACTCATCCATAGCTGATGTTACAAGCGAAGTGTTTGTACCATCCATTCTTATTCCGTTGTTGGAATGAATTAAACCGTTGACTGTAATTCCGGCTCCGTACCAGGAGCTCGCGTTCGATAAAAAGGTATATCTCGCAAAAGAGGGTATCCCGTATTGGACAGTAACTTTTCTTTTGACTTTGGGATATTGATATGACCATCCGGTTGAGCTTATTGTAACTATTGACGAACCAAGGCTCGGTGCGGTAATTTCCAAACTATATTTACCCATAGGTTTACCCTGAGGATCTGAATATTCATGCTCATAAAGACCAACTGCTCCTGTCCCATCCATAAAATCGCCAGGGTCGTGTGCTAGATGCCAGCGGTAATAATTGACTCCTGCCTCGGCAATGTTAAGCGCTGACTCGGATCCTACTTGACGGTTTGAATAATTCAGCTGAAGTGAAAGTAAATATAAAAGGCCATAAATTACAATCAAAAATGATCCTGTTATAACCAAAAGCGCCGGGGTGATTGTTCCTCTGTTTTTCATTTTACAAGTTGTCTTTAAGCGTTCTGATTTGAACGTATGATTCAAGTATATACGGATTTGAATTATCTTCGCTGATTTTTAAGTATACCTTCATTAGTTTTGTTTCCGAAAGTCTTGTCGGAGATGGCAGGGGATTATTTATCGTGTCATCCGGCCAATCACCATTGTAATAATAAAAAATCGGGTCCGTGTCGTTTCTGACTTTTTCGGCAATCGTTTTTACTTTTTCATTAGCCTGAGGGTATGTGGCAGGATATCCTACGGGATTTATTATCCCTTTAACAAAAGATGTTCCGGATAAAGTATATCTGACACGGTCCGTATCACCGTCATAATCAACGTCCGAATAAAAAATCATTTCCTGATCCTGTGCCCGCTCAAGAGGATATGCGGCATTGTCGGCAGGCCTTATATTTCTAATTTCGCGAACCATTATTGAAATTCCCCGATTAGCTTCGTCAACATCTAAATAAGAGCCAAATGAAGTGAGTGCTGCATTATTCATTATCCTTTGTAATCCGATTAATCCAAGCGAAAAAATACCAGTAATCGCAATAGTTACTATAAGCTCAATTAAAGTAAAGCCGGATTTATTATATTTTTTCATAATTTTATTTTGGCGTTAGTATAACTTTTTCGGTATCTTCACCAATAACAGGGACGCTTCCTGAAAAATCAAGATAGGCGGAATGAGTTGCGGTCAAACTATATAAATCCGCGTCCAGCCCCTCGAAAAATATTTGTCCGTAATCGGGATCTGTAATAACTCCGCTGGTATTAGAAGATGAATATGCGCCTTTACTTAATGTCGCTGATACTGTTGCAATAGGATTGTCCTGCTGATCAACAAAAGAAAGTAAAAGTGAATTTGTTGATTTTGAGACTAATGAAATTGCGAAAGCAACAGAATCTTCCGGTTGAACCACAACAGGTTGGATTGGTTGCGTCCCTGAAACATCATAAGATGAGGACGGATTTGGCGTGAAATAGTAGCTGTCCCATTCCACGTCGTTAAGAGTTAAAAATCCGTTAGACTCGGTTGTTAAAATCTCATCATATTTGTAAACAGGTTGGGCAGAAGAATCTGTTCCAATAGTTTTTTCTCCGCGAAGCCTAAACGACAAGTTCCCTAAATTTGAAAACCCATCATCACGTCCGTTTGTTGTTCGTAGATCAATTGTTGATGTATGGTCAATAAGAAAACTTATCTCGGTAAGTTGCCCTTGTATTATGGTTTGGTGGGGTTTTGTAGGATTCGCAACTTCAGTGGTTGAATAGGTTCTCTCTGTGCTTTGCCCGCTTTTTGACACTGTAATTTGATAGCAGGAAACACATGCGGGAACTCCGGTATAAATAAACCTCCCATTGATGGCGGTTTGAAAGGTAACATCAATATTGGGTACAACAGTATTTTGAACTATGTGTAGACTTGCTCCCGGTACAGGATTCCCATTTGCATCAAAAACAATAATAGAGAGTGTTCCGCCACCTTCTGTGGTCTCAATTCCTTTTGGTGAAACATCGGTTAGAAGTACAATCGGATTTTCGTTTGAACTTTCGAGTCCTTCCCATGAAATACTTACCCGAATACGTTTATAATCTGTTTCTAAAGTGTCAGCAGGAACACTCCCTTGGATACCATCAAAGGGGTCATCGACATAAACTATTGAGAGTGACACTGTAAATTTTAAACCGTTTCTTAAGACATCTTCGGATTGTGGCAGTGTTCCATTAGGAGCTCCACCTACAGTTCCAATATTGTCATAGGGCAGATTTCGAATAAATTCGATTTTTTCCTGGGCCAAATGCCTTGCCGTTATTCGGGCTCTGTTGTAGGAAACAAAACGGTAAGATGTGGCAGCAATTGTGAGTACAGCCTGGGCTAAGATGGAAAAGATTGCGAGTGCAACCAAAATCCCAATCAGCGATTGTCCGGAAAGTTTTTTCATGGGCAGTAAATAGTCTTTAAATAAGTATAACATCATGGCATAATGAGAGAGGTAATCATTTAGAAGTTTTCTTGCCCATGTTTAACAAATCTTTTATATCAGTCTATTTTTCGGAAAAGCAAATTCTTATTGCACAACTAAACCCGGGGAGAAAATCTGTAAAAAAATATGCTGCGGCAAGTCTCCCAGATGGACTTATTAAAAATTATAAAGTTACAAATCCTAAACTCTTGGCCGAAATCTTGAGTCAGATTTGGTCAAAGCTAAAACTTCATCAGAAGTCTGTCTCAATTGTTATTCCCGAGTATGCAGCGTTTATAAAAATATTTACACTTTCAAACATTGGTGTTTCAGAAATTCACGAGGCAATTAAGTGGCAGTTGACGGAAGTTCTGCCTTATACACCTGAGGAGGCTATAACTGATTGGAAAATTTTGAAAAGAGTTGAAAAAGAGTATATTGTTCTCTCGGTTTCTATCGAGAAAAGTACGCTGGAAACATATTTGAAATCATTTGAAACCGCGGGACTATTCCCGGTAATAGTGGAGATCCCTTCAGCAACACTCACTAGGGTTTTAAAAAACGACGAAAGCATTGTTTTTATTCATATAGGTGAGATGGAAACTATGATTTTACTTCTGTTTGCAGGGAGGCTGGCCGGTAGTTCTATGGTAAATGGTAAAAGCGAAGAAGAGATAATTCAAACCACGGGCAGAATTCTGGCTCATTATAAAGATGTTAAGCCGACAAAAATTGTAATTTCAGGTGAAGGATTAAGCGGAGATAGGCTTACACAAAAGTTTAATTTGCCTGTCGAAAACTTAAAAATGTCATGGGGTAATTTACCTCCCGCCGATACAGCAAAATTTTTGATTCCTATTTCATCGCAAATTCAGGACCCTAGTGTTCCAACTGACCCGTTCAGTTTAAATTTGGTTCCGAATGAACTGATTAAAAAATATAAATCAGCAAAAATGAGGTTGCAGGTATGGAGTATGACCTTGGCAATAACTTTATTTGTCTCGATAACTTTTTTATCTACACTCGCAAGCTTTTTTTATCTTAATTTGGCTTCAAACGAATTGAGCGTAAAAGCAGATTCTTTAAGTGCGAACTCCAGTGGGTCTATGGAATATTCGAGACAAGCGAAAGAAATAAACAACTTATCCAAAAAGGTTTTAGACATTAAAGCAAAAACTTTCTCTTCTACGCAAATATTGAATTTGATAAATTCAGCAAAACCGGATGGAGTAACAATTAACAGTTTCAAAGTCGATTTGGAACAGGGTACAGTTGCGATTGTTGGGCTGTCAACGGATCGTCAGCAGCTGGTAACATTTAGAGATAACCTTGAAAAAGTAGATACTTTTGATAGTCCTGAGATTCCGATTTCCAGTTACGAAAAGGAAAAAGATTTGGATTTTGAGATTTTTGTAAAATACACAGCTGCGGTTCCTGCTAAGAAGGAGGTAAAAAATGTCAAGTAATAAAATCATAAAAACAAAAAAATCGGGCGACAATATGGAAAAATATTTGACAGAAATGAAAGAATTACCGTTAGCCCAAGATGAAGAGCCGCAAGCTAAGCTCGTGGAAAAACCAGCTCCTGAAAAAGAGCCCGATGTAAAAAATGATGTTAAATCAAAGCCTATTGAACCACCTGTTGCAAGTGAAAAACCCGAAAAAACTGACAAAAAGAAAACGATGAAAGAAGTACGGTCAAATACTGAAGTTAATGGAAAACCTTATTCGGTTCGCGATGTTGTTTTGGGAGTAGTTAATGTTGTTGCAATTGCGCTTTTGTTTTTTATTCTTACAAAAATTCCGGCGAAAGTAGAAGAATATAAAAAATTAAACCTGGAAATTCAGAAATATTCGGAAAAACCGGAAGTCGGGCGGTTTCAGATTGAACAAAATAAAGAAAAGTATGAAAAACTTAATTCGGCATTTTTGATCGAAACTAAAATTGTAAATTTTGTTAACGCTATTGAAGAAATAAAAACGGAAGGGTCGTCGATTTCAAAAATTACTTTTACAAATGAATCGGCAGTAAAAGATAAAACGGGTAATTTAGGATACCCCCTTATTATAGATCTTACGGGAACATGGGAAGCGATTTCGCTAGATTTGGAAAAAATCGATAGGCTGCCATACCTTTTTCGGGTAGTGAGAGTCGAATCGGAAAAATTAGTTGATAACGTGATACTCTTAAAATACGGAGGAGTTTTATATGTTGAAGACACTGGAAAAAATTGACAAGTTTTATTTATTATATATTTCGGTCATGGTTATAATGGCGGGAATTGCAATTTATACGTTTCAGTCATTATTTAAATCGTTTATTGATCTTAATGAGGTGGTTAGCGATGCGAGTTCACAGGATTCTAGGGTGAATGAGCAGCAGCTGGATGAGGCATACGATTTTGTATTTAGTAAAAATCCGGTTAAACTTGAAATTAGATGAAAACTTTTATCAAAGGTTTTACTTTAATAGAATTATTGGTGGTAATTGCAATAATTAGTATATTGACGACATCCCTTGTGGTTGCAATTAATCCGGCAAGACAAATGGCAAAAGCCAGGGATTCACAGCGGGAATCTCATTTAACCGCGATTGTGTCGGCAATCTTGCAGTATTCATCGGAGCACACAGGAGAAATTCCGGACACTGATGGGGACCCGGATACAAATAATTTTCCCACCACTGCGACCTGTATTGGTACAGATGTTTCCTGCTTTAATTTAGGTGGTGCCGGGGAAACCGGTGAAACAATTGTCCCTGACTACACTTACGAAATTCCGTTTGATCCGAAAACAGGGAATCCTCCTGATGATACCGGTTACACAATATTCGCTGATGAAAATGGATATATTCATGCGGCTGCGGTTGGCGAAGCGGTTCCCACAATTTCAATAGTCAGGTAACGCGTTGACTTTACTATAAGCATCATTAGTCGAACATACATTTGATTCACTAAGTCAGCAGTGTCGAAATTTACAAAACCTCTAACTGCTTAATTAATGGGTATTAAAATAGGAATATAGTTTTGATATAATTCACTTCTAACAAGATGTTAGACAATTTTCGAGCATCCTTAGAAGATTTTAAGCAGTTTAAAAAATTCGATTTGATTGAGGATAAAATTAAATTTATTTTGAACTACGCAATTCTTGCTCCGTCGACCCATAATTCACAACCCTGGTTATTTAGAATAGTTGATTATAGTTGTGAAATATATAAAAATCCTGAAAAACAGCTTCCGGAAGCTGATGTTGACGGTAGAGATTTGTATATATCATTAGGTTGTTGTATTGAAAATCTGAAAATTGCAGCATCTTATTTTGGGATTTATAAATCAACAAAGTATGCGAGTAAAAACAACAGGAATTTGGTCGCAACGATTTACTTTGAAATTAATCAGGTTAAATTCAACGAACAATACCAAAAACTCTTAAAGGCAGTCGTATATAGATTAAACGTTAGGGGGTTGTTTAGTAAAAAAAATCTTGACAATGGTGATCTGAGTGTACTGCGAAAAATAAACAACCTGGGAATAACAGTCAATTTTATTACCGATAAGACCAAACTTAAGAAGATAGCCGACCTTACCGCTAAAGGATTACGTTTGGCACACTCTAAACAAGATTTCAAAGATGAAATGTCCAGGTGGGTGAACAACAATTTTTCAAAACGAAGAGAAGGAATACCTGGTTATTCTCTGCGGATGCCGAATTTATTTTCGATTGCATTTCCTTTGTTAATAAGAAGATTTAATATGGGTAAAAAACTATCTGGTCTAAATTACATAAGTATGATGTCAGCGCCAGTTGTTTGTGTTGTCTCCAGCAAGTCTGATAATCCCGAAGGTTGGTTAGGAGTAGGACAATTGTCGGAGAGAATAATGCTCGAATCTTATAATCGTGGGCTAAGAACATCAATCTTTGTTGCATCAATTGAAATAGACGATTTGTACAAAGAAATTCAAAAGCTTTTAGGTTTAAAGGATAGGCCGCAATTTGTTTTTTGTATTGGCTACATGAAGCTGAACCAAAAATATACTCCTCGTTTACCACTTCAAGACAAACTTCTATGAAATTGTTAACAAAAAAATACTTAAAAAGTTTTTCTGATTATGATGATCATTTATTTGTCTTTAAGGAAGAAGATAAGCAAAGCGGTCTTTTTGCATATGTGGCAATTCATAATAACAATTTGGGTCCAGCCACTGGTGGAACCAGAGTCTTTAATTATTTATCAGAAAAGGACGCGATAACCGATGCATTAAGATTGTCTCGAGCAATGACGTATAAAGCAGCGTTGGCTGGAGTGGGTTTTGGGGGAGGTAAAGGAGTTATTTATTTACATAAAGGTGAGAAAAAGAATAAACAAATGATGCAAAGATATGCAAAGTTTATTAATGATATAAACGATACTTATTGCGAATATACTACCGGAGAAGATGTTGGCCTTGATCAAGAAGATGTAGAATTAATGACGGAAACGTCAAAATTTATAGTCGGCTCGAAAGGCAAAGCTGGTGATCCGTCTCCTTTTGCAGCCCTTTCCTGTTATTATGCCATCAAAGAGTCAGTAAATTTTTTGCTTAAGAAAAAAAATCTAAAGGGAACTAAAGTTGCTGTAAAAGGGGTGGGTAAAGTAGGTAGTGTTTTAGTTGATTTTCTTGTTGAAGAAGGTTGTGCTGTTTATATTTCGGATATTAACAGAAACGCAATTGACGATGTTAAAAGAAAATACCCAAATGTAATTTCAGTTGAAAATTACGAAATTAGTAAGTTGGATGTTGATATTTATTCACCTTGTGCAATGGGTGGAGAGTTTACAAATGTAAATGTGAATAACCTAAATTGCAAAATAATATGCGGCGCAGCAAATAATCAATTAGTTTCCCCAAACGTAGGCAATTCTCTAAAAGAAATAGGAATTTGGTACATTCCCGACTATGTAACTAATTGCGGCGGATTGATTAATGTGATTGATCAATTAGAAAGCTCTGGTTATAAAAAGGAAAGGGTTACAAAAAGAATAATTAAAGTTAAAAAGACGGTCGCGGAAATTTTACGAAAGTCCTTAGTTGAAAACATCCCCACTAATTTGATTGCTGACTCTATGGCCCAAGAAAAGATTTTTGCAAAACATGGGAAATAATATTACATACAACAAACTAATACGAGACTTGGAAAACCGAGATAGTAGTTATTGGATGAGAGTTAGAGAAAAAGAAGTGCTAGATTTGTTTAATCGCGCTTCGAAAAATGTTCCCGCGTACAAAAAGTTTTTGAAAGATAATGAAATAAATTCGGAACTTATAAGGTCCTGGTCAGATTTTCAGAAAGTACCATTTGTTAACAAGGAAAATTATTTAAAAAAGTACAGGTATAACGAACTTTATTGGAACGGTAGTTTGAAAAGTCCATTTGTTTATACAGCGACATCGGGGTCAACTGGCGAACCTTTTTATTTTGCGAGAAACGAAGATCTGGATTACAAACACTCAATAATTACAGAAGAAATTTTGAGATTGGATTATTCTGATGATAAAACACCGATACTTTTTGTGGACGCATTTGGAATGGGTATTTGGATTGGTGGACTTATAAACTACAAAGCGATGGAACTTGTCGCAAAGCGAGAGAATTTACCAATTTCAATAGTTACTCCCGGAATTAACAAAAACGAGATAATCAATATCTTTCGATATGTTGCCCCAAATTATAAACAGATAATTATTGCCGGATACCCGCCATTTATAAAAGATATACTGGATGAGTTGGAAGGTGCGAAGATAAATTTAGGTAAATATAATATGCGCATAATATTTGCAGCAGAAAATATTACGGAACCGTTTAGAGATTACGTTGCCAAAAAAGCAAAAGTTAAAAATATATATAAGGATATTGTGAACATTTACGGTAGTGCCGAATTGGGTGCAATGGCAAAGGAATCTCTGTTGAGTACGCTAGTTAGAAGAGCAACTAATGGTAATAAACAAACTTCGGAACAAATATATTCTCAATCAATGAAAACACCAACCGTTGCTCAATTTATCCCGTATTTTACAAACTTTGAAGAAGTAGACGGGAAAGTGTTAGTGACTGGAGACAGTGCACTTCCACTTATCAGGTATGACATTGGAGATAATGGAGGAGTAATTTCTTATGACGAAATGGAAATAAGGCTAGCAAGACAAAAAATAAGACTTGATGAGGAAATAAAAAAAGTCGGACTTTCAAAATTCAACTATAAACTGCCATTTGTCTATATTTACGAGAGAAGTGATTTTTGTATAAAGTTACACCTTCATGATATTTACCCTGAAATAATTAGGGATGCATTATTTTCTTCAAAAGTGAACGGTGACCTGACCGGTAAATTTACTATGACGACAAAGTATAATACCCAACACATTCAATATTTAGAGTTAAATTTGGAACTGAAAAAGGGTAAAGTTGAAAACAAACGCCTATCCGAGGTAGTTCAAGTAGAAGTTTTACATGCGTTAAAGAAAAAAGCTTCAGGACCCGGTAACATTAATGAGCTAGTTAAGAAACCGGGTTTGGTCGAAGTATTTTTTTGGGCATACGAAGACCCTACTTATTTTAAACCAGGGACTAAACAAAAATGGATAACACGATAGAAAAACCAAAAATTTTTCCTGAAGGTCATTATAGATTCGATGAAATAAATAAATATATCAAAAAGAATAGACCCGTATTAGTTGATGTTTACGACAACCAGCTTCAAGAATTGTATGAAATAAACAATGCCGATAAAATTTTTGACAAGAACTTTGCAGAAAATAAACAAAAGTTTGCGAAAAAAATGTCGGCTGACACCTCGGGGGGAAGTTGGATTTACTTTGGTTGGAATAATTTATTTATACATATACTTAATGAGAAAGATTATTACAAACTTAGGACAAACAGGAACAGAAATCTAATCTCCCAAAATGAGCAGTTAAAACTAAAAGGTGCACGGATTGGTGTTGTTGGTTTGTCAATTGGAGCGGCGTTCGCGAGAAATTTGGTGCAACAAGGCATCGGAAAATATTTAAAGTTGGCTGAATTTGATGATTTAGCAACTTCGAATTTAAACAGGATATTTGCGCGGTCGTATGAAATTGGACAACCAAAACTTGGATTAATTGCTAAACAGATTTACGAGATAGATCCTTATTGGAATTTGGAGTTATATCCACAAGGATTAGATGAGTTGAACTTTAATAATTTTCTTATGAAGCCTTTTGAAGTCGATGTAATATTAGAGGCGATTGATAATTTAAAAATAAAAATTAAGCTCCGAATAACTGCCCGGCAAAATAAAATTCCAGTAGTGATGTTTACTAATTTGGGTGATAGCGTAATGATCGATGTAGAAAGGTTCGATTTAAATTCAAATGTCGACTTATTTAACGGAATAATCGGAGATGTCCCTGAAAAAATTCTCAAGGACGAAATCGATCCAAAAAACATAAATAAATATGTCACAGAATTGGTGAGTGTGGCAAATACACCAAAAAGAGCATTGGACTCATTGGCTCTAATAGGTAAAGAGTTGGTTGGTAGGCCACAACTTTCGTCTTCAGTTAATATTTCCGGAGGACTCGCTTCGTATGTCTGCAGAAAAATAATTCTAAAAGAAAATCTGCCGAGCGGGAGATTTATTCTGAAATTTGACTCTATATTTAAAAACTAATCCTTTTTCTTTTAACTTGGGGTGTTAATATTTTATATATGTCGGTGCTGTTCCCACAATTGTCTTTGTGGTTGCTAATTATTGTTGCAGCTATTAATTTTACCCTATCAGCCTTTGTTTTTAGTAGTAACCCTAAAAGTTCGACGAATAAAATCTTTGCCTTTTTGGGTGTAATAATTACTTTTTGGTTGGTGAATATGTACTTGTCGCTTCAAAATTATTCACCCCAAATTAGCATTTGGTTAATCCGGCTAAGCGTCTTTTTTGCGTCTGGAATAAACGGACTTTTTGTTTTGTTAGCCAACGTTATGCCCGACGAAAAAATAAGTTTAAAAAAAGAAAAGCTATTGACACTTCTTATCTCAACCTTGACTGTTATGTTTTTATGTTTATCAAATCTAATTTTCAAAACTGTTAACGTTGGTGCAAACGGTGGGGCCTCGCCTGTTCCTGGTATGTTAATTTTTATCTTTCCATTATTTATAGTTACAACATCAATAGCATGTTTTTATGTATTCATCAGAAGGATATCAGGTTCCGACGAAAATGTACGCAAAAAGTTGTCAGTAGTGTTTGTCGGTATTTTGTTAATGTTGCTCTTTGTTGTGGTGACAATTGTAATCCCGGTAACTGTTAGTCAAAACTCATACTTCGTACAATTTTTCCCACTATACACATTATTTTTTACAGGTTTAACAGCTTATGCGATTATCAAACACAATCTTTTTAGCGTAAAAGTATTTGCAACTCAAGCTATAACTATTGTAATTTGGATTGTACTTCTCGCAAAACTATTTGTCACAAAAAATAGTTACGAATTTTTTTTAGACGCAGTTGTGTTTTTAGTGATGGTTGTATTTGGAGTCGTTTTAATTAAAAGTGTAATTGTTGAGATTGAATAGCGAAAGAAATTGGAAGAACTGACACAAAAACTGAAAGACCTGGATCAGCAAAAGAATGAATTTATTTCGATGGCTGCACATGAACTTCGCGCTCCTATGACTGCCATAAAAGGCTATATCTCTATGATTTTGGAAGGTGATACCGGAGATATTCCCGAAAAAGCACGCGGGTTTTTGGCGGATGCAACTTCAATAAATGACCGAATGGTTCGGTTGGTTAACAATATGTTAAACGTTAGCCGAATTGAGGAAGGGAGAATGTCATTTCAGTTTGATACAGACGAGCTTTCCCGTGTTGTACGGACAGTATACAGTCAGTTTTTGCCGGAAGCACAGCGCAAGAGCCTAGAGTATAAATTGGATATTTCCAAGGAAATTAAAGATAGGGTTTATGCTGATATTGATAAACTGCATGAAATTGCAGGCAACCTCATTAGTAATGCAATTAAATATACGGAAACAGGAAGTGTTATTGTCCGCCTTGTTCAAAAAGACGCCGGCACCATCCGGTTTGAAGTTGTAGATACGGGACCGGGAATATCATCTGAGGAACAGGTTAAACTTTTCCAGAAATTTTACAGGGTTGAATCAAATGTTGGGAAAACTACAGGGACGGGGTTGGGGCTTTATATATCCCGACTTATGATTGAGAAATTCAATGGAAAAATTGGCCTTGATTCCGAGCCGGGGAAAGGAAGTATATTTTGGTTTGAATTACCGGTTGTGGCGTGAAGCTAACCCCTGCTTCGGGTGATTACGAAAATAAGTCCGATTAAACCAAGAAGCGCAACTCCTGCAATAACACTTGATCTTTTAAGACCGATCAGTAATTTTTCTCTGGTTGTAAGAGCAGGTACAGTCTTCTCAGGGGTACCGGAAGGGTTTTGTACCTGAGTATTTTTCCCCGTTTCGCCGCTCGTTACAACTTGCGTTGGAAATGGTGTAGACAAACCTTGCAGAAACGGCACGTCTTTGACTGTTCCAAACATAACCGTTCTATTTCCCGGTTCTTTTATTTTATCGTTTGGCTCTAAGGTTACAAAAAGCTGCGAAAAGGGTGTTTTTGTGTTAAAAAATACTTCACCTTGCGCGAGGGAGCCAAGTTTTACAACATCACCTGCATTTCTTGACCATAAAATATACTGGCTGTTATTCTCATCGGCGGGGTAAATCAGATTCCTACAGGTAACCAGAACATGGTACTGCGCAGTGGATAATAGTGTTGATAGCGCATAACATCTTGTCTCTCCACCTACTGTATTTTCGAGTTCAAACTCTCCTTTTGAAGCAGACGCTCTTTTAGTCGAGAAGGAAAAAATAACTGAAAAAACAATTATAAAAGTGGCAAGTTTTATTAAAACTCTCATATTAACAGTATACAAATATTTACTTCTTGAGTATATAATAACATGTAGTGATATGGCAGACGATATTCAACCAACCGCCCCACAAGTAAAACCGGAAATACAAAAACCTCAAAGCGAGACGAAGGTTGCAACAATTCTCATTGTAGAGGATGATCCTGTTCTTCTTAAAATGTATTCCGAAAAATTTACGTTCGAGGGTTTCTCGGTTCTGAATGCCAGAGACGGTGAGGAAGCTTTGAAAGTTGCAACAACCCAGAAAGCAAATATTATCTTACTCGATATAATGCTCCCCAAAATGAGCGGAACTGACTTTCTAGAGAAATTCCGAAATACACCAAACGGGAAAACCACTCCGGTTTTGGCGCTGACTAATTTAGCTGAGGAGGCTGAAAAACAAAAAGCCCTAGGACTCGGTGTCAAAGAATATTTAGTTAAAGCAATGCAAACCCCGGAGCAAGTTGTAGAAAAAGTTAAAAAATATATTGCTTAGTTGATATAAAGAAGTTTTTTGTATTCCTCCAAAACTCTTTCGGTTGAAAACTGATCTGATAGTTTAATGGATTTTCTCATCATCTCAATCCATTTTTTCGGCAGTCCAAACTCATCGCGGCTGTAGTAAGTTGAAGTTATTTTTGTTTCAAGAAGATAATAAAAACTTGCATAAACGTTATCCGGATCTAATGTCCAACCTGTATTTTCCCAGTTTGCTTCGTAGGTCCAACCGTCAAGAACAGTGCAGTTAATAACGCCGTTTGAAATGGCCTTCATTCCCGATGTACCTGATGCCTCCAAACCGACTTTTGGAGTGTTTAACCAGACATCGCTTCCGGACACGAGATTATTTGCAAGCGATAAATTGTAGTTCGGTATAAAAATTGCATAACCGAATAAATTGGTAGACATTATTTTAATTAGATCTTCAATTAATGCTTTTGCGCCCGGGTCGTCAGAGTGGGAATTTCCGGCAAATAAAATCTGAACAGGTGTGTTTGGTTTTGAAATAATACTTTTAAGGCGTGTAATGTCTGAAAAAATTTCTTTGGGTTGTTTATAATCAGCCAGTCTTCTTGCCCATGTAATGACCAACCTTTCAGGGTCGTATCCGATTCCTGTTCGCTTTTGTACTGTATTTGCAAGTTCTCTTTTCTTTGCCATATGCAGATTCCAAATTTCCAAGTCGGTTAGATTTGTATTTCTGAAATCACTATCCTGCCAGCGACCTTTGTGTATACCGTTTGTTACTGTAATCCAGTTATATTTCGGCCACATTTTTTTTGCACCTTCGGCGTGGATTTTACTTACAGCCTGCTGTTTTTTTGAAATATTTAGTGCAAATTGGGTAATACTGAAAGTGGAAGGGTCGGTAAGTCCGTCTTTGATTAAAGAATTAGTCTCAACTCCGAGACTTTTTGCAAAAGGGCTTGCCCACTGACTGACCGTGCCAGCTTGGTAAGTAAGATTGCCTGCGGCAACAAGTGTGTGATTTGTATAAACAATTTTTTCTTTTGCTGCGTTCCAACTTTCTTCGAAAGATAGTTTTTGGTTGTCCATTAGATTTTTCGTAATTTCCCAAATTACAAAACCAGGTCTGCCTTCGTTAATATGATAAAAAGATGGAATAATTCCAAGCTCGTTTATTAGCTTTATTCCGCCAACCCCCAGGAGTATTTGCTGCCTGATCTGGCTGTTTATGTCACCACCGTAAAGCTTGTCCATATCTGAAATCCATTCGGGAGGATTGCCGTCAACATCTGTTGACAGAAAATACATTGTTGTCAGGTCGCCCATCCGTATCTGGTATGCCTTAACTTTGACCAAAGTATTTTCGAGTTCAAGATTAAACACCAAAGTTTTTCCGTTTTTTGTGACAGGCCTCAAGAAAGATGTATCGTGGTCGAATTCGGAATCTCTTTTTTCTTCAGCACCGCTTCCTGCAATGTGCTGCATATAATGTTTTCCCTTGTATAGTATTCCGATTCCAATCATCGGGAATTCACTGTCGGCGGATTGGTTTAGTAAATCAGCAGAAAGAATTCCAAGCCCGCCTGCATATGTGGGGAGATCGTTGTCAATTGCAAATTCAGCACAAAAAAAAGCAACAGGGTTGGCAAAATTTACTTCCATAGTATAGTCATATTAAAACAAAATTTTAGTTTTTGACAATTTGTTTGACGAGCATAGAATTCCTATATATCAAACTCAAATCGTAAAGTTGTAAATCTGTCATTTTATTTGAGTTTGCTTATATAAGCATGCCAGAAAAAGAAAAATTCTGCCAGCACTTGAATGCAGCTATTTTTTTATGTAACAATGAGTTGTGATTGAACCGGAGCCAACTTTAATTGAGAGACTTTTGTTTGTTTTAAAGTCCAGCGTGTTTGTTGGTCTACTTACAGCTTGCACACTCCTTATTAGTTTTAACCATAAAGCCTTCAATAAAGTTTTTCAGAAGAAAGGTTTTATTTACTGGAGCCTGTTTTTTGCTTTTTCTTTTATCCCCTTAGGCTTATTGTTTTTACTCTGGCAGTTCTTTTTTATTAAATCCGGTTTGTTTAAATAATTTGAATGCTTGCAAAAATTTCTTCCGGTGCTACGGTTGGACTTAATGCAACCTTGGTTGATGTTGAAGTTGATATCGCAGATGGACTGCCATCTTTTACAATAGTCGGACTTCCCGACAAAGCGGTTGAGGAGAGTAAAGACCGTGTCCGATCAGCAATAAAAAATTCGGGGGCTGATTTTCCGACAACCAGAATTACAGTAAATTTAGCCCCGGCAGATTTACCCAAAATGGGACCGGCCTACGATCTTCCGATAGCTGTTGGGATTTTGATTGCGTCAGGACAAATTAATCCCGATGTTGGTAAATCTTTATTTTTTGGAGAATTGTCACTCGACGGAAGTTTGCGCCATACCAATGGGGTACTTCCCATGGCTTATTTAACCAAGCAAAAAGAATATGTGAGAATTTTCATTCCTAAAATTAATGAAAGCGAGGCTTCGGTAGTAAGTGGCATAAAAGTATTTGCGGTTGATAGCTTATTAGAACTGGTGAGATTTTTGTCCGGGACAGTAGAAATCCCTGAAAGTGAACATATTAGTCTTAAGAGTTTGCTCAAAACCGCAGATGCAGAATTTGATTTCTGCGAAATTGTAGGACAGGAAACTGCAAAGCGCGCGATGGAAATTACGGCTGCAGGGTCGCACAATATATTTTTACGGGGAACTCCGGGGTCAGGAAAAACCATGATTTCAAGGGCGCTTCCCGGAATTTTACCAACTCTAACTGAAGACGAAGCTTTAGAAGTAACCAAAATTTATTCAATTACCGGAAATCTTCCTTCGGGTCAATCAATTATTACGACTAGGCCATTTAGAAGTCCCCATCATACAACCAGTCGAATTGGGCTAATCGGCGGTGGAAGCAATCCCACCCCGGGTGAAGTTTCACTAGCTCACAGGGGAGTTTTATTTTTGGACGAATTTCCTGAATTTCCATGCTCGGTTTTGGAAGCCCTGCGTCAGCCAATGGAAGACGGAGTGGTGACGATTTCCAGAGCCCGCGGAACCGTAACTTAGCCGGCACAATTTTTGTTGGTTTCCGCGAGTAACCCCTGCCCGTGCGGATATTTTGGTGATCCGAAAAAACCCTGCAAATGTCTGCCCGGAATGGTATCCCGCTATCAAAAAAGAGTATCGGGACCAATTATGGATAGGATCGACATTCATGTTGACGTGCCGAGCGTGGAAACACAAAAACTAGTCGAAAAAGATGAAAAGGGAAACCGTGAGACTTCGCACGAAATACAAAAAAGAGTACAGAAAGCAAGAGATATCCAAATAAAAAGATTTGAAGGATCGAAAGTTAAATCAAACAGTGAAATGTCAACAAAAGCTGTTAAGGAATTCTGTAATCTTTCAAATGATTGTCGTACAATGATGTTGTCAGCAACATCAAGCATGAGTTTATCTGCCCGCTCGTATTTCAAAGTAATAAAAATCGCACGCACAATTGCGGATTTAGAAGGAGCAAAAGAAATCTCAGTTACCCATCTTGCAGAAGCACTTCAGTATAGACCGAAAGAATCCGAATTCTAATTAAAAACCTGAGAGTAGTTAAAGGCAACATAGACTGAAAGAAAATAAAGGTATTAAGTTTAGCAGTCGGTGGTTCAAAAGAAACTATACCCGGACCTTGCGAGTTCAAATGTGATTATTATCTCTAAATAAATTGCGAAAAATGATAATACAATTGAGACGATATGAATTAATAAAGTAGACAGTGTTTTCAATTCTCTCTTATTGGAGAATATAAGTATAGATAATGTGCTAATAATTGTATAATTAAACGCAAAAGCACAGGTTAAGACAAAGGCTATAAAATTAGCGATTCCACAACCTCCAATAATAATTCCGCTATAACATGGAGCACTTGTACCAAAATAATAAATTATAAACACTGAAAAAAGGGTGATGAAGAGTATAACAACATGCCTTTTCCAGTAATTTACCACTACCTAATTATTACACTTATAACGAGAAATTAGTATTTGGTAGAATATATACATGAAACTTGTTGTCCAGAGGGTGAGTCATGCAAAAGTAACTGATATTAAGAAGAAGCAGGTTATTGGGGAAATTGGGAAAGGACTTTTTATACTTTTGGGGGTTGGTAAAGGAGACTCCGAAGATGAAACAAATTCTTTAGCCCAAAAAGTATTGAAACTCCGTATCATGGCTGATGAAAACGACAAAATGAATTTATCCGTCGTCGATACAAAATCTGAAATTCTTGTGGTTTCCCAATTTACGCTTTATGCTGATACTAACGGAGGGAATCGTCCGTCGTTTATTAATTCTGAAGAACCGAATCGGGCAAAAGAAATCTACGAATATTTTGTGAATGAACTTAGAGAATCGGGATTGAAAGTTGAAACCGGAAGCTTTGGTGAGTACATGGAAATTGACGCACAATTGGATGGGCCAGTTACAATAATTTATGGCAACTAAAACTCAAAGTGTTGATCAGGGTGAGGGTACTACTGAAAGAACAAAAAAAGAGACCGCTCCGCAATCTTCTGTGGTCGATATAATAATTAGTGTTTTTACAAAAGTGGTTTTTCTTTTGATCGTATTTGCGCTTTTTATAATTATTTATTTTTTCGGTTTGATAAAAGGATACGATTTGGCAAAAAATGATGCTGACGCAACAATTGCACAAATAATTTCGGAATATGCAAATAAACTGGCCATGACACAAGATGGCGGACAAATACCAACCCCTACAATTATTCCGACAAAAGTTCCACAAGCTGTAAAAACTAAAATTACCTGGGGAGGACCTGATTTGTGGAATGCTGTAAATAAAAGAAGGGTTGAACTTGGTGTAAACCCATTAAATACCCGAAGTGAACTTTGTACAATTGCGTCAATTAGACTAAACGAACTATTGGACTTGGGAAAACTTGACGGTCATGAAGGATTTAGTAACATGCGCGAAAGACGACCTGATACCGAGTGGATATTTAATAAATACGGAACGGTTGCTGAATTTTTGGCTGTGGGTGGGGATACTGCTACAGAAACTGTTTCAATGTGGGAAAATACACTTGGACATAGTCAGCTTTTAAAAGGCGGGGAATATGTTTGGGGGTGCATTTATGCACAGGATAGCCTTGCAGTTGCGATAACTGCATATTAGAATGTATTAAAGTATGAATAAAATTTTAGGGATGGCTAGTACATTTTTTGGAATTGTCTGGCTTTTAAAAACAATTCCCTGGTTGTTGCGTTTTTTGAATGGAATTGGTGAGTGCTCTGGCTTACAAGAATGTGACAGTTTGCTCTATTTATTTTTAGCTATTATTTTCTCTCTTTTTGTTTACTGGGGTTTGAAAGTTGGATACGAATTAGTTATTGCATTACAACCAAAACCATTAATTTTATGGGCAACCAGAAAGTGGGCATTATTGTATATTATTATAAATCTAATATTTTTCTTTTACTTGCTTAGTATCCCGAGAGTTCCATATTTTCTTTCTAACTAATAAAAATTTAGTTTAATTTTGGAAATATTGAGTTATGTTAAAATCTCCATATGCTTCCTCTGAGAGATCACAGCCGAACCAATGTTACTCCTATTATAACTTACGCAATCATTGCAATTAATATTTTTGTGTTTTTTTTGGAGCTGATTGGAGATACGGAAAAAATATTTGCCGAATTTGCATTGATTCCTGTAAATATTAACTGGGTGGAATATAAAACTTTACTCCCGTTTATAACCAGTCAGTTTTTACATGCTGGATTTTTGCACATTATAAGCAACTTATGGTTTCTAAAAATTTTTGGCGACAACGTTGAGGAAAAGTTTGGACATATTAAATTCTTGGTATTTTATTTGGTCTGCGGAATTGCCGGCGGACTTTTGCAATATGTTTTCTCATACGGATCCGATATTCCTATGCTTGGAGCATCAGGGGCAATTGCAGGAGTATTGGGAGCATACTTATATTATTTTCCAAAGCACTCCATTGAAACTCTGATTCCGTTTGGACTTTTTTCCCAAATTATTAATTTACCGGCAAAGATAATTCTAATTTATTGGTTCGTGACACAACTATTTTCGGGAGTAGGTTCAATTACCTCCTCAGTGCTTGGAGGAGTTGCCTTTTGGGCGCATATTGGTGGATTCGCTGCCGGGTATTTTCTTGCCCAGTTTTATTCAAAACTTTCGTTTAAATCAGACGAAGCAGAGGAAGGAGTATTATTGGATTAATTCTACTACGCCACTACGTAGCGGCGTAGTAAACGCCATAATATTACTTGAATTGATTTGTTGTTAAATAAGCTTGTTGCTTTGAAGAAATCCTATAAGTTGACTCTGCGATCTGTACTGCTGACCAATTGAGACGAAAAGCTTATTCATATCTGACCAGTATTTTTTTGGAATAATTTTTATTAACTCTTTCTCTGTTTCCGAAGGTGTTTTTGTTTTTACCCAACCCAGTAAGTTAGAAATTCTATGAACATGTGTATCAACCGCAATGGCAGGAATTCCGAAGGCACGATTAAGAACTAAATTTGCAGTTTTCCTCCCGACTCCGGGAAGTCTAACTAGTTCATCTCTTGTGTTTGGAATTTTGCCTTTGAAATCATTCAAGACTTTTTTGGCAAGATTTTTAAGATGTTTTGCTTTTGTTTTATAAAAACCAACGGGGTATATCAACTTTTCAATTACACTAATTTCTAATTGACCTAATGTTTTTAAGTTTTTCGCTTTTAAAAAAAGTTTGTTGGATATTTTTAAAGTCAAATTGTCCCGGGTTCTTGCGGATAATAATGTTGAAATAAGAGTTTTGTAGGGGTTACTGCCAAAAATTTCCAGCGGGACTACCTTGTAATTTTTTCTGAAGGATTCAAAAACTTTATCTATATTTTTAGGAGTCATATTGCGTACTTGCAACAAGAGAAACCGAGATAACCCCGGTTTTTCTTGTTTGGTTTATTAAAAGAAGAAAAACTTATGCGTTTCCCTTGATTTTGAACATCTTGGTTCCGCAAACTTCACATACACCTTTTAGGGCTTTCTTGCCGTTCTTCATGGTGACTTCTTCAATGTTCTTTCCTTCTCTTTTTGCTCTACATTTTACACAGTACATAAATTATTATGTCACCCCCTTCCTTACGGGTTTTAGCATTAGCCTTAAACCCGAGTTAAGTATAGCACCAGTTCAATTGAAACAATTAAAATTGATATCAAAATACTTTTAACCAGATCCAACTTTATTAATCGTAAACCAGCGTCTTTATCCATATAATTGGCGTTTTTGTCATTCGCTTTAGTTTTTGGTTTTGCTTCGACAACGTCTTTTTTTTGCCCCTTGACACTAGCTTCAGTTAGCCTCGATTTTGAAGGATTTTCCAGATTTATTTCATTCCAATTTACAGTGACATTATGCTTTGCAGACTCCTTTTGCCTTCTGGTTCTGCGTTTCTTCATTAGTTCATATGATATACATTTTTAGTCTTTAGTCAATCAACTTTTTGCAGGTTAGTTTTGCTTGACTAGAAAGGAGTGCGGTGTAACAATGTCAGAAGTGTTTTGACAATTTTATTCTAACTTATCTAACAACAAGCGATAGCTTGTGGATGGAGATAAGAGCGAGCGCAAGCGAGCTCACCGAAGGTGTAGAACAAGAATATCATGAGCGAAGCTCATGGAAGCTTATGGATATAAAAATAGTAATGCTAGTTGTAATTTTAGTCTGGAATGCGGCAATCACTACGGTAATAATTGTTTTTGCCGTTAAAATAAAAAGTTTTACTAAAGATATTAATAAAGGAAGCCTTGTTAAACTGCTTGAAAAACTGGTACGCTCTGAAGGAAATAACTCCAAACAAATTAAAGATTTAGAAAAGGAAATTTTAAAAATGCAGGGAGATGCAAAAAGCTACATCCAAAAAGTAGCTCTTATGCGTTTCAATCCGTTCGACGAGCTGGGAGGGGATCACAGTTTTACTTTGGCGCTTTTGGATGCGCATGATAATGGTATAATTTTTACTGGACTTCATACTAGAGAAAGGACCCGTGTTTATGTTAAAAATATAGTAGAGGGAAAAAGCCCGATCGAGTTGTCCAAAGAAGAAGAAAGAGTTTTGAAAGAAGCTTTGACAAAATAAAATATGACACCTAATAAAAAAATAATGACACTTCTGACCTTTTTGGGAATTTATTTTTTGGTTTCCGGGGGATCTTGGGCGATTTTTTCTTATCTAAAAAAATCTCCGGGTGAAAGCTCTTCCCAAACAACTAAAAAAGTAGAAGATAGCCGAAGGAAAATCGATACAAGCGCTCCAAAGACGGAAATATGTCCGATAAACGGTGCAATGTTTACGAAAGCCGAGCGGGAGATTTGGGAAAAGAGAAGGCCTATGACAGCAATAATTGAAAACCATGCGGATTCCCGTCCGCAATCGGGATTATCCAGAGCGGATGTTGTTTATGAGGCGGTTGCGGAAGGGGGCATTACCCGATTCTTATCGGTTTTTTACTGCGGTGCATCTGCAGAAGATGTAAAAATAGCCCCGATCAGAAGTATCAGGGTTTACTTTATAAACTGGGCTTCGGAATACAGTAAAAACCCTGTCTTGGTCCACTCGGGAGGAGCAAACAATATTTGTAACAGTTGTCCTGGTGAAATTAAACCAAGAGGCGATGTTGACCCGAGCGTTGATGCCTTTAAAATACTGGCTAAATTAGGCTGGCGTGCGCCAAACGGGAACGCGATGGATGCAGGGACGAATTTAGGTTTTCCCGCCGTAAAGCGTGATCAATACAGACTTGGAACCAAAAGCGCGTGGGAACATTCGTTTGAAGGGTATACAGATAAGATTTTCGAAGTAGCAGAGGAGCGTGGTTTTGGAGCAAAGAATGAGAACGGTAGCCTTTGGAGTGAGGACTTTGTTAAATGGGAATTTGCGGATGAGACGCCGGCAGCAACACCGGCATACACAGAAATTTCTTTTGAGTTTTGGTCAAACAAACCCGATTATGATGTGGTTTGGAAATATGACAAAGGAAGAAATGCATACCTACGGGTAAATGGTGGTAAAGATCATCAGGATTTTAATACCAAGGAACAACTGGCAGTTAAGAATTTAGTTATCGAATTTGTAAAAGAAAAAGGTCCTGTTGACCGTGAGGGGCATATGTTTTATACAAATGTCGGCAGCGGAAAGGCATTAGTATTCCAAAACGGAGAAGTAATTGAAGCTACTTGGTCGAAAGCGTCACAATTTGACAGAACAGTTTACAAAGATAGTGCAAAAGCCGAGATTAAATTTGTACGCGGGCAGATTTGGATTGACGCGGTTCCTGACGGAAATAAAATTAGTTATTAATAACTTGCCCGTTATTTGCTAGAATACCATTGATCCCTCCTGCTCCATTAAAATCATGGCAGATCTTTCAGACATTATTACCTCAAAAGTTAGAGTAAAAGTATTAGATTAGGGGAGTTGTCCGGGAGCTTAAAGAAGAGATTAATGCAGTACGCAGGGAGCTGGAGAAACTGGAAAATGCAGGAATGCTACGATCCGAAAACCGTGGCAATCGCCGCTATTACAGTCTGCGTGAGGAATATGTTCTTTACGAAGATATTTTATCAATGGTTGCAAAAACAAAAGGACTTGGGGCGCAGCTTATTGCAAATAAAAATAAAATAGGAAAAATCGGATATATAATGTTTTCAGGTAGTTTCGCACGAAGAAAAGCAAGACGCCGCGATGACGACGTTGATGTTTTAGTTGTTGGGGAAGTAGTTCTGCCTGAACTTGCAGCTATCGTGCGTAGGGAAGAATCTGAACGTGGTAAAGAGATAAACTATACTGTAATGAGTCGTGAAGAACTGGAATTTAGGAAAAAGCGACGTGACCCGTTTTTACAGGGAATTTTAGCAAATAGCCGTGTGATGATTATTGGTGATGAAGAAGGGTTGATTTCGTAAATATATGCGACGGAGTATTCTACTTATCATCACAATTTTTGCTATAAGTTTATATATTAGTCTTCCTAAAGAATTACCGATTAACTTCAGCGCATTTGGAAAATCTTTCAATTGGAAATTTACCCGAGCCGATATTAATTTGGTGGGTGGCAAATTTAATATAAAAAAGAATTTTGATCTAAAACTAGGATTGGATTTGGCAGGAGGAAGCCATTTGGTTTTTGATGCTGATTTATCGAAAGTCGAAAAAGATAATGTAAAAAACGCTTTGGAGTCACTTAAAGAGGTTATGGAGCGGCGGGTTAATCTTTTTGGAGTTTCCGAGCCCAATGTTTATAATTCTTCATTTGAGGGAAAGCAGAGAATTGTGGTCGAACTTCCCGGAATAATGAATACGAAAGAAGCGATTGGGATTATAGGTCAAACGGCAAAGTTAGAGTTTGCCGAAGTCGGACCGGATGAGAAAACCGGTTTAATACCGACTGATCTGACAGGAGCCGATCTTAAAAGTGCAAAAGTAGTTTATGATCAAAATAACGGTAAACCTGCCGTTTCAATCGAGTTTACCCAAGAAGGTGCCGAAAAATTCGGGAAAATTACCGAAGCCAATGTGGGAAAAGCGCTCCCCATCCTTCTTGATGGGATGCCGGTTTCAGCCCCTGTAGTTCAGGAAAAAATATTGGGAGGTTCTGCGCAAATTACTGGAAACTTTACTTCTGACGAGGCAAAAAATCTGGCGATACAACTTAACGCCGGAGCACTTCCGATTCCGGTTTCCTTGGTTGAAGAGAGAACAGTCGGAGCGACGTTGGGGGCCAATTCGATCCAAAAAAGTATCAAGGCAGGAGTTGTCGGAGTTGTAATGGTACTTATTTTTATGATTTTACTTTACGGGAAAATGGGTTTAATTGCAGATATTGCACTTTTGGTTTTTGCCGTTACGACTCTTGCACTTTATAAACTAATTCCGGTAGTATTGACGCTTCCCGGAATTGCAGGATTTTTACTTTCTGTCGGGATGGCGGTAGATAGCAATATTTTGATTTTTGAAAGATTCAAAGAGGAAAGAAAACAAAGAAATTTAGTTAATGCACTGGAGGTTTCGTTTGGTCGTGCATGGGATTCTATCCGTGATGCCAACATTGCGACTTTGGTTACGGCATTTATTTTGGCAAATCCGATGGATTTTAGTTTTCTGCATACATCAGGTCCGGTCCGCGGATTTGCGATTACTTTGACTCTTGGGGTTTTGGTGTCACTTTTTACGGGGTTATTTGTTTCAAGAAATTTACTTAGAACAATGCTTATACAAAAAACAAAATGATAAATTGGATGCGTTACCGGCTTATATATTTTTTAATTTCGGCTGTGGTTATTTTGCCCGGACTTTTTAGTTTGTACAAATGGGGATTAAAAACAGGAATTGATTTTACAGGCGGAACAATTATTGAGTATAAATTCAAAAATGAAGTATCCGGGGATGAATTAAAAGATTTGGTGAAAGAATATGCCGAGCCAAATGCTGTTAGACTTTCCCAGGGTAATATTTATGAGCTTCGTTTTTCTGCACTTCCTTCGGATAAATCAAAGGCGATTACGGAAAAAGTAAAAGCCAAATATTTGGATTCTGAAGAATTAAGGACCGAAACTGTAGGTGCAACGATCGGAGTTGAGCTTATCAAGAAAACTTTTTATGCAATTATTATATCGGCTAGTGCCATACTTTTATGGGTAGCATATCAGTTTAAAAGTATTAAATATGGGACATCGGCTGTTATTGCCATGCTTCACGATAGTTTGGTTCTTCTTGGGACATTTTCACTTCTAGGGCATTTTATGGGCGCTGAGATAGATTTTCTTTTTGTTACGGCAATGCTGACGATATTATCTTTTTCCGTTCATGACACCATTGTCGTTTACGACCGCACCCGAGAAACTCAGAAGAAATATGGGGGAGACATGGAAACAATTGCTAATAAGGCTTTAACTGAAACAATGGTTCGATCACTTAATAATTCAATGACAATTGTTTTTATGTTAATTGCCCTAATACTTTTGGGTGGGGAGACGATCAAGTGGTTTGCGGTTGCCCTTTTGGTAGGTACAATTTCCGGAACTTATTCTTCGCCATTTGTAGCCGTACCAATTTTGGTAACTTGGGATAAACTGATTAGACGTAAAAATTAATTTGTTCCCCATAGTGTATTTTTAAACACCTTTGTTATATAATTGGCGATATTAAATTCGTATGAAACCAAGAAAAATTGCAAACCTTTTATTTATCATATTTAACTTTTTGTTGGTAGTTTATTTGGCCGAAAAAGTTCAGAATCCGAAAAATATATACGAAAATATTCCACTGCTTAAAAAAGAAATCCCGACAGTTCTTCCTGCAAGCGATGTAAAAAGTGAAAATACTTCTTTAGTAACCAGAGTAATTGATGGCGACACAATAGAAATCGGAGACGGTATAAAAGTCAGGTATATAGGCATAGATACGCCCGAAGTCGGAAGTAAAAATGAGTGTTTTGCACTCGAGGCAAAAAAGAAAAATGAAGAATTGGTTCTTGGGAAAAATGTAAGTTTGGAAAAAGATTTTTCGGAAAAAGATAAATACGGCAGACTCTTGCGTTATGTTTATGTTGGTGAGGGAGAAAATAAAATAATGGTTAATGAAGCATTGGTCAAAGAAGGTTTTGCAAACGCCTACACTTACCCTCCGGATGTAAAATATAAAGATTTGTTTTTGAACGCAGAAAGAAGAGCGAGAGTAAACAAATTGGGTTTGTGGCTGAAGTGTAGTTAGTTTTTATATTCCTCAATAAGCAAAAGAAGTTTACCCTTTTCGTTTTCGGTCTTTTTCTCTTCAACATCACTAAATATTTTCTCCAAAATCTCTCCAACTTTTGGCCCGGGTTTAATTCCGAGGACTTTCATTACATCATTTCCGTCGACTTTTAAATCCCGAATCGAAAATGGCTGTTTTTGGACTTCAGTAAGGCGTATTTTAAATTCCTCCAGCCTCCACGAAGTTTCTGACGCTCCACCGCCGAGGCGATCTCCGACCCGTAAATCAATCATGTCGGTTAAAAACTGAGGTGTGACGTTTCTTATAAACCTTCTTATTGCGCTGTCGGTTTGGTTTTCGTTTACGGTAAATTGATGGAAGCGAACAAGTCGCCAGAATTTATCCTTCTGCTCATTTGAAAAGCGAAGCCTATCCGCGATATTTTTTGCAATCCTCGCACTAACCAACTCGTGATTGTAAAAAGTAATTGTTCCGTTTTCTAGTTTTTTATATGTTTGTGCTTTTCCGGCATCATGAATTAAAGTGGCAAATCGCACAATAGGATCAGTTGAGGGGCAAAATTTAAGTGCCATTATACAATGCGTACCAACGTCATAAATGTGATGCCTCCCTGGGGATTTTTGATCGATTCCGAAGGTTTTATCCAGCTCGGGTAAAACTTCAGCCAAAAGTCCGGAGTTTCTGAAAATTTGAATTCCTTCATACGGGTGTGCGCTAGCCAGAGTTTTTAAAAGCTCGTCCCTGACTCTTTCGCGGGAGATTTTATGAATTAATGCGGCATTTTCGTTAATTGCGAACAAAGTTTTTTCTTCGATTTTGAAATCCAATTCGCTCGCAATTCTGACAGCCCTCATCATACGAAGCGCATCTTCCGAGAATCTCTCAAAAGGATCTCCCACGGCACGGATTAGTTTGCCCTCTAAATCTTTCTGACCTCCAAACAAATCTATTATTTCGACGTCGGTATTATTGTGTGATTCACCGTGCGCGGATTTAACTAGTCGAAGAGCAAGGGCATTTATTGTAAAATCGCGCCTTTTTAAATCTTCATCTAAGGTTTTACCCCACTGAATTTTATCCGGACGGCGGGAATCGGAATAACCGAATTCGCTTCTGAAAGTCGTAATTTCATAAGGTCTTTCGTCTTCATTCTTTATCCCAACTTTTCCAAACTTATTATCATAAAAAGCCTCATCACCAAAAATTTCCAGAATTTTCTCTGGGGTGGCGTTAGTCGTTAAATCCCAGTCGTACAAAACCCGTCCCATCAACAAATCCCGCACAGCACCACCGACTATATAAGCCTCAAATCCAGCATCTTCCAACTTTTTTATTATTTCGATAACTTGTTGTGGTAAGTTAATATTCATTTTCTAATTATACGACAGAAGTTGGTTATTCGACATTCGATACTCGATATTGGATAATAGAGCATGAGAAACTACAAGTGGGAGTTATTAAATAATACAAAAAGCAAGAATTTTAAAATTGATGAACTTGCGGATTTTCTGCTGGAAAATCGTGGACTAAAAACTAAAAAAGAAAAAGAGGAGTTTTTGAATCCGAAAAATCCGCAAAGTATAGAAATTGGAGAACTGGGAATTAGCGATAAAGAAGTAAGTATCGCGGTTAAAAGAATAATAAAAGCCATTGCTGAAGATGAGGATATTTTAATATACGGAGATTATGACGCTGACGGAATTTGTTCAAGCGCAATTTTGTGGGAATGTTTGTATCGCTATACAAAAAAAGTAATCCCCTACATACCTGACAGATTTTCCGAAGGTTATGGGATTAACGTAGATACAGTAACAAGTCTCAAAAACAATAATCCCAAGCTTGGGCTAATTATCACAGTTGATAACGGAATAGTTGCACACAATGCAGTTGATGCCGCAAAAAAATTAGGAATTGATGTAATAATAATTGACCATCATTTAGAAGATGAAAAGTTACCTAAAGCGGTTTCAATTATTCATTCAACTTTGACTTCAGGTGCAGGATTAGCTTGGTTTTTTGCAAAAGAGTTAAACAAAAAACTTGGTAAGAGCGCAGCTTCTAGTCTGGAATTAGCAGCAATTGGCGTTGTTGCCGACCAGCTTCCTTTGGTTGGAATAAATCGAAGCTTAGTAAAATTTGGAATTGAAGAACTGCAAAATACAAAAAGACCGGGACTACTTGCTCTTTTTCAAACAGCGGCTTTTGACAAAGAAAAAATTGGAACTTATGAAATAGGATATTTAATTGCCCCACGAATTAATGCAATGGGAAGACTGAGCCACGGAATCGATTCTCTTCGATTGATTTGTACGAATAATTCGACAAAGGCTAACGAGCTTGCAGGACTTTTAAATGACACAAATATTGAGAGGCAAAAAGTTGTAGACGAAGTCGTTACTCATGCTATAAAAATTCAGGATGATTCAAAATCCAAAAATAAAATTATTATTTTGGCTCACGAGTCCTATCACGAGGGAGTAATAGGACTGGCAGCATCAAAGCTGGTCGAGCGGTTTTATCTTCCCTCAATTGTAATTTCAAAGGGTGAAGTCGAAAGTAAAGGTTCTGCCCGTTCCATTTCCGGAGTAAATATAATCGAGTTGATCCGTGGAGCAGATGAATTATTAATCGGCGGTGGCGGACACACTATGGCGGCTGGTTTTTCACTGAAAACAGAAAATTTGGAAATCTTTACCAATAAATTGTATGAGTTAGCTAAAACACATGTTGATGATAACTTGCTTGAAAAAAAGTTAAAAATAGATACAGAATTAAAATTCGAAAATATTTCGGCGGAATTGTTAGATATATTGCAAGCTTTTGAGCCATTCGGAATGGGAAATCCGACCCCTGTATTTTCAAGTAGCGGTTGCGAAGTTGTGGAAATCAAGTTAATTGGTGCGGATTCCCGACATATTAAATTAAAATTAAAAAACGACGGGAAGGTCATTGACGCTATCGGATTTGGAATGGGTGAACTTTATGAATCAATCTTGAGTAGTAAAAAAATGCAAATTGCATACTCGGTTGAAAAAGATACCTGGAACGGTTACGAAAAGATCCAACTGAAACTGAAAGATGTAAAATATTAAATGCACATGGAAAGTGAAGAGAAGTTTAATGAATTAATAAAAACGCTTAAGGATCTTGGATATGTGGACGCAGATATTGTAAAAGTTAATAAAGCATGGGAGTTTGCAAAACTATCGCATTTTGGTCAAAAACGATTGTCTGGTGAAGATTATTCAATGCACGGACTTGAAACTGCGAAGATAATTGCAAGTTGGAAACTTGATTTGACCTCGATTATTGTCGGAATGTTACATGACACGGTTGATGATGGTGCGGCTAATTTAGACGATATTTTACGGGAATTCGGGAAAGAAATTTCCGGATTGGTTGATGGAGTTTCGACTGTGTCAAAAATAAGACTTCGTGGAAGTGATGATGAAATATTTATTGAAAATCTTCGTAAAATGTTTTTGTCGATGGCAAAAGATCTTCGCGTAGTTTTAATTAAACTTGCGGATAGGCTTCATAATATGAGAACTTTGTCGGTTTTACCGGTTGATAAGCAAATAAAAATCGCCAAAGAAACCCAGGAGATTTATGCCCCGCTTTCGGAAAGGCTTGGTATGGGAGAAGTTAAGGCAGAATTAAACGAACTGTCGTTTCCGATTTTGTACCCAAAAGAATATGAAAAAGTAACAGCCGAATCCGGAGTTTATTATAAGAAAGCGGAAGAAAGAATTAAAAAAATAAAAACCACACTTCTTAGGCGATTTTCAGATGAAGGTATCAAGGTAGCTATAGATGTTCGAAAAAAAACACCGTATTCATTATGGAAAAAATTAGAACGACCGGATATAAAATGGAATTTCGATAAGATTTACGACATTGTTGCCGCAAGAGTTTTTGTTGAAACAGTTCGGGATTGTTATGCTGTTTTGGGTATAATTCATCGTTACTTTAGACCTCTTCTTGGAAGTCATGTTTCTGATTTTATTGCCCAACCCAAACCTAACGGTTATCAATCTATCCATACGAAAGTTTACGGACCTAACGGAAAAATCGTTGAATTTCAGATTAGAACACATGAAATGCACGAGTCGGCTGAATATGGAGTTGCTGCACATTGGGCTTATTCAGAACTAAAAAGTAAAGGCGATGTAAATTCGGATCAATTGGAAAAAATGGGAGGAAGTGTAGGAAGTAAACTTTCTTGGGTAAAACAACTTGCATCCTGGCAAAGCGAAATCAAAGATAGCAACGAATTTTTAGAAGCCGTGAAGTTCGACGCACTAAGTGAGAGAATATTTGTGTTTTCGCCAAAAGGAGACGTTTTCGACCTTCCTGTTGGTTCAACCCCCATTGATTTTGCATATGCCGTTCATACTTCACTTGGTGATTTTATCAGTGGCGCGAAAATAAATGGAAGGATTTTTCCACTATCTCAAGTACTTAAAAATGGCGATGTCGTAGAAATTCTTAAAAGTAAAAACTCAAAAAACCCAAACAGTGATTGGTTGGAGTTTGTTAAAACAAGAATCGCAAAAAGCGAAATTAAAAAACATCTTAATCAACAAAGTAAATTTTGATAACAAGTTTTATTTTTCTGTTTCTGTGCCACTTTTTGACGATTCCGTTTCCGTATTTGGTTTTCAAATTTTTTCCGCTCGGGTCAACTTTAGTTCCAAAAAAGGGAACACTCAGGTCAACTGGTCCATATTTAGCAACTAGTTCTTCGTTTGTAAGTCGTCCTAAATCGCGTATATACTGCGCACCTCTTCGGTTTCTCTGTCCCCCGCCCAAGTGTGTTTTTCCTGTAGGCATAAATATTGCGTATTGAACCTATTACCGAACAACACGTACCAAGTACTTTACTAATTTACATTAGATATTGTCAAGCGTGTGGATTAATATATAATCTGGGAAAGCTGGTACGTAGGATATGGAAAGGACTTTAATTTCTGATTCCCCTAAAAAGATAGATGAGGAGGTACTTCTAAATGGTTGGGTAACAACCGTCCGTGACCACGGAAAATTAACCTTTTTTGATTTAAAGGACAGAGGTGGGGTAATTCAGTGCATTGGAACCAACTTACCAAAAATATCTCCAATGAGCGCAGTTGCAGTTACCGGCAAAATTGCAAAACGGCCTGAAAAGTTGGTTAACGAAAAATTAACAACTGGTAAGGTAGAATTGCAGGTTGAAAAAGTTGAAATTTTATCTGCGGCAAAGGAATTACCTTTCGATATGGGAAAAGAAGAGTTGGGATTGTCTCTTCCAACTCTTCTAGATTTTAGGACATTAAGTCTAAGAAATCATAAAGTCTCTAATATTTTTAAAGTTCAAGAGGCCATAATGGAAGGATTTAGGATTGCAGCACAGAAATTGGGTTGTACTGAAGTCTTTACACCGACAATTTCGGCTTCATCTACAGAAGGCGGAGCGGAAGTTTTCAAGCTCAAATATTATGAACATGAAGCTTTTATGGTTCAATCACCTCAACTTTATAAACAAATGATGGTTCCTGTTTTTGAGCGGGTTTATTTAGTTTCGCATGCATACAGAATGGAGCCTTCCGTTACAACCAGACATCTTTCAGAATCAATTCAGCTAGATTGTGAGCTGGGATTTGTTGACTTTAACGAGCTGATGGACGCATTGGAATTTGTTGGGAAAGAAACGATTGGATATGTTTCCGAAAAATATCCTGAAATTTTAAAAGAATACGGAGTTGAAAAACCAAAGTTGGATAAAAAAGTGCCAAGGGTTACGATGCGAGAAGCCCAGAAAATTATTCTCGAGCGAACCGGCGTTGATCACACAGGTGAACCAGATTTAATGCCCGAAGATGAGAGGGAAATTTGCAAATGGGCACTTGAGGCGCATGAGTCTGATCTTGTTACGGTTACTCATTATCCAACAAAAAAGCGGGCTTTTTATACTGCACCCGATCCAGCATATCCTGAATTTTCGCTTTCTTATGATTTATTGTTCCGCGGTGTAGAAATTTTAAGCGGGAGCCAGAGATTAAACAATCACGATGAACTCGTTGCCGCAATTAAAGATCGGGGGATGAGCACCGATAATTTTAAAATGTATCTTCAGGCTTTCGAATACGGGATGCCTCCTGAAGGTGGATTTTCATTCGGACTTGAGAGAATTACAATGCTTATTTTAGGACTTTCGAATGTCCGCGAGGCTTCACTTTTCCCCCGCGATATGGAGCGGGTTGATTTCAGACTTTCGGAATTAAAAGAGAAAAAAACAAAATAGTTCATTTGTTTTTATAAAGTGCTTGCAAAATTAACAACTTCACTTTAGAGTAAGGTTTACTATGAAATTTTTAGTTTCGTTAGTTTTGTCATTTTTTTCTATTATAATAATTACCGTTGCTTTAGTTAACATAAACCGGGATGCAACGAAACCAAGTCTGGTTTTGGGTCAGATTGTTACAAGTAAAAAACTACTTTTAGATAAAAACTCCACTCTACGACTTTATCCAGCATCAACTACAAAACTCGCAACTGCAATTGTGGCTATGGATTATTACCCATTGGATCGCGTCTTAAAAGTTGATGGTGTAAAAGTTGAAGGTCAGAAAATGAAACTTCTGGAAGGCGAATCCATTACGGTAGCTGATCTGATTCGGGGACTTTTAATGTTTAGCGCGAATGATGCCGCTGAGGTTCTTGCAAACAGTTTTCCCGGAGGTAAGGCAAACTTTGTTACTGCCATGAATTTAAAAGTCAGTCAGCTTGATCTGGCAGACACGGTTTTTGAGAACCCGACGGGTCTTGATAATGAAAACCAATATACGACAGCATTTGATCTTGCGAAGATGGCGAATTACGCAATAGAGAGGCCGTTTATCGCCCAAACCGTACGGACAAAAAAAGCGATTGTTACTAGTACGGACAGAAAAGTAATTCATAACTTGACCAATATAAACGAGCTTTTAGGCGTAGTCCCCGGGGTCTTAGGAATCAAAACCGGTTGGACAGAAAACGCAAAGGAAAATTTAGTCACTTATATTGAGCGTGATAATGGAAAGCTGATAATTGTTGTACTTGGGAGTGACGACCGTTTTGGAGAAACCAAAAAAATAATTGACTGGGTTTTCGAAAGCTACAAATTTTAAAAACTATTACTTATCACCGTAATACTCATCAGTCACAGCCGGAAGTACTGCAAAGAAATTATTATCACCTTCAAATACAGCAACAGGTTGGTAATATGATGCAGATTGACCCGGATCGTAATATGAAAGGTAAATACGTCTGATTACTATTTCCCCTTTTTGATTTTGCGGGTTAATAATGAAAGCTTTTCCCTCTCCCAATTCCTTCCAGAGAATTTCCGAGGTTTTCAACGGATACGTTGCCGATTTGGTTTCATCAATAGGAAAATAATGGTATTCACCCAGGACGACATCTTCGCCGTTAGTTATGAACCAAACATTTGATTCCGGATAGTCCGGAGTTATGCTTCCAAAAGTAGACTTCCCAAATTCTATTTTTTTCCGGAAATAGTTTACTTTGACAAAATCAGCCTCGGATAGCGAAATTGCTTCTTTAAGTGTCCCTCCTTCAACCCGGATTAGTTGGGTTATGGGATCGCCGCTTAGATCCTCGGTATATAACTCTGCCTTTTGTAAAAATGCGGTCACATCAGTTATTGATTTTTCCTGTGATGATGGTTTTATTTGAAGGACGGTCGTATCCGAAGCCAGATCATAGCTTACAGAAAAGGTACCCGAAATAATATTCATGGTTAGTATAGCCGTTGAATCTTTTTTCTTGAAAATATATACATTGGGAATATTTTCTATAATGTTTTGTCCATCGACGCTGAATTTTAATTTTTGTGCTTTGTCTTTCGCATCGTTAAAGGCGTTAATTTTAGGTGTTACAGGCGGCATTACAAAAACAGGTAACTGCTCAGCCAATTTTGTAAGACTTGCATCCGGTGTTTCCAATTTGTAAGTTACATTGGCTAGTGGTTCCATAGGAAATGGAATTTTGGGAAGTTTACCAAACGCAACGGTTGGAGGTGGAGGAGCAGGAGGAAAGAATTTTCTATAAAGAGTGATTGCCGTTTGAACGGCAAATCGTACAAGAAAAAAAAGGGTTATAGAATATACACCATATCGAACCACCTTCCTGGCTGTTATTGAAACAGTTGTTAGCGGAGTCATGATTATTTCATTATAGTTTGGTAACTATCAAATTCCAAATGCTAAAAAGCCCCTCAAGTGTTAAAATCTCTTAGATATGGAAGGAAAAGTCAGAACCCGCTTTGCCCCAAGCCCGACAGGATTTTTGCATATAGGTAGCCTTAGAACTGCGTTATATGCATATGCACTAGCGAAGAAAAACAACGGGGATTATGTTTTGAGAGTCGAAGACACAGATCAAAAAAGAGAAGTTAAAGGAGCAGTGGAGGCGCTAAAGGAGACACTGTTGAAATTCAATCTCAAATGGGACGAGTATTATGTTCAGTCTGAAAGACTGGAAAAATATAAGGAAGCGGCTGAAAAATTAGTTGCTGAGGGCCATGCGTTTTATTGTGAGTGCAAAGCTAAAAATGCAAAGGAAGAGGGTTTTTCCGCAGAGCTTCGGGATCCCTGCAGAGATAAAAAATTGACCTCCGGTGCAATAAAATTGAAAGTTCCGGAGGGGGAAACCTTAGCATATTTTGATTTTGTTCATAAAAAAGAAATCAGCTGGAATTCCGAGACTGTGTATGATGCGACTCTGCTTAAGTCTGATGGATTTCCAACATATCATCTAGCAGTTGCTGTGGATGATATCGATATGAAAATTTCCCATATAATCCGTGGTCACGATTGGCTCCCGAGCACACCAATACACCTTTTGGTTTTTAAATATTTGGGAGGTCCTATTCCTGCAATCGGGCATCCCACAGATATTTTATCGGGAGAAACCGGTAAAAAACTTTCCAAAAGACGTGATTCAGTTTTCGTTGAACAATTTTTGAAAGATGGATATTTACCCGAAAGTTTAATCAACTTTATTCTTCTTTTGGGGTGGGCTCCAAAAGATAACAGAGAGTTATTTACATTGGAAGAATTTGTTGGAAATTTTGACATTAACGGCTTTCAGGAGGCAAACCCGAAATTTTCGATTGAAAAATTAAACTGGTTCAATGGATATTATATTAGAAAGAAATCTGATGACGAACTTCTTGTTCTTTTAAAACCATATTTACCTGAAAATGCTGATTTCGAAAAGGTAAAGCAAATTATTCCTCTAATTAAAGATAGATTAATTAAACTTTCGGATTTTTCAACCTTTGCGGAATTTTTTTTCGATTATAAAAAACCGGATATGAAACTGTTTGGAGAAAATTATAAAAAACATCTGGAAACTGCCTTTAAAATTATTGAGTCAACTGAACCTTTTGATTTAGAATCATTAAATTCGAAATTAATGGTGGTTGTGAAAGATAATAATTTTAAAACCGGAGAGTTTTTCATGGATCTTCGTATTGCAGTAGCAGGAAGTAAATTTACTCCTCCCATCAATGAATCAATTGTGATTTTGGGAAAAGAAGAAACCCTGAAAAGATTAAGAGAATTTGTTTAAGAGAAATGAAAGGAAAACTGCCCACACAAACATATCATAAAATTGCAAAAAATCAGATTGATTATGATGTCTTGCGTAACCGTCTTAAACTAAAACACTTGGAAGAAATAAGTACCCTTTATAATAAGCACCCCCATGTAAAAAAATATTTTGACTACAAAAAACTGGATTTAAAAAATATCAGGGAACATTCTGCAAAGATTATTGGAGCGGGAGCTGTATTTGGAGCTCTTCTTCTTGCTCCTCCTGATAATTCGAAAGCTTTGCCGACACCTTACGCACTTATTGAGAAGTTGGATAATTCACGCGAAAGCGGACTTGATAAATTTTTAATAGATACGTTTAAAGACATATTGCCGGATAAAGTTAGACCATTAACCCAGGGTGAAGAAAAATTGTTGGAGCAGATTTTTTACAATTCTGTTGGAATAAAAGTTAATGCTAACCTCGAAGGAGAGCATTTAAATACAACCTACGGTTTAATCGGAGCAGAACAGCATTTAGTCCGCTACCCTGGGGATAAATTACAAAATCATGGAACAGGACCGGAGTTAGCCTCGGGAATGGCTCCCGGACGCGGAGCATGGGGTTATTTTTCTACAAATGCTGCGCAATTAAGCGATGACTTAGTAGAAAAAGAAAAATGGTACGCAGTTGTGCAAACTCTTTATCTGCCAGACTGGAACACCCGCCAGCCGTATATAAAAAATTGGTATAAATACAGAAAAGTTATGATTGTAAATACAAACAATGCAAAGGCAGTTATTGCAACAGTCGCTGATTCCGGTCCGGCAGCCTGGACAGGAAAACATTTTGGCGGAAGCCCTGAAGTCATGAATTATTTAGGCGGGTTAAAATATAAAAAAGGACCGGTGCTTGTATTTTTTGTAGATGATCCCGAAAATAAGATACCTCTAGGTCCTGTGGAATACAATAAAACTAACGAGTATTTAACAAAATTAAACTAATATGATGCTGTACTACGATCACCTTGTTGTTTTTACAAAAGTTGAGAAACATTTGAAAAAAATTAATGTCAATGATGATGAGAAAAGTGAAATATGGAAATTGATAGATGAGATGGTTCATCATAGAGCACTGACTACGGTTTTGAATAAACTTCCTTTTGAGGAGCACAATGAATTTTTAGACCGATTTCATAGAGCACCACATGACATAGCGATAATTGAGTATGTAAATTCGAAAGTTGGGAGTGATATTACAAAAGATCTTCAAAAAGATTTTGAAAAACTGGAAAAGGAAATATTAGACTTATTATCAAATGGATAAGAACTATGGTGGAGTAATTTGGACAAATCACGCGCTTTCGCGTCTTCGTGAGCGAGGAATCAGCCAAGGTGATGCATGGGCGACGTTTAATAGACCCGATTTTTCAAGATATGCAAAAAGCCAAAATGCTTACGTATATTACAAAATTTATAATGATGAGAAAATCGAGGTAGTTGCCAAAAAAAATGAAAAAGGCCAGTGGTTGATTCTTTCTGTCTGGTCAAAAAATGCAGAGAAAGATGGAAAATTCCTTAAGAAAGGTAATTATTTTACAAATGTGATAACCAGATTTTTAGATAAGTTCAGGAAAAATTAACTTGGTTTTTTAAACAAATAAGTAATTATAAAAATAATTACGCAGGTTATTACGACAATCGGACCAACAGGAAGAGATAGAACATATGCAAGTGGAATTCCTATTATTGCCGATAAAATTCCAAAAGTCACAGACGTTAAAAAATAAGACTTCATGCTTCGCGAAATATTTTTTGCGGCGACCGCCGGGATAATTACAAGGGCTCCGGTAAGAAGTGTTCCGACAAATTTAATTCCAAGAGAAGCTATCACACCGACCGCTAATAGATAAATCAAATTTACTATATTTATATTTATTTTTTGGGCTTTTGACAACTCTTCGGAGATTACACCGATTATCAATTTATTAATAATTTTGTAGATTACAAAACTTACGATAATTGAAATAATAATTGTCACCAATCCTTCCGCGTAGCCAATTTTTTCGATATCCCCAAACAAAGCTTCGAGTAAATCCAATTCGTCCGTAATTAAAACTCCTATTGCCAAGCTTGCGGTAAAAAATATGCCTACTAAAGCCTCCGGATAATTATCGGAATTTTTCTCCAAGTACCAAATTCCCAAAACTGCAAGTGTGAGAGCCGTGAAAGCGCCCAAAATAGGTGAGATGTTTAAACTAAGTGCTATCGCGATTCCCGGAAGTGCAACATGGGAAAGGGCATCGCCTACAAGCGACATTCTCTTAAGAACCATTATTGAACCGACATAAGCAGAAGCTGCAGCTACGAATCCTCCAACAATTGTTAAAAATAATAAATTTTCCATAATTTAGTGATGATGCTCGTGATGATAAATCGATGCGCCCCGTCCAAATAATTCATCGAGCGTCTTTTTAGTAAATACTTCCTGAGGAGGACCATAACAGACTTTTTCTTTATTTAAACAAAGTACGATTGAGGTATATTTCCGTACAATTTCGAGCTCGTGAGAAATTAAAACTATCGTCATTCCTGTTTTTTCTTTTAGTTTATTAAGTGTTTCATAAATTGTTTCCTCACCCACAACATCAACGCCGGATGTCGGTTCATCAAATAAAAGCACATCGGGATTTCCGATTAATGCCCAAGCGATGATTACCCGCTGTAGCTCACCGCCGGAAAGCTCACCGAGAAGATTTTTTAAAATGTGTTTGTTTGGGCTTTGGATGTGTCCAACTCTTTGAAGCAGTCCTACGGAATTTAAAGCGTCTTCAATCTCGCTATTTTTTGCATTTTTTAATTTAAAAAATTCCTCCGTAGTTAACGGTAAATCGCTGTCAACATAAAACCTCTGAGGCACATACCCGATTTTTAAATTCGGTGCCCATATTACCTCTCCTTCATAATCGGTCAATCCTGTAATTGCCTGAAAAAGTGTGGTTTTGCCGGCACCGTTTGGTCCGACCACAGCCAAAGTTTCCCCTTTGTACAGGGTAAAACTCAAGTCGTCTATGATTTTATGGTGAAATTTTTTTACCGTAAGTCCTTTAATTTCTAAAATTTTGTCCATTTTACCTCGTGATAATAGTATATTTGACGGGTATTAATAATCAATTGGCATATCGGATGGATTTTCTGTATAATGGGTTTACAAATTAATTTACTTTAGTCCTTTGGCCTTTTGGCTTATGGGCTGAAACGCACTTTGTTTCTTGTGACTCATTTCCCCCGAAATAGTCCAGGCAGTCAGTAGCGTAAAATTTGTTGAGGAAATGGAGGTGAGAAAATAATGGCATCAAAACTTTTTGTTGGGGGATTGTCATGGGGCACAACAGACGACAAGTTGCGCGAACTCTTCGCACAAGCTGGAACTGTAGTCTCTGCAACAGTCATCACCGATAAATACACAGGAAAATCAAAAGGATTTGGTTTTGTCGAATTTGCATCTGAAGAAGAAGCAAAAGCTGCTGTTGAAAAATTCAATGGCACAGAATTTGACGGAAGATCTATTACCGTCAATGAAGCAAGACCGTTGGTTCCTAGAGATAACCAAGGCGGAGGCGGATACGGCGGAGGACGCAGTGATAACCGTGGCCGAGGAGGTGATCGAGGAGGCAGCAGAAACAGATATTAAAAATCTGTAAGTAAACAGGGCATTGTATTTTTTGTCATGCTGAATTTCTTCAGCATCTGACAGTATTCTGGGTAAATTCAGAATGATATTGGGTACATTTGCCCTGTTTTTTGGTTTTTAAGTTTATTTTAAGCAAATTGAGTATAATCTAAAATTGTATGAGAATTTTGGTGGTGGAGGATGATCATAATCGAACTTGTTATACAAGTTCTCATTGATCAAGTTATTATGAGAATACTAATTGTAGAAGATGATCATAAAATTGCCCAATCTATTAAAAAAGGATTGGAGCAGGAAGGATATGCTGTTGATATAACTTTTGATGGTGAGGATGCGTATGATTTTCTGACGACTGAAAGTTACGAGTTGGTCGTTCTTGATTTGATGCTTCCTGGAATCGATGGGGTGACACTTTGTAAAAAACTTCGTGAGGAAGGCAACCACATTGCAATATTGATGTTGACGGCAAAAGGGGCAGTTGGAGATAAAGTTGATGGCTTAAATTCCGGCGCCGACGATTATTTAACTAAACCCTTTGCTTTTGCCGAGCTTGTTGCAAGAGTTAAGGCTCTGACGCGAAGACCTCGCGAAACGCTAAATCCGATCCTTTCTTTCGGAGAGTTGACTTTAAATACTTCGACCTACGAAGTAAAAAGGAGCGGAGTTGATGTTAATCTTTCAAGAAAAGAATTTGCACTTTTGGAATATCTGCTTCGTCATAAGGGTAAAGTTGTAACAAAGGAACAAATTATTGCAAGTATTTGGAATTACGATGACGATATATTGCCAAACACTGTTGAGGTTTTTGTAGGATTTTTAAGAGCAAAAATTGAAAAGCCGTTCAAAAAATTAAAGCCCATTATAAAAACGGTCAGAGGATTTGGGTATAAGATAGATTTAAACTGAAAAAATGTTTACAAAAGCCAGAATTAAACTTACAACTTATTACCTGATAATAATCATGTTTGTAAGTCTTCTTTTTAGCTTACTAGCTTATCGCGGGTCTGTTTATGAAATTTGGCGGGGACTGCGACTTCAAGGTAACAATTTACCAAGCAGTGTTTTAGAAAATATTAAAGACGAAGTTGATAACGCGCCGGCACCGTTTGGTATTTTTTATGGACCGGTACAGTTAGGGCGAATTATCGACCGTGAGATTTATGAAGAAGCAAGAAAAAGAGTAGTTATTAATCTTATTTATATTAATTTGGCTGTTTTAATTACGGCAGGAGTAGGGGGCTATATTTTGGCCGGAGTAACACTTAAGCCTATTGAGGAAGTATTGGAAGAGCACAAGCGCTTTGTGTCAGATGCATCACATGAATTAAGAACCCCGCTAACATCTCTTAAAACGGAAATTGAGGTTTCTCTTCGCGATAAAAAAATGACTTTAGACGACGCAAGGAAAATACTTCGAAGTAACTTAGAAGATGTTGATAAAATTCAAGATCTGACCTCTTACCTTCTAACGCTTTCTCGATATGAAAAAAATGCTCCACACAATTTTCAACAAGTTGATTTGGCAGAAATTGCAGTAGGGGTTATAAAGAAATCACAAAAAACTGCGGCTTTGAAAAAAATAAATATTACGTCTGAACTGGTGAATACGAGAATAAAAGGAAACCTTGTAGCTTTGACTGAGTTAGTCCAAATTTTAGTGGATAATGCTATTAAGTACACTAATAACGGTGGTGCAATAAATATCATTACAAAAAGAACTGCCAGAAGTTCGAAATTAATTGTTTCTGACAATGGTATTGGAATTTCGAAATCAGATTTACCCCATATTTTTGATAGGTTTTATAGGGCGGACCAGTCAAGAAATAAAAACGAAATATCCGGATTTGGATTGGGACTTTCTATTGCAAAAAAAATTGCAAATCTACATTCAGCCTCAATCAGGGTTGAAAGTAAACCAGGTAAAGGCTCAACTTTTACGGCCAACTTTTCATAACCCTCTTCACTTTAAGCTTTTTTTAAGAAAGTAACTGTAAATTTATATTATTAAATTACAGTTTTGATTATGGACTTGGGGCCCTCCTAATCTTACCTCAAGTTTTTGGGTACTATTCGTACGCGACTTGAGGAGCGATTATAGGAGGGTAAAAAGGAGGTGAAAAGATGTCGAAAAAGAAAAAAATTAAATCAGGTAAAAATATAAGAAGGAAGGTAATTCTGCCAACAATGTTGGCGTTATCAATTTTGGTTGTCGGAATTTTGGCGACTAATGTTACTGCGGCCAACAGCAATTACCCACCAATTGTTACAAAAATTGCACAAAAGTTCAATTTAAATATAAGCGACGTGCAGGAAGTTTTTGATGATGAGCGCGATGAGCGACGGGCAGAAATGTTTGCAAGATTTTCTGAGAGGTTAGATGAGTTAGTTTCGTCAGGAGAGATTACTTCTTCCCAAAAGGGGGCTATTTTGGATAAACATGAAGAAATGCAAAATAAAATGGATGAGCTGCGAAATTTATCCCCCGAGGAAAGAAGGGATAAAATGCAATCGATTCATGAGGAATTTCGAAGTTGGTTAAAAGATCAAGGATTTGAAAATTTAGCGATAGGACCATTTGGACACGGATTCAAAAGAGGATTTGGGATGGGGCACATGATGGGAGAAAGCCAGTAGTAAATGGCTCAGTAATTCTTAAAAACCGAAGGTTAAAGCCTTCGGTTTTTTTTTATGTCTTTTTTCAGTGTTTTTTAAGAAATAATGATATAGAATTGCACTATGGGAAAAATTAAAAATCTTTTGTCATGGTTTTTTGCAAGAAAATCTCGTCTTCTAATATCAGTTGTTTTAATTTTGTTAGTTGGTTTTATTGTTGTCAGAAATAGAAAATCGGATACAACTAATGAGTACCAAACCGCAACAGCCCAGAAAGGTACGATTGTTTCAACAGTCAGCGCATCAGGAAAAGTGTTGACGACAAACACTTTGTCTATTAGTACCGAAGCCTCAGGTGTAGTAAAAAAAGTTTATGTCAAAGATGGCGATAAAGTCGTTGCAGGCCAAAAACTTGCAGAAATTACTCTGGATTCAGCAGGTCTTGAAAAAAATGCGCAGGCCTATGCATCACTTGTGTCGGCCCAAAACAGTGTCAACTCAGCCAATAATTCTTACAGGTCAGCGCAGGCATCGGCGGAAAAGGTTTTGGACGAAGTTAAAGGGCACGATACGGATGAGACTTTAGCTCAAAAAGAAACTCGAACGAAAGCGGAAGTTGCCCGGGATAATGCTTACGACCAAACAAAATCTGCCCAGGCAAATCTCGCATCGTCAAGCTTGAATTACCGCTCGACATCACCAATTATTACAGCACCGTTTTCCGGAATTATCGAAAGTGTAAATCTTGTCGAAGGGATGGTTTTAGAAAGCTCAACATCCACAACGAATATTAATTCTCAAAGGGTAGCGGTTATAAAAGGGGATTCACTTCCTGTAATAAATGTAACCGTAAGTGAGCTGGATGTTCCGAAAGTAAAAGTTGGGCAAAAAGTTACTGTCACCTTAGATAGTGTTTCAGGAAAGACTTTTACCGGGGTAGTTGCGACTATTGATCGTGTCGGATCTGTTTCTTCAAACGTAACAAGCTATTCTGCAAATATCAAACTTGATAGCAGCGACTTGGCAATACTTCCTAATATGGCGGCAACCGCAAATATAATTTTGGAAACAAAAACTGATGTCATAAAAATTCCTTCCGGTGCAATTACAACTACCAACGGGGAAAATTTTGCGAACGTTTTGAAAAATGGTGCCGAGTCCCAATTACCTGTAACGGTTGGGATTTCTTCCGACTCCGAAACAGAAATAGTTAGTGGATTATCAGAAGGAGACGTTGTTGTGTCTGGTAGTGCTGCAAAAAGTTCGACAAGTGGAACATCTACCCAAACAAGATCTGTTTTTAGCACTTTCGGAGGTGGTGGAGGAAACTTACGGATTGCAAGATAATGATACAGGTAAAAAATGTTAGTAAAATTTACGAAACTGGAGAAGTTGAGACAAAGGCATTAGATAATGTCTCTTTTAATATAAACGACGGTGAATTTGTAGCAATAATGGGCCCTTCGGGATCTGGCAAATCAACTCTAATGCATATTCTTGGAGCCCTTGACACTCCAACTTCCGGAACCTATATTCTTGACGGTAAAAAACTTGAAAATTTAAATGACGATGAGCTGGCGGATATTAGAAACCGAAAAATTGGTTTTATATTTCAGGCTTTTAATTTACTTCCGCGAACTACAGCATTAAAAAACGTTATGATACCTATGATGTATGCCGGAGTTCCTAAGAAAGAGCGGTTGAAAGTGGCCCAAAAATATCTGGAAATGGTGGGTTTGTCTGACCGAATGCTCCATACTTCGAATCAACTCTCAGGCGGGCAGCAGCAGAGAGTTGCTATTGCCAGGGCTCTTGTACTGTCCCCATCGATAATTTTGGCAGATGAACCTACGGGAAATATTGCCAGTACACAGGCGGAAGAAATTATGGCAATTTTTCAGAAATTGAATAAGAAGGGGCATACAATATTAATGATTACTCACGAACCTGATATTGCCGAGCACGCAAAGAGGATCATTCATCTAAGGGACGGTAAGTTGGTAGAAGACGGGAACGGACATAAACAAAAAATTGCTGCGGTTAAATCAAAAGTAATATAAAAAAATAAACTATGGAATATCAGGAAATAGTTGAAGAGGCTTTTGCAACTCTAAGCTTGAATAAATTAAGAACAGGTTTAGCGATGCTTGGAATTATTATCGGCATCGGAAGCGTTATAGCTTTAATGGCGTTAGGGCAGGGGTCGCAAAAAGCAGTTGCGAATCAAATCCAATCGTTAGGAGCAAACCTCTTAACAATTTCCCCGGCAAGCCAAAGAGGGGGTTTTGTACAAGGAGGGGCGGGAAGCGCAAGTACTCTAACTTATGCAGATGCACTGGCAATTGAGAATTCTTCCGAAATTGTTAACGTTGAACGCGTTTCTCCCGAGTTTTCCCGACGTGCTCAGGTTACAACAGGGGGAAAAAATACGAATACTCAAATAGCCGGTGTTACACCGAATTATTCAGTTGTTCGAAAAGTTGAAGTATCAGCCGGTAATTTTATTACTGACAGAGATGTAAGCTCACAAACAAAAGTTGCTGTTCTAGGACCACAGGTTGTATCAGATCTTTTTGGAGACAACGCGACTCCTATCGGACAATCGATTCGGATACAAGGTCAGTCGTTTAGAGTAGTCGGCGTAACAGTAAGTAAAGGCGGAAGTGGATTCCAGAACCAGGATGACGTTATTTATATTCCTCTTACAACCGCCCAAAAAAGCTTATTCGGCTCAACCAGTTTAAGCTCGATTTCTGTTGAGGCAAAAAGTGAAGACGTTATGGTGGCTGCACAGGACGAAATCGGCTACCTTTTACTATCAAGACATAAGTTGTCAGATCCTGCTCAAGCTGATTTTTCAATTTTTTCTCAAAATGATATTTTGTCTACAGCCAGTAGTGTTACGGGTACTTTCACGACACTTCTTTCAGGAATTGCTGCAATATCTCTTATTGTAGGAGGTATTGGGATTATGAATATTATGCTCGTCACCGTAACTGAGCGGACTCGGGAAATTGGACTGCGTAAAGCACTCGGGGCAAAAAAAGCAGTTATTATCACCCAGTTTTTAGTTGAGGCAATTATATTGACGCTGGTTGGAGGTTTGGTTGGTATGGTGTTAGGAATTGGGGCTTCTTATATTATAGCGAAAATTATAAGTCTTCCTTTTGCAATATCACTTATTTCGATAGTCCTTGCGGTAACAGTTTCGGGAGGAATTGGCATAGCATTTGGTTTCTACCCGGCCAAAAAAGCATCAAATTTGCAACCGATTGAAGCGCTGCGGTATGAATAAATATAAAAAAATTGGCCACCGGCCCATAGGGCCTCTGGCCCGGAGGGAGGTGAAATTTTATGAAAAACGAAGAAAAAGTTACCAATGGCGGTAGTAAAAATTTAATTATTGCTATCATATTGACAGCACTGCTTTTTGGAGGGGGAGGATTTTATGGTGGAATGCGTTATGAGAAAAGTAAGACACCGAATTTTCAAAGATTTTTAGATACAAACGGAAATAGAAACGGAAATAACATGAGATTTAACGGTCAGACAGGAAATGGAGGAGGATTTGCTCCGGTTGAAGGCGAAATAATTGGGAATGATGATAAATCCATAACAGTAAAATTAAATGACGGGAGCAGCAAAATTGTGTTTTATTCGGACTCAACCACTATAAATAAGGCTGAAACAAAAACTAAAGAAGACTTAAAAACAGGAGAAAAAGTAATGGTTATAGGAAGTACAAATTCTGACGGAAGTGTTACTGCAAGAAGTATTCAACTCAATCCTTTATTTAAAAACGAAGCCAAGCCAAGCCAACAACCGTAATTTATAAGTATATCTGAAGTTGAAAAAACCGTAGGAAACTATGTTTCTATGCTTAGGGCTTTTTTGATGGCTTCACGAATATTGGAGCCTCTGTGCCAGCCTTTAAAATAAACTAAAGCCTGTTTATTTCTGTTTGTTGCCTGGAGATAATATCTGTTAATAATACCACCTCTTTTTTTGAAGAGGATTACTAATTCGTCTATTGAAGTATTGTTTATCAATACGTTAAGTATAGCACGTTTTATTTTAGTTGTTTTGAGGTGGATTTGTCGTGACTTAATCCATTTTAAGCTTATTTTCAGCATATTTTGTATTAATGTCTTTTTGGTATACTAATCAGACGTAAAAGGAGGTGAGAAAATATGGAAGAACAAAGTACTGAAAATCAGCCAAACTTACAAACAGAAACCGGCAACAATAATAATTCGAGCGTACTGATGATGATTGGAGTATTTCTAATAATTGTAGTTGCATTAGTTGGATTCTTGTTTATGAAAAAAGGAAAAACTTCTGCTTCGAAAACTTCAATTACGACTTTAGTTAGCCCAACCGTAACTCAAATCACTGAAAGCGTGGAAGGCAGTGAAATTGTAGCGGATGATATTCAAACGGCCGAAACCACAGTTGCACAGGAATCACCGATCGCAATTGAAGGTGGGAGCTTTTACTTTAAACCGAATATCATTAATGCAAAAGTCGGGCAGCCTGTAACAATTAAATTTACGTCGGTCGGAGGAATGCCTCATGATTTTGTGATTGACGAGTTGAACGTAAAATCAGAAAGGGTTACTGAAGGTGAGCTGGATATACAATTTACGCCAGACAAAGTTGGAACTTTTGAATTTTACTGTAGTGTTGGAAACCATCGGAAAATGGGCATGAAAGGAACTTTGGTGGTTGAGTAAACTGTAATCCAATTTAGATAAATATTAATCCCCTTCCACGATTGGAAGGGGATTTTTGGTTTTCTATGAAATAACAGATTATAGTCCAAGGATGTTGATTAAACGCAAAGAAATTTTTTGACAGAATTCACAACAGCCGAGAAATAAATCTTCTGACAAGATACTTTATTGGAGATCTTGTTTTATAAACTCTTCACTTTTTTAAAAAATTATTGTAACATCAGTCTATGAGGTCACTACTTAAAGTTTTGTCATTTAGTTTTCTTGGCGTTTTACTTGCTTTTGTAGTTTTTTCTTCAACCGTTTATGCGCAGTCTAATTTTCGCGAGGGAAAGCAATCCATTTTACCGAAAAGTGAAGTTGTAAATGAAAATTATTTTGTAACAGGTGAAACAATTCAAATTTCGGGGACTGTCAATGGAGATGTATATGCGGTTGGTGGAAATGTTTTGGTAGACGGAACCATAAATGGAGATCTGATGGCTGCGGGTGGAACTGTGCAGGTTGACGGGAAAATTTCCGGAAACATTAGAGTCGCCGGAGGGCAGGTTAGCGTCTCGGCAGATGTTGCAAAAAACGTAACTGTCGCAGGTGGGCAAATTACACTTGCGGAAAACGCAAAACTTTTAGGGAGCGCCACCGCCGTAGGTGGAAATATCGAAATTAAAACTCAAGTACCCGGAAGTGTGGAAGTCGGAGGCGGGAATTTAATAATTAATAACAAAGTCGGTAAGAACGTAAACTTTGCGGGTGGAAATTTACAGCTTGGGTCATTAGCCGATGTAGGCGGAAATGTAACTTACTACAGCGAAACAGCTGCATTAATTACAGATGGAGCAAAAATAAAAGGGGAAACCAAACAAAACCTTCCTCCGAAGGAGTTTAAAGAAGCCCGAGAAGCCGGCAAAAGGTCCGGACCTGCATTTTTTAGATTTTGGATGATGGCTGGCTTTTTCTCGGCACTTGTAATCGGACTATTACTTGCAAAATTTGTTCCAGGATTTACGCAAAAAACCGCAGACAACATTAAATCAAAATTCTTGGCGAATCTTGGAATAGGATTTATTGCAGTCGTAGTAACACCGATTGCTGTATTCATACTTTTTGTGACCCTTCTGGGTATTCCGCTCGGATTTATTTTACTTATGGGTTATTTATTTGTTATTTACGTTGCAAAGATTTTTGTAGCAGTTTTCGCGGGACAGTTAATTACGAGGCGTGCGTTCAAAACAAAATCTCTTTACTTGGATATTTTATTTGGTCTTATGATTTTTTACCTACTTGGTTTTGTCCCGATTTTGGGATGGATTGTCCAAACGGTATTTGTTCTGGCGTCGGTTGGTTCGATTTTAATGACTAAAAAAGAAGTCTACAAATCGCTGTCGGGGAAAATTTAAATATTCGGTTTAAATCTTCAAAAAGAAAAATTTATATAATAACTATAAAGACCGGGAAGAAGAAAAAGGATAGGGAGAGTTTAAATTCTTATAAGAGCATTTCAATCCGACTCGGTGGAGACCGAAAGAGATACAATTTGATTACACTTTGATTAATTCATAGTATACTCAACGCATAATTGATATATTTAATCTATTATGACCTCGAAAAAAATCCCCCCACTGCTTTTTGTCCTCATTTTAAATCTTTGGCTTTTTAAAATTTTTACATATAGCATGGTTATCGGAATAACCGTAATTATGGCATCTATTTCTGTTTATCTTTCAATTTATGAAGGTAAAAAAAGATATTATTACATTTCCACTATTTTTATTTCTATTCTCCTGATTTTCCAATACAAAACAAGCTCAATAAACCCTTTAACTTTCTTGAATGAAAACGAGAAAATAGAACAGCAAGAAAGGATGAGAGGGTATCCAAGACATTTTTACCGTTTTGCAAACTGGCTTGAACAGAGGAAGGAGGCTTTGATATTTTATAAACTCCAGGAAAACTTTTTTGAAGTGATGGACCCAAATTTATATTTTTTCGCAAATCATCCAAGAGAACGAGTTGGTGTTGTTGAATATGAAAAATTTCCGTACATTTTCTTACCCTTTTTGGTAATCGGACTTTTATCACTTAAAAAATCAAGTTTTAAAATTTTATTATTGTCGTCTTCCCCTTTAATTTTACTTTCTTTAATAGGCAATAGTAATCCGATGGGACCATTTAGTTTATTTCCGACACTCGCTGCATTTATTGCGGTGGGACTTGAGCCGATTTTTAAAAACAAAAAATATTTATTTGTTTTTTTAATGCTTTTTAGTCTGGTTTTTATTCAAACCATATCGTATGCAACATATTAAATTACTTTTAATAATACTTTTCGTATCCGCCTTTTTTTACTTATACAAATTGGGGATGAACCCTCCGGGGTTGTTTGCAGATGAAGCTTCAACCGGTGTAAATATCTATTCGATTTTAAAAACAGGAAAAGACGAGTATGGAAAAATACTGCCGTTTGGGTTTAGACAAATGGGATCATACACACCGCCTTTGTATATTTATCTAAGCGTTCCATTTGTCGCAATTTTCGGCTCGTCGGAATTTTCAACAAGGATTTTATCGGCAGTTTGCGGATTAATTATTATTGTTCTTGTATTCTATCTACTACAAAGTCTGAAAATTTGTAAATCAAAAACGAGTTTATTTTTCGGAGCATTATTTTTCGCCGTAACCCCTTGGCTCGTGTTTTTTTCAAGGATGGGGTACGAACAAAATTTGGCATTTATGCTTTTTGTTTTGTCAGTTGTACTTTTTGTTAAATCTCTGAAAAACTCAAAACTTTTTGCACTGCTTATTCCGGTTATTTCGATTACAACTTATGCCGACTTCCCGATGAGATTTTTGATGCCTTTGACCTTTGTGATCTTTGGGTTAGCTCAGAAAAGAAATTAATATTAAAAATAATCTAAAATTTATCGCGGTAGGTGTATTTATCGCGGGAATTATCCAACTTCCGAATTTATACATGTTGCAAACAGATTCCTTTTTATCCAAGAAAGAACATTTTTATGCAGATACGGTTTCATCACAGGCTAAAAAAATTAAATACCTACCGCCCACGGCGACAGTTTCCCTTGCATTTGTAAGAGAATTTTCGGCTCAATATACAAATTATTTTTCTCCGCGATCGCTATTCTTTTTAGGCGATCCGGATCCCCAGCGCTCGATTCCGGAAATGGGAGTTTTATATCAATGGGCGATATTGCCTTATCTATTAGGCATGTATTTGGTCTACAAAAGCAAAGTTAAGCTGACAAGAAAAATTATCATAACGTTACTATTCATTACCCCTCTTACTGGGGCTCTCACTCACCAGCCATTCCACATGCAAAGAACCTTGGCGTTTTTACTGCCTTTGACACTGACAATCAGTTATGCAATCGATGCCTTTGTCGCTAAATTTGGAAATAAATTATCGACTGTGGCATTTACGGTACTTTTTCTAATATCGGTAATGTTTCTATGGCGGGGATACTTTATACTTCTGCCACAGATGCGCTCCGATACTTGGGCAGTCCAGTTTAAACAATTAGCACAATTTATCCGCGAAAATCCGGATAAGCACTTCGTAATTGATCAGGCAAAAAATCTCAAACCTGAGGAAATAGCATATTTTCAACTGGCTTTCTATCTAAAAACCGACCCCAAGATATTGCAGTCAACCTCCGACCCCTCAATTGTAAGAAATTATTATAACGATGTAGATTTTAGTTATTTCCGGGAGTTTACAAATATTGAAACTAAACCAATTGATTGGGGAGAATCGGTTTGGAAAGATGAAATACTTGTTGGCGATACAGTATCAATTTCTGATTCCGAGGTAAAACTTCATAATCTTACCCAAGTTTTAGAAGTGAAAAGTCCAAACAACCAAATTCTTTTGAGAGCTTTTCAAACAAATCCAGTGGGAACAGACAGAAATAAAAATAGTCTTAAAAAGTGAAAACGAGGACTGATGTGCTGAGCGGGACGGTCAAGAACCCTTTCATCCTAACTGATTGTCTCACATCAAGGCTAAATGATACAAATGAGACAGCATAAGCATAGCTTGCAAACCTCGTTTATAAAAAGGAATCGTCTTAACCCTCAAACTTGATGTAGCGGGATATATCTAAGTAGACTTTAAGATGACTGCTCATAATTCAGGCAGTAGCTCCTTAATCACTTCATTAAATATCTCTTTCTGACGAGGAAAATTGAGATGGTCTTTTAACTTATCTTTTCTTACCCATTTAATATGCCGTATCTCTTCGGGATCAGGTTTAATTTCATCTTTGTCTCCTGTAAATTCAACTAAAAAAATATTCTGCCTTTGCCCTCTAAAGGTTTTGCCATTTCTTTTTTTAATATCCTTAACAATAATGAAATCGGGCCAATCATATTCTTTTTGTTTTTTACTTTTTGCCAGGATTTTAAATTTTTCACTTCCTAGCTCCTCAGATAACTCTCTTAATAATGCTTTTTCTGGAGTCTCTCCCTCTTCAATCCCGCCACCGGGAAAATTCCAGTCATTCCCACCATAATCATGAAGTTGGACAAGGAGAAAATTTTTGTCTTTATCTATTATAATTCCAAGAGACTTATCTCTATAACCTAAGCTATCAGACTTTAGTAAATGACTAACTGTTGCATGTAGCTCTAGAAATTGGAGTAAGACATTTCTTGTTGCCTCAACTATTAATGGTTTTCTGCCACGAATCAGTTCTCTTGTATAATTTATAACTGGCTCATCAACTTCTTCTTTATACTTAAGCACGTATTTTCCAAGATACTTATTTTCCCTCAATATTTGCTGATGAAAATCTGGAAGCAAAAATTTAGTAGAGAAACAACTAGCTACAGCCTCACCTTTGCCAAAAATTGAAGTACAACAAAACATCTCGAAGTCTTCATCTTTATTTTTGTGGTAGCCGATCTCTATTCCAATCCCAAAATCAACATCAGTATTTTCAAAAGCAGCTCTTGCTCGATTCATTGATCCAGTTTGTGTTTCTTCTTCGGTAATTGGTTGATCAGAAACTCCACTTTTAACGCCACTTGGAATAATTTCAGCTTCGATTCCAATCTCATCTAAAGCTTCTTTTAGATATCCAATCTTTTGTTCAGAACTGGTTCCAACTGCAATTTTTAGCGACTTCATTCCAACATTATAGCCTCAATACGGGTATAATCAAAGCGTGACAACAAAAGCCAAAGATTTTCTAAACAAAAAGGTTGAGAACCTAAAAAGTTTTTTGTTTTATCATTTCCCCCTCTATTTTTGGCTCATCTTCAAAAACATCGGAAATATAAAATAGTTTTTTGCTTTTAAGAAACAAAGTGTAGTGCAAACGTATGACCTTGATAAGCTACTGGGACAAGAATAACAGTTGTATCAACATCGCCACCTGATTTTTTCTTCCAGGTTACTTCGATTGTTGAGCCTACACCTTTCTCAATAGCCCTTTGATATGCGTTCACTAATGTTTGTTGACTTTTATTAGCCAAAAAGACACTCGGAAATGCTCCCTTTACGTTAACTTTGAACCATTCCTCAGGGGAATCGTAACCAAGCATTTTTGCAAATTTACTATTACAGACTCTGCAATCATCATCAAGAAATGCGTATATCCCTTGATCTGACAAATCAAAAATTTCTTTCTGTTCCTTTAAGAAACCACTTACTAATTCTGCACGATGTTCATGTTTATCCATAAATTTTCACCCCCTTTTTTTCATCCTAGTCATTTAACTCTTATGTTGCAAGTACGCACAAAAATGTTTTATAGTATCATGTTGTATACTGTTGTATCTTGATGACAAACTTTACCGTCAGAAATAAAAGCTATAACTGCTATATTGCTTTTACACTGGGTTTTATTGGAGGTAAATGGAAAACGCTTATACTTTGGAATTTAATAGACAGCAAAAAACGTTTTGGAGAACTGCGAAAAATTATACCCGATTGTTCTCAGAGAATGCTAACCCGCCAGCTAAGAGAACTTGAACAGGACGGTATTGTTGCTAGAAAAATTTATAAACAGATTCCCCCTAAAGTTGAGTATTCTTTAACGCCCGAGGGGAAAACCTTAACGCCAATTTTAAGGCTTGCCTGCAACTGGGGTACAAAACGTGCCAATGTAATGACCAAATAAAAATCTAAGTTCCGCTTGATGGATTAGAACCCCAAATAACAGATCCAGATTCTGTCGTCCTACTCGCCTAGACTCGCTAGGCGAGGATGGCCGTTAGACGATCCCTTAATGTTGATTCTCAGATTCAACAACACTGGTCGTTTATTTATACTCAAAAGGTAGTGTCTTGCATAGTTTGCGTTTCCTGTGCTTCAGAATATCCGGTAATTGGAACCCTGTTTTCTGGAGGAAATTCATTAGTATCTACCTTTACTCCTTTTTGACCATAGGTTGGAATAATTAATACATGTCTTCTTTTGGGTAAATTACCGTTTCTGCTTATAGTGTCCCCCGGATTATATACTGCATCTAATAATTTTCTTTCTGCCAATCGATCTGTTTTTGTCATTATTTTATCACCTCCTTCCATTTCCATTTGCAACCTGTTCTTGTAGAATTCTAATTCGAGCAACTTGGACTAACACTCTTGGAATTCTTGAAGGTGCCAAATATCCCGGAGGAAATACTTCATCGTAATCAACACCAAACGATTTATACCAAGCTTTAGTATCTTTAAGCGAACTTTTTCTAGGTCTGCAGCGAGGAGAGCAATAACCCGTTGCTTTTCCGCCAACTTCTCTGACGCTAACATACGGAGAACTACCACTTTTTTGACCACCATGTTGAACAACATATAACCACTTACATTTTGGACATACTCTAATTGTCTCCTCATGACCGCCTTTGTTTGTTTCCATAACAAAAAAACCGCCTGAAGCGGGAACGTAACAATTACACAAAAACCAAAAACTGATTTTGTAATTCTGCCATTTTATTATTCAAATTTGCCCGCGGCTAACAGGCTATTATTTTGATAATTCCAATTTAACTTATTCGCACTTTATCGGTCAAGAAGTAAAAACAGGAAGTTCACCAAGAAAGATGATACCTTTCTGTTTGGGATGAAGCCTATTGCCCTGTCTGAAAAGTGCCACTTTTGCAACAATTTCTGCTCCGGCTAGTTTTGCAAGAAATTCCACTTCATATATAGTTGCACCCGTACTTACGACATCGTCAACAATGACCACTTTTTTACCTTTGATAAGTTCTGCGTCAGTACCGTTTAGTACAAGCCCTCCTTTTTGCCTGCTTTTAATCGGAGATACCATGTAACCGTGAATTTCTTTACGACATATTACATACTTGTCCTGTTTTAGAAGTTTGGAAAGTTCATGAAGAAGCGGAACGACTTTTACCTCCGGACCGACCAAATAATCGAAGTCGTAATCTTTTAACTTTTCTGCCATTTTTTTTGCGAATACGTCTACAAGTTTACTGTCTCCAAGTAGATTAAATGAGGCAACCTTTACTTTTGGGGCAATTGCAATTATAGGGAGTTTTCGTTCAATGTCAGCTACCTTTAGAGTGTAATATTTCACTTTTAACAAGCATATAAGAAGGAATTCAAAGAAGCAACTTTTTGCTGAGCAGGTCGGTCTAGACCCATTCGAGCCCATAGCTGATTACTCCAAGTGTATCACACTTGAGGCTAAATGAGACATTTGGGACAGTATAAAAAAGGTTAATAAATAGTCTGTTGACATATCTTGACCACATACTTATACTGAATAAGTATTCATAATAAAGAGAGGAGGTGATAATATTATGCCACATTTTGATGCAACTGGACCTCATGGAATGGGTCCGGGAACAGGAAGAGGATTCGGACCATGCTTCGGTTTTGGACCTGGTCATCTACACCACCATAATAGGGGTTTAGGTAGATATTTCCGTTGGGGTTGGCCAGAAGATAAAGAGGGTCAGAAAAAAGTTCTCGCTGATTATAAAAAGGCTTTGGAGGAGGAGCTTGTTGAAGTAAAACAACAAGAGGAAGAGCTAAATAAATAGAAATAACCATAAATTCTATGCCAAGACCTAAGATACAGCGCTGTATACGGTTCAAACCGGGTGTTTTCTATTTTAAACCACAGGGTATTCCACTACGTTTTCTTGAAGAAATTGTACTCGAACACGATGAGTTGGAAGCGTTGAAATTATATGAAGTTGATGAATTTAATCAGATTAATGCCTCAAAAAAAATGAAGGTCTCACAACCCACGTTTGCTCGAATTTTAGACAGTGCTCATAAAAAGATTGCAAATGCTATCATTTCAGGTAAAGCTATAAGGATACAAACTTCTTGACAAAAGCAACCTCACTGCATTAATCTAAGTATATTATTTATAATTGAAGTTATTAATTCGCAAATGTCTTGCATATTGTATAAGCTATGAATTCAGATCTTACGCTGTCAAGTCTCCGAGATAAGGGCCACAAAATTACAAATGTTAGAAAAGAGGTTGTTGGCATGTTTTCTCAAGCGGACAAACCTCTCACCGCTCAGGAATTACATAAGGCATTGAAAACGATTGGTTTATCTGTAAATAAAACAACCGTTTATCGTGAATTACAGTTTTTAACCGACCAAGGTTATTTGGTTGAAGTCCATTTAAATCCAAAAGAGACTTCTTATGAATCCACAGATTTGATGCACCACCATCACCTTATCTGTGAAACTTGCGGGAAAATCGATAATGTCACTAATTGTCTGGCGAAAGAATTGGAAGAGGATGTTTTAAAGAAAAAAGGTTTTGAGATAGCTAGACGTTCTCTTGAGTTCTACGGAACTTGTGCTGATTGTTCAAAAAAATCATAACTATGGAAAATAACCACTTAGCTTTGCGTGTTAAAAATTTGACAGTTGAACTAAACAATCAAAAAATAATTGAGGATCTGAGTTTTGAGGTTAAAAAGGGAGAAACCTTAGTTGTTCTGGGACCCAATGGAGCAGGTAAAACAACCTTGCTTAGAGCTTTGCTTGGAATAATTCCGTACAAAGGAGAGGTTATCTGGTCTGTAAAAAATACAAGTTACCTGCCTCCAAACGAATTAATGCAACGGAAAGAGATTCTACCTTTAACAGTTGAGGATTTTTATAGTCTCAAAGAGATTGGCAAAGAAAAAATATTTCAAAGTTTAAAATCTGTAGGATTGGAGGAAAGTCTTTTTAAAAAAAGAATTGCGAATCTTTCGACTGGCCAGTTTCAAAGATTAGGAATCGCTTGGTCATTGGTTGATAACCCGGATACACTTCTTTTTGATGAGCCAACTTCAGGAATTGATATTGGTGGAACAGAAACAATATATTCCCTTCTTCACGAGTTTTGGGAGAAGCAAAAACTAACCATTATTTTAGTAACACACGATTTGAGTGTCGTTTGGGAACATGCAGACAATGTTATTTGTTTAAATAAGACCGGCCTTTGTTATGGCACTCCTTCAGTCGCTCTTACCACCGAAAACTTGAAGCAACTTTATGGCGTCGGGGTCAAATATTATAAACACAAAAGAGATGGTTGACGAAAAAATATTACTTGCAATTTTAATGACCACTTCGATAGGGGCCGTTGCCGGTTATTTGGGTACTCTTATGCTCTCCAAAAGGATGTCTTTAGTAGGAGGACCTTTGGGACATTTGACCTTACCGGGTATAACTATTGCTTTACTTTACGGGTTTGATGTTTCAATAGGAGCCTTTATTATGCTCACTTTAGCAATAATTCTTATTTGGTTATTTGAGAAAAGAACAAAGCTTCCCTTGGAGACTTTAACTGCGATTGTTTTTACTTCATCAGTTGCTGTTGCCTTTCTTTATTTACCGGATGAAGAGGTAGAGCAGGCTCTTATTGGGGACATATCTCAATTAACTTTAATTACAACAACCTTAAGCGTTCTTCTTTCGATTGCAGTGTTTTTTCTTGTTAAAAAAATTTACAAAAAGATGGTATTTATTACATTTTCGGAGGACATAGCTAAATCAGAGAAAATTAATATTGACAAATATAATCTGATCTATTTAATTGCCGTGGCGTTGGTAATCGGTTTGGGAATAAGAATAGTAGGTAGTTTACTAACTGCTGCAATTGTTGCGATTCCGGCAGCAACAAGCAGGAACCTGAGTATTAATTTAAAACAATATGCTTATGGTGGAGCGATAGCAGGAGGTCTGGCAGGGCTTCTAGGAATAGTCATTTTTCAGCACTTTTCAATCTCGGCAGGTCCGGCAGTAATTATTTCAAGTACGGGACTATTTCTTTTTTCGACTGTGTTTAAGAGGACTTAGTACATATATGCTGATAAAAAAGGCAATTATATTTTTAATTTTTCTATTTTCTTTCCTAATCTATACGACGCCATTTGCTATAAAGGCACAGGAAATTGAACCGGAACAAACTGAAGAAAGTTTGGAAGCAAAAATCATTCAGGTTATGGATGAAAAGATGCAAATTCCCGAATATGGTGAGAAAGAACAACTATACCAAAAACTAAAACTACTGGTTACAAAAGGATCACTACAGGATAAGGAAATTGTTATAGAAAGCGGGAATATTCCATCCGCGAACCTACCAAAATATAAAACAGGCGATAAAGTGATTGTTAACTATACGAAGGATTTCGAAGGAAATGATTCTTTTTATATTACTGACTTTATAAGGCGAAGCTCGCTTCTTTGGCTGTTTATTATCTTTGCTGTTCTTACAACTATTATTGGAAAATTACGTGGTGCTACTTCACTTTTGGGAATGGCAATATCTTTCGCAATTATATTTGTTTTTATTCTACCCAAAATTCTTAGCGGATCAGATCCGATATTAATTGCAATAATCGGATCAATATTTATTATTCCTGTAACTTTTTATTTATCACACGGATTTAATAAAAAAACTTCAGTTGCTATTGTTAGCACACTAATTGCCTTAATAATAACGGGCATTTTAGCCGGCGTTTTTGTTGAAGTCTCTAAGCTTACTGGGTTTGCATCTGAAGAGGCGGGATTTTTGCAAGTCGCAAAGGGTAATCTAGTAAATATTAGAGGACTTCTTTTAGCGGGAATTATTATCGGGGTTTTAGGGGTACTGGATGATATAACTGTGTCACAATCGGCGATTGTTTTTCAGCTTAAAGAAGCTAACCCTAGAATTAGATTTGATGAATTGTATATGCGTGCGATGGATGTTGGGCAAGACCATATTTCCTCAATGGTCAATACCCTTATTCTTGTTTACACAGGAGCTGCTCTGCCTCTACTTTTACTATTTATAGACAACCCTCATCCATTTTCCGAAGTAATAAATTACGAAATTATTGCCGATGAAGTAGTGAGAACTCTTGTGGGCAGTATTGGACTTATTTTAGCCGTTCCGATAACAACATTATTGGCCTCAATGGTGGTTAAGGAAGAACCACAGACTAAAGTCCGTGGTATCTTCTCGCCAAGTAAGGATTCTGGCTCATCCACGCACTGAAGTGCGTGGATTTCGCAAGAGGTATGCAAAAAAAAATATGAAAAGGAATATAAAGTCGAATTTATATGTAATCACTCACTGCGAAAGTTGTTATAACAAAAGGGGAATATTTACAGGACGCATCGATTCGGTTTTAACAAAGGAGGGCCATATACATGCTCGGTTGTTGGCAAAAAAATTGGAAAAGATTCAAATAGATCTTGCTTATACATCCCCGCTGAAAAGAGCAAGGCAAACCTTGAAACATATTCTTAAATATCATCCTGATACCAAAGTTATAGTAGATAAAAGAATAATAGAAAGAGATTATGGGGATTTGTCCGGCAAAAGCAAAGAAAAGTATAAAAAAGAAAATCCGGAACTGTACCCTGTATACCACCGCTCATATAAGACCTCTCCTCCGGGCGGGGAAAGTATGATAGAAGTTGAAAAAAGAGTACTTTCATTTATTGAAGCAGTCATTGAAAAGATGAAAAGAGAAAATATCAATGTTCTGATTGTAGCCCACAGTAATTCCGTCCGTCCGATAATAAGATATTTTGAAAGTTTAACTCCAGAACAAATGATGAAGATGGAAGATACGAGACATAGAATATTCAGATATGAAATCCGCAATTAAAACAAGTTGTATGTTAATTAAAAAATTACTTACCGTTATATTTGTTGCTTTTGTTGTTCTCGGGTTGTCAACTTCCGTGAATGCTCAAAACTCAGCAAAGATTTATCTCTTTTATGGGACGGGCTGTCCCCATTGTGCGGAAGTTTTAGACTTTTTCGAGAAGGAGAATTTATTCGCTAGATATCCGGTTGAGAAGAAAGAGATATATTTTGACCGCGATAACGCGGTTTTGTTTAATCGGGTTTTAGACAATTTGGGTATACCGGAGAACGAACGAGGGGTTCCAACAGTGGTTATCGGAAATAAAGTAATTGTTGGAGATAAACCCATTATTGCTAATTTTGTTTCAGAAGCTGATAATTTTTTGGGTGAAAGTGCTGATACTACAAGTAGTCAAAAACTAGATAATGCCAAGGAAAAACAGAATCTTGATTTGACTTTACCGGCCGTTATCGCCGGAGCACTTGTTGATGCAATAAATCCCTGCGAATTTGCGGTTCTTATAATTCTAATGACAACAATTCTAGCATCGGGCAACTCACGAAAGGCTCTTTACTCAGGTCTTTTCTTTGCGGCTTCAGTATTCATCTCGTATTTTCTGATGGGTCTCGGGCTTTATCGGGCATTGAGCTTGGGAAGTGTTTCAAATTGGTTTTTCAAAATCATTGGCTGGGTAGCCATAGTCTTAGGTCTTGCTAATCTTAAAGATTACTTTTGGTATGGCAAGGGTTTCTTGATGGAGGTGCCAATAAGTTGGCGACCGCGACTTAAAGGATTGATTCATTCCATTACAGGTCCTTTGGGAGCTTTTTTCATCGGGTTTTTGGTCAGTTTATTTTTATTACCTTGTACAAGCGGCCCATATATCGTTATTTTAGGCATGCTGGCGAAAAAGACATTTGACACCCAAGCTGTTAGCTACCTTATCTTGTACAATCTCATTTTTGTGTCGCCAATGATAGTCATTTCGTGGTTAGTGTATAAAGGTTTTGATCCCTCGAAAGCTGAAGAAATTCGTCAAAAGCGCTTAAGAGTTCTTCACCTGATTACGGGAATTGTTATGCTTGCTATGGGAGTTGTTATTCTTGTGGGGTGGATCTAAAACTTAAATGATGCGGAAAAGAAAAAGGTTGAGGAAAAGGCTAATGCGTCAGATTTTCAGAGCTCAGGAAACTGAATTAACTGAGCATGCTGTCTATTCTAAGCTGGCGCAGTGGACAAGGGAGGATAAAAACAAAAAAGTTTTGGAAAATATTTCCAATGATGAAAAAAGGCATGCTCTTTTTTGGGAAAAGTACACACAGCAAAAGGCCAAAGCCAAACCATTTAAAATATTTTTTCATACACTTATAGCCAAACTATTAGGATTCACCTTTTCGGTAAAGCTAATGGAGAAAGGTGAAGAGGCGGCTCAGGTTAATTATGGACAGATCGCAAAAGAAATTCCCGAAGCTAAAGTTATTGGCAAAGAAGAAGACGAACACGAAAAACAGTTATTAGGACTTCTTGATGAAGAAAAACTTAAATATGTCGGTTCAATGGTTTTGGGTGTCAATGACGCTTTAGTTGAACTAACAGGAGCCTTAGCTGGCCTGACTCTGGCTTTGCAAAATTCCCGACTCATTGCAATGATAGGTCTGATAACCGGTATTGCAGCCTCGCTTTCAATGGGAGCTTCCGAATACCTTTCAACTAAGGCAGAAGGCCAGGCTAAAGATCCGATAAAAGCATCTGTCTATACCGGCAGCATGTATATTGTTACTGTTATTCTTCTTATTATTCCTTATTATATTTTCGCTAACATTTACCTTGCATTGGTAATTACTTTATCGATCGCCATTTTAATTATTCTTTTCTTCACTTTTTATATTTCAGTTGCGCAAGATCTACCATTTAAAAAACGGTTTTTAGAGATGGCGGGAATTAGTTTAGGAGTTTCTTTTCTGACCTTTGGAATTGGCTATTTAGTAAGAAATTTCCTAGGAATCGAAGTTTAACCACTTCTGTTGACAGTATGTTGGAAATCAGTCTAAGATAGATCGATGGGTAGAAGGAAATCTCAATTCGGATTTGCTCCAATTGTAGCTGTTGTTCTGATTGGAACACTTGTACTTGGAAGTGTAGGAACAGTTGCTGCAGCAGACAGTGCTAAACCTGGAGATATTCTCTATCCCATTGATACAGGCGTTGAAAATTTACGCATAAATCTTGCCACCAATTTGGAATCCCAAGTAGAGTTGCGCACTCAATTTGCGACCGAAAGAATTGCCGAGGTTCAGCAAATGCTCCAAGAAAAAGGTGTCGATCCACAAAGACTAAATGTAGCTCTTGCTAATCTGAATAATCACAAAAAAGCGGTAGCCCAGGCCGTTACCCGGGAGGCAGAACTTAAAGTTCGTGCAAATGAGCTCGATGACTTGTTTGACCTTCAAGAAGAAGAATTAGAAGCTGCCTTCAAGGCGGCAAAAGAAAAACTTAAGGTTCAAAGAGCCGAGTTGAAGGTTCAACTTACCCAAGCGACTGCCGATGGGGATACTGCAAAAGCGGCTTCTCTTAGAAACCAGATTGTCGAGCTTGAAGCACAGCTTGACGCTTTGGAGGCACAAGAGGAGCAAGCCGAGCAATCCTTAGAGGCTGAAGAAGAAAAACTAGAAGCTCAACTGAAAAAAGAAGAAAAAGCGCTTGAAGAACAAGAGGAAGCTAGAAACGAGCTAGAAGAGGCAAAAGAGAGACAAGAAGAGTTAAGAGAAGAACAACAAGAAAAAGAGCGGGAGGCTAAAGAGGAACAAGACGAAAAGCTCAAAGAAGAAGCCGAGCAAGAGGCAGAGCAATTAGAAAAAGAGACAGAGAAAGCCGAAGAAGAGACTCACAGAGCAGAGGAAAGATTGCGTGAAGCTGGTAATGAGGATGAGGACTGACTTTCAACCCTTTTTACCTTAATTTTTTGGTCTCCATAAAAAACTTCTTGAAAGAAAATTGCTACCTCCTTTGTATTACAAGTAGAAAGGAGGTGAAAAATATGAACAAAGCAATTTTAGCAGTAACAGCAATAGCCCTTGGAGCAGGAGTTCTGTTTGCCACAGTCCCAAGCGCATTGGCATACCGCGGTGACCCGAACGTTCAGGGTCCCAACTACTCTCCCGAAAGGCACGAAGCGATGGAAAAAGCCTTTGAGAATAAAGACTACAATGCCTGGAAAAACCTGATGCAGGGACGCGGAAGAGTCACACAGGTAGTGACAGAACAAAATTTTGCCCGTTTTGCCGAAGCTCACGAGCTGGCAGAACAAGGAAAAATTCAAGAGGCCAACCAAATCCGTCAGGAATTGGGTCTCGGGCTCCATAATGGTAGCGGCCAAGGACAAAAAATGGGTGGCATGGCAAGGAACTGGAGTAAGTAAGGCTGTTTACCCATAAACGCCACCCCCGATTGTAATCGGGGTTTTGGCGTATTTAAAAATTGATGAAAGAAAATGCGATACTTGATAGTATTACAATATGTGATATGTCGGAACTTTCGAAACTTACAGACGAAAAATTGGTTGAAATTGGTTGAACTGGTCCGTAACAAAGACAGGGAACTTTACTCCGAAATTATCAGAAGATATCAGAATAAGCTTATGAGATATTCGCGATATTTAATAAACGATGAAGATAAGGCGGCTGACGTTGTTCAGGAAACATTCATTAAAGCATTTATAAATCTAAACGGCTTTGACACTAAAAAAAAGTTTTCCAGCTGGCTGTATCGAATTTCTCACAATGAAGCAATGAATGCTGTCAAGAAGTATCACAAAGAAGCTCCTTTAGACCTCGATTTTGATATACCATCAACGGATGATGTTGAAGGAGAGTTTGATAAAAAAGAAATTGTGCAAAAAGCGCATAGTTGTTTAGATCTAATGCCAATTATGTATTCCGAGCCATTGGCGCTTTATTATTTGGATGAAAAGTCGTACGAAGAAATCAGCGATATATTAAGAATACCTATTGGCACGGTGGGAACAAGAATTAATCGTGCTAGAGCTTTAATGAAGAAAGTATGCCAAAAATAAACCCAAAACTCAAAAACTCGCCTGCCGAACGGGCAGGTAAAAAATTAAGAGTAAATAACCATAAACCTGATTTGGAAAAAACGGTAATGGAAAAAATCAAATCGGGACAAATAGAAATGAAACCTAAATGGTATTTTGTGGCAGGCTCACTTTTTATGACCATAGGGCTGATCAGTTTAACGGTAGGTGCAATATTTTTAACCAACCTAACAATATTTCTAATCAGAAAAAAGGGTCCGGGATACGGAAGATTAGAGATGATGCTTGCTAGTTTTCCTTGGTGGATTCCAGTGCTTACTGTTTTAGGAGTAGTTTTGGGTGTGTTGCTTTTGAAAAAATATGATTTTTCTTACAAGAAAAACTTTGTTTTTATAGTAGCAGTCTTTATCATTTCAATAATTATTGCGGCATTTGCAATCGACTATTTCGGGCTTAATGATATCTGGTCAAGACGTGGTCCGATGAAGAGGCTGTATCAGCAATTCGAAAATCAAGGAACTACTTTACCGAGAGGACCAGGACGAGGAAAAAATTGGTGACAATCAGGGATCCGTCTGATACAATGCTGCAATCAGATAGGCCTGAAAAGAGAGATATATGAACAAAACAGTTATCATAACAATCATCGCCGCCACCGTAATTGGGATTGGCGGGTATTTTATATACGACAAAAGTAAGTCTGCCCAAAATTCTTCTACTCCGGAGCAATCCGAGAGTACTTCACCGTCACGCTCGGCAGAAATTAACGGGTACATACTATCTTCGCTGGGTAATGAGATCAAAATTGCCAAAGAAGTTGGAAAAGTTGCGTTAACTGAGGAAGAACAAGCGGCAAAAAAGGCCGAGACACAAAAACTATCCCCCGAAGAAAGAGCCGCGGCGCGGGAAGCAGAAAATACCAATCTCGAAACAGAAGATGTGGCTTTAATCATACCGGTCGGAATTCCTATCATTAAGGGCTCGGGCGATGCAAGTGGCAATGTCGTTGCCGCCGACATTGCAGACCTCGCCAAGGGCGTATACGTTTCAATTTGGACTGATGCTGCCGGAAAAGTAGAATATGTCAAGATTAAAGGAAGTTAAACCTGCAGCGAAGGGCAAATTAACCAAATATAAACAAAAATTGTTGTTGGGGAGTGTTTTTTTGGTACTGATTACAAGCCTTTTCCTTTATAAGAACTTTACCTCCAAAACAGATACAGAAGTTACAACTGCAAAAGTCACAAAGACCGATTTACGTATTGCCTTTTCGATTGACGGTAAATTGGCACAGGATAAATATGAACCGGAATTTGCCATTAGCGGTAAGGTAATAAAAGTTTTGGTCAAAGAAGGAGACAGGGTCAAGCGGGGCCAGTGGTTGGCGCTTTTGGATTCCCAAGAGGCGCAAAAGAATCTGGAGAAGGCGCTACGCGATTATTCAAAAGAGCGCAACGATTTTGATCAGGACAGCCAAGTTACCTATGTTGACACGATAATTACCGATACGATCAGGCGTATTCTTGAAAAAAACCAATGGGACCTGGACAAAGCGGTATTAGACGTAGAATTGAAAGATCTGGCGCTTCAACAATCCAGATCACTCTCTCCGACTGAGGGGATTGTGGCACAGATAAACATCAAAGACGGAGATGTTGTCAGTACCCAAAGCCAAAATCCAATTATGATCATCGTCAAGCCCGACGTTTTATCTTTCGTTGCCTACGCCGAAGAGGACGATGCCTTAAAGATTACTGACGACCAGACAGTAAGTATAGCGCTTGAAGCATACGACAAGGAACAGTTTCCCGCCAAGCTCACTTTTCTTTCTCCACTGGCAACGGTTGACGCAAATGGCCTTGCTTCATACAAAGTTACCGCTGGGATTGAAAATCCCAATAATCTTAAATTAATGGATGGCATGGAAGGATCTCTATCATTTATCACGAAAGAGGTAGCGGATGTACTTACCATACCCAATAAAGCAGTCAGGCGCGAAGGAAGCCAGGCATATGTTTTGGTACAAGAGGCAGACGGGAGTAGTAAGAAAGCAACAATTGAAACCGGATTCACCGACGGCAAGAATGTGGAAGTAGTCAGCGGACTTATCTTGGGGCAGGAAATAATCCTCAACCAATAAATAATAAAATGGCTACCCTAATTATCTCCCTTGAGAAAATTACTAAAAGTTACTACATCAAAGAGGAGGAATTCCCCGTCCTTAAGGGTATTAATTTTGACATCAAAAAGGGAGAGTTTGTCGCTCTGATGGGACCATCGGGATCCGGTAAATCGACACTTTTAAATATCATTGGCGCACTGGATAAGCCGACCGGTGGCAATTATCATATTCAATCCAAACTTGTCTCCGATCTTTCCTCGGATGAACTGGCTGACATCCGTAATCGCTATATCGGATTTATTTTCCAAAACTTTAACCTTATTCCTACAATTTCGGCGTTAGAAAATGTTGCCCTTCCCAGTTTTTATGCAGGGGCACTTGATTACGATCGGGCGAAAGAATTGCTAACAATGGTCGGACTTGCGGACAGGCTTAACAATAGGCCGAATGAATTATCCGGCGGACAGCGACAGAGGGTGTCTATCGCCAGATCGCTTATAAATAGTCCGGAGTTTATTTTGGCTGACGAGCCAACCGGTAATCTTGATTCAAAAACAGGCAAAGAAATTATGGATTTAATCCTGTCACTCAAAAAAAAGTACGGAAAAACTATCCTGATGGTAACTCACGACCCACATCTGGCCCAGATTACCGATCGTATAATTTACCTTAAAGACGGGAAAATCACTGATAAAAAAAGCATATGACAAGCAATTTTTTACTCAAACTTTTAGGGTTGTCTTGGAAATCGCTTCAGGCCAACGCTTTCCGTTCGTTTCTGACGACTTTGGGCATTATGATTGGTACAACGACGATCATTATAGTCGTAGCCCTCGGTGAAGGCGCCAAGCGTGATATTGAAGCGCAATATTCCAATATGTCCGTTACCACCATCTTAGTTAATGCTCCGGCAACGGGCGGAGAAGCCTCAAAGCTTTCGGTTGACGACATACCACCCGTAAAAACTATCGCTACCGTGGCGGATGCCGTCCCCATGCTCACAGGCAAAGTAAACGTTTCAACCAATGACGCGACAACCAATTTTTCTGTCGTAGGGACGTACCCCGAGTTTATGCGGGTTGCTAATCTCACCCTTGTTGGCGGAGAGTTTTTTAACCAGGAAGATGAGGATAATCATACAAAAGTAGCCGTGTTGGGTGCAACCGTTGCCGAGGAACTTTACGGTATCAGGGATCCGAAAGTTATTGGAGAAATGGTAACTTTGGGCAAGAAAGAATTTGAAATCATAGGTGTTGCCGACTATAAAGGTGGAGCCTTTGGCCCCGTTACCATCGATGAGAGTGTGTTTACACCCTATTCCTCAAGTTATCGCTATGTATTGGGAAAGAATGGCAAGTTTTCATTTAACGTCAATGCCACAAGTGTGGAGGTACTTCCAGCAACTATGGATGACCTTACCCAAGTCCTTCGGGAATCCCACAATATTGGACCAGGGGGTACGGAAGATTTTCGCTTAAGAGATATGGGGGCAACTGTAGCCTCGGCGCAAAGTTCTTCCCAAACCATGGCCTTACTTCTGGGGAGCGTGGGATTTATCGTTTTATTGGTTGGAGGAATAGGGATTATGAACATTATGTATGTGACGGTATCTGAAAGGACCAAGGAAATTGGCATCAGAAAAGCCATTGGAGCAAAGGACGTCTATATTTTGACCCAGTTTTTGTTTGAAGCTTTTATTCTGACCCTGGTTGGATTTTTCGTCGGAGCAGTCATTGCTGTAGGTATTTACTATCTCCTCCTTTCGTTTGACTTAAAAATTATCTTTGTCTGGTGGAGTATTCCGCTTTCATTTATAATTACATTTACTGTGGGTATGTTTTTTGGATATGCTCCTGCTAAAAAAGCGGCTTCACTCGATCCAATTGATGCGTTAAGATATGAATAGTTTGACTTCTCGAGAGAAGTTGTTTAGCTTGAATCTGGACAAAAGCACTTACCTGCTTTTAAAAAATGTATTTAAATATAAAATAAAAAGAGGGGGTGAGAAAAAGATGAAAAAAACATTATCAATATTTATGTTAATTGGTGCTTTAGTAGTATTCCCATCTTTGATTTCTGCCCAGGGAGTTCAACAGCAAAATAAAGTTCAGGATTCAACAACTCAAATTAGTGTTTCTCCGACAGGTAATCAGGTTCAAAATCAAGTTCAAACCCAAAATCAAGGAGAAGGAATACAACTTATGGTTGCTACACAGCAAATGCAGCGGTTGATGGACATGGAAGGATTAAATGAGGAGGTTGGAAATAAAGTCAGAACACTGGCTCAAGAACAGGTACAAGCGCAGACTCAAATTCAAACACAGCTTAATAAATTAGAAACAAAGTCGAATTTCATGAAAAAGCTTTTTGGTCCTGACTTTGGTGCAATAAAAAATCTTAATCAGCAGATGGAACAGAACAAATTAAGAATTCAGCAGTTACAGCAATTGCAAAACCAGGTATCTAATCAAGCCGATAAAACACAATTGCAGGAGGCAATTCAAACACTTTTAAATCAAAATACAAGCCTGCAGGAGCAGATTAGAGCGGAAGAAAAAGTTGGAAGTCTATTTGGATGGTTTGTTAAACTTTTCTACAGATAAACATGTGCGTAGGGGAAATAAAGGCCCTGAACTAAGCAAATGAGAGATTTGTATTTAGTATATTGTCCTGTAGTCCTCCCTTGAGAAGCTTCCTGATTTCGAGCCACCGTTGCCTCAATTCTCCGATGTAGCTGACGTCCTCAAAGGTCTTTAGAATCGCATCAAAACTTTGCTGTATACTGAGCTCAGACACGGGGAGAAAAATGACCCATAATGCTTCTTAATATAACCCCTCCGAGGAGAAAATAGTTAAGATATATCTTTTTTCATCTGCTCGAATTCTTTTTTGTCGATTTCTCCTTTGGCATAGCGTTCTTTGAGAATATCTAAAGCCGATCTGTCTTGTGTTTGGCTTTTACTTTGATTTGTAATCCATTTAACTAGAGTAACAATTCCTAGAATAACCAGACCCCAGAACAGAATCATAAAAATCCAGCCGAAACTCCAACCGAATGAGCCCATTGGGTTGGTACCGAAACTTCCCATCATAGAATACCCACCTCCCTTCGTCCCGCCGAAGCTCCAAGGAGCGAAGGCGGATCCCATCATCCACATCATCGGCATAAAACCAACTCTATTTGAGGAAACTTGAGCATTTGGTTCACAACCGCTAAATCTTTTACCCATAGCAATATGCGCCTGTTCTTCGCCTTCTTCACCCATCATACTGGTCATCATCTGGTTCATCAGAGCGTGTCTTTGGGTATTTCCGATAGATTGACCCATAAAATACTCTCCCAGCACTGTATAGTTGTCATCGGTCAGATCTTTGCATTCAAGTTGTTTTGCTTGCAGTTTATCCCAGACTTCTTTTCCTTCGGCTTCTTCCTGAGCGGTATGATTATCTAAAGTGATAGTCTGCTGATCCGAAGACTCTGCAGCAAGAACATGAACAGATAAAGTAAACGATAAAACTGGAAGCATTACAAAAAAACTAACGATAAACTTTCTCATAGTGTCATAAACAACTATAAATCCTTAAACACTTTTGCCAGAGATTGACTAAGCACATGGACCGAAAACTCGTAGAATTGTCCAAAAGGCACTGTATGGGTAGACAGTCTCTTTTCCAGTTTTTCATTTATTTTATGAATAATGTCATTTGCCGTGTCGGGATCAGATTTGCTGGTCGAAAGGTGAGCAAAAGAATGCAAAACTACAATAGTCACTTTATTTTTATTTGCCAGCCATTTAATATTCCCGACAGCTTTGTCAATCACATCATTTCTGCCTTTGTCAGCTTCTTCCACATGGATAAATATAACAAGGCAGTTTTGAAAAATCGTCTTTTCCGTTTTAGAAGAGTCTGAATTGTATGGTTTATACCAAAAACTTTCTGTGTGCAACATTAACAGCTTCATATTTTACTTCTATCAATGATTCTTGTAATAATTTCATCAACTTCAGCTGGAAGATTACCGAGATTTGCTTCAGGGAAAAATTGCGACAGAATAACTGGCCGCATACCTGAAATAAAGGTTTGTCCATCTTTTTGATAGACATTGATTTTACAGGGAAGACATAAACCTATCTTTATATCTGCCTGCAGAACTGTGTAGGCACTTTTGGCGTTGCAAATCTCGATTATCTTAAATGGTTCAATTGTAAAACCCTTTTCAGCTAGTGTTTTTGTAACATCGTGGGTGTATAGGACGCGAAATCCTGCGTTCTTTGTTTCGTCCTCAACCGATTTTACCGCTTCTACAAAAGACTTTTCTGTTGTAACTGTGTAATCAAAATCCATAAGATACCCTCTTTCAAAACGTAATAACTTTATCACTCTCAACAATCAAGTTGTATAAATCCTCAATCCCGCCTTCGGGGCATTCCTTGCTACTTTTTTGCTTTCGAATTGCCATACAGGTGCCACAGGCGATAATCTTCCCATCTGATTCCAGGAATTTTTGTACTTGTTGAGTGATGTCAAATTGGGTAGAAGTATTCTTTCCGTACTCCACACCCTCACCAATCAGAAAAGCGGAAATAACATCGCCTTTACTCAGTGCCAGATTTGCCAGTCTAAACGCATTCCAGTTAGTTTCCGCGCTTATTGTGGAAAGAATAATGGTAAATTTCATACTTCTTCTCCTTTTGTGTTTATAACTTGTGCAATTTGGACAATTCCTAAAAAGTGAGTAAAAAGATTAATTTTAAGATTCACCTGCTGTAGATATCTTTCAAGCCCTTTCTGTATGAAGAGGCCGTAATGAGGAGTTTCATATAGTTTAATAAGAGGGTGCGTCAACCGTCCCACTACATGTTTTTTCGGTTCCATATAATCAACGATCATAATCTGACCGCCCTTTTTTACTACTCGCTTTATTTCTGTAAGGACGGCTAAGCCAATCTCATACGGCATATCGTGCAGCCCTAAGGAGATTGAAGCTCCGTCGAATTCAATATCCTTGAAAGGAAGCTTAGTCCCATCTGCATGAAGAAATCGTAATTTCAGTGAGCGTTCCAATTTCTTTTTTGCTTGCTCTAGCATCTCAGGAGATAAATCAACGCCGGTTACGTCAAATCCAAGCTTTGCTAACTCAAATGCTTGAGCACCAGTGCCTGTTGCCACATCGATAATCTTGGCAGGTGGTTTGAGAGAGAAAAACTGAGCAGCTTTTTTTCTTATTGGAAACAGAAAATATTTTTCGTAGTTATACAGCCGAGCCCATTTCCCGAAAAATTGATTATTATAGTATGCATGTTTTTTGGCCAACTCGTTATGAAGCATATTTTTATAGTACCTTAAACTCACTCATCATTCCGGCTTCAATATTCTCAGGTATAAAGATTACGGAACGTTAACCGTAAAATCTTTACTTTCCATGCTTCCATCCGGCATTTTGATGATCGTTCGAATCCGCCATGGACCGCGCATCGACATAGAACCGGCGGCTGAATACCGTCCATTTCCTTGTGGAGTTGCAGTTCCCTGTTGAGTTCCCATATTCATGGCAGTCATATTTATATCAAAAGAGACAGTCGCATTATCAACTGGTTTACCACCCTTATCTTTAACATCAATCATAAAGGTTGCCTGTCCGAGTCGTAAGGGATTTGGGTCAGTAGAAAGGGAGATTGCATCATTGCTACCAGAACTCGTGTCGGGGTTGGGAACAGACATTGCTTTCCATCCTAAAACGGCGACGGCTCCGATAATAACTGCTAAAATTATCAATAATGTTTTACTATTCATATATCCACCTCCTATCTATTTTTACTAAATAACATTAATCATCATCATAAGCCCGCCTGGTTCATGATGATCATTTGTTGTATGGTGTGGAATGTGACAATGTAACATCCACTTCCCCGGTCTGTCTGGTGTAAATTCAATGTCGTACCTCTCACCAGGAGCTACAGACACCACATCTTTGGTCCATTGAGCGCTTTCTGGAACATCATTTCCGTCAGTTGCCACAATTTTGAACGGAAACCCATGTAAATGCATGGGGTGGATCATTTGACCCGAGCCAACAAATCGAAGGCGTATTTTTTCCCCAACTTTAGAAGTAATCGTTTCTGTGTTGGGATAGGCTTTCCCGTTAATGGTAAAGAAATTAGCGTCCATACCGGTTGCCGGCATTGCTGCATATGTTTGGCCGTCTATAACTCTCCATTCATTCAGCATAAAAACCTTATCTATAGCTGGTTTCGAGGCAAGCCCACCAACTGGATCGATAATAAAAGCTCCTGAAAGTCCTACTGAGATTTGTTTGTCTGAGTTAAAATGAGAATGATACCAATACGTACCTGCGGGTTTGGCAACAAATTCATATGTAAATGTTTCGCCAGTCTGAATGGGTTCTTGCGTTTCATCAGGAATGCCATCCATGTTGTTGGGTACTTGAATTCCATGCCAATGAATTGTCGTTGGTTCCGGCAGGTTATTTTTGACAACAATCCGAACTTTATCTCCGTTAGTTACACGTATAAGCGGTCCAGGAACCATACCGTTGTATGCCCACGCAGTAACCACAGTATCTTCTAATATCGGCCACCTCACCGGTGCTGCTGTTAAATTGAAGACTTTGGTGCCGTTTTCCATTTTATAGGCAAGCCCCTGTAACCCCGTTTCTTGTGTGGCCACAGGAACGCCAATCTCAGAAATTGCCTCCATCGCTTTTTCACCTTCAAGGTTAACACCTGTTGTCGTAAGTTGTGCAGGACTTTTTTTTGATTTCAAAAAGGTTTTTTGCAGAAGGAAAACTAATACTAGAGCCGCTACGGCAATAAGCGCAATAATGATTTTTTTATTTAATTTTTCCATAAGCATTTTATAATATTATGAAATTTATTATTTCGCATAGTTTGTATTGTAACTAAAAATTAATGAAAAATTCATTAAGAAGTTTCCTATTAATTTATCTTCCTTCAATGAATTGTAATAAGGCATTTTCGTCAAGGTTATCAAATGTCTGAATTTTCCCCATTCTCGTAATTGCAATTTTCTTACTCATAGCAGGATATGGTGCAACGTATACAAACTCGGGATATTTGTTTGCCATTTCTGTTAATTTCTGTTTTAAATCTGACTCGCATTCAAAATCCTCACAGTTATAGTTGATAACCACTCCTGGTTGCCCTTTTCCATCCGAATGCTCCAGCATGTGCTTTTGAACTGCCAAAGACATAGGTTCATCCATAATATGCGATGGGGGATTTTGCTCAATATGACCTGCCATGTCGGTGGGGGGTAAAACTACTCTGTTTGTAGACCAATAATAAATGCCGCCAATAAGGAGTATTGCAACGATTAAAACAATACCCCAGTTGCGAATTTTATTGATTAAAGTACTTTTTGTTACCCCTTGGGCTTTCAAATCTCTTATTTTTTTCTTGCGCTCTCTTTTTGGTAAGCTATTCCATTCTTCAGGATATTCCATAGTTATTTTTTTCTCCTCACTTCACAAACAAAAGGCTGATTAATTTTCTTAAGAGTCAAACTCATGGCAAATAAAAGTATGCCAATCCCTAGAAAACCGAATTCCTGGCCCCTAAAAGGAAGGAAGCCTAAAACAACAGTGGCTGATCCAAAACCAACGAGCGACGTTAATACCACCGATCCGCAGGACGCACAGCCCACTCCCAACATACTGGTGGCTACTCCCACAAAAGACACTCCCATTGATTGTTGCACAGCAGCAGTCTGGCGGATATAAAACACGAGTAGACTTGCCTGAAGCCCGGTGAGGACAGCGCTCGTTGCTGTAACAACTTGAGAAAGTGGAGTGAAGTTGGTTTGCAATGAGCCTAGTAAACTGGTCAGAAGATTTGTCTTTTGCCAGATGGTCATAGAAGAACTGGTCATAGTCCGAGTAATTAAGTGTAAATTAGGTAACCAGGCCGCAAAAGCAATAACTATCAAAGCAACCAATGTGGACAGGGCTAAATACTTTGGGTTAGTAATCACTTTCGCTATTGTTGCCATGGCTTTCTATTGGAGCATTGGATCAATCACCGCCTGAAAAGCCGCAAACGGTTGGGCACCGACTACCAAATCTCCATCCACTTCTCCGTTTGATGTTGTTTTGCCAATCACGAAAGTTGGTGTGCCGGAGGCTCCTGCTGCTGTTCCATCAGCAATATCTTTTTTAACTTCATCAGCTTGTGCTTGATTTGACAGACAAGTACTAAACTTACCAGTGTTTAATCCCAAGTCTTTAGCAATTGTTTGAATTTTCTCGTCATTTAGGCCATTGCCATTTGAGGTTGTTCGTTTGAAAATCTCATCGTGGAATTCAAAATACTTTTTATCTCCGCCTTGCTCTCTGGCACAATTAGCAGCTATGGCCTCTTTGGTAGCCATTGGGTCATGAAAGGACAGGGGGAAATCTCGGTAAACAATCTTTACTTTTCCAGTATCAACATAATTTTTAACTAACTGGGGAAGTGTTTCGTCAAAGTGACGCTTACAAAAGGGACATTCATAATCGGAAAACTCAACAATTGTAATTAGTGCATTTTTGTCTCCTAACACAGGATCATCGTCAACAATTGTAACACCCTTGGTTGGTTGCTGCAGTTGGGCTGCTACTTGTGGATTTCCAACTTGCGTCCCACCTGCTTGTGTTCCGGCGATACGCGTAGTTCCGCCTCCTTCCAAGTTTTGAACCTTCTGCCAAAGCATTCCTACCGCGAAAGCAAGTCCAATTAAAGCAACGAGAAGTATAGGAACTAATTTTTCAAGAAGATTACCTTTAGACTTTAATATCATAATATACTACGAAGTGTAGTAGATGTAATTATTGGTTGTCAACCAGCAAAAGTTATTTAATGTTTCTTGATGAAGTTAAGACAATCTCAAAAGCTGGAGACATATTTAATTCTTGTCTTGAGTCTTGCGTAGGACAATGTGTAGAACAGACAAATTCAGCGCAATTTGCCGTTTTTGAATCCTCTTGCGCCTGGATTGTGTGCGTGTCTCCTGGGAATTTAAAAAGAAAAAGTCCCATTAGAATAACAAACAAAGAGGTAATTATGCTTGACCTTTTGATGCTGTAATCATTTCGTCTGGAAAAAGTGGGGTATAGATTGAAATGATTTACAGAATCTACTTTGTTAAGTGCTAAGTTTAGATACTTTGTGGTCTTTTGTTGATTAGAAACAAAAAGATCTGCCTCCTTCTCTAATATAGTTCTCATCTGCCTTGTTAAATCTCTTAAAACAGGAAGCAAAACTAATGATGAAGATAAAATTTCCCCGACGATAAGAAGTAAAGGGTGTCGATTTTTTAAATGGTAATACTCATGCAGGACAACCGCTTCAAGTTGACTTTTGCTTAACTTTCTTATTAACTTCGTTGAAACAACAATCTTGGGTGAAAACCAATCTATTGTAAAGGCATAGACATCCGCCTCTTCTACAATAATAATTAAATCTTTTGGAATATTATTTTTTTTCAGAATAATTTTAAGTTTTTGATGTAAAGAAGGAATTTGTTTTTGCAAAAGTACTTCTAATTTTCTTTTCGTTTTAATGTATGAAAGTAATGTTTTTAGGAATAATCCTAATATAACTATTAAGACAATAACTGTAAGAATAAACCCAACATAATGGGCGCCGGTTGAGAAAAAGCTCGACGCAACGACTTTACAGGTTTCTAAAAAATGCTCAAACGTCAAGGCCGCGTATTTCTTAAGAAGAAGGATGAGAAAGTAAATCGAGAGTGAAAAAATGGTAACTATACTCAAAAAGTATTTTAGATCTTTTCGCATAATTATTTGTATCTCTTGAGTTCATCAGTAAATGCACTAACCGCCTCTTTTCCATACTGATCAACTAAAGAATTTATAATTTTAGCAACAATATTCTTGGCCGTTTGCTCCTTGGATTTTTTAGGAGAATAAATGTAGGCTTTACCTTCCATCTTTCTTGATAAAAACCCCTTCTCGGCAAGTCTCATCATTATTGTCATAACAGTCGTATAGGCTATCTTTCTTTTGCTTCTAAGACACTTGTGGACATCCGAGACCGAAAGTCTTTCTTCTTTCCAAATACAATTCATTACTTCTTGCTCCAAAGGACCTAAGCTAAAACTCGTCATATACTACGAATTGTAGGAGATTTAGGAGAAACTATCAATACCATTCAGTAACTAATCAGTCGTATTAAAAAAAGGTACAACTCTAATTGTTGGTAGTCTGTACTTGTAAGCAACTTTGTAGTAGACATGAGTGGCTATTCTAAATTTTTCTTCCAGGAGTTTTTGAAACTCTATGTCACAATCAATATCCTTCATAAGATTTCCACACGCTCTTTCGATCGCTGGATAAAGTAACTGCTTTTGGTAATCTTCCGCCGCAGTAGAATACTGGTCTAGTTTTTCACCTGAAAGTTTCGACAGCTCACTTTCGATTTCCAGATAAATTTTTATGGATGATGGAAGTCTTTTATATGGAGAGTCTGGTTCTATATTAAACAGGACAAGATCTCTAGCTTGTTTATATTCAAAATCCAAAACATTTGACAACTTTTTGATTACCTTTACTAATTTCTTGCCTTTGTATTTTTGCCTTAAAATAGTGGCGATTTTATTACCGGAAAACGAATTGGCAAATAGAAAAAATCTAACGCTGTTTTTGCTTTTCACCATAAACTAATTTAGGGGATATTCAGAAGAAAATGAAAGCTATTCTTTTAACGGTTGTTGTGCGACAATCTGATAACGAAATACAATTACTGCAGTTACTCGCGGTATTGACTGGGAAATTGGCGATTCTGATATGCCTTGATATTGCGCTCAAGCCGATGCTTTTCTTTCTTTAATTGCTTTATTTTTTCTTCTGAAAGAAAGTCTGTGTATCTCTCTGCTCTTGCAAGGTTTAATTCGATGTAAAGCTTTTTCCTTGTGTCAAACGCCTTACCCATATCAAAAATGTCCATCGGAACAATCTTATCTCCTGGAACTACTTGTTTTGCATGGAACTGCTCACATCTTTTTTGTGCAACATCAAGATCTTTTAATATATTTTTAATCATTTGATCGATTTTGCCGTCCATCGTTTCGATTATACATCAAGCCGTAGCCATAAAAAAATAATGATAATATACGGATATTGACTTTATACACACATGTATGTACACTATTGAAAATGAGAAAGAAACAGATAATAAATATCACACTATCTGACGAACTTCTGAAAGCTGTTGATAAACAGGCTGAAGTTGAGCTTAGAAACAGGAGCGAACTGTTAAGGGAAGCAGCAAGAATGTACTTGCTTAATAAAAACGCGAACAAATCCCACCAAAACCTCACAGACGATGAGTCAAACAGGGTTAATGATATTAAGAATTTTTCAGATTTTGGTAAAAATACAACACTTTCACTATCTTGTTCATTTAGACCACAACCTAACAAAATCGAAGAAATATTTTCAGGTCGTGGCTCTGAGTTAATTAAATATATTGAAGATCCTAAAAGTTTCAGGAATATGGGATGGGATCTTCGGACGCTAGGAAGGGCTGTTCCAGTCGCCGGTGAGTATTTACAGATTACTAATGGAGACAGGAAAATTATTAGAATTTATAGGGATGGACAAATTGTATTTGCCGCAAGTGAGGATTTTTTTGGACATGGAATGGAAATTAATGAAGAAGAAGTCGATGAGATCTTCAGATTCAACAGCATGGCTTCCGCTGAATTAATATCAAATTTTGTTAATTTTTCAATAGAAATAGCAAAATATTTATCTAATGATTCCGCCGGTTTAATATACAATATCAGAATTTTTAACCCAAAAAGGAAACTTCTTAAATTAACTTCAATAAATATGTTTCGTGATGACATCGGTGAACTGTCATTAGATCTGGCAGACAGAGAAGTATTTTTAACTGGTAAGATCATGTCTCCGGAAAAAATCGCATATGATGTATGGGCTGAACTTAACTACCTGTTTGGGATAAGTGACGATCGGTTTTTATACGTAAATATGGAAAAGAAGTTAATGAATTTTGAAATGTTTAACGAAAAAAAGTGATAACCAAGAATTACTTAACCGCAAAAAAAAGACAAGATATAAGATTTGTTGCAGAATTACTGGGAAATATTATACCCGGCACTAGCCGTGGATCATTTTCATTTCAAAATATTTCGCTTCAGAGAAAAATCACGAAAAAATACTGGACCGAAGGTAAAAATAAGAAGGAGCAGATAAGCAACTTTCTTCTGAATATTTACCGTTACCACCCAAATCTTATTTATAAAATAATAAGAGAAAATATAAGTAAAGGTATAGAAAGAAGGCATAAAGCCGGAGCCCCTGTACTTAAAGAAGAAATTACATCTCTAGATCAATCTTTAAAAAGATTAGGAATTAACTGCACCAAGGAACTCTTCGAGCTAAATCTTCCGGAAGAAAGACCAGATATTGTACCTCCTCCGTATGAATATCAGGAAATGTTAAAAAAGGTATCATTAGAGACTGACATTTCGGATAAATCTAAACAGCTTTTTATTGATGGACATATAAATGAATCTGTCCGAAAAGCGTTAGAGATATTTGAAAATAAAGTTCAAACATTGTCGGGACTTGATATTGAAGGTAAAGATTTAATGATGCAGGCTTTTAATGAAAACAATCCGTTGATTAAAGTTGCTGATATAAATACCCGAGAAGGAAAATCTTTTCAAGAAGGATTTAGATTTATTGCGGCAGGATCAATGATGTTTTTACGAAATAAATTTAGCCATGGAAACAAAAAACAAGAGTCTTATATTGATGGGTTCCAAATGCTACTTACAGCGAATCAGTTATTAAGAGAAGTAAACAAAATAGGCTAAATTTAATTATGCCACCATTAAATAATAAACTAGAGCACATTAGAACCATAATTGAGGCAAAGAAATTATTGCGAGATGAATTTCTTCAGAGAAATTATCCCAAGTCAGGAACGGGAGCCTCTGAATTCCAAAAGGATTTAGAAAGAGAGCTTCCGGGAATAAATGAATGGGTTTTAAGTTGGAATCAAGAAACTGGGCGCGAAATAGAAGACGTTATAATGGACGAGTTTAAAATATCAGGAACTCTAAAATAAAACTTATTCACAGAATAAATTATAAAAATAGATAGTATATTTATTCCAATTTTTACATTCCTGATTTAGTTCGATTGTCTTGCTTACATAACATCTGGCAATTCTCAGCGATAGTTTTTCCACCCTCGTGCCAAGGAGTAATATGATCCGCTTCCATTTCGGAGATATCGAAGTATCTTTTACAAAATGGACAAATACCCTTTTGTCTCTCATACGCCTCACGCTTCATTTTGTCAGTAAATGCACGGATTGAAAGGTGCTTTTCTTGCCTGGTTAAAACATATGGATAAATACCTGATTTTTTGGTTACATCTTCATCCTGCATTAATCCCGCAATTTCTGCCTCTAGTTTATCTGCATCCAGTTTTTTGTTTTTAAATTGGTTATAAAGTTCACCCCAATTTACACTTGCCATTTCTTTTCGGTAGTTGGAAAAAGTATTGCGCACCCAAGCAATTACATCTTGAAAATAATTCCACAACTCGTCCGCGTTTTGGTCATGCTGGTGTTTCGCCATATAATCCGCTACTTCTCCGTTATTGATCCAAGAAAGAGCGGTTTCCAGATATTCCTGCCGTATTGGTGAACCACTAACTAATTGTCCGCTATCATTTGCCAGTAAATAAGCTACGCAATTAGTTTTGCTGAATTTTAATTTAGCATCGGAGAGCCATGGACCTGTATAAACGGCATTAAGGATTTCTTGGTCATTAACTTTTTCTCCGTAAGTATTGATAACAGTAAACCAGTCTATTCTTTCTTTATCTGTGCCTTCGCAAAAATAAATAAATAATTCATAATCTAAAATTATATTTTGTTCTTCGGGAGTTAAATTATGGAAAAATCGGTCATTCAAAGAAAAATCGCCATTTACATATTGTCCAATACTGACGGTCCGCTGTTGCCCGTCGAGTACTTCATAACCACCGTCTTCTCTAATCATCCAATACATCACATTAAGTGGAAAACCCTTTTTGATTGTTTCAATCACCGCGTCGCGCTGCTCCGGTTTATACACAAATTCCCTCTGATATTTTGGACGAATATTCAATTTGCCTTCATAAGCAGACACACCCTCCTCTTCCCCGTCTTTGTATCCGGCTATTACTTCACGAATTGTAATTTTATGCAAATCAATTTTCATACTTTTTATTTATTTCTTATTTTTTATAATCACTCTCGCATATTTCATTTTTCCATTAATAATATGTACGCCACCAAAAAAGTACTCGCCGACAATGTTGCCAGATGACATACCGACAATTTCAAATTGGTCTGGGTTGTATTTGTCCAAGAAAGTTATTGGTACGCCCATCAAACCGGTATAGTCTTTTGGAATATCTACTACCTTAGAAACCTCGATTGCATCAAAACTGTCATATTTCAAATATTCTTCTTGTGAGTATTTTTTATATAAAGTAAATTCCTCATGGCGTTTTGTAGTATCCAAATTTGTATACCACATAATACGTCCCATACTGAAATACTTGATCCCGTTTTTAATTTTTTTTCTTGACTCTGTAGGTATATCATAGTCATCAGGAACCTGGAACCATTTTGTACCACCATTATCATATCCAAACCATAATTTATTTTCTTTAATAAACTTAAAGATTTCTTTATATGTTATGGCGTTTTGATCGCCGAGTATCAAAAACTTCTTGTTATATTCCATTAGCTGTGCGACATATTCGCGAAAGAGGGAAAATGGCGGATTGGTAACGACTATATCGGCTTCCTTTAGAAGTTCAATGCATTCGTCACTGCGGAAATCACCATGTCCGTCTTTTTTCAGTGGTGTCGAGGAATTCTTTTCGTGTTTTAACAGCCACTCAATATCAGACAGATCAATTGCCCCATCATTATTTTTGTCCGGGACTTCATATATCTCAATTTTAAACGGCTCTTTCCCGTTTGGTTTTAAGCCTTCCATGTCTTTGAATAGTAACTGTTGATCTGCGACAGGCGAGCCGTCAAAGGTTGTCGTGATGAGTTTTTTCAGCCCTAGTGCATTAAAATTGGCAGCAAAATATTTGAAGAAGTTGCTTTCGTAGGGGTCGTCGCAGTTACAATACACAACCTTACCGCGGAACTGGTCTTTGTAGTGTTTTAATTCCTTTTCGATATCGACTAGTTGTGTATAAAACTCGTCTTTCTTAGCCAGGTTCGCCTTATGTAAATTTGTATTTAGTGGTTTATCATTCATTCTGTCTGTATTTTACCACTTTATAGGTTCAGCTGCCGATGAAATTCGGAAATAATTAGTGAAAATGAATAATATATTTGCTAGGCTTGATACAATTAAAATATGGAGAGTGGAAGTAGTACAAATGTATATCTAAATCCAGCTTTGAGCTTGTCGATTGCGCTTGTAAAACAAATGGAACAAATCAGGCAAGCTCAATTCAATATGGTAAAGCAATATAACGAAGTGGTTTCGCTTGCTTTGAAATCGCCATATATCGAAATTGTAAAAAATATTCGGGATATGCAGAATAGTCTGGCAAAAAATCTACTATATGCATTAAACCCCTTTACTATTTCAAATAACCATACCACTAGATCTGACATCCTAGAAGCTGAAGTTGTTAATAATAGCGACCAGTCAATAGAAGGGAGCATATCCACACCTACACTTTTACCGGTGACTACTTTTTCAGATGTTCAACTGCGTACGAGAAGTAGCCTTGGTTTAAGCATTCTGAATAATAATTGCGTTACGTTCAAGCGAAAAAAGCTAAAAGGGGTATCTCTAAAAAATGCAGAGGGAAGATTCCTTATCAACACTCTTTTAAGTCCCAATTTGTTTACAACAGATGAGGTGATTTTTAAGATGTTTAATGTATCTGATATAAGAGATTTTAGCTGGATACTGCGTAATTTGAAAAGGAAATTTATACAAAATGGATTAGAAATTGTATTTGAAAGACTTTGGGATCCAAATGGCTACAGTCTTATTGATGTACAGTATTTACAATGATTGAGGCTAAATAACGTTATATTTTACTCAAAAAATAACCTTATTCCTTCCGTTTCAGTCTTCGTAGAAACCCTTTAGTATTAGGTCAATTATGAAAGATATTTCATCGGTTGGTGAAAAACTAAAGATTGTGCAGGTTGATATTAATGAACTTAAACCTGCGACATATAATCCCAGAAAATGGTCTGATGAGGCTATTTCGGGGTTAAAGGAAAGCATAAATAGGTTTGGATTAGTTGATCCGATTTTGGTAAATAGTGCAGAAAACCGGAAAAATGTTGTGATTGGTGGTCATTTCAGATTAAAAGTAGCTAAAGATCTCGGATATAAAGAAGTGCCTTGTGTTTACATCAACATCCCGGATATCGAAAAAGAAAAAGAATTAAATCTTCGATTGAATAAAAATTTGGGAATGTGGGATTGGGAGTTGTTGGCAGATTTTGACGAAAGTTTACTTTCAACTATTGGATTTTCCAGTGAAGAATTGGATGACGTCTTTGATATTGATATGACTCCCGATCAGTTTGATTTGGAAAAGGAGCTCCAAAAACTGAATATACAGGAGATTAGAACACATAAAGGTGATACGTATCAACTTGGAAATTCAAAGTTAAGGTGCGGTGATTCGACTTTGGAAGAAGATGTTCTGAAACTTATGAGTGGTGAAAAAGCTGAGATGTGTTTTACCGACCCGCCCTATATTTTGGATTATTTGAAAGGAGGCAAAAGACATGGCAATGCAACAACTGGCTTCGGAGCAAAAAAGAATCGTCGATATTTGGAAACTGATGTTCTACCTCCTGATTTTACCGAGAAGTGGATGGGTAATGTTAAAAAAGTAGCCAAAGATAATTTTAATATCATTGTTTTTGAAAACTGGAAAAACATTCGGACGATCTGGGGTGAGATGGAGAAATACTGGAAAGTAAAAAATATGGTAGTGTGGCACTTGCCAAATCGTACTCAGGGTTTCTCCTCAAAATATCGATTCTTTTCGAAACATGACATTGCCATGGTTGGCATTTCTGAGAATTATTTAGGTTTAAATCTTGAAAAAGAAGAGGATCTACTTCAAAGCGAATACGAAACAGCATTATATGCCACTTCAGGTCATCCTCAATGGGAAGGTTACAAAAAAGGTAAAAAAATTTGTCCAACCGATTTTATAGAGTTTAAAGCTAGTGATGAAAAGAGTTCCGGTCAAGGAATAATTTTTGGCACGAAACCTCTGGAAATATTAATTCCTTACATTAAAGTGCTTACAAAACGGGGTGACTTAATTATTGAGCCTTTCGGTGGTTCCGGTAGTACCCTAATTGCTGCCGAAAAAATGAAAAGAAGATGTTATGTAATGGAAAAATCCCCGGTTTACTGCGAGGTAATCAAAAAGCGTTGGGAAAATTTAACAGGTCAAAAGGCGCAGAAACTTATATGAATAATACTATTGAAAAAAGACAAATAAACAAAAGGGGTGCTCTCCTTCAGGAGCTTCTGAAAACTCCGGTAGTTCAAATTGCTTGCCAAAAAGTAGGAATTGGGCGGGCAACCTATTACCGTTGGAGAAAGGAGAATCAGGTTTTTGCAAACGAGGCAGACTCTGCTTTAGAGGAAGGGTCTTCGTTTATCAACGACATTGCCGAGTCGCAACTACTTTCGGCAATTAAAGATCAAAATATGACGGCCATAATTTTTTGGTTAAAACATCACCACAAAACTTATACAACAAGAGTTGAAATATCTTCGCCGAATACTCAAATCGACGCACTTAAACCGGATCAGGAAAAGTTAGTCAGAAAAGCTTTGGAATTGGCATCACTTATACCGGGTGAAGTAAAGGAGAATGAGAATGAAAGTACATGAGGAATTGATACAAGACAGAATTTTTAGAATTCATACAACCAGAAGTAGTCATTTCTGGTTTTTCAATACTTACTTTCCCCATTATGTTGAATTTAAAACTGCGGACTTCCAGAAAGAAATTTTTTATTTGACTCAAGATGAAAATGAGCGTTTTGTTGTTATTGTTGCTTTTAGGGGATCCGCAAAGTCCACTATTATGACATTGTCATATCCCGTCTGGGCAATGGTTGGAAATTTGAGCAAGAAATTTATAATTCTGATTAGCCAAACTCAGCAACAAGCAAGGTTAATACTCTCAAATATCAAGAGGGAGTTTGAAACGAATGAACTTCTTATTTCTGATTTCGGTCCATTTGGCCAAGACGATGATGAATGGAGGGCCAACTCCTTAGTAATCTCAAGATACGACACGCGAATTACAGCAATTTCCTCTGGGGAAAGTATCAGAGGACTTCGCCACTTGGAAAATAGACCTGATCTAATAATTTGTGATGATGTGGAAGATTTAAACTCGGTTAAAACAAGAGAAGGTAGAGTTAAAGCCCATAATTGGTTAACTGGGGATGTGATTCCGGCTGGTGACAAGAAAACGAAATATATTATCATTGGAAATTTACTCCACGAGGACTCATTAATGATGAGGCTAAAAAATCAAATAAACCAAAAAAAGTTAAAAGGGATATATAAGGAGTATCCATTAATACAAGGCGAAAATATTCTCTGGCCGGGAAAATACCCCGATATGAAATCCATCGAGGAACAGAAGTTAAAGATAGCAAGCGAGTCCTCCTGGTCTAGAGAATTTCTCCTTACAATAATTTCCGACGAAGACAGAATAGTTCATCCAGAGTGGGTCAAATACTACGATGAACTTCCAAGGGATGATGAATTTATACAAACATTAACTGGAATAGATCTTGCAATATCGGAGAAGGATACAGCTGACTATACTGCTATGGTGTCCGCTAATGTTTATGATTACTCCGAAGAAAGAAAAATCTATATTCTTCCAAATCCCATTAACAAACGTTTATCTTTCCCGGATGCAATCGAAGAAGCAAAAAATCTCTCAAGAGCTTTAGGTGGAGGAACTCCAACAAAATTACTAATTGAGGAAGTTGCATATCAGTCTTCTTTTACACAACAACTAGAGCAAAGCGAGATACCTGCCGAGGGAGTGAAGCTTAAAGGAAGCGATAAAAGGGCCCGTTTATCTTTGACCACTCATATGATAAGGACGGGAAAAATCTTATTTCCGAGAAAAGGAGCTGAAAGACTGATGGAACAGCTAATTGGTTTTGGAATAGAAAAGCACAATGATTTGGCAGATGCATTCTCGATTCTTATCTTATATTTAATTTCAGACAGAACTGTTGATCCACAAGTTTACATTGCAGACTTTGGACCACCTCCAAACAGAGGCTTAAGTATTACAGACATGATGAACCGAGGATACTTCGACTAGATTTCCACCACCATTGTGGTACTCTCCCTCCTTACAATGGATAGTACTCCAGAAATCAATTTCTGCTTATATGCTCGAAAATCTTCTGAAAGTGACGAAAGACAGGTGATGAGTATTGATAGCCAATTAAAGGAAATGCAAGCGCTTGCTTTTAAAGAGAATTTAAAAATTACTGAGATATTACAGGAAAGCCATTCTGCAAAGGATTCGGGGCAAAGACCGATGTTTATGAAGCTTCTTAATGATATAAGAGAGAAAAGATTTGATGGAATATTAACTTGGGCACCTGACAGACTATCAAGGAATGCTGGGGACTTGGGAATGTTGGTCGATCTTATGGATCAGGGCAAACTAACAAAGATTAGGACTTTCTCGCAAACATTCTCAAATAATCCCAACGAGAAGTTTTTATTAATGATTCTTTGCTCTCAGGCAAAACTAGAAAATGACCAAAAGGGTATAAATGTTAAACGCGGAATACGGGCAAAATGCGAGATGGGATGGCGGCCGGGCATGCCGCCAATAGGCTACTATAATAGAGCTTTTGCAGGGATAAAAGACATAATCATTGACCCTGATCGCGGACATATAGTAACCGAAATGTTTGAAAGGGTGGTAAAAAACGGAGATAGCGGAAGAAAACTAAAAATATGGTTGGACACCTGTCTCACAACGCGCGGAGGCAAGAAAGTATCACTTAGCCAAATTTATTTAATGCTTAAAAATCCATTTTATTACGGGGAGTTTGAGTATCCGGTTGGAAGCGGTAGTTGGTATAAAGGATCACACCCTCCTCTTGTTACAAAGAATGTTTTTAATAAAGTGCAGGAAAAATTAGTAGTTCCACTTAAATCCAAATGGGGATCAAAAGTGTTTACCTACAAAGGACTTCTTCGATGTGCTAATTGTAAGGCTAGTGTTATTGGAGAGGATAGATATAGAGAAAGGTTGAATAAAGAGCCGAGGTATCATGTTTACTATCATTGCACAAAACAAGTTGATCATAGTTGCAAAGAACCTTATATTTCCGAAGATGAATTGGAAAGAAGTTTGCTTAAGCTCATAAACTTTATGTATATAGCTCATCCACAAGAATTATTTTTAACAGACAAAATCCAGGAGGGTTTAGAAGAATTTGAAAACATGAGGGAAGCACTTTTCCTGCAACAAGACATCAATCCTAATTCCAAAATTTGGGACATCAGGGATTATGCAAAATATGTACTTTCAAACAAAAACGCGGAAGAAAAAAGGGAACTATTCAAACTTTTCAATTTTCCGCTATTTGTCCAAAATGGGAATATAACTTCGCTTCGGGCTCACTAATGGGATAATTTATTTCTTTCAACATATCCTTCGTTGAACTATTTTCTTGAGGGTAAATTTCCGAACAGTGAGGGTGTGGTACGAATCTAAGAGGAAATATTTCAAACTTATGAGGTAACCATGGGCTTTTCTAGAGACCACGATCACCTCGTTGGAATCTGGGCTGGGGGACAGGGATTCGAACCCCGATTAACAGATCCAGATTCTGTCGTCCTACCGTTAGACGATCCCCCAAAATAAAATTATATTTAGATTGTATCTGCAATATTATCGGACTTGCTAAGCATACGTTCGATCGAAACTCTTTTCTTCCATGACTTTATTTTCTTTTCAAATTGATACGCTTGACTGTAATTTACAAATTCTTTAAGAAAAATCATCTTAACTGGTCGTTTTCCTTTTGTAAATTTTACTCTTCCTTTACGATGATCTCTTAAACGCTTCTTTATATCCCTGGTAGACCCAGTGTAATAACTTCCACCAAAGCACTGCAAAACATAACAATAACTCATATACCGATCCAACTAAAGTTGATCGAGTATTCACGATTTCCGACTTAATGTCGGAAGATCGGAAGACGATCCCCAATATATATTCTCAGGCTCAATTATACCAGAATTTTGGGGCTGAAGTATTAAAAAAGCCCCGCCTGATTTCCTGCAGTATCATCTTTCGGTATGTTAAAATCCAATTCCGCTTTCTGAAGCGTGTTCCATTTATCTTTAAAAAGAAGATATCCTCTCTTTACAACAAAATCGTAAATATCCCGTGTAATTTTTACGTCGTCTTCACAGTAGCGCTTTAGTTTATCTAAGCTTTCCTTATTACCTTTGCGCCAGTAATAAACCGCGTCCAACCCCGAATCAATTTTTTGCCTATCTAAAGTTTCTTTTGCGATAGCATCAAGACTAATCCTATGCCCTAATTTATTTTTAAACTTTTCCATAATGTCAAAATGAGGAAGTTTTTTGAAAGGAAAAGCTGCATAAGGTTGAAGTGCAGGGACATCAAAATTCAATGAATTAAATCCGATAATTCTTTGGGTGTTTTGGAAAAAAGGCCACATTTTATCAAAATCAGACTCCCAAAAAGACAGCATTTCTCCTTCAATTTCATTTTGCTCCTCATCCACTGTTCTTGAATAAAGAGACACTACCGAAACCTCAAGTTTTCCCGGATCCTGGTCGGGAATTTCGTTAAATAATTTTTTTGTTTCGACATCGAAAAAAACCTGTTTCATATCCGAAAGCAAATTATATCACTACTTTGGATGCAAATAACTTGTTCTTGTGTTTCAAAAATATTAATAATATGATGTACCTACGAGTGAAAAAAGTACTTATAGTTGAAGACGATTTTTTTATCCGCAAGCTTTACGACGGAGCTTTTCAAGGCGCCGGATACGAAGTATCGACAACCGATAATGGTAACTTGGCAGAAAGCTTACTTGAAAAAGAACCCTTCAGTGTAATTTTATTGGACATGATGCTACCCGACATGAGTGGAGTTGATATCTTAAAAAAGATCCGCTCAACCCAAAATCACAATACTACAACACCTGTATTTATTTTAACCAACAATGATGACAAAGTGGTTATCGATGAAGTTGTCGCAGCGGGTGCAAACGAATATTTACTCAAAGCCAACTATAAACCAAAAGATATTGTTGCAGAAGTTGATGCTTATCTTTCCTCTCACGCTACCTCTTAATAAAAAGTATTACATCGTCGTCCAAATTAAGGGCATTTTCCATACCCAAGGCCTTTAGGGCTTTTGCCGATTCGGGTACTGTTGCGCTATGAACAACACCTATGTAAACAGTATTTCCTTTATTGGCGACAAAACTTCTCGCTCCTTTACTTGTCATTTTCGGGTCACTTGCGCTTCCTGAGGCTATATTTCCCCCCGACACCAGGAGTGGGTAATTCGAAATCATACTATCAATTCCCGTATCCCTGCCCCAGGATGAAGCAGCACCCACAAATCTAACATAACTTCCACCAAAAATTACTGCGGGGTTATTACTGTAAACATTATTGTCGGAATTAAAATAATTTTTGTTTTTGTTCATAAGAAGCAGGTCGTAAGTATTGGTTTTGCCGGCGCATGTCGGATAACTTGCCGGGCAGAAATAACTCCCATTAACTCCGGCGTATGCACCGCTTCTGGAAACATAAGTTGCTAAAGGAAGAACAGGACAATTATTGCTGCAGTCTGAGTCCGATGCGGTATCGACAATTACTTTAGTTGATCCCAAGTCACCTGCGACCATTGAAACCATAAAATTTCCCGAGTCCGTTGAAACGGTTTGCCTTGAATATCCCGTTCCCGGAGGAGTATTACTTGCAGCAACGTTAGCAGGAATTGTGAATGTAGCCGCAAATTTTGTTTCCTCCTCTTTTATTTTTGTAGCGAGTGTAGTTAAAGTTTTATCTGCATCAGCATATTTTTGATCGGATAATTGTTTTAAGCTCTCAGCAAATAATTTATCAAGCTCAGTGGTTTTTCCACCCTTTTCTTTAAGAGCTAAAATATCTTCATAAATTCCAACTGCCCTGTCATAAGTTTTTTCAATCTCATCTATATTTTTTTTAAGTTCATCATTTTTCTTTTTCTGATCCTCGTTTTTTAAGGTGTCATATTCTTTTTTTAGAGTATCGAGGTCAGTAGCAATTTTTGTGAGCTCTTGGTAATTTTTATCTTTTTCGGAATATGCGCTGGACAAGCTACTCTGTAGCGATTGAATTTTGCCATAATATAGAAATAACATTGCTCCAATTGCAGCAATTAAAAATAGGATTACAAAAATATGCTTGTCTTTGGGGAGTTTTGCACTTGCGATTTTATTTTTACGAAATTTAAGTCCCATATTTTAATTTAGCATATGTACTATAATGTTTGAAGGTCTCGGTTAGTTAAAACCAAGTTGAGAGCTACAATTTGATAGGCTATGCCATCAAATGTAGCACCATGAGATACTCCTTCGGAGTTATCTCTTAGGTGGAGGTGATTATATGAGTTCATTTCATACAAATATTGAAGATGACACAAAGAAAAATTCCAACTTCAGAAAAGTTTTATATACAGGAAAACATTTGCAATTGGTTGTAATGAGCCTAAAGCCCGGAGAGGAAATTGGGATGGAAGTACATGACAGCGTGGATCAATTTTTCAGAGTTGAAGAGGGTTTGGCAAAATTTTTTATCGATGGTGAAGAAATTGAGGCTGGACAGGAAAATGTGGTTATTGTTCCTGCAGGATCTGCGCATAATGTTGTTAATGCTCTTCCCGACGCCGATTTAAAACTGTATACAGTTTACGCCCCACCTAATCACCCTGATGGGACAGTGCACGCGACAAAAGAGGAAGCGGAAACCGCCGAAAAAACAGAGCATCACAACTAGTTTTAAAATGGAATCTGTTGTAAAGATTTTAGATATTACCGAAGTAACTCATAATGTAAAACGGTTTTTAGTGGAGAAACCTTCAGGTTATTTATTTACGCCAGGTCAAGCGGTTGAGCTGGCAATTAACAAGGATGGTTTTAGAGATAAGCACAATCCATTTACATTTACTTCTTTACCCCAGTGGGAAAATCTGGAATTTACGATTAAAGGTTACCCTGTTAGCCAATACCCGAATCATAAAGGTGTGACAGAGGAACTGCATAAATTAAAAGTCGGAGACGAGCTTATACTTCGCGAGTCTTTCGGAACGATTCATTATAAGAAAGAAGGTATTTTTATTGCAGGAGGGGCCGGTATTACTCCGTTTATTTCAATTTTCAGGCAGCTTAAGACTGAGGGAAAAGTTGGAAACAATAAACTGGTTTTTTCAAATAAAACGCATGGAGATATTATTTACGAAGAAGAGTTAAGAAAAATATTTCCTACAGGCAATTTGATCCTTGTTTTGACGCAGGAGAAATTGCAAGATTATGAGTATGGAAGGATAAACGAGAATTTACTTAGAAAACACGTTAATGATTTCTCCAAAAATTTTTACCTTTGCGGTCCGTGGAAAATGGTTGAGAGTATGCAGGAAATTCTCGGAAAATTGGGAGCAAATCAAGAATCGATAGTGTTTGAGGAATAGCTTTTTGAATCTGTTAAAATAGCTAATGTTTATTTTAGTTAATAAACCGAAAGGGATTACTTCGCACGGTGTTGTGGCGAAAGTTAGAAAAATTATTTCTATGGATGAATCGCCTTTGCATAGGCTTCGGCGAATCAAGGTCGGACATGCGGGGACTCTTGACCCAAACGCAACGGGACTATTAATTTTAGGAATTGGACGTGAATCAACAAAAAATTTGGATAGGTTTTTAAAGTTGGATAAAGAGTATTTAGCTGATATTTATTTAGGGGAAGAAAGGGATACAGAGGATGCAGACGGAAAATCACTAATTTCTAATTCTGAATTTCTAATTGAATCCCAAATTCCAATTTCCAAAATACGTACTACTTTAAAGGGTTTTATGGGGAAGCAAATGCAGACACCACCAATATATTCTGCGATAAAGGTAGGGGGTAAAGAAGCGTATAAATTAGCCAGGGCCGGGAAGGACGTAGTGCTAAAACCGAGAGAAATTACGGTTTATGAAACAAAATTAATGGAATATAATTTTCCCATCCTCACGGTAAAATTTAAAGTTTCATCCGGGACTTATATAAGAAGTTTGGCCCGAGATATAGGGAGAAAACTCGGAACTGGTGCATATTTGTCTGATTTGGTAAGGACTAAAGTTGGGAAATATAATTTGAAAAAGGCTGTTTTATTAAATGAATTAAATCCGGAGAATTGGAAGAGTTTTGCTTTTGATATATAGTAGAACATGATGGAAATTGTAAATTCGGCAATTTTGGGTATTGTTCAAGGTCTGACTGAATTTTTACCGGTTTCTTCATCCGGTCATCTGGTAATTTTCCAGAAAATACTTCCCGGGTTTTCCCAACCGGGAATATTATTTGATGTAGTACTTCATTTCGGAACACTTGTTGCCGTTGTAATTTACTTTAGAAAAAAACTCGTTAGTTTAATCTTTGATAATTTTTGGTTTCTAATTATTGCTACAATTCCTGCCGTAATTGTCGGGCTTTTATTTGATAATATTTTTGAAAAACTTTTTGCCAGTACTTTATATGTAGGATTTGAATTTCTAGTTAATGCGGCAATGAGTTATATAATCTCTGTTGTAAAAAACCGCGGTGTCAAAATAAATTTAAAAAACTCTTTTTTAATTGGTATTGCCCAAGCTATAGCAATCTCACCCGGAATTTCCCGGTCGGGCTCAACAATTTTTGCTGGATCGGTTCTGGGAATTGATAAGGAAAAAGTTGCAGAATTTTCATTTATTTTGTCACTGCCTGCAGTAATGGGTGCAAATTTACTGCAGCTTTTAAAATATGGCGGAAGCAGCTCAATAAATTACGGAAATTATATGGTCGGTCTGGTTTTTTCTTTTGTTTTTGGATTACTTGCAATAAAACTGGTTATGGAATTTATCAAAAAGGGACGGTTTAAGTTTTTTGCCGTTTACTCTTTGGTGCTTGGAATAATTGTTATTGCTTTATCCCTTTAGTAAAAAAGAGAGATTATTTTTGGGAGGAATATTACAAATCCTACAATAACCGACATGAACGCCGCCAGAAGAACACAAGCCGCGGATACATCTTTCGCAATCCGAGCATAAGGCGAAATTTCCGGGCTAACCATATTTACCATAGCCTCAAGGACAGTATTTAAAAGCTCAAGCGTAATGACGTAAAAGATTGTAAATGTAAGAAGGAGCCATTCAATAATACTGACTCCAAGTGCGGCTCCGAGAGAAATCGCAAATATGGCAAAAAAAGTATGGATTCTTAAATTCGGTTCATTTTTATAAGCGGTTTTAATACCGGAAAATGCATATTTAAAACTTCTTGCAGTATCGTGCCTAAGTCCCATTGTATGTATATTATCACTGCTATAGCAAGTTTAAAACAAAATGTTTGATTTTATTTTGTTTTACAGGCTGTTCTAGATGTCTGTACAAGTAGGTTTTGAAACCACTTGTAAACATTGATATATAGCCTCATTTATATGAAAAACTGTTATTTTATTTTGAGTTGGCTATATAATCTATATATGTAAAGACGAGAAAGGGTAAGAGTTTTTATCCTGATACAAATAATTTCTGAGCAAAAATTGTAATTAACAAATCATGAATCCAGAAGTCCTATCAGCACAAAATTCTTTTTTCGTAACTTTTGTTGCAAGTTTATTAATTTGGCTGATGTTTATTGGTGTTGGGATATTATGGTTTATTGACGGTAAAATAAAAAAAGAACAAGCACTTCACGCAATATTTTCAATTATAATTGCCGGTTCAATTGTTTATCTAATAAAAACGCTTTTTCCGACACTTCGTCCATTTCAGTTTGACGGAAGACCACCACTTACATTAACAATTCCCGGCGATGGTTCATTTCCATCAAACCACGCTGCAATTTCGTTTGCTTTGGCGGTAAGCGTATATTTGCATAACAAAAAAGCCGGATTATTTTTTATAGCCTGCGCTATCTTAATATCAGCGGGAAGAATTTTCAGTAACGTTCATTCGATTTCCGATGTGATAGTTGGTAGCCTTATTGGGATCGCGGTTGCACACACAATTCAAAAGCTGCATTTATTTAAGGCTCTAAGATAAACTGCTACGCACTAAAGTGCGTAGTTTTTGTCGCCAGGTTTGGATTCTAGCTTCATCCACAACTTGAAAGTTGTGGATTTCGCTAGAGATATGCAATAATTTAGTGCTTGACATTTAGCACTAGCTGCAATAGACTGCTAAAGCTTTTAAATATCATGGAAGGAGAAAAAATAGAGGACACTATTGTTACACGACAAATCCCCATTGTAGCTATTCGAGGCTCAGTTGTGTTTCCTTATACCGACGCGGTTTTGTCATTCGGAAGAAAAAAAAGCGTTGAGGCGGTTAATGCCGCTTTCCAGCAGGATAGGATTGTTGCTATTTTTACACAAAAAGACCCCAAAACCGCAGATCCCGGAAAAGAAGATCTTTATGAATTAGGTACCATTGCAACGATTACTCAGATGATGTCAACGGAGGGAGAAATTCACGCGGTTGTCAAAGGTCAGGTCAGGGCAAAACTTTTGGAAATTATTTCCACTGATCCTTATTTAATCGGCAGGGTTGAAGAAGTTGCTCCCGACCTTGATAAAAGTGAGGAAGCGGCAGCTCTTTCCAATAAATTAGTAGACCTCTTTAAAAAATCGGTGAATCTTGGAAAACAGGCAGAAATAATGACGGTCATGAGACTTGTTTCGGGAAATATTGAGCCGATTGAAGTTGCTGACCAGGTCGCATCTTTGTTGGAGGTCAAAACTCTCGAAAAACAACAGCTTCTCGAAACCCACGGATTAAAGCTTCGTCTTAACAAAGTCCATGAGTATTTGTCAAAAGAAGTAAATATATTAGAGCTTGAAAAAACGATTTCTTCAAAAACCCAAAAAAGATTTGAGGATCAAATGCGCAAAGCGATGCTACGCGAGAAGAAAAAAACGATCGAAGAAGAGCTTGGAGAAATCGAAGAAGGGGATTTAAGCGGAGAAGAACTGAAAGAATATAAGAAAAAAATTAAAGATGCGGGTATGCCGAAAGAAGTTCATGAGAAGGCAGAAAAGGAATTAAAAAGGCTGACCCAAATGTCTCCTAACAATCCGGAAGGCGGATACATCAGAAATTACCTGGATTGGCTTTGTGATATGCCTTGGAGTAAAAGTTCTCCTAATGATGTTTCAATAAAACACGCTGCAAAAGTTTTGGAAAATGATCATTACGGAATTAAAAAAGCAAAAGAGAGAATTCTTGAGTATCTTTCTGTCATGAAAATTAAAGGTAAGAAATCCCAAAAAAGTAAAAAAGATGAAAAAGAATCTCAGCAAATGCCGACCATTCTTTGTTTTATCGGCCCTCCGGGTGTAGGAAAAACTTCGATTGGAAAATCTATTGCGAGGTCTTTAGGCCGTAAATTTGTAAGAGTTTCCCTTGGAGGAATTAGGGACGAAGCTGAAATTCGTGGACACAGACGAACATATGTGGGAGCGCTCCCGGGTCGAGTTATCCAAGGAATAAAAAATGCCGGAACAAATAATCCCGTTTTTATGCTTGATGAAATCGATAAACTAGGAGTAGATTTCCGTGGAGATCCAAGTTCCGCTTTATTGGAAGCACTTGACCCGGAACAAAATAAAGAATTTTCGGATCATTATTTGGAAGCCCCTTTTGATTTATCCCAAGTTATGTTTATTTGTACAGGAAACGTTTTGGAAAACATTCCCGGGCCACTGCGGGATAGAATGGAGGTAATTTCTTTCCCCGGATATACCCAGGATGAAAAGTTTAATATTGCAGAAAAGTTTTTATGGCCAAAACAGCTTAGGGTTCATGGGCTTGAGAATAAAAAAATTAAGCTTTCATCGGGTGCATTAACGGAAGTGATTGAGCATTATACAAGAGAAGCAGGTGTTAGAAATTTGGAAAGGAATTTGGCATCTTCTTTGCGAAAAATAGCAAGACTTGTTGCGGAAGGTAAAAAATTTCCCACCACAATAAAGGAAGATGACATAAGGAAATTCTTAGGTCCGAGAAAAGTATCTTCAATGATTGCTGAAAAAAGTGATGAAATAGGACTTTCGACAGGACTTGCAGTAACAGCTGCCGGTGGGGAAATTTTATTTATTGAAGTGGCATTAATGCCCGGTAAAGGGAGACTTATGCTTACAGGGCAATTGGGTGATGTAATGAAAGAATCTGCCCAAGCCGCGTTTACATGGGCAAGGTCACATTGGAAACAGCTTGGATTAAAAGAAAATTTCGGAAGAAATTTGGATGTTCATATACACGTTCCCGAAGGTGCGGTTCCGAAAGACGGTCCTTCAGCAGGAATTGCAATTTCAACAGCACTCGTTTCGGCTTTAACCAAAATTCCCGTTAAGCGATATGTAGGTATGACTGGAGAAGTTACTCTTCGTGGGCGTGTTATGGAAATAGGGGGAGTTAAAGAAAAGGTCATCGCTGGCCATCGTGCTGGATTAAAGACAATAATTCTTCCAGCCGATAACGAAAAAGACATGGAAGACGTTCCGGATAAGGTCAAAAAAGAAATTAAATTTTTGTTTTTCAATCGGCTTGATGACGTATTGGCAACTGCTTTGAAAAAACCTCTACCAATCTCCGGATAAGAAATTAGCTTCGATTTGTGATAAAATATTCGTAATTGGCCCCATCGTCTAATGGCTAGGACGCTAGGTTCTCATCCTAGTAATTCGGGTTCGAATCCCGGTGGGGTCACTAGAGACTGTTTTCGAAATTTACCAATTCTAGTACAAAACTGAGGCTAAATATGTTTGATTCTACTTTGGGTGGTACTATATCTTATAGTTAATATACTCTTAATTATGAGGACTATATTTAACCAATCAGAAAACTTCCTCTATCTGATTATTATAATTATTCCAGTCCTAATTTTCACAATTGCTCTATTTAAGAATTTGTGGAAGAACAACAAGCGGTCAATCAGGTATCCTATTTATTACTTTTTGGCTAATATCATATTTGTAATTTTTAATTTGCTATTTTTTCTATTTTTCAAGTCGTTAGATATTAATAAATATAATTTGGATTTTCTTCCTAAGAGCATTTCAGAAACATTTTTATTTATTTTTATTTTTGCAATATTAACCTCAATTGTCCTTGCAATTCCACTTGCCTCAATCTTTTTTCTTGTTCTTGGATTAGGTTTTTTAACTGGTAATAAATTTATAACTGCTACAGAGAGGAAGTTTGAAATGACAGGAACTCTTTGGTCTAAGTTGAAAATGAGAACTGATAAGCTTTCCCGTACCTCAGAGATATGGGGAGGTCTTATGGCATTTTTGTTAGGATTTTCTTTATTATCATTTTCGTTATCAGAGGTATATAAATTTTACTGTAATCAATTAAAAATTCAATCAAATTGTAATGAAAATATAATAGTAAAAATTGGAGATACTACTGTAAGGGTACATAATTTCATTGGTAAAATCATAGGTAGGTAAATATTTCGTTAAACTTTTAAGTTTAAGAAGGGGGTGATACTTATAAAAATCATATCTGTGCTTGTTACTCTTATTTTAATAATATTATCTCTTGCTTTTTTTCTTTGGATGATTTTATCTATTCCTGTTGGGATAATTTTATTGATTATTAAACTGACAAAAAAGAATAAGGATAACAAGAAGCTGAATAGGTGGTTGATGATATCATTTGGAGGGTTACCAGCAGGATTATTAGGTTTAATTTTAGTATTCCTTATTTGGGCAGCAATAAATGCTCTTTCTGTAGGTTGGGGTGTTAATTTACTACCCACACCACCCGCTATTCCTTGAAGTTGTTGTAGCAATTAATAGAAAAACCCTGTTTAGATTGTAGCGAAGTTGGTTTCTAATTGAGGTTGTAGGTTCAATTCTTGGAAGGTAAAATACAGTTTAGAAAAGTAATCTTGTAAGGTGTTCCATTTCTTGGACAGCGAGGTCACTCGCTTGCAGCTCGTTCCACCTCGGGATCGATAGCGAACAAGTAATGTGTTGCACATCATGCACACGAATCCCGGTGGGGTCACTTTAACTTTTTAATAATTATTGAAGTAAAAATAAGTGAAGCAAGAAAAATTATTGACCCAGTAAAACATGGTGCATAGATTGGACTTTTTATAACTCCAGTGCAGGAGACAATCGGTTGCATTTTTGAAGCGTAATATTTATAAAATTCCAAGGCTACATTTCCCCAACCGAAAATTGTAGATGCAACCAAAAACCACTTCAATCTAATTTCATTTGAGATTTGTCCTGTGGATTTTGCCTGAATTATATATGAAGACCAGATTAAGGCGATTAAGAAAGCCGTTGCTCCCCAAAAACACGGAGTTATAATCGGGTTTGTGACCGGACATCCTGCGGTTTGAAGTATTTGTCCACCCGCTGCAAAATAAATTTTAAATTCTTTTAAAACATTTCCCCAGGAAAAAACAACGCCCGAGAAAAGAAGTAAAGTTTGTAAATAAAATAAATTTTTCTTCGTGGGCATATGCCAATCTAATCTACAACGATTTAAGACTATCAACCGTTAAAAACCTTGATTCGGAATAACCCCACTGCATATAGCCACCAATCTCAACCTGTTTTTCAACGTTACCCAAAAACTCAACTAATAATTCATCAGTTGCAGGTAGTATAACTAATTCATTTTGTCCAACCAACTCTCCGGTTGGGTTTACGTCATCTATGAACGGTTTGTCCAGTTGTAACTGGAAATCATAGTTTATATCCGGAGATGGTCTCTTGGAAATATTTAATATTCCGGTAAAAGTTAGGTGTTTAATTTTTTCTCCTTCAGCAGGTTTTACAGTATTGTCAAAATCGTTTATACACTCGGTCAACCCTTTCTCACTTACAGAACCGATTGCAAATGCCGATCGGTCGTAGGTCCATCTTCCGTTAACTAAAAAATTATTTTTGTCAATATTTTCCCAACCGCTATATAAGTACCCGGTCAAATTAACGCATTTACCGAGATATTTCGAAAGATCCAACCCATTCGCATAAAGAAAATAAGTATTAACAGGATCTTCCCAACTATTTTCCGGAGCTGACTTTATGAGTTGATAATCACTATTTATTTTAAAAGTATTTTTTTCATCGTCCGATAGACCGCTTGTGAAGATAATTCCGCTTATAGTGATTTCAGGTTTTTTCAAATCAGCGATAATTTGCGAAGTCTTGTCTTTACCTTTGAACAAATTTAAAAGACCTGAAAACACTAAAAAACCTGCAGTAAAAAATAATACCAAAATAAAAACAATTGAAACTGTTTCTATCTTAGATCTTGACTTCATATTTAATAGTAACACTTTCATAAATTAAAAAAACACTGTTACAATAAATAATGAATGATTTTTCGGAAATCAATAAGAATATTCAAATTTTAAACCAGACACTTTCAAAACAAAATTCTTTTAAAAGAGCATTTTTGTTATCCCTGCTACAGGGAATCGGAACCGCAATTGGAGCTACACTAGTAGCCGGAGGGGTAATTGCTTTATTTTACCGATTCGTTTTATCAGTTGATTCCATTCCTTTGATTCAGAAATTGGTCCCTCCAAGCTATATTGAAGGTATTGTTAAATCCACGAAGTAGACTTCAATTTAAATACCAAATCGATAAGTTAAGAATAGAGGCAAAAGTTACCCAAAGTAAATATGGTATGAATAAATAAAATGCTCTTTTTTCAAAACGATTAAATAAATACATCAGATAAATTAAAGTAGTCCACATAATTAGAATTTCCATAAGCGCAACCGCGGGGTTTTTCAATCCGAAAAATATTATTGACCACAAACCGTTTAATACGAGATGTATAAAAAATAATTTCAAAGTTTTAGACCGAAGTTTGTTTTTGGAGATTATTACAAAGTATAAAGATATACCGATAAGTGAATACAATATAGTCCAAACCGGCCCAAAAATCCAGTTGGGAGGATTGAAAAACGGTTTATTGAGACCTAAATACCAAGAATCAATTGCCGAAAATGTAAATATAGCGCCGATAAGTCCTGCCGATTGTGCAGCAAAAATGCAAAGTACTAAGGTTAAAACGTGGATTTTCAGTAGCTTCATACTATCAAATTTTACACTAAATTAAATTTAATTTGTGACTTTCGGAGTTTGAGTGACAGTAGGTTTTTGAGTTACTGCGTCAGAAATAAATTTATGAATTTCGTCCCAATTTCCTTCACCGGCTTTTGGAATCAAAATGTACTGTTTATCGGAAGAAATTGTATCTGTTAATACGTTATCGGTAGTTAGTGTTACTGTTTTTATTTCAAAATCTCCGATTTCAAAATTTGACGAAACAAAATTAAGGGCACTTTTAATATCGATATCTGTTTGAGTGTTTTTTGAAATACTGTTTATTACAGGGATTAATTTTGTAAAACTGCCAAAACTTAGAAGTTTATTTTTAACAGCGACGATAAACGCCTGTTGTCGGAGCGATCGGCCAAAATCGCCCCCGTTAATATCGGAATGTCTTGAACGGACGAATTTAAGCGAAGTTTCTCCGTCCATCAAAATTAATCCCTTTGTAAATTCTATGGTTTCAAATCTACATTTAAATTCCTGCTCTAAGAGCTGTCCCGAAAGTGTCGCGTGAATGGCTGTCAATTGCTCTTCGGTTAGCCCGCAAGTGTCATCTTCTTTACCCTTAATCGGATAATATTCGTCTTTAAATGAATAAGGAACGTAAATGTTAATTCCTCCTAAAATATTTACTATATTTTTAAAGCCCTCAAAGTTTACCGATACAAAATTATCGATTTTAAGGCCGGTTACTAACCCGACCATTTCGCGGGATAACAAACCCGCTCCTGCAATTCCTGTATATTGAGGAAGTTTTTCGGGAAAACGTTTTTCGTCAACTCCGATTGAAAATGCATGGTTAATTTTAAAATTTTGAGTACCGTTTTTCATCGGGATCGGTACCCAAATGTCACGCGGAATTGAAATTAAAAATACCTTTTTTTCTTTCGGAATTAAGTGGGCAACTATCATCGTGTCAGTTAAAGTGCCTCCTTCATGGCCCGCACCACCGTAACCTAAAAGCAGTATATTTTTAGGTGCCATTGGGTCAGGCGTTGGAGTAGGGGTTGCATTTGGTGGAGGACTAACGGGAGCAACATAAACCTTTTTATATATAAAAAAAAGATAAGATGCAGAAACAGAAATGAAAAACAATCCCAGCAGAAGTAGGGTAAACACTGTTATTTTCTTACGCATCAGACAATTATACTTGAAAAAAAATAAACTTCTACGCACTTAAGTGCGTAGTTTTTGTCGCCAAGTTTGGATTTCGCAAGAGATATGCAATAAAATTTTGAAATAGTTATCATAAGCTCTCACTATGCTTGACAAAGGACTAATTCGTATATACAATTTCCTCCATGAGTTTCCATTTCTACCTCCACTCTGGCGTTTGTAATACCTTTTCCATTAAGGTTCGCTAGTTTGGTGGGAGAAATAAAAATGACACTCTCCTACTAAAATAAAGAAGGAGAGTTTTTTTAGGTATTTAATTATTAAAAATATGAAAAATAATCAATTACAAATTACACAAAAAGGTCTGGATGCTCTTAAGTTAGAGCTTAACGATTTAGTTGAAAACAAAAGACCAAAAGTTGTTGACAGACTTTCCAACGCAAGGCTGCAGGGAGACTTGTCGGAAAACAGCGATTACCATAATGCCAAGGACGAACTTGAATTTTTAGACGGCAGAATATCGGAGTTAGAAGATGTTTTGAAATACGCAACCGTGGTTAAACAGGGAGCAAAAAATGGAGGCATCGCCCTCGGTACGCATGTGACACTTAAGTTCAATGGTAACCAATTGGTATATGAGATTGTTGGTGATTGGGAAGCTGATCCTATGAAGAAAAAGATTTCCCATACATCTCCCCTTGGTCAGGCACTTTTTGGAAAAAAGATTGGCGATAAAGTTGAGGTGGACGCTCCAGCTGGAAAAATATCTTACGAAATATTGTCGATTGAATAATTTACTATAATTTCAAGAAACGCGCGCAATATTATTGCGAGAATTGATTGAATTTAGAGCCAAAGATTTCCCTATTAAAAAATATTCGACTTATATTTATAGGGAAATTTTACTACTCTTCAAAAGCTTCATGATTTGGGCATTAACCCATATCCTTCAAAAACTAAAGGAACCACCGTACCAATAGTTAATATTAGAGAGTCCCACTTCGCTGAAGCTTCGCGGGACGACTTTGTCGAGGTTGCAGGACGCTTAATGTCCTATCGTGAACATGGAAATATAATTTTTGCCGATTTGAAAGACGAATCCGGAAAAATTCAGCTTTTGTTCCAGAAAAAAACTCTTGAAGACAATTTCAAAACGTTAAAACTTCTGGATGTGGGTGATTTTTTGTACGCAAAAGGTAAAGTTTTCAAAACCCAAGCGGGAGAGACAACTGTAGATGTAATCGATTATCAACTTCTTTCAAAGTCAATCCGTCCGCTTCCGTCAACTTGGCATGGATTAAAAGATGTAGAAGAACGTTATCGTAAGCGTTACTTAGATCTTATGTTTAATCCTGATGTCAAAATAAGATTTGATACAAGGGTAAAACTTGTTCGAGAAATCAGGAGGTATTTAGACGATTTGGGGTATAGCGAAGTAGAAACACCAACGTTACAACCGCTTTATGGTGGGGCAAACGCCAAACCCTTTAAAACTTACCATAATGCTCTCGATTCGGAATTTTATCTAAGAATTGCTGACGAACTTTACCTTAAAAGGCTAATAGTTGCCGGTTATGAAAAAGTCTATGAGATATGTAAAGATTTCAGAAATGAGGGAATTGACCAGGTGCACAGCCCGGAATTTACAATGATTGAATACTATGCCGCATATACTGACTACCAAAACGTAATGGATGTAACTGAGGGGTTATTTAAACACCTAGCTCAAAAACTTTTTGGAGAAATGAAAATCAAGGTTGATGAAAATGAGATTGACATTGGAAAGAGTTGGCCGAGAATTTCGATGGTCGATATTGTAAAAGATAATCTGGAGATAGATGTTAATTCGATGTCATTAGATGAATTGAATAGTTATTGCAAAGATAAAAGATTAGATTTGGTTGGTGGTGAAACTAAAGGTCAGCTTATATTTTTGATTTTTGATAAACTAATTTCAAAAACTTTGATGGAACCTACTTGGATAATCGATTACCCACGCGATGTATCTCCTCTTTCCAAACTTAAAGATGAGGTGGGTGATTGGGTAGAGCGATTTGAGGGTTATATTGGGGGAAAGGAAATTTGCGATGGATGGAGCGAATTAACCGACCCAATTGACCAAAGAGAAAGATTTGAAGACGATGTCAAAGCGGCTCGCAAGGATAAAGAAGAAGCACAGCAGGTTGATGAGGATTTTATTGAGGCAATGGAATACGGAATGCCGCCAATTGGGGGAATTGGAATTGGGATTGACAGATTGACTATGTTTTTTACAAATACTTGGATGATTAAAGAGGTAATTTTGTTTCCGACTTTAAAGCCTGGAAACAAAGAATAAAGTATTTTCATTGAAAGGTGAAAACAATAACTAGTCGATTTAAAATACTTTTTGGTTTTTGCTATGTTTTTGTTTTGTTTATATTGTCATATACAACTGGAATTTATACGCAATTTCCAAACAAATTATTTTTCGAATGGGGTGGTGATTGTTGGGGAAATCAGTACGGCGAGGTTGTTTGTTCGTCCATGTGCTCGTCTAAGTTGATTCCGTGTAATATGGTAGATGCTATAGTGAACACTGGTGTTTGGTTTACAGTGCTATTTGTGATGTCGGCAGTCACCATTTATATTGTGCAAAGAATTGTTAAAGTAAAAAAATGACAAGAGAACAAGCAATAAAATTACTGCATGAGAATATGCGGAATCAAAACCTGCGCAAGCACTGCTATGCGGTTGAGGCAGTAATGGGGGCACTTTACGACCGACTTAATGTCGAGAATAAAGATGAAGAACGCGAGAGGTGGAAAATTGCAGGACTTTTGCATGATGCGGATTATGAAGTTACAAAAGAAACAGCAAAAACCGATCACACAAAAAAAATTCTGGAGTGGCTCCGACTGTTTGATGTTCACTCAGATGTTACAAGCGCAATTGCCTCTCATGCCTGGGGATATTTGGAAAATGCACCTGAGCCGGTTACACCAATGCAGTGGGCGCTTTATACCTGTGATGAATTGACAGGATTGATAGTTGCAACAGCACTTGTTAAACCCGATAAAAAACTTGCTTCGGTTACGGTTGAATCAGTTATGAAAAAGTGGAACTCACCGAGTTTTGCGGCTGGGGTTGATAGGAGACAAATTGAGCTTTGCAGTGAAAGACTTGGAATTCCTCTTTCCGAATTTATAGAAATTGCACTCACCGCTATGCAGGGGATAAGTGGGTATTTAGGGCTTTGAGAACCTTCAGTTTCTCTTGAAAGAATGTAGCCTCAAATTAATAAAGAATTTAGAAACAAAAGGAGTTAAAATACAAATATGTTAGATATACAAATTATCCGTGATAATCCGGACAAAATAAAAAAAGGCGTCACTGATAAAAATTATGATCCTGCTTTAGTTGATAAAGTATTGGAATTGGATGGGAAGAAACGTGAGCTTTTAAGTCAGGTTGAAAAATTGAGAGCCGACAGAAACACTGCGGCAAAAAATAAGGACATTGAATCGGGTAAAAGATTAAAGGTTGAGCTGCAAAAGTTGGAACCGGAATTGGAAAAAATCGACTCTGAGTATTTTGAAATTCTGAAAAAATTACCAAATCCTGCAGCTGATGATGTAAAAATTGGGAAGGATGATACCGAAAATAAAGTAATTCGAAAATGGGGTGAACCGACCAAATTTAATTTCAAACCATTTGATCATGTAGGAATTGGAGAAAAATTGGGTCTAATAAATATTGAGAAAGCTGGAAAAATTACCGGAACGAGATTTGGATATCTAATGGGGGAGGCTGTGTTAATAGAATACGCGATTGTCCAACTTGTATTTGAAACATTAACAAATGAAAGCACCCTGAGGGAAATTGCAAATAAGGTTGAGGAAGGATATAACCCTAAACCTTTTATTCCTGTCGTTCCGCCTGTAATGATTAAACCTGAGGTGTTCGATCGGATGGGTAGGCTTTATCCAAAAGAAGAACGATACTATATTCCCTCAGATGACGTCTATTTAATCGGAAGCGCTGAACATACATTAGGACCACTGCACATGGACGAAACTCTTTTAGAAAAAGATTTACCAATTCGATATATTGGTTTTTCAACGGCATTCAGAAGGGAAGCGGGCTCTTACGGGAAAGATACAAAAGGAATTCTTCGGGTCCACCAATTTGATAAGTTGGAGATGGAATCTTTTACCACCTCTGAAAATGGACAGAAAGAACAGTATTTCATTGTGGCGATACAAGAATATCTTATGCAAAAACTGAATCTTCCCTATCAAGTTGTGGAAATTTGTACCGGGGATATGGGTGGGCCGGATTACCGACAAATGGATATTGAAACATGGTTGCCCGGGCAAGACAAATATAGAGAAACTCATACTTCTGATTACATGACAGATTACCAATCACGAAGATTGAATACTAAGGTTAGAAAGGGAGATAAAACTGAGTTTGTGTATATGAACGATGCCACCGCCTTTGCGATCGGCAGAATTGTTATTGCAATTTTGGAAAATTATCAAAACGAAGATGGTTCAGTAACCGTACCCGAAGTTTTGAGAAAATGGATTGGAAAAGAGAAGATTGAGGTCAGAAAGCAAGATAGTTTGTAGAGAAGAGGTGAAGTTTTAATGGCAAAAGTAAATTTAATTGAAGCGAGCGAATTGTATCCTGGCGATGAAGTTGTTGTTCACTCTCGTTCAAAAGGTGGTACACATCCCCATAAGGAGTTTTATGGACGAGTTGTGGATTATCCCGAAGGAACAAAACAATCAACCAATAATCGAATTTTGGTGAAAAATTGTCGAGGAAAAAGGGTTAGTTTAGGTAGTGGTACAAGGGTGCAGCTGATAAGCATGGTTACCAGTCCTAATTGTGATGGTTATTAAGAAAATGAATAAGGAAAGAGAAAATTGAAGTAGGAAGTTAGACCTTGGAAGTCAGAAGTCAGTTTTGGTAAATATTTTCTAAACTTTCGTAAGAGGGGATCAGAGTCTTCATTTTTTGCTTCCTCGCCGTTTTTCACACTACAAAAAACTATATCCTGCTGTCTTGTTACTACGTACCCATTTCTCGAAATCCACAGTCTTTTGGATTCAATCCGCATCCTCGTCTTTCTACGTAAGTGCCTGTTGGAATAACACCAAACATTTTCTCAGCTACTTCTTTTAATTCACCCAATTTATTTTCAATTGAATCAGCCATGTATATTTGAGAATATAACAGATTTGTAAAGATGTCTTAAGGTTTTTGGTTTTTTAGTTATCTAAATTATTTCTAAATCCGAAAGAAGTTTTTATTTCCGAAAGTTTGACACCCAAACAAATTATTATTTAGTAATTTTATATCAAAAGTATTAATTTTGGAACCCTTAATTTTTTATCTTTATTTTTTCTTTTTCTCGCGATATTTTCTTTTTTGTTCCCGATAGAATTTTTCGTTGTGTTTGCCATTAAACATTTTAGCCGGATATTTTATCTCGTTTTTTTCAAGCTTATCCAAAACTGCATTATTTAAATCGATACC
>Ga0075761_104_pt1 | contig 88132 bp, 74 predicted proteins | sample RifGroC1_FD_67828 | JGI IMG/M metagenome (GOLD analysis project Ga0075761, IMG submission 67828) | Microgenomates bacterium GW2011_GWC1_37_12b
CTACTATCCAAAGAGGATAAAATATTAATAAATGATAAATAAAATTAAAAATTCCCTAGTAATATTTTTGATATTGGTTGTTGGAATATTGGCCTCAAGGGATTTATTTAGGTTCGGTTATTTTCCAATGCATGATGATTTGCAAATGATGAGACAACTTCAGTTGGAAAAGTGCTTTAAGGATGGGCAAATTCCCTGCCGCTGGGTTCCTGATATGGCGTACGGCTATGGATTTCCGCTTTTTAATTATTATCCTCCGCTTCCATATTTAATCGGACAGGTATTTAGAACAATGGGGTTGCCTTTTACAGATACTGCAAAATATACCTTTGCGCTTTCGATAATCCTTTCAGGGATAACGATGTATTTATTTTCCCGAAGATTTTTTGGAAAGTTTGGAGGATTTATTTCATCAGTTTTTTATGTCTGGGCTCCGTATCATGCTGTAGATGTTTATGTTAGAGGTGCAATGAATGAAAGTTGGGCTTTGGTTTGGTTTCCTTTGATATTCTTGTCCTCGTACGAAATGTTAAAAACCAAAAAGAAATTTCTTGAAAACGGGTGGGGATTGGTTTTTTCGGTATCATTATTTTGTCTTTTGACAACACACAATTTGATGGTTTTGATATTTATTCCAATTGTGATGGTCTGGCTTTTTTTGCGTTTGTTTATCGAAAAAGCTATAACCAGTAAAATTTTTGAATATCTATTTTATGGGCTATTGGGACTTGGAATGGCATCTTTTTTTACATTACCGGCTTTGTTGGAAAATAAATTTACACAAGTGAAATCTCAGCTTCAGGGATATTATGATTATTCTGCACATTTTGTAAGTATTTATCAGCTTCTTTTTTCCAGATTTTGGGGGTTCGGGCCTTCTGTCTGGGGAATCGAAGCGGACCGTATGGCTTTTCCGGTTGGACATTTTCATTGGATTGCCTCAATTATCGTAATATTTTTGTTAGCTGCTTACCTTATCAAAAAGAGAGATAAATTGATAATAATCATAAAAGAAAATGATACACTATTTCTTACAGGATTTTTGTTTTGTGTTGGTTGGGTTAGTGCATTTTTTGTGCATCAAAAATCGGCCATTATATGGTCTGCCATTGAACAACTTCGATATTTACAATTTCCCTGGAGATTTATAACAATTACAATTTTCTCCTTCTCTTTTATCGCAGGTTTTATTCCCTATATTATATTAAAGTTTTTTGAAGGAAGAAGCTGGCTTATAAAATTTTCACTTAAAATTTTTTCAAGTGCAATATTATTATTATTAACTTTACTTTTAATTGTTTTTAATTGGAATTATTTTAAAGTTGAAACAATAGGACCAGTGACAGATGAGGGAAAGTTTTCCGGTGTAGCTTGGGATTTGCAGCAGACAGCCGGAATTTATGATTATTTACCCATACAAGCAAAGATTGCTCCCAACGGACCCAAAAGGGTAATTGCTGAAATAATGGACGGAAAAGTTGAAATTAGTGAGCCGTCTGAAGGAACCAATTGGATAAGATTTAAAGCTAAAGTATTATCCGAGGATTCCAAAGTAAGAATTAATACGCTTGATTTTCCCAATTGGAGAGTTTTTGCAAACGGTATTGAGCTTAAAAAATATATTCCTGAGGAAGAGATGTTCGGCAGATTCTGGATTGACCTTCCAATGGGAGATCATGAGATTTACGCCAAACTGTATAATACACCTGTCAGAACGATATCAAATATTATTAGTTTGGGGTCATTCTCACTCTTTTTTATTGTACTTTACCTTCGTAGAAATAAACCAAAGAACATTTAATTCCCCTTTAACCATAATATTGGTAAAATAGATTCATGGATGAAAATTCCGGTCACTTGGATCCGACAAACGAAATTACACTTGATAATGTAAAAAAACGTGCTGTTTCGGGAGTAGCAGTGCTCACGGGGAGAACCCTAATCCTTAATGTAATTTCTTTTGTTGCACAAGGCCTTTTGTGGTTATTTATTGAACCGGGAGAATTCGGTGTATTTTTATTGGTTTCTGCAACCATTAATTTTTTAAGCTATTTCGCTGATATCGGTCTTGGGGCGGCGCTTATTCAAAAAAAAGAAAAGCCTGAATCTTCCGATTACAAAACCGTATTTGCAGTTCAGGAGATTCTAGTCGTAACAATTTGTCTGGTTGTATTCGCAATCAGCCCGATTATTTCCAGGACTCACTCACTTAGCCACCAGGGATTAATGCTTTTGTATGCCCTAAATATTTCTTTTTTCCTAGCATCACTTAAGAATATCCCGTCAATAATATTGGAGAGAAAATTGGATTTTGTAAAATTTGTAGTACCTCAAGTTTTGGAGAATGTGATTTATAACGTGACATTAGTTTATTTTGCCTGGCGAGGATTTGGAATAACAAGCTTTACTTATGCTGTTTTGGTTCGCGGGGTTTTGGGGGTAATTGCAATGTATGTAGTACAGCCGTGGAAGCCTGGTTTCGCCCTTTCTAAAAGTTCGCTTAAATCCCTTCTGAAATTCGGTATACCTTATCAGATAAATAATTTACTGGCTACAGTTAAGGATGACGGTATGACAATTGTCGTTGGAGGAATTCTGGGTTCGTACGGATTGGGAATTTTAGGTACTGCCCAAAAACTAGTCCAATATCCTTTACGATTTTTTATGGATAATGTAACAAAAGTTACTTTCCCGGCGTTCTCAAGAATGCAGGACGATAAGGCTGACCTAGAGAGGTCACTTACCCGCTCGATATTTTTTATTTGCGCTTTGGTTTTTCCCAGTATTATCGGTTTAATTGTTCTTTTTCCGGTTTTAATTGAAGTAATACCAAAATATAAAAAGTGGGAGCCTGCATATATTCCAATAATACTGCTGTCGGCCAATACGCTCATCGCCGCAGCAACTACCCAACTTACCAACCTTCTTAATTCAACCGGAAAGATTAAAACGACAATGAAATTGATGGTTATGTGGACAACACTAACCTGGATTTTAGTTCCGATGTTATCTATCAAATACGGTTTAAACGGAGCGTCTTTGGCCTACGCTTTAGTAAGTGCAAGCTCGTTTGTGGTTTTTTACATTGTTAAAAAAGCGCTTAATTGGTCGATCTACGGCAGTGTAGTAACGCCTCTAATTGCATCATTATGTATGGGACTCGGTCTATTTTTGTTAAAAGGATTGATAAACAAGAGTTCTCTGTTGGTGTTTTTTGTTTTGATTATTTTCGGATCGGTTATTTATGCGTCGAGTCTTTATTTACTGGAAGGGAAAAAACTTATCGAAGATGTTAAAAAAATTATTACGCCTTTTGTCAAAAAGTAACATTTATTTAATCGCAATTATATTTATCGGAACATTAACCTGGTCACTAACTATGGTAAAAAGCGGTATTTTAAGAGATTATGGAGTAGGTTTTTGGGGACCGAACGGACATGATGGTATTTGGCATATTGCTGTTATCGAAAGTCTTGCCCGCGGAAGTTGGGGAATGCCTGTTTTTGCGGGAGATACATTTAGAAACTATCATGTGGGTTTTGATTTAATAACCGCAATAATTCATAAGTTAACCTTTATCCCAGTACCAGTTTTATACTTTCAAATACTTCCCGTTGTCTTGGCATTATTAATAGGATTTTACTGTTATAAGTTTGTATCTCTTTGGACCGGTTCACCCAAGAGTGCGTTTTGGTCAACATTTTTTGTTTATTTTGGAGGAAGTTTTGGATGGTTGGCCAATTTAATCCGTTATGGTAATTTTGACGGGGAGTCGCTATTTTGGTCTGCACAATCTATTTCTACATTAGTTAATCCTCCATTTGCATTATCAATTCTTATTATATTTGTCGCGTTAATATATTTAACTGAAGGAAAAAAAGAAAATGACAAAAAGAAACTTATGATCGCAACTTTTCTTTTTGGAGTTTTGATACAGGTTAAAGTATATGCAGGACTTTTAATTTTAGGAAGTTTGTTTTGCTCATCAATCTGGGAAGTTTTTAAAAAACAAAATTTTACTTTACTTAAGATATTTACGGGTGCACTAATTATATCAATTTTGGTATTTTTTCCATTAAACACAACTGCTTCGAGTCAAATAATCTGGCAGCCTTTTTGGTTTTTGGAAAACATGATGGCATTAACAGACAGACTAGGTTGGCTAAAATTTCATTCCGCAATGACAACTTACAGGTTCGGTCATATTTACCTGAAAGCAATTGTTGCTTATTCTGCCGCATTTGCGATTTTTGTAATAGGAAATTTTGGAACGAGGTTTATTTCTCTTATTTGGTTTATTAAAAAAATAGTTAAGTATAAAGAAGTCAACTTTGTTGAATTATTATTTGGGTCAATGGTAATTGCAGGAGTTATAATTCCGATGTTTGTTGTTCAATCCGGAAGTCCTTGGAATACTATACAGTTTATTTATTATTCGCTTATATTTTCAGGAGTTTTGTCGGGGATTGTAATTGGTGAATGGTTAAACTCAAAGAAGAGCGTGGTTGCAAGCATCGTTGCCTCTTTAATTATACTTATCACGATTCCAACTTCCATTGCAACACTAACGCACCATTATTTACCAATTCGCCCACCCGCAAAAATTTCGAAGGAGGAGCTGGAGGCTTTGAAATTTTTAGCAAAACAAACAGACGGTTTTGTGCTTACATACCCGTTTGATATAAATAAAGCAAAAGAGGCAGCGATAAATCCTCCAAGACCGCTTTACTTATATGACTCAACAGCATATGTTTCAGCTTATTCAAAAAAGGACATTTATCTTGAGGATGAAGTAAATTTGGATATCACTGGATATGATTGGAAAACACGGCGCGATGAGGAGCTTTATTTTTATGATAGTTTAGATCACGGTTTCGTTCGTGAATTTTTATTATCGAATGATATAAACTATGTGTATTGGCTTAAAGGTCAACGGGCCAGATTGGGTGAGTCACAACTGGGACTCAATATGATATTTGAAAACGAGTACGTAACTATTTACAAAGTCCAAAAGTAAAAAATGATTTCGGTAGTAATTAACACATTAAATGAGAGTGCGCGTTTAGCTGATGCAATTTCATCGGTTAAGAAGTTTGCAGACGAGATAGTTGTCATCGATATGGAGTCGGATGACAGGAGCGTTGAGATAGCTAAAGACTTGGGTGCAAAAGTATTTACACATAAACGGATGGATTATGTCGAATTGGCTAGGAATTTTGGAATTTCGAAAGCCAGTGGAGATTGGATTTTGATTCTGGACCCTGATGAGCAGTTGTGTCCCTCACTTTCGGTAAAACTTAAAGAAGAAGTAAAAAATAATACTGCGGATTATTTTCGAATTCCTCGTAAAAATATTGTTTTTAATAAGTGGCTTAAATACTCACGGTGGTGGCCGGACTATAATATCCGATTTTTTAAGAAAGGGTCAGTTGAATGGAGCGAAATGATACATTCGGTTCCGATTACTACCGGACGAGGAGCGGATGTCGACGAAAGGGAAGATAATGCAATAATTCATCACCATTATGATTCCATTTCGCAGTATTTGGAACGTCTGAACCGCTATACGAATGCTCAATCGGCTGAGCGGGTGAAAAAAGGAGAAAAATTTTCGTGGAAAGATTTATTGATAAAACCTTCAAATGAATTTTTAAGCAGGTACTTTTTAGGTCAGGGATACAAAGATGGAGCACATGGGTTAGCTTTATCTCTTCTTCAGGGGTTCAGTGAGTTAATAGTATTTTTAAAGATTTGGGAGATAAATAAATTTGAAAAACAAAACACTCCACTTTCGAATGTTCTTACAACTTTGAAAATTATTGAAAAAGATTTTCACTTTTGGGAGGCAGACTCAATGGTAAAGGAAAATGGCGGACTGGTTTATCGAATAAGGCGAAAATTGAAGGTGTAGTTTTTATGAAATTATCTGTAGTTATTTTAAACTGGAATAGAAAAGGAGATACAAAAGAGTGTGTAGATTCACTTCTTAAATCAAATTTAAAAAAGGACGAAATCGAAATAATTGTTGTCGACAACGGTTCAACTGATGGTTCTGAAGAGGAACTAAAAAAAATCAAAACCAACGGTTTTTCTTATGAAGTAATTCCTACCGGAAAAAATTTGGGGTTTGCGGCAGGCAATAACGTTGGTATTAAACATGCCCTAAACCACGATTCAAAATACATTTTTATATTAAATAACGATACTGTAGTCCACGAAGATTTAATTGAGAATCTTCTAAAGGCGAGTTTGGAACATCCGCAAGCCGGAATTCTTACTCCGAAGATATATTTTGCTAAAGGTTTTGAATTTCATAAAAATAATTACAAAAAAGAAGAAACGGGGAAAATATTGTGGTACGCGGGAGGAGAAATCGATTGGGATAATGTTTACGGGAAAAATATTGGTGTTGATGAGCCTGATCGCGGACAATACAATACACAGCAGCCGGTAGATTTTGCAACCGGAGCTGCAATGTTTATTAAAAGTGATGCCATTAAAAAAACAGGAATGTTTGATGAGAAATATTATATGTACTTGGAAGATGCAGACTTATCTATTCGGATGAAAAAAAACGGATTTGAAGTCGTTTATATTCCAGAGGCACGATTATGGCATAAAGTATCACAAAGTAGTCGAATTGGTAGCGAATTAAATGATTATTACATTTCGAGAAACAGAATGCTGTTTGGGTTAAAGTATGCCAGTATTAGGACAAAGGCGGCATTAGTTAAAGAAAGCGTAAAACTCTTAAGTGGTGGACGTAAATGGCAGCGTATGGGGATTAGAGATTTTTATTTGTTCAGGTTTGGAAAAGGAAGTTGGTAATAATGAATAAAAAAACGATAAGCGCGGTAATAATTGCAAAAAATGAAGAGAAAAATATAGACGATTGTTTAAAGTCGGTTACGTGGTGTGATGAAATTGTTGTTGTAGACACCGATTCAACTGACAAAACTGTTAAGATTGCAGAAAAATTTACGAATACTATTTACAAAACTAAAGGAGGTAATTATTCAGATTGGCGTAATTTAGGTTTGGAAAAAGCAAAAACTGACTGGATTATTTATATTGATTGCGATGAAAGATGTTCCGACAAATTGAAAAATGAAATTTTAGAAGTAATCAACTCGGAAACAAAGTATTCATTATTTGTAATCCCTCGGCAAAATATTATTTTGGGTAGGTTAATGAAACACGGTGGCTGGTGGCCGGATTACGTTAAAAGACTTTATAAAAAAAATCATTTGAAAAAATGGACTGGGGATTTGCATGAAGAACCAATATACCTCGGTAAATTAGGATATTTAGAAAATCCGCTAATACATTTAAAACACAATAATTTAACTGATATGTTGGAAAAAACTAATACATGGTCTGCAGTTGAGGCACAATTAATGTTTAAGGCAAATCATCCTAAGATGAATACCGTACGATTTATTACTGCGATGAGTAGGGAACTTTGGAAAAGACTGTTCGTCGAAAAAGGTTATTTAGACGGACAGGAGGGTATAATTTATTCTATCTATCAAATGTATTCTAAGTCTATATCTTACGCTAAACTTTGGGAAATGCAGGAAAACAAATTAAAAATATAATGAGAGCGGCTATTTACAATCCATATTTGGATACATTGGGTGGAGGAGAACGATACACTTTGTCTTTTGCGAAAGTCTTACTTAATAACGGTTTTGACGTGAACATATTTTGGAAGGACTCATCAATTTTAGATAAATTTGAGAAAAGATTCGGTATAACGTTAAACGGACTAAATACAATTGACGATATAAAAAAAGGTGAAGGATATGACTTGTGTTTTTGGGTATCGGATGGCAGCATTCCGATTCTTCATTCGCGAAATAATATTTTACATTTTCAATTTCCTTTCCAGAATGTATCCGGAAGAAGCCTACTAAACAAAATGAAGCTTTATAGAATAAACCATATTGTTGTTAACAGTTTGTTTACAAAAAATTTCATAGATAAAGAGTATGGTGTTAACTCCGAGGTAATTTATCCGCCTGTAGATGTCGATAAAATCAGAACTCTTAATAAACAGAATGTTATTTTGTCGGTCGGAAGATTTTCTCAACTCACTCAGGCAAAAAGACAGGACGTTTTGATAAGTGCATTTCAAAAACTTGTTAAAAAGGGAATCAAAAATTGGAAATTAATATTGGCTGGAGGAACTGAAGTTGGCGCGCATGAATATATTAAAAGCTTAAAAAATATGATTAAAGATTTAAACATTGAAATTATTGAGAGCCCGGATGTAAAAACACTTTATAGTCTGTATGGAAAATCAAAATTATTTTGGTCGGCAAGCGGTTTTGAAATAGATGAATTAAAAGATCCTATGAAAGTTGAACATTTTGGAATCAGTACAGTTGAGTCTATGGCCGGTGGGTGTGTTCCACTTGTCTATAATGCAGGAGGCCATAAAGAAACTATCCAAAATGAAGTGAACGGTTATTTGTGGCATAATACAAATGAACTTGTTAAAAAAACAGTAGAGCTAATAAATGACAAAGAAAAACTTCAAAAATTATCAGAAAAAACAATCGAAGACTGTCAAAAGTTCAGTTTACTTCAGTTTGAAAAAAAGATTGTTTCAATTCTTTAAAAAATATTGGCCGATCTTTATATTTATTCTAATTTCACTCTTATTTTTTTACCCCGTATTTTTAGAAAACAAAATACCTCTACCGACAGATGCTTTGGTCGGGGCTCACATACCATGGTCTGAAGTTAAATGGAAAGGTTATCCAGCTGGAGTACCGATTAAAAATCAGGAAATTACAGACGCAATATCCCAGTTTTACCCATGGCGAAAGTTGGTCGGTGAATTTTGGAGAGCTGGAAAAGTCCCATTGTGGAATCCATACATGTTTAATGGAACTCCTTTTTTAGCTACACTTCATTCCGCTGCTCTCTATCCTCTGAATTTGCTTTACGTATTTTTTAATGACTATATTGCCTGGAGTAGCCTGGTTTTCTCGCAAATACTTCTTTCCGGGATTTTTATGTACGTCTTTCTTAGAAGTCTAAATTTAAGAAATATAGCCTCACTTATGGGTGGAATAACTTTTGCTTTTTCAGGATATATGGTTGCTTGGCTCGAATTTGCGACAGGTGGTCATGCAGGACTTTGGTTACCACTTTTGTTATATTTTGAAAGAAAAATGCTTTTAGAAAAAAAAGCAATTTACGTTATTGCAGTAGTCGCCACATATTTTATGATTTTTACTGCGGGAGATTTTCAAGTCCCACTGTTTATAAGTATTACTTATTTATTGTTTGGAGCTTATTTGATTTACTTCGAAATAAAACAAAAAAAAGAAAGCTTGAAGAACTTGATATATCTAATCTTTGTTTTTATTTTAGGAATTATACTTTCAGCTCCCCAGCTTTTACCGACTATTGAACTGTTTTTACAATCAGTTAGACAGTATGACCCATATATAAAAGAATATTTTTATGGTTTGATGGGTTGGGAAAAAATAACAAATTTTATTTGGCCTGATTTCTTCGGAAATATTGTTACCAGAAATTATTGGGGTAAATATGGTTTTCACGAATATATAAGTTACGTGGGAATAATTCCCTTAGTTTATGTTTTTTATTCGTTTATTGTTAAAAAAGCAATATTAGAGAAATTTTTTTGGTTCCTGTTATTTATAAGTTTAATATTTTTATTTCCGACTCCTTTTGGCCTATTACCTTATAAATTACAAATTCCCGGATTAAGTACAAGTTCTGCAAGCAGGATTATTTATTTAGTTGATTTTAGTTTGGCAGCGCTAACTGCTTATGGGATAGACAAATGGTTGAAATCAAAAGACACTAAGTTATTAAAAATTACATTTTTAATAACGGTACTGTGCTGTATAAGTATGGGGTTATTGAGATTGATAATGCTTAATAGTCAATATACAAACTTTACTTATCCAACAATATCTAACTTAAGTGTTTCTTTTCGAAACATGATTCCTCAAACAGTTTTATTGATATTCTTTTTGTGTGTTTTAACAGTGTTTTACAAAGCTAAATTGGTATTTGGAGGTAGAAAGATCGAAAATTATTTCCTTTACCTTACGGTTGTATTGATGATGCTTTTATCTCTTGCCGATATTCTAAGATTTGCCTGGAAAAATACAGCTTTTGGACCGATAAAGTTCTTGTTTCCCGAGACAGAAATAACCAACTATTTAAGTAACAATAGCGGAACTTCACGAATTGCAGGCGGAATTCCAACTAATTTGTTTATGCCTTACAAGCTGTATTCGGCGGAAGGATATGATCCGTTATATCCTGAAAAAAACTCGAGGTGGTATTCGATTGTTGATTGGGGTAACACTGATAATTTAGGTGGAAGATACGGGATAATACACTATTTTGAATCGTCAGCGATTAACTATGCGGCTGTTAAATACATTGTTGATTATAAAAAAGACATTCATGGTCAAATAAATAGTAAGGGAGATTTCTACAAGGGCGTTGATTCCCTGCGATACCTCGAAGTATTTAGAGAAGGTGAAATAACTATATTTGAAAACAAGAAAGCTCTTCCTTATGTTTGGTTAACAAATAATTATTTTGTAGCTGAAAATATTAATGATTCGGTAAATAAAATGATCAAGTCCGATTATCCAATACTGCTGCTTAATAAAACACCTCGTGAAATCTTGGGGAAAAATAACCCCAAGTACAGCGTTACAGAAATTGTTAAAGGATATAATGAAATTAAATTTAATACGTCTTCGGATGAAGATTCGCTTTTGTTTTTATCCGAATCATATTATCCAGGTTGGAAGGCTTACGTTGATGGAAAAGATTCCGAAATATTTGTCGCAAACTATTTATTTCAATCAATTTTTATCCCAAAAGGTGAACATTTAGTTAGTTTTCAATACAAATCAATGTCGTATAAAATAGGTATAGTGTCCTGTATAATTACCGTTAGCTTACTGATTGGATTATGGGTATATGAACGAAAAAGTATCAATATTAATCCCGACATTTAACGGGAAAGAGTTGTTAGAAAAATATTTGGGTAGTATTTTGAGTGCTTGTGAAAATTCAAAGAATAATATCCTGGAAGTAATAGTGATTGATGATGGTTCAACGGACAAAACCATAGATTATCTAAAAAAGAATTTTCCCAAAATACGGACAATCAAACATACAGTGAACCGTGGTTTTTCTTCAGCCATCAATACAGGAGTAAGAATGGCTAAAGGAGAATTCATTTCTCTTTTAAATAACGACGTCTCGGTTGATATAGACTTTATAGAATCCTCATTGAAACTTTTTGAACAAAAAGAGGTGTTTGCAGTATCATTTCATGAAAAAGGGTATGGAGGAAGTCACGGAAAATTTATGGACGGTTTTGTTGTTCACATTGGACAAAAAGAAACGCAAAATGTAGTAAAAACATTTTGGGCAAACGGGGGAAGCTGCATAATGCGGCGAAAAGTATTTTTGGAGTTGGGGAGTTTTGACGAACAACTTTTGAGTCCTTATTATTGGGAGGATTTAGATCTTTCATACCGGGCACAAAAGCGGGGGTTTATAATCCTTTGGAATCCACAGTCACACGTTACACATATTCATGAATCAACAACAAGTAAAATTTCAAAAAAATACAAAGAACGGATTTTGGAAAGAAACCAACTTTTATTTATTTGGAAAAATTTAACTTCAAAAGTATATATGCGCAAACATTTAATTGGTTTGGTAAAGAGAATAATAAAACACCCCGGTTATATACTAATTTTGGTAATGGGAATTTACAAACTTCCCATTGTACTTAAAAGAAGGAGGAAGGAAGTTAAAGAGAGTAAAATCTCTGACGAAGCAATATTTTCTAGCTTTTCATAGTAACTTTTGTTTTATGGATGTTTCGATAATAATACCGAACTTCAACACTAAAAAATTAGTACTTGATTGTGTCGCATCAATTAAAAAAAGTAGACCGAAATCAAGCTTTGAAATTATTGTAATTGATAATGCTTCAACTGACGGTAGCGTAAAGGCTTTAAAAAATAATTTCCACAAGGACACTATCGTTATTGAAAATAAAGAAAATCTTGGTTTTTCAAAAGCTTGTAATTTAGGAATAAAAAAAGCTGGGGGAAAATATAAACTAATATTGAATTCCGACACTTTAGTAAAAGAAGGCGCAATTGATTTGCTGTTGGATTTTGCTGAAAGTAATCCCGATGAAGGAGTTATAGGTTCACAGCTTTTAAATAAGGATGGGAGTGTTCAAGCTTCGTGTTTTAGATTTCCGACTCTTATTCGTACGATAGAGCAATTTTGGTTGGGACATAAAAATATTTTAGATAAATATGCACCATCCGGTGAGAACCCTCAAGTGGTGGATGCAGTGGTAGGAGCAAGTTTTTTAATTACACCCAAGGCATTAGAAAAAATTGGATTTTTTGATGAGCGTTATTTTATGTATTACGAGGATTTGGATTATTGTAGGCGTGTTTGGAAAAACGGACTAAAAGTATTTTATTTACCTAACTCTCGAGTCATACACTATCATGGTGAAAGTGGAAAAAACATCGCAGATGGTCAAAATCAATGGAGGCGATTGATTACTTCAAGTAAAATTTACCATGGTTTGGTAAACCACTCTGCAATTACTTTTATAACCTGGACTACAACAAAGTTACAAAAAATAGTTAGGTTTCTTAAGGGAAAAGATTGGTACAATGTACGCAACTAGTACACCAATAAAGTAGTTACTTTATATTAATAGTATGACAACATATTGTCAGAGACTATAATGGTTTAGAAAATTAATTATGGATAAAAACAAAAAAATATTAATAGTAATACTTCTTTTAGCTTCATTTCTTCGTTTTTGGAAAATAAATGAAGTGCCGGTTTCACTTTTTGGAGACGAATTGGACGTTGGGTATCAGGCTTACTCGATTTTAAAAACAGGTAAAGATTATTCGGGAAATTCTTGGCCTATGCATTTTCATTCACTTGCAGAGTGGAGGACTCCTTTGTATTTATATTCTTCCGTCCCCACAGTCGCGATTTTTGGAATAAGTCCTCTTGGCGTACGCTTACCCGCAATGATCTTTGGTGTACTTGGGGTTTGGGCGATGTATTTGGCTGTAAAAGAAATTTTAAGTTACGGAGTCGAATATCAAAAAAATCACCCCAGGGCACTACTTGCTGCTTTCCTGCTGACAATTTCACCGTGGCATATACAGTACAGTCGGGCTGCATTTGAAGTTACAATGCTTCTGGCATTTCTACTTTTCGGTTTGTATTTCTTTTTTAAGTCACTTCGAAAGGACAGTGGTAAATACCTTTGGATTGCTATTGCGTTTTTTGTTTTAACCCCCTGGATTTATAGCACCGCAAAATTATTTATGCCTCTCTTTATGCTCGTGCTTTTAGTTCTTTTCAGAAAAGAAATTATACGAATACCTAAAAAAGATTTATTAAAAACATGTCTTGTAGGACTTATTCTTGGTATTCCGATTGCATACAGTACAATTTTCGGAGGAGGAGCACAGCGTTTCAATTATTTGAGCGTTTTTACAGATCCGACTATGGAAGGAGACGTAGGTTTTGCGCGGCTTAATGACGCGAAAATGGTTCAAAAGTACGGCGGGGGAATTATTGAAAAAGCTATGGCAAGAGCAGTTCATAATAAATATACTTTTTGGGGTGAAAAAGTAATTGATAACATGTTCGCTCCGTTTTCATCTGATTTTCTTTTTAATAAAGGGGATATTAATCTTAGGCATTCTGTTGAAGGAGTGGGACAGTTGTATAAAGCTGATGCAATCGGGCTTTTATTGGGAATTGGTCTGTTTTTCTTTCTTCATAAAAATAAAAGAATTATTGCAGTCATGGCTTTGTGGATATTATTAGGAGTAATTCCGGCTTCAATAACACGGGATGGAGGAACTCATGCAACGAGATTGATTTTAATTTTACCACCGTTAATATTTTTAATATCGTACGGTTTGGTTGTTTTTTATAAAGTTTTAGCGGGTCGTTGGAAATATATTTTTGCACTCACCGTTTTTGTACTTATGAGTATTAATTTTACCTTTTATCAACATAATTATTGGGTCCATAACCCCTGGTATAGTGAGAGGTGGTGGCACTCAGGATTTAAAGAAACATTTGAAGCAATGCGTGAGGTGCAGGACAAGTACGACAAAATAATTATTTCAAACGCCAATGAACCGCCTCTGATCTTTTTCTTGGCATGGAACCAGTATCCTCCTGAAATTTATCAAAAAGGTTTGCAGGACGAATACATTGCCGGTTTTGAAACACTTAAACACACCGGCAAATACTATTTCGGTCAAGTAGGAAAGGAAGGGTTTTATGCACTACCGAGGATTTTGGATGATAAAACGCTGTATATTGCAGTGCACAGAGAAGTCGGTACTAATTTAATAATGGAGCCAAATAAAGTACCGGCAGGTCTTCACTTAATTAAAGCAATTGCTTACCCTTCTGGCGAGCCCGCTTATTATCTTTTTGAGCGAAGCGAAAAATGACAAGCTCTGCTTATCTTTTTGAAAAAAGCAAATAGTGAAGTTTTTGATTGTAATCCGATTGATATCTTAGAATATAAGTGAAAACGAAACTAATTATAATTTTAATTCTCGCTTTTGTTTTACGTTTGATTTTTGTTCCGGTTGTATTTCACAAGGACGTATTTGATCAGCTCAATTGGGCTAAGGATTTAGAGAGAAACGGTCTCATAGGGTTTTATGATCGCGATATTCCCGACGCAGGAGACCCTAATTATCCTCCTCTATACTTCCTAACAATTTACGCGAATAATTCTGTTTACCTGTTGAGCCGAAATGTGATGTGGGGAATTAATACTAAAGTAAAAATATTCCCGTCCCAATTTTATCTATGGTATGAAAGTAACAGGGGAAGAATCGCCTTTAATAAATTACTACCAATATTTTGTGATTTAGCAATTGGCTATCTAATTTATTTGGCAGTATTAAAATTACGAGACAATAAAAGTGCGGCCATAGCATTATCGTTGTTTTTATTTTTACCCCCTTCCTGGTATTTAAGCAGCGTTTGGGGACAGACAGACAGCATATATCTTTTGCCATTGCTGGTTTCATTTTATTTTCTTTTTTTTGATAAAAAAATTACCTTGTCAATATTATTATTTACAATTTCTTTTTTAATAAAACCGACAGCGGTTTTACTGGCGCCAATTTATTTAACATCATTAGTTGACGGCGTAAATAAAGATTTATTTAAGGGAGTAATACTCTCAATTATTTTGCTTTTTGCTGTTGGCCTACCATTCGGGATATTGCCGGTGCCGTCACAAATTATTAATTTTTATGTTTACAATATACGGGAAATTCAGGGATACGTAACAAGTAATACCTTTAATTTGTGGGGTATTATTTTCGGTTTCGGTACGATTTCTGATCAGACTCTTTGGTTTGGCATAAAATCTTTTTATTTAGGAGCACTATTTACTTTGGTGTTTTGGATTTACTATTCGGTACTTATTTTTAAAGAAAAGAAGTTAGAGTTAAAACTTTTAACCACTTCACTTATTAGTTATTCGGCATTTTTGTTTCTAACACGAATGCATGAGCGTTATTTCTATTTAACATTTATACTTTTGGTAATACTTGGTAGCCTATATAAAAGGACTGCGTTTGTTTTGATATTAGCTACAATTATATTTTCAATAAACCTTTATCATTTTTGGTGGGTACCGGGAGGGGATTTATTTAAATATATACTAAGCGCTCGAAACGTAGAGATTGGATTTTGTCTCTTAAACCTGTTTACGTTTTTTTATTTGGAAAGACTCAGAGTAAAATATCTTAACGGATGAAATGAAAAAATTATTTCGAGAACATAAGCTGATTCTAGTTGTTTTTGTCACAGCACTATTTTTGCGAATTTGTATGATTTTTGTTGGGTATCATGGGGATTTGAATAACAATATATCATGGGGGCTTCTTTCGCTAGAGAGGGGTTTGCGCGGGTTTTACGAAAGCGGTAACTGGCCTTTCTCAGCTCCGAATCAGCCACCCTTAACAATACTTTTATTTTATGCAATTTCTTATTTGTGGAAAATAATAACGGATCTGGTATGGTTTTTAAATAATAATATAGGAATATTTCCGTCTCCTTTCGTTTGGTTTTGGGGAAAATGGGGGATGATAATTTTGATTAAACTTCCTAGCCTTTTGGCTGATTTAGGTATTGGTTGGGTGATATACCGTTTCCTAAAAGATGGTTTACTAGAAAAAAGCCATAACAAAAAATCAGTAATGCTTCTGACAATTCTTTGGTTGTTCAACCCTATTTCATGGTATAACAGCTCTGTTTGGGGGCAAACGGATCCGATTGTAAATTTATTGGGGTTAGCCGCAATATTTTCTCTTCTAAATAAAAAATTAACGAAATTTGGAGTGTTATTTACTTTATCGCTTTTGTTTAAAGGTTCATTGGCAATTTTTGTACCATTTTTATTCTTGGTTGCACTTTTACAAAAGTACAGTCTTAAGGTTTGGTTAAATACTTTCATTTATGCTTCATTTACTGTAGTTTTAGTTTCCCTTTGGTTTCACCCCGGGATTGACTTGTTTTCCTGGTTATTTAACCTCTATTCAACAAGGTTTATCCCTGGGGAAATTGGTTACTTAACGGCAAACGCTTTCAATTTTTGGTGGCTGATAAACCCGGGAAAATATCTCGATTCAAATGTTTTTATGAGGGTTCCTTACCGAATTTGGGGTGTACTGATTTTTGTAGTCAGCACGATTTTGGTTTCGTATAAGTCTTTTAGGAATACCACGAACGCCAACATTGTATTTTCTCTCGCAATTACTGCCATCAGTGCATTTTTGTTTATGACACGAATTCATGAGCGATACATGTATCCTTTCTTCCCTGTGGCGACAATTTTATTACTTTACTATCCGAAGCTAATTTACATCTATGCCATACTTTCTGCAACATTTCTTCTTAACATGTTTAACCTTTTCTGGATTCCTGAACTTCCTTTAATTCGAAGTTTGCTTGAGACCGAGTTTGTTCCTAAAGTGTTATCAGTAGTAAATTTATTGGCTTTTGTTGGACTGCTTTGGTATTTTTTGTCAAAAACAAACATCACTCGCAAATTGTTGAAGAAAAATTGACATAGACTTAAAACCCCTGCTTTGAAGCGATTGTAACTATATATCAATTTCATAACGAAAGAGGGAACGACATATTGGTTTGAAATTGCTATAATTATCTTGTGAAAAGAATAATCCTCGTATTTATTCTGGCTTTGTTTCTAAGAACAATACAGATTTCCAAAGCCCCGATTGGGTTTAATCCCGATGAAGCCTCTTTCGGGTATGATGCATACACGATATTAAAAACAGGTGCTGATCAGTGGGGTAAGAAGTTTCCACTGGTTTTAGAGTCTTTTGGAGATTATAAGGCGCCGCTTTATTCTTATCTTGCAATACCGTTTGTCTGGATAAATGGATTAAATCCCACCTCTGTGCGACTCCCGAATGCGATTTTAGGCTCATTTGCTGTACTGGTTTTTTATTTTTTAATAAAAGAAGTATTTGATTATGAAGAAAGAAGCGGCAACTCTTGGTTTAGGGCAGACTTTAAATCCAAAAAAGAATTTGTAGCAACGCTGGGGGCAATTTTGTTTTCAATTTCGCCGTGGCATATAGCAATGAGTAGGGGAGCATTCGAAGCGAATCTAACCACATTTTTTATTCCTCTTTCTCTCTTCTTGTTTTTTAAATATTTAAACTCAAAAAAACCTAACTTTTTATATTTGTCTTCGTTGGGGTTTGGTTTGAATTTATTTACTTATCATTCAGCAAAACTAGTTACAGGTTTAGTTATGGCGGCACTTGCTTTGATTTTTTTCAAAGACGTGATTAGAGATAAAAAGACGTTAGCAAAATCTGTCTTTATATTTTTGGTTTTTTTGCTTCTTACGGCTTATACATTTTTACAAGGCGCCGGAGCAAGGCTGGCAGATGTATCAATCTATAAATTATCTCTTAATCAAGCCTCGGTTGAGCGAATCCGTGCCTACAATAATGGCTTACCCGATGCGATAGCAAGAGCGTTTCATAATAAATATCAGGTTTTCGGGAAGACAGGTACCTCGAATTATTTGAGTTATCTTTCTCCGCAATTTCTTTTTGTGCGGGGGGCAGGGGAGAAGACTTACGGAATGTCCGATGATCGGGGAGTGCTTTATTGGTTTGAACTGCCGCTTTTGATACTATTTCTACGATTTTTGGTAAAACAAAAGATTGGGAAATCGATGGGGCTATTTGTTTTTTGGTTTTTAGTATCCCCTATCCCGGCTTCTCTTGCAATCGGACCAGGATTTGCAGCAAATAGGGCAGTGGTGATGCTTCCTTCTGTATATCTATTTTTGGCAATCGGAGCCTATGAATTGTCGAAATTAAAAGTAGATTTTGTAAAATTTAAACTAGATCAAAAATATTTTATTCTGTTTTACGCACTACTTTCTACAGTATTTGTAGTCTCCTTTTTGGAAAACTATTTTTTTGTAGCACCAAGTAAAATCGCTAAAGATATGCTTTCCGGAAATTTAGAAAGTCTTAAATATGTGGCTGGTTATGATGGGCAAATCGTTGTGAGTAGGAAATTATCAGAGCCACATATTTACGTGGCGTTTGTGAACAAGACCAATCCTAAAGATTATCAGCTTAATTCGAAGAATTGGAATTTTAAAGAAAAGGGATTAGGTTGGGTAGATCAAATGGGAGAATATCGTCTAGGTAATTATTTATTTAAAAATATTTATTATGAAGAATGGAAGGGAAAAGATGTAATTTTAATCGGAAAACCAGAGGAATTTCCCGAAAACATAATACCCATAAAGAAATTTGCGACACCCAGCGGGGAAGACTTAATTTATATTGTCGACACAGGGTCGTCCTATTATGCTAAAGAATCAAAAGATTAACCCACTGGTTATACTATTTTTAATTTCACTTTTTGGATTTTGTCTTCGTATTTATAAGCTATCCGATAATCCACCAAGTCTTAATTGGGATGAAATAAGTCATGGGTATAATGCTTACGCAATTCTTAAAACAGGTGCTGACGAATGGGGGGTTAAATTTCCGATAATATTTAAAGCTTACGGTGATTACAAACTACCCGTTTATATATATTTAACCTCACTATCAGAGCTGTTTTTTGGCCTCAATGGATTTGCTGTGAGACTACCAAGTGTTATTGCGGGAACAATAACAATAATTATTTCCTTTTTTTTGTCAAAAGAATTGTTACGAGGTGTTTTTAAAAACGCGACTTCTTTGGTTTTTGTGGGATTGTTGTCATCATTATTAGTGGCAGTTGAGCCATGGAGCTTGTTTCTGTCGAGACCTGCTTTTGAAGCAAATTTGGCTTTGGCATTTTTTGTAACCGGATATTATTTACTCCTGAAATCGTCGGAAAAGTACAAGTATTTACCTCTTTCGCTACTTTTATTGGGTCTTTCTGTATGGACTTATAATTCGAATCGGATTTTTACACCACTAATGCTGATTTCAATATTAATAATGTATAGACAGAAGTTTATTAATGTAATGCAAAACAATAAAACTATTGCGTTTGCTTCAACATTAATTGTCACAGTTTTATTTGTTCCCATGCTTATACAGCTTTTACAATCATCCGGAACCGCCCGATTCTCAAAAGTTTCAATTATTGACGAAGGGGCTATTGGGAAAATTGTCGCAGCGAGACAAAATTTTAATTTCAATCCCAATATCGAACGGCTGATTATTAATAAATATTCTTACGTTTCAATGCAATTTGCCAAAAATTGGGTATCAACATACTCCCCTAAGTTTTTATTTATAGAAGGAGGGGATAATTATCAATTTAGTATTCCGAAAACCGGATTGTTATATTTAATCGATTTACCATTTTTGTTATTGGGCTTACTCTTTATTCTAAAGAACTTTAAAAAATCCCGTTTGATATTATTGTGGATTTTCCTTGCTCCGATAGCAGGTAGTTTAACCCGCGAGGCTCCTCATGTACTTCGTACAATTACCTTGCTTCCGGTTCCTATGATTTTGACTTCTGTTGGTTTGGTAATATTTATTGAATGGTCACATAATACTCTTGGCGAGAAAATGAGTATAAGCTGGTTGGCGGGTTGGTGGATATCAACAAAGAAAGCTTTATATTTTGCTTTCCTCATTTTACTTATCATCTCTGCGAGCAAATATATGACAAAATATTTCAACGAGTATAGACAAAATTACTCATGGAGTTGGCAATACGGATACAGAGAAGCCACTGACTATATTCAGGGAAATTATCATAATTATGACAAAATTATATTTACCAAAAAATATGGAGAGCCTCACGAGTTTTTGCTATTTTATCTTAAGTGGGATCCTGCAAAGTATATTAATGACCCGGGTTTAGTACGTTATAATCAGTCTGAATGGAATTGGGTGGATTCCTTTTATAAATTTATTTTTGTAAATGAGTGGGACATTCCAACCGAAGAGTGGCAACCTTTTGTAACAGAGAAAGGTGCGTTAACTGACTGCACAACCCAAAAATGCTTATTGTTTTCAGATTCAGATAGCGTTCCAAAGACTTGGAACAAGCTTAAAGAAATTGTTTATCTGGACGGAACAACCGCGTTTACGATTTACTCAAATATTTAGCATGTTTAATAAAATGAAATCAAAAATCAATATAATACTGCTTTTGATAATTGTTTTGTCAGCGTTTTTGAGAATTTGGAATTTAAACAAAATCCCCCCAGGACTAACTCCCGATGAAGCGGCGCTCGGATATAACGCGTATTCGATTTTAAAAACAGGTAGAGACGAGTACGGAAAATTCCTTCCCGTAATTTTTAAATCGTTTGGTGATTATAAACCCGGATTTTACGTTTATTTAACCGCTCCCTTTGTCGCAGTTTTTGGGCTTAACGAATGGTCAGTTCGACTACCTTCTGCCCTTTCGGGAGTATTTAGTGTATTTTTGCTATATTTAATTTTATATAAGTTGACAAATAAAAAAGAGTTAGGGATTTGGTCGGCTTTTTTACTTGCAATATCACCTTGGCATATACAATTTTCAAGAGGGGCTTGGGAAGTAAATGTTGCCTTAACTCTGACACTTCTCGGAATATATTATTTTCTGCAGTCGCTCACACAAATTAAATATCTGAAAATTTCTGTGATTGCTTTTGCAGCGACACTATTAACGTACCAGGGGGCAAAATTATCAACAGCAATTGTTGTACTTTGTCTTTGCGTTGCTTTTTACAAAGAGATTATCGAGATTATAAAAACGGATAAAATTGATGTTGTTAAGTCACTAATTCTTGGCTTATTAATTTCAACTCCGATAATATTTAGTATTTTTACTGGTGCTGCAGGTAGACTTGAAGTGTTTAGTGTTTTCTCATATCCAAGACCACGCGACTATCTGCAGAACTTTCTTGATGAAGGAAGTGAAAAATACGGTACATTAAGTTATTATTTATTTCATTCTGAAACTCTTAATTTTACTCGTGGAGTAATGGGACGATGGTTTAATCATCTCTCCGGAAGGTTTTTATTCTTCGAAGGCGATTGGGCAAATCCGCGTCACACTCCACCTAATCATGGAACATTATTATTATTTGATTTACTTTTGTTACCGTTGGGCGTTATGGGTCTAATCAGAACAAATTATAAAAATATTGGGAAATTTATATTGCTTTGGTTGTTACTTGCACCACTCCCTGCTGCGATGTCGCGTGATGCTGTGCAGGCAGTTCGATCATACAACATGCTTGTGCCATTTGTTATAATTTCTGCTTTTGGTATAGTTTACTTAATTGAATTTGTAAATACAATCAAACATCCTATATTTAAAATACCATTGATGTTTGTGGTTATAGCGATTTTCTCAGCCTCATTTTTGTATTATTTAGACTCATATCTTGTTCATGTACCGACTCATAATGCAAAATATTGGGAATATGGAATGAAACAAATTGTTCAAACTGTTTCGCCTATCAGAAACAATTATTCGCAGGTAATAATTCAACAATCTTATGCGCAACCATATATTTATTTTCTTTTTTACGAAAAGTATGATCCCAAAAAATATCAAGACCAGGCAAAACTTACTAATTACTTAGGACCCGACGTTGGTTTGGTTGATAATCTTGACAACATCGCCTTTTCTTTTTTTAGTTGGCCAATCCCACTAAAAACGAAAACTTTGGTTGTAGGAACGCCGGTTGTGATTACTTCGTATAACCCAAACGATTACAATTTGATAAAAGATATTAAATACCCAAACGGGGACGTAATTTATAAAGTTTTAGAATCGAAAATATGAGTAATAAAATCAAATTTGTTATATTAACCCTCATAATAATTTTGGCTGGCACACTTCGATTATGGAAGTTGGGAAGTTATCCCTCCTTTAATGCTGACGAAGCAGCAATTGGATATAATGCATATTCGCTTTTAGAAACAGGTAAGGATGAACACGGAAATCCTTGGCCAATACATTTTCAGTCATTTAACGATTATAAACCAGGGCTTTATTTTTATATTGTTTTACCTTTCGTTAAATTCTTCGGACTTAATGAGTGGTCAGTTAGACTTCCGAATGCAATATTGGGAGCACTTTGCGTGTATTTAATATATTTGCTGGTTGAGAAACTTTATCCAAATAAAGAGTTTGGAATTATTGCTTCATTTATGCTTGCCATTTCTCCTTGGCATATACACTTTAGCCGTGGAGGTTGGGAAGTAAATACGGCAACCTTCTTTATCATGGCAGGACTATTGTTTTTTTTACAATTTAGGGATAACAAAAAGATATTCAATCTAATATTAAGCGGAATGTTTTTTGTAATATCACTCTATACTTACCATGCTGCACGAATCGTTGTTCCCCTTCTGGGATTAGGTATTTTTATCATCTATTTTGACACAATTAAGATAAACCTTAAAAAAATAATTTGGGTTTTGGTACTTTGTTTATTCATGCTCCTGCCATTGGCAAATGATTTTATCAAAGGCGATGTAGCTTCCAGGGCTGTTGGTGTTGGTTTATTTGCCGATCCGGGTCCACTCTCGCGTGTCAATGAACAAAGAGGAGAGCATGATAAATACAACGGTTTAATTGCAAAACTTTATCATAATAAACCGGTAAATTATGGCTTGGCTTTCTTGGATAATTGGGTAAAACATTTCCATGGAGAGTTCTTGTTTTTATCGGGAGATGTGATTGAACGAAACAGGGTACCGGAAACAGGTCAGATGTATATTTTAGACTTCTTTTGGTTAATTATTGGTTTGTGTTGGTTTATTAGAAATTTAAATAAAGAAACAAAACTTCTTTTATGGTGGTTAGTGATTGCACCAGCTGCTGCTGCACTCACTTTTCAATCTCCTCACGCACTTCGTTCACAAAATATGGTGATTCCGCTCATAATAATTTGTGCAATAGGTATTTCACAGATGCTTTCATGGTTTTTAAAAACATTGAAGAATAAATATACTCTATATGGGATCTGTATTCTAATAACCTCAGTTATAGTTTTACAATTTGTACGTTATGAGCATATGTATTGGGTGCATATGTCGAAAGAGTATAAATATTCATCACAATACGGAGTAAAAGAGCTTGCAAGCTTTTTAGTAAGTATAGGTAGCGATAAGAAAGTCTTAGTTACAGACAGGTACGACCAGCCATATATTTTATTTTTGTTTTACCTAAAATATCCTCCGGAAAAATTTCAAAATAACCATGTACTTTTAGGCCGGGACAGGTTTGGTTTTTCGACAGTCCCAGCTTTTGATAAATATGAATTCAGTAGTATTAACTTTGATCGCGACAAAGGAAAATATCCAAATTATTTATTAGCCGGAACTGACGGCGAAATTCCGAACGAAGCAAATATAATTAAGCGTATTTATGGTAGCAATGGACAATTGTATTTTGAAGTTGTCGCAAATTAACGATTGAGTCATACTTGTCAAAGTCTATAAATATGAAAATTGGAATTATTGGTGCAGGATTTACCGGATTGTCGGCAGCATATGTCCTTGTAAAAAAAGGACACCAAGTTACAGTTTTTGAGTCTGCAAACAAACCAGGTGGATTGGCGGGTGGTTTTCGTGCAAAGAATTGGGAGTGGGCGATAGAACAACATTATCACCATCTATTTGTTAGTGACAATGCAATAAGAATTTTGGCCGAAGAAATAAATCACGAAATAAATTTTTCCCGTCCAAAAACATCAATTTTGATAGGGAACAAAATTTATCAACTTGATTCACCGCTTAGCTTATTAATATTTCCCCACATACCATTTTTTTCGCGGGTACGGGCCGGAGCGTCGTTGTTATATTTGAAGCTGGCCAACAACTGGAAAAGTTTGGAAACTCTAACTGCGAGAGATTACTTAATTCGTACAATGGGAAATTCTGCCTGGAAAGTATTGTGGGAGCCATTATTCGTTGGGAAATTTGGTAATTTTGCAGATAAAATTCCTGCCTCTTGGTTTTGGGCAAGGATCAAAAAAAGAAGTGCGTCACTTGGGTATCCGGTAAGGGGTTTTGAAGATCTTGCTCAAACTTTGTCCGAACAGATACAAAAGTTGGGAGGAGTAGTTTTGTATAGAAAACAAGTGATATCAATAGAAAAAAAGGAATTATTTACTTTGCGATTAAGCGATAAGAGCAGATTTGAATTTGATAAAGTTATTTGCACACTACCGACAACTATTTTCACAAAAATAACTAAAGGGCTTCCTGATGTTTACTTGAACACTTTAAAAAAACTCGAAGGTCTTGGGGCAGTAACTTTGGTTTTATCTCTTAACAAAAGCTTTTTTGAAGATGGAACTTACTGGCTCAATATTAACAACAGGAAGTATCCGTTTTTGGCCCTTGTTGAACACACGAACTTGGTAGATAAAAAATACTACAACAATGAAAACATTATTTATATCGGCAACTACTTGCCTGCCGGACATGATTATTTTGTTAAGTCTGAGACAGAACTCGTAAATCTATTTTTACCCGCCCTTCGTGAGATTAATCCGAAATTCAATAAATCCTGGATAATCGACTCATACATTTTTAAAGCATTTTTTGCCCAACCGATAGTTCCTCTTAATTACTCTAACAAGATTCCCAGTATTAAAACACCAATTGATGGGTTATACCTTGCCAATATTCAGCAGGTGTATCCTTGGGACAGGGGAACGAACTATGCAGTTGAACTAGGACAGAAAGTTGCAAAAATAATATCGCATTAATATGAAATTATCAGTTGTCTTGGCAGTTAAAAATGAAGAAGAAAACATTGGTGCTTGCTTGGATTCGGTAAAACAAATCGCCGATGAAATGATTGTGGTAGATGATGGTTCTAGCGATAAAACTGTAGAAATCGCTAAAAAACATGGCGCAAAAGTTTTTAGTTTTGTTCATAAAAACAATTTCCATGAAACAAAACAATTTGCTATTGAAAGGGCGAAAGGGGATTGGGTTTTGCAGCTTGATGCGGATGAGCGTGTGACCAAAGAGCTGGCGGATGAAATTAAAGAAGTTGTTAATTTTTCAGATAAAGAAAATCAATCTAGGGTGCTTTCTTCTAGTTCCACAGTTCACAACACACTATCCTCCAAACACCTGAAATTATTTCTTCGTCACCAAAAACTGATCGAGCAAAGGGAAGGTCACCTTGGCAAAAAAACAGGCGAAGTTGTCGCCTTTTTTATCACCCGACGAAATTTCTTTTTAGGAAGACCTTTAATCCACGCGGGAGTTTACCCGGATGGGGTAATAAGGCTTATTAAAAACGGAAAAGCCAGACTTCCAGCGAAATCGGTTCATGAGTTGATGGAAATTGATGGGGAAGTCGGTTGGCTTTTTAACGATTTGGAGCACCACGACTCCCCTACTTTAAAAAGGTATTTGGACCGTATGAATCGCTACACGGATTTGCAGGCAAAAGAGTTTGAGACGAAAAAAATTCCTGCAACCAATTGGAATCTGTTTAAATATTCATTTATTGTGCCATCTGTTAATTTTTTAAAGCTCTACTTTAGGCATAAAGGTATTTTGGATGGAAGGCAAGGATTTTTGTGGTCAGTTTTTTCCTCACTTCATTTTCCAATCACTTATTTCAAATATTATCAATCGAAACTGAAGTAACCATACACAGGATTTGTAAGTGCTTTAAGTGTAAATTTGGTGTAAATTATAAGCACATGAATTTAAAAGATAAAATTGTTTTAATAACGGGTGCGACGGGGGGAATTGGATATGAGCTCTGCAAGGCTTTTAATGAAAAAGGTGCAAAAATAATTGCAGTTGCCAGGACGCAGGAAAAATTGGATAAAATAGCGGGTGAGTTAAATAACCCTCAAAATATTTATCTTCAATGCGATTTTACAAAAAATGAGGATCTAGTAAATGTTACTGAAAAAATTGCTAGTTCAGTAGATAAAATTGATGTTTTAATAAACGCTGCCGGAGTTGGAGTATATAAAAGCTTAGAAGAAGTAGAGATTGCCGAGTGGGAAGAGTCGATGGCAATAAATGTAAACGCGCCTTTCTTCTTAATGAAAAAATTACTTCCTTTACTTAAAAAATCCGAAAAGTCGGTTGTAATAAATATTGGTAGCGGAATGGGAAAGATTCCGACAGCGTGCAGGAGTGTTTATTGTTCAACAAAATATGCGCTTCGCGGTTTAACTCTTTCACTTGCATCGGAGTTTAATAATTCAAATGTGCATTTTATGCATATTGCTTTGGGAAGTACATTAACCGAATTCGGACCAATGAGTTTGGAAGAAAAAAAAGCCGAGAACTTAGATGGAAAGTCGTACTTTACTCCAGAGTGGGTTGCAAAAAAATTTATTCATATTGTCGAGAATGACGAAATTCAGGAAGAGATAGAAATTTACCCCACTGATTATAAAGACAATTAGTGTCAAACTACTGTATTTACGCTTGAATCTGGATTATACTTGGAAACTAGTATGAAAAAATCTTGGGTTTTGTACTTAATTCTAGGCATCGCACTGGCTGGTTTGGCAGATTCTACATATTTAACTGTTGAACACTTCTCAAACACACTTCCTCCATGCCACACAGGTTACTTTGTAGACTGCGGAAAGGTACTTCTTAGTAAATACTCTGTAATTTTTGGAATTCCGGTTGCACTAATCGGAGTGTTCCAGTATTTGTCTGAAGCCGTGTTGACACTTTTGTTTATCGTTACAAAAAAGACAGAATTCAAAAAACTCCTGATCATATTTTCTTTTATAGGTTTAGGAGGCTCAATCTATTTTATGTTTATCCAATTTGTAATTATTAAAAGTATTTGCCTTTATTGCACTCTTTCGGCACTAATTAGTTTCGTCCTGTTTTATCTGATTTGGTGGAAATTTGAATTCGAGAGAAAACAGGTTTGCGTTTTTACGACAAAAATAGTTTACAAGTATTTTGTAAAGCCATTGCTTTTTACGATAGACCCGGAAATTGTTCACGAACAAATGGTTTCCTTCGGTTCAAATCTGGGCAAATACAGGCTTGTAAGAAATGTTTTTGATTATATTTATTACTATGAAAATAAGATGTTATCTCAAAAAATCGGCGGAATAATGTTTGACAATCCTGTTGGGTTGTCAGCAGGATTCGATTATGATGCTAAACTTACACAAATATTGCCATCAATTTCTTTCGGATTTATGAGCGTAGGGACAATAACCAATATGCCATACAATGGTAATCCGGCTCCCATGTTAGGTAGGCTTCCTAAGTCAAAATCTCTTATGGTTAATAAAGGTTTCAAATCACAGGGAGCGGAAGTGATTTCAAAAAAACTTAAAAACTTGGATTTTGAAATTCCGGTCGGAGTGAGTATCGGTCGCACAAATTCTTCTAAGTTAAAAACCCAAAAAGAAAGTGTTGCCGATATCATTTCCGCTTTTAAAATATTTGAAAAGTCCGGAGTAAAAAACGCATACTATGAACTAAACATTAGCTGTCCCAACTTAATACACGCGGGGAATATTGAATTTTACTCGCCAAACAAATTAGACGAACTTTTATCAGCAGTTGACAAGCTCAATATTAAAAAATCGGTTTTTGTCAAAATGCCCATAGATAAAACAGATAATGAAACACTTGCGATGCTTAAAGTTATTGCAAAACACTCCCCCGCAGGTGTAATTTTTGGGAACTTACAAAAAGACAAAAACCATACAAGTCTGGATAAAAAAGAGGTTGCGAAGTTTAATGTCGGGAACTTTAGCGGAAAGCCAACATGGGAGCGTTCAAATGAATTGGTCAGTCTTACGTATATAAATTACAAGAAACGATTTGTAATAATCGGCTGCGGAGGAATTTTTTCGGCAGAAGATGCGTATGAAAAAATAAAACGCGGCGCAAGCTTAGTTATGCTTATAACCGGTATGATTTTTGAAGGTCCTCAAATCATTGCGGATATAAATATTAAGCTTACCGATTTTCTTGAAAGGGACGGGTTTAAGAATCTATCTGATGCGGTTGGAGCAAAATATAGCTGATATAATAAAAAAATAACATCCTGCGCAAACTTACATTTGCGGTTCCCCTTGAGGGAGGATGATATATTAGGAGAGAGCAATGCCAGGCATTGTCAATTTCTCCCTGGTTTAAAAATCCAGGGTATCCTTGAAAACTATTATGAAAGTAGCAATTGATGAGCGACCCTTAAAAAGCGGTGATTCGGTACGGGGTATTGGGGTTAATACCCGTGAAATTATTGAGGCACTCTTGAAATTTAACCCTAAAGGAAGCAAAATTCAAATAAACGTTGTTGATTTCGGTAAAGCAGATCTATCAAAGTATGATCTTGTACACTATACCAACTTCCACCCTTACTTCATAACTCTCCCTCTAAAAAAACCTACAAAGATTTTAGTTACGATTCATGATCTTATCCCATTGGTTTATCCTAAAAATTATCCGGCTGGTCTTAAGGGTAACTTTAGATTTTTAGTACAAAAACAACTTATTAAAAACGTGGATGGAATTTTAACAATATCACAGACTTCAAAGAAAGACATTGTAAGGTTTTTGAATGTTGATCCAAAAAAAGTGCATGTTTCATATTTGGCCACAAGAGCAACCATTAATAACATGAAATCTAAAAAAGATTATTTAAGAAGCGTACAGAGAAAGTATAATCTTCCTAATAAATTTATTCTTTATGTTGGAGATGTTAATTACAACAAAAATATTCCTACACTTATTGAGGCGGCGAAAATTTGCGGGACGACGCTTGTTATTTGTGGCAAGCAGGCTGCAGACTTAAAATTCGCGAAAGATAACTTGAAAGTTATCAAAGGTCCAAGAGATTATCTTCGTTTTTTGTTCAATAAACCCCATCCTGAACTTGCGCATTTTAAGATGATAGAAATTTTATTTAAAGAAAATAATGTTATTCGAACAGGTTTCGTATCTGATAGAGAGCTTTCAGCAATTTACAGCTGTGCGTCAGTTTTTGTACAACCTTCATATTATGAAGGTTTCGGATTTTGTGTGTTGGAAGCAATGAGCTGCGATGTGCCCGTCGTTGTTTCCCGTACAAACGCATTAACCGAAATTGCGGGTGATGCGGCGTTGGTTTGTGATCCGCATGATAAAATTGACATGGCAGAAAAAATCCGTTTAGCAATGGCGGACTCTGATATAAGAGCAGAACTGATAAGAAAAGGTGAAAAAAGAACACGGGAGTTTTTGTGGGAAAAAACTGCACTTGAGACTATCAATATTTATAAAGACATAGTCGATACTCCATAAACTTCATGGAAAAAGCAAAAACTTACGCTAAGAAAATAATCAAACACCCTCTATTTTCAGGTAGCATGATAATGATCATCGGTTCAAATTTAACAAATGTTTTTGCTTATATATACCATTTTCTAATCGGGAGAATGCTGGGGCCGTCTTCTTATAGCGAGCTTTCGTCGGTTATCGGAATATTAACAATAATATTTACAACATTTACATTTTTGAGTACAGTAATAGTAAAATTTGTTTCTGCAGAGAATTCGGAATCTGGGCAAATATTTTTGTGGTTTAAAAAAAGAGTTTTGAGTTTAGGGGTGGTAATCTTTATTGCAATAATACTGGTATCACCGTTTATCTCTGGATATTTAAAGGTAGATATAGCCACAGTAATTTTGATCGCACCAATTACCTTATTTGCGATAATAGGTGTTCTTTACAGATCATTTATACAGGGAAAAATGAAATTTAAGGAAGTTGCAATTTCTTCAAATATAGATATTGTTGTTAGGTTAATGGTTTCAGTTTTGGCTGTATATTTTGGTGCCAAAGTGTTTGGAGCGGTGTTCGGAATATTCGCAGGTGTAGTTGTTGGAGTAATTTATCTTAGTGTTAAAATGCGATTGTTCTTAAAAGACATTCGTAAAGAAAAGGAATTGAAAAGTCTCCACACCGTACTTCGATACAGTTTGCCTGTATTTGTTACATCGTTGTCTACCAATTTTGTTTTATCTATGGACGTTATAATGGTTAAACATTTTTTCAACCCCCATGATGCAGGTATTTACGCTTCGCTTTCAACGCTTGGAAGAGTGATACTTTATGCCGCCGGTCCTGTCGGTACAGTTATGTTTCCTTTAATTTCGAAAAATCACGCAAACGGCAAAAAATATTTACACTTCTTTTTTTTAAGTTCGATGATAACAGCTTTTATTTGTGTCAGCGGAATAATAGGTTATGCAATCTTTCCGAAATTAGCGATACAAATTCTTTTCGGAAGCAAATATATCGAAGGTGCACAATATTTAGTTTGGTTTGCATTGTTTATATCACTTTTTACTTTAACTCAGTTATTTATAAGTTTATTTTTATCAATTAATAAGACAAAGATAACTTATGTGTCGCTTTTGGCTGTTGCAGTCCAGTTTCTTGGAATTAATTTGTTCCACGATACAATCCTGCAAGTCATTAGAGTAAGTACTTTTGCATCAGCTTTATTACTAATTATTTTGGTAATATACTTTCTTTATACTAAAACAAATGAAGAAAAATCAAATTAAAGTTTTATCCATAATCATCCCGGCTTACAAAGCGGAAGCAATTATCTCCAAGACCTTGCTGAAAGTTAGAGAAGTTTTACGCTCTACTAGGTACAATTATGAAATTATTTGCGTGGTCGATGGGAACATAGATAAGACTTTTGAGACAGCGGAAAGTTTGACAAAAAAATACCCGGATATAAAAGTATTCGGCTACCAAAACAATCTTGGTAAAGGTCATGCAGTGCGTTTCGGTATGGCTAAAGCAAAGGGGGAAATAATTGGGTTTATTGACGCCGGCCTTGATATTAATCCGAATGGAATTAGTATGTTGCTTGAGCATTTTGAATGGTACAACGCAGATATAGTAATCGGATCGAAGCGTCATCCTGCGTCAAAAGTAGAATATCCGTGGCAGCGGAAAATACTATCTTTCGGATACCAGATGGGAGTTAAAATTCTATTTGGTTTAAATGTTCGTGACACTCAGGTCGGCCTTAAGTTTTTTAGACGTGAAGTTTTGGAAAAAACATTGCCGCGACTTCTTGTTAAAGCTTGGGCGTTTGATGTTGAAATGTTGGCTGTCGCAAATTACTTAGGTTTTAAGCGTATTTTCGAAGCACCGATTGAACTTAAAATGGATTTTGGCGGAATTTCAATTCTTACGTCCGGAAAACTTACAAAAACCATATTGTTCGGATTTATTCTTGACACACTGGCTGTTTTTTATAGACTTCGAATATTAAAATACTATGATGATAGTAATAAAAGGAACTGGATAACTCCGACTTATCTCAAACTTTCTAAGTAAGATGAATGCGATAAAGTTCATTTTCCTATCCGCGGTGATTTTCACTTTCTTTTTGTTTCAAATCCCTGTTGCCAAAGCCTCAGAAGTTAATCAATATATTACGATTGTAAATCCTGTGAGAGAAAGTCATTACACACAAAATCTTTATCAAAATCTTGAGACCCAATATCGAATAATAAGTGACAGAAATCTTCCTGCAACCTGGCTATTAACTTATGATGTTATAGAAAAAGAAGATGAAACACGCCTATTGAAATCGTTCAATGGTAATCAGGAACTGGGTATATTTTTGGAGGTAACCCTTAATTTTTCAGAAAAGGCGGGTGTTAAATACAACAAAGGCGGTTCATGGCACTCTGCAAACAGTGTGTTTTTATCGGGTTATCTTCAGAGTGATAGGGAAAAACTGATCGATACCGTATTTGAGAAATTTAAGAAAATATTCGGATACTATCCGGCATCGATCGGTTCGTGGTGGACTGACAGTTATTCCTTATCGTACATGAAGAATAAGTACGGTATAACTGCGAACTTAGTTTGTGCGGATCAATTTTCGACTGATGGTTATCAGATTTGGGGGCAATATTGGTCTGCGCCGTATTACCCAAGCCGGTTCCACGCAGGTATTCCCGCATCAAATGACGAATCGAAACTGGATATCGTTAATGTTCAATGGGCGGCACGTGATCCTTTGAATGGTTATTACAATAGTTTATACAGTGTACAGGATTATATGGTTGGTCCTGTTAACAAAGACTTAACTTATATTGAAAAGCTTATTGAAATTTACGCAGGAACAAATGACAACCAAATTGGCCATATCGTCATCGGCCTCGAATCCGATCTTACACCCGATGCGTATCAAAAAGAGTATAAAGACCGGATAGAGTTGGTATCTGAACTTTCCGGAAAAGGAGTATATCAAGTGGTTTCGATGAAAGATTTTTCGTCTGTTTACAGAAATATTTACCCTGGATTGTCACCTGAGATACAGTTTGTCTCAGACGATATCTTGGGAAAAAAACAAAAAGTATTTTGGTATCAGTCACCGTTTTACAGGATAGGTTTGTTGTACGATATCGAAAAAAGTGAGACCAAAGTATTCGATTTAAGAATTTATTCGGATAAAATTATTGAACCATACTATCTCAATACAAACAGGGAATTTGATCTGTCAATATACATTCCTTCTCTGCTTGATGAAGTGAACAACGAAGATGATGTTTGGATTACCAAAATGGGTAAACTTGTCGGGCGGGAATTAAAAGAAGATTTTCTTACTTTAAACTTTGAAAAAGGAAGCATTTCTCTTGGGAGAAATAACATTCGGATTATCGGTGTCGAAAAAGAGGATATCCCCGTAACGATATTAAAAAGCAAGGCGACGGATATTAAAATATCGGAGAGCGAAATCTCGGTTTCGTTTAATGGCACTTATCCCTTTTCCAGAGACGGAACAGCGTATCGCGATTTAAGTGCCGAAGCGACTCACAGACTTAAAACAAAGAAAGTCGGTGCGATAATTATTGCAATTGTTATAACAATTATATTTTTTGGATATCTTTTGTTGAAAAAAAAGCAACCTTTAATTGCGAAAATTATCTACATATTTTCAATAACTTTAATTATTACAGGATCATTTATCTGGCTAAAAGATAACCGACAGAATTATCTGATAGATCAAAGCGAGATGGAGATGCTCTGGCGTTTATCAACTTTGCCGCAGGGTAATGTGATGGTTTATGATAACGAGTGTCTTCAGTGTGAATACTTTACAAAGTATAAGCCTCCGGCGTTTTCGAATAAGAGAGATTACGTAAAATATTTTGGAAAACATCGAATCGTTTATAACAGTTCTGTAATTAATTCCATAGATAGGGAAACGGCAAAGAAAGAATTTGACAAGTTGAATGTGGATTATGTTTATTTAGTCAAGTATGGTGATTATATCGAGAAACTACCGTTCTCTCCGGGGGATATAGGGGTTGCTAAACTTTACGATAATCCTTATACCGAAATTTGGAAAAAGGTAAAGTAAGATTGTTAATTAAGTTGTAATATTATTAATTGTTATGAATATTCTAATTTATTCCTGGCGTGGACCAGGTCATCCCAACGAAGGTGGTGCAGAGCAAGTCACACAAGAGCATGTAAAAGCTTGGACAGAAAGAGGTCACAGTGTAACTTTATTTACCTCTTCGTACAAAAATGCTGCAAGATGGGAAATGGTAAATGGGGTTGAAATAATAAGATATGGAAATCAAATTATTACAGTTCAAATATTTGCCTTTTTGTGGTATTTATTTTTTAAACACAAAAGGTTTGATTTGGTAGTCGATCAGTTTCATGGACTTCCTTTTTTTACACCTATTTTTGTGCGTTGTAAAATTTTGGGTTATATACATGAAGTTGCTGGAGAAGTATGGTCGTTAAATCCATGGAAATACCCTTTATCAAAAATCCCCGAAATTGCCGGACCGATAATAGAACCACTGATTTTTAAAACGTTTTACAAGAATATTCAATTCTTAACAGTATCTGTCTCAACTAAAAACGATCTTATCGAACTCGGGATTTCCAAGAATCAAATTACTGTAATAAATAATGGTGTTAGACCAGTACCTTTGAAAAAATTACCTGCGAAGGAAAAGAAAAATACTGTAATATTTTTAGGAGCTTTGTCTGCAGATAAGGGAGTATATGATGCTATTAAAATTTTTGGAGAAATAGATAAAGGTGATAAAGATTGGCAGTACTGGGTTGTAGGCAAAGGAGGCGACCTTGAGGTTTCAAAAGTTAAAAATATTGCAAAGGATTTGGGGATAACCGAACGCTTAAAAATATTTGGTTTTGTATCAGAAAATAAAAAATATGAATTATTGGCAAAAGCTCACATTATGGTTAATCCTTCATATCATGAAGGATGGGGACTGGTTAATATTGAAGCAAATAGTGTAGGAACTCCGGTTGTTGCCTATAATGTTCATGGAAACAGAGATTCTATTATAAGTAAAGAAACGGGAATATTAGTCGAAAAAGGGGATATTGAGAAAATGGCCTTTTCTATAATAAGCATGATAAGACATGAAAAAGATTACGAACAATTTAGACTGCGATGTATAAAATGGAGTAAAAATTTTAATTGGAGATTGTCAGGTAAACAAAGCTGTGATTTTATTGAGAGTTTGTGATTATTTGCCATTCCAGTCTTTTGACCATTCAATTGCCTTTTTTATACCGAAATCAATTCTTGTGCTTGGTTTATAACCTAGTAACATTTTAGCTATACTTATATCGGCAATATAGTGGGTCACCTCTCCTGCTTGTTTTGTTTGTTCAATGTTAATTTTCGATTTACTTTTTAAATTAGATTGTATTTTTTTTGCGACCTCAATTAGATTTGTGCCTTCGCCATATGCCAGATTAATTGTTTCATTTTCGACGATACCGGAAAGTAATTTTTTGATACCCAAAAATATTCCGTCAACACAATCATCAACATAAGTAAAGTCCAATATTTTGTCTTTTCCAAAAACTGTAACCTCCAGATTATTAGACATTTTATCGATGAACAATGGGATAACACGCTCCATGCGTTCTAGGTCGTTATCATATCTTCCGTAAACATTTGAAAAGCGGAAAACTATATATTTTGTACCGTAACAACGTGCATAAGAATAAATTAAAGCTTCTCCGGCTATTTTGCTTGCTGAGTACGGACTTTCAGTAAAACTAAAATTTGCATGCTCTTCGTTTGTAATATATCTGTGAATGTCGCCATAAACTTCACGCGATGATGAAAATATTATTGGTAAAGAGTTTTGGCGGCAATATTCCAAAACGTTGAATGTGATATTAATATTCTCCATTGCTTTATGGGGTTCTTGTACCAAGGCGTGTACTTTTGCGTTTGCAGCCAAGTGCACAACCAGATCGCATTTTGGATATTGCGCTGCACCAATCCCGCCTTTAAAATTTTGTTGAATTACTGCTAAATCCTGAAGTAAAGTAGGATATTTGTTTGACCAGGTATTTTCTCGGCAGTCGACACCGAACACATCGTAACCTTCGGATAATAACTTTAATGCCAGATTCGTTCCGATTTGTCCGCTTGAACCAGTGATTAAAATTTTATACTTTTTTTTAATACGATTCATTTAATAATTTACAGATTTTTCAATAGAGATATTCTGTTCATCTAAAATTCTAACATCTGCTTTCCAGGCCGCAATCGGCAATTCAGCATCAACCCCAATGCTTTTACAAAATTTTATATAACTATTAACATCTTTGGGAAAACAAGGCCCTCCAAATCCCCGTTTATCATTATGGAAAACATTCATGTATCTGGAAATACCTTTTCCGATAAATTCAGACGCAGTAAAACCGTCTTTAATTTGGTTATAGTCTATTTTGAGCTTTTCCGAAACCTCATAAAGATGATTTGCATATATGATTGCGATTGACCCAAATACATTATGAGCATATTTAATTAATTCCGCTTCATCGGATTTTACGATTTTTGAGTATTTGCCTTTCGGTAGAAGTTTTAACACAGTTTCGGCATTCTTTTTGGAATTTCCGGTATACCCAACAATCTGACGGTCCGGATTTTCAAAATCTTTCTTAGCGGTTTTTCGGGAAAGAAATTCCGGATTGAAAACTATTTTTAGTTTCGGATATTTATTTTTCATTTTGTTACTAAATCCAGGCCAGACTGTACTTTTGATAACCACAATTTTCCGACCGGTAATTTTATTTAAAACGTTTTCGACAATTGAGAAATCAGGAGATTTTTTTCTGAAATTATAAGGCGTTGGGACACAGACAAAAATTATATCGCATTTATTATTTATCTCATCCCAGCTCGAGTTAGAAAACCCTTCGCGCCGATCAACCGATAGACCCAAAACGGAATATTTTTTTGTTTTAAAATATGTATAAACTTCAGAACCCACCATTCCTGTGTGACCTATTACACCGAGTACTTTTTTGATCATAATTATTTAGTTTGACAGATTGTAATTAAAATTAGTGATAAATGGAAGCGTTAACTTATAACAGTTTCGAGAAAACCACGGATGATAGTCCGTGGACGAATCGAAACTGATATGTCATCCTCCTTTGGAGGTAATGTTTGCCGGAGGCGAACGGGATACCCCGTTCGATAGAACGGGGAGGGTGTCATAAAATGTCATTTAAACAATTTTTTAGAAGTTTTGGTTTCCAATTTGGAATTATCTTATTTATTTTATCTGATTTTGCCCAGACACTATTGTCAATTATTACGGAAAACCTCCATAAATAGTTGTAAATGTACGAGGGAAGAAGATGTTCAAAAAACGGAATTATCACTCTTACTATTTTTAAAATCTGCCAAAAAAGTTTTGGTACGTGAATCGTTTTTTGTTTAAGTCCTAATTTTTTCATAATCAATTTACTTATATCATTTATGGATAAATTTTCTGCATATAATAAATATTTTCCTGGTGGATTTTCTTTTGGGGGATTATTTGCAAAATAGAAAATTGCTTTCACTACATCATCTACATGAATAAGTGCTGATTTTCCCGGCCAATTAATTCTGGTAATAAGTGAGTTGCTCTTAATCAAATTTAGTACCATGTCAAATAAACTATTATGACGTACGTTTTTTCCATAAATAGTATTTGGCCTCAAAATTGTAAGTTTAAAACCTTTTTCCAATGCTTTTTCGTAAATAAAAATTTCACCGTCTAATTTTGTTCGTGTATATTCGTTTGTAGGATAATTTGGAGTTGATTCATCAATCGGCGTGCTGCAATTGTGTCTACCTACAGTTAAAACCATTGTACTTATGTGAATAAAATGTGTTTTTTTGTTTAAATTAAGACAGTTATATAAATTTTTGGTTCCAATATTGTTTACGAAGTGTTTATTAACTGACGTATCCGTTTGAGCGGCAAGATGTATAACAATATCAGGAATAAAATTTATATTGTTTAATCCGAATCCTGTCGCCAAATCGACTTTTTTTTGTAAGACCCCTGCCTTTTTAAGTATATTTCTCCCATTAAGTTCAAATTGACTTTCGTGATTCCAGACAAGACAAAGAATATTTTTGGGATTAAAGTGACTAGCCAATACAGGAATTAGATTTTTTCCAACAAATCCTGTTCCTCCTGTAATAATAATTTTTGTCATTCCATTAGTTTACTACTGAGTTATCCAGCGAGTGCCGACATAAGCAGTCTTCATTTTGTGGTATATTTTTAATCAAAGTCGATACAAATTCTTTTAAGATTACATTATTTTTTTTGAATACTTTTAATACCTTAGTAACATTAACCGGTTTAATTTTCAATTTGTCAATTATTCCATTATCATAGTCAGTTATTAAAGAGATATTTAAATAACAAATACTGGCTTCGTGGGCAAGTATAGCTTCAGGATATTGTGTCATATTAATAACACCCCATCCGTTACTTTGATACCAGACGCTTTCCGCTTTACTTGCAAACCTGGGTCCGTTTATTACAACAACTGTTGCAGATTTGCACTTTATATTATTTTTCTGTGCTTGCTTGAATGCAATATTCCGAAGCATTTCACAATAAGGAGATCCTGATATATGTACAACTTTATATTTTAGTTCCCTCGGAGTATTATTTCCTTGGAAAAATGAATCGATCCTCCCGGAAGTGAAATTCACAAATTGGTCGCATAACACAAAGTCTCCAGGCTTATAAACTTTGTTTAAACTCCCGGAGGCGGTTGGTGCAATAATACGGGTTACTCCTAGTTTTTTGAATGCATATATATTTGCAGCGTAGGGAACCATGTGGGGAGGATATGAATGTTTACTTCCATGTCTTGGAATAAACGCGACCTTTTTATTAGCGATTAAACCTAAAGAAATCTTGTCACTGGTAGGTCCAAATGGGGTATCAATACTCACCTTTTCAGCTTTATTTATTAGCTCATAAAATCCGCTTCCGCCAATTACACCTATATCAGCCTTTACCATTTGTATTTAATAATTGAATTTATTTTATATTTACTCAACATTTTCCTACCTTTTAAACCAGTTAGTTCGATCAGAAATGAATATCCAACAATATTTCCGCCAAGTGTTTCAATTAATTCTGCTGTTGCCTTCGTGGTTCCACCTGTAGCGAGCACGTCGTCAATTATTAAGACATTTTCACCTTGCTTAACTGAATCGATTTGTATCTCCAATTCATTTTCACTATATTCGAGTGCGTATTTTGTACTTACCACCTTGGGAGGAAGTTTGTCTTTTTTCCTTGCCATTATAAAACCTTTTTTAAGTCTATGTGCGCAAACAGATGCAAAAATAAAACCCCGTGCATCGATTCCTGCTATTTTATCAATTTGACTTCCCGCAAATGGCAAACACAATTTTTGTACAGCTAGCGCAAAAGCGTCGGAATTTTGTAAAAGAGGGGAAATATCTTTAAAGTTTATTCCGGGTTTTGGCCAATCAGGTATTTGTCTTATAAATTTTTTAAGGTCAATCATACCTTTCTTTCTTAATAACATACCATTTACAAAATGTAAATTATAGAAGATAGTGCGCCTTGGATATTTAAATTAATGAAAAACTGTTGACAAACGCTTCAACAAATTATAAACATGTGAATAAACATGGATAACATACTAAACAATTGGAAAAAGTATTATAGATTAAATAATTACTATCATAAATGGATTGAAAAAATTGCTGCAGATCTGATCCCTGATTTTGTGAGTGTAGTTGAATTCGGTAGCAAAACCGGTGAAATATTATCAAAACTTAAAAACAAGGATAAAACTTACGTAGAATTCGAGACTCAATTTGTTGATGTATTAAAAAAGAAATATAAATCAAGTGCATTTTCTTATATCGATTTTATTAAAAAGAACAAAAAATACGACTACATCTTAATGCCGCATGGTTTAAGTGAAATACAAAACATACAAAACTTTTTAGAAAAGATTAAAAAACATACCAACGAAAATACGAAAATAATTGTTTTTCACTTTAATTATTTTTGGAAACCTTTACTCGACTTGGCATCAAAGTTAAGACTAAAGAATCCTTCAATTTCAGAGCCAAATTGGTTATCCCAAGAAGATATAGATAATTTCTTTTATCTTGAAGGGTTTGATAAAGTAAAACAGGGAGCAAGATTTATTATTCCTTATAGAATTCCGATTATTTCTGAATTTGTAAATAAATACATTTCTACTCTACCCATTTTTACACTACTTTCGCTTATAAAATTTGCAGTCTATAAAACTCCCTCGGTCACGCGTGATTATTCAGTCTCTATAGTAATTCCTGCAAGAAATGAAGCTGGACATATGAAAGGTGTCTTGAAAAAAATACCGAAATTTGCGAAAAAACAAGAAATAATTTTTGTTGAGGGGCATTCCACAGATGATACGATTAGGGTGATTAAGGACGAGATAAAAGTAAATAAAAACACAAAAGCTTTTTTATATAAGCAAAAAGGTAAGGGAAAAGGTGACGCGGTCCGTTTAGGTTTTTCAAAATGTAAAAATGAAATTTTGATGATTTTAGATGCCGATTTGACAGTAGATCCGATTGAACTTCCAAAATTTTATAATGCAATTAAATTTGATAAAGCGGAATTTGTAATGGGTTCAAGACTAGTATATCCGATGGAAAAACAAGCAATGAGAACACTTAACGTATTGGGTAACAAATTTTTCAGTTGGGCATTTTCATTTTTACTGGATCAAAGGATTAAAGATACGCTTTGTGGAACAAAAGTATTACTTAGAAGTAATTATTTAAGAATTGCTCAAAATAGAAAATTGTTTGGTGATTTTGATCCATTTGGGGATTATGACCTTATTTTCGGAGCATCGAAACTTAATTTAAAAATTCTTGAAATTCCAATCAGGTATAAAGAGAGGGTATATGGCAAAACTAACATTAGCAGATTCAGACACGGTTTACTCTTGTTAAGCATGGTTATATTTGCAGCAAAAAAGATTAAATTTATTTAAGTGTAAGTTTATATGCTACGTGGTTGAACGGATACAAAAGTGGCCTTTTCACAATTTTCTTCTCGAATTTAAATTTGTTTTTTTTAAAAATATATTCCCATTCTTGTTGCGTTCTATATGTATAAGAAATTTCCATTTTCGGGTTGTGGATTTTATTTAGAAAGAAGTCTCCATATCTACCGATTATTGTTGGAATTAACTCAAATATAATTACTGCTTCACTTATTCTGAGGGATTCTTTCAACAGCGTAATTTGGTTTTCGTAATTAGTATGGTGGAGCATGTCGTTAAACATCGAAAAATCATATCTTTTTGAATCTGGGAGTTCGCTAATCGACTTCATTTTGAAGAAAGTTATATCGGTAAGTAGATATTTATCAATGTCGCAACCAGAAACCGTTAACGATAATTTTTTTGAAATATAATCTGCAACAACCCCGGTTCCACAGCCAACATCTAATACCGTTGACCCTTTTTTAATCCAAGAAGAATATACTTGGACAATTAATTTCGCCCTGTATTTTGATGTAATATTTGCAAGTTTCATTCTGATTAGATAATAGCTTCACTATTGTACTATAATTTCAGATATGAAACGGCATGATAAACCTTTAGTATCAGTAATTATTACCACAAGAAATGAGGAATCCGTAATCAGGCGATTATTGGAAAGCGTCAAAAAGCAATCTTATTTGAATATTGAGATCATAGTTGTCGATAATTATTCAAATGATAGTACTGTCAAAATTGCAAAAAAGTTTACAAAAATGGTTTTTCAAAAAGGTCCTGAGAGAAGCGCTCAAAGAAATTTCGGTGCAGATAAATCGTCTGGTGATTATCTTCTTTTTTTAGACGCTGATATGGAATTGGGAAATGGTGTTGTGTTTAGTTGCGTTGAAACGGTTATGAAGCATAACTTTGAAGCGATAATCGTTCCGGAAGAAACCGTTGGCAAAAACATAATTGCAAAAATTCGTAATTTTGAAAGGCAAATGTATAAACACGATGCATCAATTGAGGTAGCAAGATTTTATAAAAAAAGTATATTTAATAAACTGGTTGGATTTGACACTAATTTAACAGGTGCAGAAGATTATGATTTACATAAAAGAGCCAGTTTGGTCGGAAGTATTGGCTGGTCAAAAGAGTATTTATATCATCATGAAGAAAATCAAACTTTAGGTAAACTTCTAAAGAAAAAATATTATTATGCCAGCAAAAGTGCATTATACTCGAAAAAGCACCCTGATCTTGTTGCCTCACAAGGAACTATTATTTTTCGGAAAGCATATCTGCGACACTGGAAAAATTTTATAACACATCCGTTATTAGGTGTCAGCTTTATTTGTGTCAGATTATTGGAAACTGTATATGCCGTTGCTGGTTTTATAAAAGCCGTGGGTTTTAAAAATTTTTTAAATACAGCCCTGCAATTATTTAAACGACAATAATGAAGAAAATTTTATTAATTACATCACCATTTAGACCTAATATAGGAGGAGTTGAGACACATTTGGATGATTTGATCAGTGCCGCTAATGAGAAGGATTTCGTATTTGATGTAGTAACTTATCAACCGCTTGTAACAAGGGCTCGGGGAAAATTTATCGAAAGATTTTCCGGGAATGTTATATTTAGAATCCCTTGGCCGAGGTTTAATTTATTTCTGCGTCTCGAGAAGCTACCTGCTTTAGAATTTCTATACCTTTTTCCGGGGTTATTTTTGGGTAGTTTAATTTATTTAACGTTTTGTTCAAGAAATATAAAAGCAATTCATGCTCAAGGTCTAGCAGCAGGAGTAACAGGGTTAATACTCGGAAAATTGTTCCGTAAGAAATCTATACTCTCTACACACTCGATTTACAATTTTCCGCCAAATGGGATTTATAGAATGTTTGCACAAATATTATTTAATAACGTAGACATGGTTCTTACTCTTTCAAAACAATCCAAGAAAGAAGTTGAAGGGTTACAAATCGGCAAGAATAAAGTTTTTGTTTTTACTTACTGGGTGGACGAAACTATTTTTAAGCCAATGAGTAAAATTGAGTCCAGAAATACTTTTTCATTAAGAAGTAGCGATTTCGTTGCACTTTTTGTCGGCCGACTTGTTGATGTAAAAGGTGTAAAACAGTTTTTAGATGCAGGATCAAAAGATAGTGAAAATATTTATTTAATTGCCGGATCCGGACCCTTGGAAAATATAGTTAATACTACTGTTCAAAAACATAAAAATCTAATATTTTTAGGACCGGTAGAAAACCAAAAATTACCAAAAGTTTATAGTGCTTCAGATGTTTTGATTGTTCCGTCACAAAATGACGAAGGGTTCGGCCGTGTGATTTTGGAAAGTTTGTCTTGCGGAACTCCTGTAATCGGAGCCAAAAAAGGTGCAATTCCTGAGGCATTAAACAGTAAGGTGGGATTTTTAATAGAACCTAATACGAGTGAAATTATCAAGTATGTAAATTATCTAAAATACAACAAAATCCTACTTAACAAATTGAGAGAAAACGCAGTATTATTTGCTAAAGAAAAATATAGTAAACAAAACGTTGACTTAATTATAAAACATTACTAAATTATGAAAAATATTCCTGAAGTATTAATTGTAACTTCACACTTTTGGCCTAACGTTGGTGGTGTAGAAACTCATTTGAATGACTTAGTTGCGGCTCTCACAAAAAGAAACTGGAATGTAACAGTTGCGACATATACACCGTTAGCAAGAAATATAAACGTTAAAAAATTCGAAAAAAAGGAGAGTCTGACTGTATATCGAATGCCCTGGATTGGGAATAATATTGTTCATAGACTTACCCCTTATCCGGCTCTTGAATTTCTTTATCTTTTCCCGGGATTGTTTTTTATTTCTCTATTTGCGATATTAAAAAATCCAAACATTAAAGTTATTCATGCCCAAGGTTTAGTGCCCGCAGCAGTGGCTCTTTTACTAGGAGTTTTAACACACAGAAAGAAACTCGCAAGTACCCATAACCTATATTTTTTTCCTAGAAACGGTATTTATAAAAGAATCAGCAGATTTGTTTTTTCGGGTATGGACTTTGTATTATGTTTGTCAAAACAGTCGGTTGAAGAGCTAATCCGACTCGGCGTCAAAAGCGATAAAGTAATACTATATAGATATTGGCTGGACTTCCAGGTTTTTAAGCATCAATCCAAGACTGCAGTTCGGAAGCGTCTAAAAGTATCAAATAGTTTTACTGCGTTTTTTTTCAGCAGATTAATTGAAACCAAAGGGGTAAAAATTGTTTTAGAATTGGTTAAAGACAAAAAACTAGCTGATATTAATTTTATTATTGGCAACATTGGTCCATTTGAAGATGAGGTTATAAAAACCGAAAAGAAGTATCAAAACTTGAAATATGTAGGATTTTTGAAACCAAATGAAGTGCGTTCATATATTACTGCAAGCGATGTAGTTTTGGTTCCATCTCTTGTAGACGAAGGTTACGGAAGAGTTGCAATGGAGGCTATAGCGTGTGGCACTCCTGTCCTGGCAGCTGATAGGGGAGGGTTAAATGAAGTGATTGATTTGTCTGTTGGAGTGCTTGCTGAGCCAAGTAAGATAGATTTTGCCAATGTGCTTTTAGATTTTTATAATAAGCCTGAGAAACTAATAAAAATGCGAAATAATACCGATAAGTACGCAAAGAAATATTTTAGTGAAAACAATGTCGAAACAATTATCGAATACTACAATAAATAATAAACTCAATTTGCTCCTAACTAATACCGCCGATATGGCACTAAAAAGACGGGCAAAAGTGATAGTGGAAATGTTAAACATTCAACCCGGAGATAAAATTTTGGATGTAGGTTGTGGAGATGGGTATTATTTACATCTTATGAGTAATTTGGGTATCCAAATAAATCTATACGGATGTGATTTTGATAAGGCTTCACTTGTTTCAGCAAAAAACTATTTGAATAAAAATATATCGCTTGTGGAAGCAGACTTAATGTCCTCACTTCCATATGAAAGTTCGACTTTTGATAAAGTAGTTATGAGCGAAGTCTGTGAACATTTACCTAATCCCATATATGGTTTGAATGAGGTAAACAGAGTTCTTAAAAAGGGCGGTGTTGTGGTTATTAGTGTCCCGAACAAGAATTACCCCTTACTGTGGGATCCTGTAAATTGGTTTCTTGAGAAATTATTCAAAACCCATATAAAATCCGGCTTTTTTGCAGGAATTTGGAATCAACACATTAGACTTTATTCAAAAGAACAAATATTGGCGGAAATTAAATCAGCCGGTTTTGAAGTAATAGATGCACACACCTTTACTTTTTGGAGTCTTCCCTTTAATCATTATATTGTAAATTTAGGAGCCAGAATTTTGTCTAGAACAAAGGAGTCAAGATCGTTCTCGAGTTTTAATAAATTTAAAATAAAATCAAAACAATCGAAAATGAGTAGAATTGTGTACGGATTGTTTACTAGAATTGATAAACTAAATGACATTTATCCAGGTCCTCAAAATCAATCATCAGTATCTATTGTGGTTAAAGGTGTAAAGGCGTGATAAGATTCTCTTTATGGTAATTTCAAGAGTATTAATATCCATTGTGGCAGTTTTTTTTGTAACATCTTTTTTCCCCAAAGTAGTTTATGGAGAATACCAATTAAAACAACAAAAAATAAATCCGGGTGGTACGTTATATAAATTAAAAAGAGTTAGAGAAAGGGCACAGGAGCTTTTCATCTTCAGTTCAAAATCAAAAGTAAAGTATCATATTAATTTGGTTGACGACAGAATATCTGAGCTGGGTTATATAATTGATAAGAAAGTTACTAATGAGATTGAAAAATCCAGTTCAAGACTTAGTTTTGAAATTCAGGTTGCCCAAGAAATAATGTCAGAGTCAGGTAATTTTGAACCAAAAGATGATTTAAAAACAAAATGTAACGACATACTTTCTGTTTTGCCGTCACTTCGCGACAAGTATCCCGCGCAAAGTAGCGGATGGCTTCTCGTACAACAGAATATAGATGTCGCCTCGGCGTGCAGAAGTATTTGAGTCACCGTTTTGGTTTTGTACCCGAGCAGCTTGTGTGCATTCCTAAGTATCTCATAAAAAATATTTCATCGGTAATTTTTGAAAACCAAATCCAAGGTTTCAAAATGAGAAATTCTATAATTAACTTTAATATTTTAGGAAACCTTTTCCATTCAGCGACAAAATCAAGATAACGGAAGATATGAGGAAAAGTTATCATTCCATCAACTTTTATATTACTAAACCCGGAATTAACCACCCAACTTTTTTGTGCCCAAGGCGAAAATGACGGTTCGTAACTGATAATTTTACTAAAAAGTACATTTGTTGCTTCATTGATCAGATAATTACCCCAGATGTTGATTTTGTTATTTACATTAGTAATAAAAATTCCACCTGGTTTTAAAACCCTGAATGCTTCCTCACAAGCTTTTTGGTTTTCTCGGATATGTTCAATTGTTCCAAAACTGAAAACTACATCAAAAGTATTATCTTTGAATGGTAATTTCCTTACATCACCGACCTTAAAGTATTTGTTAACGGGTATCTCTTTCGAAAAATTTTTTCTAGCAAGTTTTACGACTTCTTGTGAGATATCAACTCCGTAGCAATTGTATCCTTTAGACATTAACCATCTCATTGTTCCTCCCGTTCCCGTAGCTTCGTTGTATAGGTCATACTTCAGAAGTTTCAATCCTTTTTTGTGAGGAATTAATTCCCAAAGTCGATTTGTAATTGAAAACACAAAATAACGGTCTGTGATGGTTTCGTGGCCAATATCCTTATGAGGGTTAGTTTTTAATACTTTGTCCCAACGTTCTCCAAGGTTTTTATTTACTTTATCCCAGTCCTCGAAGAAACCTTTACGATCATAGGTAACAGGTTCTGATTTTGTCATTTGAAAGTCAGCATTTTTAGAAAATCCTCATGAACCTCTTTTTTTCTGAGTAAACTAATGTTACCTTTTGCATCAATAAAAAAGACGTCAGGCCGAAGTACGGTAAACTGATTTGATCTGGACAGGGTATAGGCACCTGCGTCAAGAACGATGATAATATCACCGAGTTCAAGCCGAGGCATTTTTTGATTTGTTGAAACTACGTCCGATGTACTGAGAGTAGGTCCTGCAATGTTATATGTTTGTGTAGGTTTAGCGTCCAATTTATTTGCAACAATGAATCCTCGTCTTATGAAAAAAATGCTTTCTGGAACTATATTAATTCCACCGTTGATAAACACCCAATTGTCTTTTACAGACATTACTTTCGTTACAAGTATTCCGCTATCTGAGGCGATAAACCTCCCGGGTTCTAAAAACAGATTTATTTCCGTTAGTTTGTATCTTTTTACATTTTGTGCAAACCGCGTAGCAATTCGCTTACCGAATTCTTCGATAGTAGCGGCTTTACCATACATTGAAACCCCAACTTTATTTAAAATAATATTTTGTATAGAGTAGTAATTAAGGCTTTGTACACCATACCCTCCACCTAGGTTTATCTCTTCGACTTCTATGTTAAGATTCTTTTTTAAATTAAATGCTAATTTAACTAATCGATCTAAAGTTTTTTCATAATATGATGGATCAGTAATCATGGAACCAATATGTGTCGAAACCGCGCATACCTGAAGATTAGGTAGTGTTTGTGCATATTTATATGCATCAATAGCTTTAGAAATTGGTATACCGAATTTACTTATATAACTCTCAATAAAACTTTTAAGAAGGGAAACAGGCATTTCGGGAAAAATTCTGAAGCCAACTCTTTGAGTTTTTTTTAATTTTACAGCAATTTTTGAAACCCGTTCCATCTCTTCAATGGAGTCGACATTTAAAGTGCTTACACCATTTTTAATAAAATATTCAATGTCTTCATCCGTCCAGCATGGACCGTCAACAATTATATCCTTTGGATTAAAACCAGAATTCAGTGAAATTTTTGCTTCTAATGCTGAGGCTACCTCTACACCGGAGCCTAATTTGGAAAGTGTGTTTAGCATTTTAGGTTCGTAGTTAGTTTTTACGGAATAATAAATATAAGTTTTTTTATAATATTTTTTAAATGCTCCAAGAAAAGCTTTGTAGTTATCCTCAAATCTGGTTTGACTAAACAAAAAAAGAGGAGTTTCTTTATTTTTAATAAAATTAAGAACATCCTTATTACCGAAATATAATCTATTTTTATTTATTGAAATCCCACTCATAGCTCAGTAGTGATTTTACTTATTGTTATTACTACTTACAAGTACTTTGTTTATTCCAACTTCAGTTTTAATTTTAGGAGAAAACCCAAAGTCGTGTTTGGCTTTTAAAGTGGAATAAATATAATCGCCTGTAAGTGTATCAAGTTTTACTTTATTTATTGGTGGTTCGGTTTCTGAAAAATATTTTATAAACGACAAATTTCTAAAAATATTCTCAACTATATTTGCAACGAGATAAAAAGGAAATTTTGGTAAAGAAACAAAATTTTTGTTTACTTTTAACTTGCGCTTAATATGATCGACAATTTGGCGTAGAGTAGGACTATCAGGTCCGGCTACTATATATGTCTGATTTTGCCCCTGTTTTTGTATAATATTTATGAAAACATCAATCAGATCATTAATATGTATTAAATGGATATGATTATTACCGTCACCAATATAAATAAATTTTTCTTTCTTCACCAAGTCAATTAGTTTAAACATGAATCCAATCTTTCCATCCCCATCTCCATAAACAATTGCAGATCTTATGATCGTATACTTAAGTTTGTTTTTAGCAGTAATTTTTTTAATCACGTTTTCCAACAGTATTTTACTTTTTCCGTAATCATCTTTCGCATTAAAACTCGAGTTTTCCGTGATTGGGAGAATCTTTTGTAAACCGTGTACATAAACTGAACTCATAACTATAACATGGCTGAGTTTTGACTTTTTTGTGATTAAATTAGTTAACACTTTTGCGTTTAAATAGTTAAAGTCTTTAGTATTACCCCAGTTCGATTTTTTTGCCGCTAGGTGTATCAAAATGTCCGAAGTGTTTATATCTTTGATAAATTCTTCCGGGTTATATAGATCACCACGAATATATTTAATATATTTTTCATTCTCTTTACTGTGTCTTACAAGCCCGTAAACTAAGTGCTTTGTATTTTTTAAACGTGATATAAGTGCTCTGCCAATAAACCCGTCTGCACCGGTTATAAAAATCTTCATTTAAAAATTATATTTTCCCAGTTTATAATTGACCATAATTTTGATTACATGTATGCCGTATTGGACAGGTTTAAGAGAACTTTTTTGACCGGAATAATCGGTTGGAATTGGGATTTCTTTTATTCTTAATCCTTTTTTATGGCCCATAAAAAGCATTTCCCCGTCAATATGAAAAGTATCACTTAATTTTTTGTACGGGATAGTGTCTAACGCGTTTTTTGTATAGAGCATATACCCGCTATGATATTCATATAAGTTCATTCCAAATACAAAATTTTCGAGTTTAGACAAAAATCTGTTAGAAATATATTTATATAACGGCATTTTTCCCTGCAACGCTTTTCCACCTTTTATTCTTGATCCTTGCACTATGTCTGCCTTCCCATTTATAAGTGGCTTTAATAGTTTTGGCAGAAGTTCGGGTGCGTATTGACCATCACTATGTAACATAGCGACTACTTCGGCATTATTGTTTAGACAATAATCATATGCAGTTTTTTGTGCTTGTGAGTAACCCTGGTTAGTTTTTTTATGAATTACTTTGATTTTTTGATATTTCTTTTGTAATTTTTTTATAAGCTTAAAAGTATTGTCCGTGCTACCGTCATTCACAAAAACAAGCTGATTTATTTGTTCCCAAATTAAAGCTGGAATTCGATCCATGACTTTTTCAATATAATCCGCGGCATTATAGGCAGGCATTATGATAAAAATATTTTTCCTTCGCATTTGTTAGTTTAAGAATATACCATAAATTATTAGATTTAAATTGCTTTCGATATTTGAAGGACTTAAATAAAAAATAACAGAGTCGTAATCACCGGTAAGCCAATTGATTTTCGGGCGGATTTTACCCAGTTCGCTGGATATTATTTGAGGATTATCATCCGATGATTTATCAATAATTAAGTTATGTAACTCAGCACCTTGTCCATGTCTTTGGATCTCGGCGGTAATCGTAAGTTTTTGGTTCGAATTAATATTAAGATTTAAAGATTTTGCTTTGTAAAGCACATCAACCGGAATAGAAGTTTTGCAAATTAAGATTATACGTTCACTGACTTTATCGAACGAAAAAACAATTTTTGTTTCCTTTAAAGATTTTATTGAGTATATTGAAGTGGGTTGATTACCCTGAGGTATACTCCAGCTTGTAATGTTATCGAGGGAACATAAATTGAATTTTGTATCTATTTTCCTTGGTGTAATTGGAGCTATTGTCCTAAGTAAAACCCATATTGCGGTCGCACTAAACATAAGCGAAAGTATAAATAATAGAATTTTTCTAATTTTCATTTTATTTCTTTTAATTCGTTATTCGTAAATATAAAAATGTAAATATTATTACTATTTACGTTTGTTAATTCGCTTTTAGAATTTAGAATTGTAACGCTTGGATTATTTTGCAAATTTCTAAAGCCATAATTAATAAACAATATTTTTGGCACACCATGAATCAGTTCCGATCTTTTGACAGGATCGAGTTCATTAACAATAATAAGTGTAAGTTCTTCCTGTTTATTTATGTGATAAAACCTATCGTTAATTTGTCTTGCAATATATGTTCTAAAATTGTGACTACTTTGTCGGTAATTACTATAAAGATATTTTGTAAGAAAATACCCGTTACATATCGGAACTGCAATAAGTGTTATAAAAAATACATACCTTATTGGTAAATATAGAAATTTTAAAGAAGTGTTTGGATTATTACCCCTGTTTAACAAAATGCTACTTAATCCTCCCCATGATAGAGATAAGCCAAAAACAGGAATAGAATAATACCTGCTTAGAAAATCGAATGCGGATTGTTCATTACTTTCCGGCATTAAAAAACTGATCCATGGAATGAAAATATGAGCAGTTGATATTAAAATACCGAGAAGTATAAGAACTGACGGCCAGAAACTTGTTTTTATATTGGATAGAGCTGCAAACAACAGATAAAAAAGTATGCATCCGCCGAGGATATTAACCGGATACCAGGAAGTTTGCCAGCCAACCATATATTTTGTAGAAAAATATACGCTGAAAGGATAGAAAAATACGGGTACAAAAATAATTGCTAGCGGAAACTGTCTTTTTTTGAGTATCTTTAATAAAACAATTAAATTAACAAATGTGATGGCAATTATAATAAATATAATTTTCTGATTGTTGTAATAAGAACTGATGCTGCCGGACGAGAAGCTGAAAAGTTGTGGGGGAGTAATTATATTTCCTAGAAATAAAATTAAAGAATGAATAACAGGAGGAAATCCTGTTATCAGAGACTTTAGTAGAATTTTAAATGATACCATTTTCCCCGATAATTCGTAGGTTGTTTTCATCATATCTGTTATAAAATAGATATATAAAAATGAAATAGAAGTAAAAAATAAGTGAGTTTTCTGCCAATATTTTTTACTTTTATCTTTTTCTGAAAACAACGTGTAGACGTTCGCGATAATCATAACCAGAGGATATGCGTAAGCCCTGATATGCGATACCCAAATTGTTAAAAGGTAAAACATAAAAGATTTTAGAAATGTACTTTTTGACGGTTTTTCCAAAAATTGAAACCAAACAGTAAAACTAATGGCTAATAAAATAAGTATGATATAGACAATTAACTGAGTTACCCAGGTTGTAGTTTCAATACCTGATAATGACAAGAGGAAAAATAGACCCGCCAATGTTGACGAAAACTTGCTTTTAGTTACTGCAAGAACTAATTTGTAAATGCTAATTCCGGCAATTATTCTTAAAACTAAACTTAATAAAAAATATAAAAAAGGGTTCAAACCGATAAACATTTTTGCAATTACAACACTAATCCAAAACCACCCATATTGATTGTAATAGTACGTTAATGGTATCTGGAAAATCGGTAATTTACCCGGAATATTCGTAGAAACAGTTAAAAAATGCACCCAGTCTTTTTCGGTGAAATCGAATTTGAGAGTCGGAATAAATATTATTAAACCCACAAAAACTAACAATAATATCGACCAGTTTTTTTTGATTAAGTTGGCCATAAATTTTCACCAGAAGTGGTGTTAGACCATATTATTTATCGTAATGGTTTATATTACAACTGATAAACACCAATCACATTTCAAATACGAGTAATGACATATGAAAATCTACATTACATGTATATAATGTGAAAGGCGAAATGGGTATTTTTAAAATATTTTTAATAAACATTTTGTGTTCTATTTGGAAAATGGATATTAAAGTAATAGTAGAATATTTCTTAAGTATATCTTCTATAAAGCACAAGTGTCCGTTGTTCCTGACGTTAAGGATTGGACTTGTTTACCTAAATCATCGATTGACAGATTTGTATCAAATAAATCCAAATAGGGTAGGTGTACTAATTGCGGTTTACAAATAAAAGATATGAATAAATACTTCTATTTTTTTCTTGGCACGAATGCTGAGCTTATTAAATTTGCTCCCGTAATTAAAGCTCTCAGAAAACGAAAAGCTAAAGTGAAACTTATTTACTCAGGTCAAAATATTGTCAATTTTGACGACTATGGTGAATGGATTGGCGATTTAAAACCCACAATCGCTTTTAAAGAGAAAAAGAACAAATCGTCAGTGTTTCAATTTATTCTTTGGACCTTCAAAACATTATTTCTTGGAATGACTCGCCTTAAAAAAGAATTTAAACGAGACCCGAAAGATAAGATATATTTTATTATTCATGACGATACGGTTTCTGCTTTAATTGGCGCTCTTATTGCAAAGTTCCACCGTTTAACGTTAGTGCATATAGAATCTGGTCTTTTTTCCTTTAACTATTCAGAACCTTTTCCAGAAGAAATCTGTCGTCATATCAACGCAACGTTATCTGATATAGTTTTTACTCCGAATAAGTGGGGTATCCATAATTTGCGTCATGTAAAAGGACAAAAAGTAGTTACAGGGGAAAATACACTAATTGAAATGTATCATTGGGCAATAAAGAAAAAGTGGACCATACCTAAACCGAGGGTAAGGGGCAAATACTATATACTTATTCTCCACAGGCAAGAACACGTGTTTTTAAAAAAAGATTGGTCTCTTAATCTCCTTGAAATGATTTTTAAGAATACTGATAAAGATTTAACATGCGTACTTTTAAGTTTCCCGCTCACTGTTCGAATGATTGAATCCCTGGATATTAAATTTAATCACCGTCTTTGGAAACATATTCAGTTGCTTTCACCTATTCCATACCCTGACTTTATGAAGTTTATGAAAGGTGCTGAATTTATCGCAACTGATGGGTGTACCAACCAACTTGAAGCGTATTATATGGGACTTCCTTGTTTAGCACTTAGGAATCGTACAGAGCAAATAGAAGGACTTAATCAAAATGTGGTACTAAGTAAAGGGAATAAAAAAATAACAGTTGAATTTTTAAAAAACTTTAAACGGTTTGTACGTAAACCGGCGAGCGTTACTCAAATGCCGTCGACGGTTATTGCAAATTATTTATTGAAACATTAATTAGGAAAAAGTTGCCTTTATCGCTTTAGTTCGTAAGGTTTTGCCAAACCGGTATTTTATATGCTTGGCTGGGATACCTCCAACTATCGAGTAAGGAGCTACATTATTAGTAACAACTGCGTTTGCTCCGACAATTGCGCCTTTCCCAATTGTGACATTAGGTAATATTACGGCATTTGCACCGATCCAAACATCATCGTCAATAACAATAGGCCCTCCGAAATATCCCTGTTTTTTTATAGGAAGTAGCGGATTTTGATAGGCATGGTTTTCTGAAACTAAATTTACGTTATAGCTAAGCATAACGTAGTTTCCAATGGAGACACCTTTTTGTCCACCAATTATTACGCCGTCATTCAAAAGCACGTAATGACCAATTTCTACTTTTTGGGGGCTCATAATTTTAACTGATTTCATTATGTCTACGTTCCTACCCATTTTTTTTAGGAATAATCTCCAAAATACAGAACGTAAAAATCCAAAGAAGTAAACGATTCTGTTATACAAGATGTTAATAAGTGTATGTACCATATAATATGTATTAGGTAGTATTATTTACTTCCAGTATTTTGAGTATATTCTATAGATTCAGTTTATAGAAATACTATACTCGTAATAAACGATAGCATTATGAAAGCATTATGATATTTATATCCAGTAATTTAAATAATAGACTTAATAATCGATCTAATTATAAATCTTCAATACGCTTAGAAATACCTTTAAATTTAGTTAACTCTGAAGTGTATGAAATAATTGAGGCTGCGAGGAAAGCATTAAAGAAACCTTTTTTTGGACTTTCTTTTAAGGGTTCATTATGTTAATTAATAAAAGTAAATCCATGAAAAATTTACCCCTAATAACTATTGCGATAGCTACTTTTAATTCAGAAAGTACGTTATCCAAAACACTTACTTCGATTAAAAATCAAAAGTATCCTCGACAAAAAATTGAGATATTAATCATTGACGGCGGATCAATTGATACAACACTTGATATAGCAAGACAATTCAACTGTTCTGTTGTTAAAAATGTTAAGACAGAACTTATTTATGCAAAGCACATTGGGTACTTACAGGCGAAAGGTGTGTATTTAATTTATCTTGACAGTGATGAGGTGCTCGAGAACAACGATAGTTTACGAATTAAGATAAACGCATTTCAAAAAGATACCCGGGTCAAGGGCGTTATGCCAACAGGGTATATAACACCTCTGAATTTTGCTTCAATAAATTATTATATAAATGACTTTGGCGATCCGTTTTCATATTTTAACTACCGACTCTCTCAAAATGCAGACTTATATATCAATCAACTTAAAAAACGCGGAACAATTATTTCAGAGGATGAAACGAATGTTGTATTTAATTTCACCTCAACTCGACCGCGACCAATGATCGAACTAATGGCTGGGGGAGGGATGATTGATTTATCCTACTTTCGCAACCGATTTCCTGAAATAAAAACTAATCCCTCGTTGGTTGCATTTTATTTTTACTACCTGAACCAGGATCGTCAATTCCTCGCTGTCACCAAAAATGATGCAATTATTCACTATTCTTCAGGCTCTCTAAGAAAATACACAAAAAAAATTGCGTCGCGAGTAAAAAACAATATTTTTGAAACTGATATGGGTAAGGGAGGGTTTTCGGGTCGCGAAACATTTCAACCTCAATGGTTTCGTTTTAAAAAGTACTTATTTATTCCGTATTCTTTTTCTTTAATTCTTCCCTTTATAGATTCATTGTTGCTGTTGCTCACTAGAAAAAAAGCAATATTTCTAATTCATACACCGCTTTGCTTATATACAACGCTTCTGATTTTGTACTACTCGTTCCTACGTACATTTGGCGTTAAGCCTGTTATCAGAACCTATGGAAATTAGTTGATTTACTTCGTGGAAATAAGAACTTGAAACGGTCTGAATCGGGGAATTGCAAATATAAGCATATCAAGTATAAGTGCGGGTATTTTAAATAAACTTTTTGTTAAAAAGGGGTGATCTACAAAGTTGTTATATGTTCGGTATAGAACCGTCTGAATACGAAAACCGCATTTCGTTAAAATTTCCTGCAATTCCTTGGTGGAATATTCTCTAATGTGTCCCATGTACCCATATACATTTACTTTATTTAATTCAAAATAGGCATTGTTAAAGCTACCTCCGAGGTTAAATTGAATAATCTTATGGAGCGCATATAAGTTAGGGGTTGAAAGTATAAGTAATCCGCTGGGTTTTAAAACACGATGTATTTCTCGAAGCGCTTTGAGCGGGTCAATTCGTAAATGTTCAAATACTTCATTACAAATAACCAAGTCAAAAGTATCATCTGTGAAGGGTAGTTTGTCCTTTTCAACATCTGCTTGTACCACTTTAAGCGCGTGTTTTTTTTGGAATTCATGGAGAACTTTTGTGTTAATATCTACACCGGTTATGTCGTAGCCCCGCTGCTTTAGGCAGTAAGTCAAGTGGTAGGGTGAAGATCCAACCTCCAATATCTTCCCTTTGTGAAAGTATTTCTTAATAATATTTAAGTCACTTCGAAATCGATTTCTATGATCGAAATATGGGTTGATAAGCGAATCCATCGACATCTTCCGATCAGCATCATTTTTTATTTTTGTAATATCGGAGACCAAACTCTTTAAAACTTTATTTACGTTTTTTTTCATTGAAGAAAGTTTTACAACACAATGAGTTTATTGTGTTTTATTGATTTATCACACGCTTCAAGTAATAATAAGTTATCTACTGCTAAATCTGCAATGTCATAATTAATAGTTTTATTCTTTATATTATTTACGACTTCATTTATTTCAATCCAGAGCGCTTCGTTATTATCAAGTCGCGGTATAACAATATCTCCACTGCGGTAAATTGGCTTAAATGGGGTAATTGACTCTGTAGGTAAATCTACTCCTTTATCGTATATTTTGACTTTCTCGTCTGGTTGTACATCATCAAACGATATCATTTTTTTCGTTCCTCCGATAAAAATCGATCTTATTTTTACAGGAGACAACCATGAAACATGAATATGTGCTATAAAGTTATGTGTATATTTGATGGTTATATGTGCAACTTCTTCGTGGTGGAGTTTTCTAAAATGCTTTGATGCTACCGCGAAAACGCTTTTCGGGATTAGAGAAAAACAAAAACTAAGAATAGATAAATCGTGGGGAGCTAAATCCCAAACAACGTTGGCATTATTTTGAAAAAGTCCAAGGTTTGTTCTGATTGAGTCATAGAACAGGGGTTTACCAATGGCTTTCTTAGAAACAAGTTCTTTAATTTTGCGAACCCCGCTTGTATATAAATAGGTTAAATCGCAATGAAGGAGTAATTTTTTTTGTTTTGCCAATTTTAATAACTTTAGAGCATCTTTTGAGTTTGTGGTAAGTGGTTTTGCAATAAATACATGCTTTCCAGCTTTGAGTGCGTCGGTTGCGATTTTAAAATGGGTTTCTGGAGGTGTAGCAATAGCAAGAAGATTAATGTTCTTGTCTTCTAAAAGTGTGTGGTAGTCTTTTACTAATTGTACTTGTGGAAAGGATTTTCCTATTTTTGTAAGTATAGAATCTGAAATATCACATCCCCAAAGTTGCCCTACTCCCTCACATCTTAAAAAGTTCCTTAAATAATTTGGTCCCCAATACCCTAATCCAATAACGCCAATATTAATTTTGTTCATATAAAATTTATATTATTTTAAGCGTAAAACTGTTGAATACAATTAACAGTATACGCAATTTCTTCTTTTGTTAACTCGGGATAGAGTGGAAGCGAAAGCACCTCTTTTGCTATCTTTTCCGAAACAGGTAAATCACCTTTCTTGTAGTTCAAATATTCATATGCTTTTTGTAAATGTAGAGGGGTTGGATAATGTATACCAACACCAATATCCTTCTCGTTTAAGTATTTCAGTAATGCGTTTCTACGTTTTACTCGAATTACATATAAATGGTACACGCTTTTCCTTTCAGGAAACTGGTTAGGTGTAATAACAAAACGGTTAAGTGGTTTAAGCGAGCGTGTATAGTATGTAGCCTGTTTTCGTCTGAGTGCATTCCAATTATCCAGATGATTTAATTTTACGCGAAGGATTGCAGCCTGGAGTGCATCTAAATTTGAGTTTATACCGAGAACTTGATGTTTGTATTTTGTTATTTGGCCATGATCTTTAAACATCCTACAGATCTTTGCTAGATGAGCGCTATTAGTTACTATTGCGCCTCCTTCTCCATAGGCACCTAAATTTTTACCGGGGTAAAAAGAGAAACCGGAGAATGCACCAAAATTTCCTACACGTTTGTTTTTAAAGTACGCACCGTGTGCTTGACAAGAGTCTTCGATTATTAAGATATTCTTTCCTGATTTCTTAATTACTTTTTTAATTCCATCGATTTTATCTGATTGTCCGAAGAGGTGTACAATCATTATTGCTTTAGTGCGACTATTAATTTTTCTAGCCAGATCTTCTAGGTTTATCCCGTAGTCCTGTTCATCGATATCCACAACTACAGGTTTCAACCTGTTTTCGGATATACCCGCGGCAGAAGCATTAAAGGTGTTTGCTGGAACGATTATTTCATCATCTCCTGAGAATCCAAGACCGCGAATTCCGAGTATAAGCGAATCAGTCCCGGAGCCAACACTGACACAGTATCGTGTACCAATATACGCAGCAAACTCTTCTTCAAATTTAGCAACGTTCTCTCCTCCAACGAACCGTGTGCTTAATACCACATCTTGAATCGCTTGATCTATTTCTTCTTTGATAGTTTCGTATTGTTTTCTTAAATTAATTAGTGGGATATTCATAGTACTCAAGTGACCCTTTTTAAAAACTTTGCAGGGTTTCCTACCCAAATTTCATTTGCAGGTACATCTTTGGTGACAACAGCACCGGCACCGATAAGCGCGTTTTCGCCAATTGTTACTCCGCACACGATTGTCGCATTGGCACTTATTGACGCCCGACGTTTTACCAGTGTTTTTATTTCAGTCCAGTCGTTATTCGTTTGAAGCGAACCATCAGCTTTTGTGGAACGGGGATAGATATCGTTTGTGAAGCAAACATGCGGACCTATAAAAACTTCATCTTCAATAGTCACTCCTTCAGGAATAAAGGCGAATGCTTGTATTTTAACTTTGTTTCCTATACGTACGCCTTTTCGGATCTCGACAAAAGTACCGATAACGCAATCGTTACCTATTTCGCATCCGTATAAATTTGATAGCTGGGAGTTATATAATTTTGTGTTCTCTCCTACCGTCACGTCATTATGAAGCATACTTGCCAATATATTATCATCAATAACTATTATTCACAAACCAGAACTGCACGCTTATTTATTGAATAGACTTACCGGCTGTAATACACTTAGCTGATGTTTGCTTTTGTCAAACCAAATATTGCACAAAGAAAATGGGTGGAAATTGTCCTTTTATGTTTCCTTTGTCTGACACTGGTAGCTATTTGGTTTCATACAGGAAAATTGTTTGGGGGTGGTGAAGAAGGTTTACCGTTTTATAATTTGGACAACACCTTTAAACTCAATTTTTATGCATTAAGAGACAGCGAAGCAGGTTTTCCGAATTTAGAAACTGTGTCCAGGAGTACCTTTTTTGCAGCGCTAAAACTGTTTTATGACTTAGGTATTCCTGGGGTATTCTTACAGGCGGGTACGTTTTTTATATTTTTATTTACCGGTGCGGTTGCTAGTTATTTATTACTACACACTCTCATCCTCGAAGACAAAAATAGCCTAAAAGGTAAGTTCCAAACAGCTCCTCTAATCGGTTCGTTGTTTTATATATTTAATCCCTATTCGATGACACAAGTGTGGGGGAGAGGGTTGTATACGCAATTTTTTCCGTTTGCATTTTTCCCACTGTTTCTACTATGTGTAGTTCTAACTTTAAAGCGGAAGAATTTGTTTTACGTATTATTTGGTTTAGTGACTAGTTTTATTTTTGCAGGGTCATTCGGAAATCTTAGTTATTTATTGTCATTTTGGCTATTAGTTTCTCTATATTTTCTATTTTATTTCATTGGCAATAAGGACAAAAAAATTAAAAATACGACGTTGATTGTTTTTTTTCTTATACTCGCGGCGTTCATTTTGCTTCATATTTGGTGGTTATCATATAGTCTAATAAACATTAACCAACTTATCAGCAATCGTTCAACCTCAATGGAACATAATTTGGGAACTTTAATAGGCATCAGCCGTGTAACTCCGTTTTCAACAGTTATTAGATTATTGCATACCTTTTTACTTAAAAACAAAATATATGGAGAAAATTATACGCAACCACTTTTTGTCTTGATAAGCTGGTTCATCCCGGTAGTTGCTTTATTCTCGATACAGAAATTTCGCCGACTGCAAAGTTTTAAATTTTACCTGTTTTTGTTTTTAATTACTTTATTTATTGTTCTAGGATCAAACCCTCCACTAGGTATGATTTTTGTATGGTTATTTAAAAACATTGCTTTTCTACAAGCATTTCGTAACCCTTATGAAAAAATCGGTATATTATTAACTATCGCATACACTCCTTTCTTTGCAATTGGTCTGGTCGTTTTTTCTGAGTACTTATCAAAAATTGTTCGCAAAATACTACCTCTTAAAACATATGTAATTTCTGCAGTAATTCTATTTATGCTGTTTGGAATTTATGCTTTGCCTATGTGGACAGGTAAATTCGCAGGAGGAAATGTTTTTAATCCCTGGATAAAAGTTCCGGATTACTATAAGGACGCGAATAATTGGGTAAATGAGCGTGTATCCACTCATCGGATTTTACATTTACCCCTTAATCCAGGTGATGGGATCCGTTATATTTGGCCTGATATTTACCAAGGGTCAGATATCAATGAGTTTTTATTTGATGCCCATTCTATTTCAAGAAATGTTGCCTTTAACAAAATTTATTACAACGTCTTACTTGAACGGTTCGATATTCTTCAAAAAAATGCGTATGGCCCGGATCCAGATATCAGTAACTCCGAGTTTAAGGGACGGACATTTGCTGAAGAGATGGCAAAGCTGAATGTTAAGTATATTATTCTACACAAAGACATCGATACCTACTTTATACATACGTGGAGTAGTGACGATACAAAAATTTTTCTCGAAAATCAAGCTGGTATCCGTCGCGTATCAGAATTCGGAAACCTTGAGATTTATGAAGTTGATCTTCCTAGCAGTTTGAATATTATATACACTGAGGGCGTAGAATCCAGCAGTATTGCATTAACTCCTGTTGACTATCGAGTAACTGTATTAGAAGCTAAAACACCCTACTATCTCAATTTACTTATGCCATACAGCAATTCTTGGCAGGTTAAAATCGGCAAAGATGTGTTAGGTAGGGGTTCGCCACTTTTTTCGTATGCTAATTCTTGGAAAATTGATAGATCTGGAAATTATGAAATTGAAGTTCGATATTTACCCCAACAGTATATTTATAAGGGACTTATAGTTAGTCTAATATCAATACCGTTAATGATTGGTCTATTCATTATTATTCAAAGAAGGGTTTTCCAAAATGGATAATTCTAAACTAGTTCTCATAATTGCGCTTGCTGCATATGGTAAAGGAATTTCAGGTGGAGATAGAATTTATATTGAGTTTGCCCGTCGTTGGTCGAAGAGATTTAAAGTTTGTGTTTTTGTTTGGGAGGAAGGATATGAAATGTGTAAACGTCAACAATTGGATAAATCTTTGGTCAAATTCAAAATTTCGAAACTTAAAAAATGGAGTATTCTTGGTTTTGTTATCAATTACTTCGTGAGAATCATTGAAGGAATAAGATTGGGTTTAATAACTAAATTAACTGATAATGGTACTTCGACAATAGTTTATTCCTCTTCAGAATTTCTTATGGACGTAATTCCGGTGTTTATTTTAAAAATCCGCTACCCGAAGTTAAACTGGGTTGCGTCATGGTATCAAACAGCCCCTTCACCCCTGGTTGGGTTTAGGATTGGTAATCGAAAGGATAAATATAGAACAAGTGCCTTAATCTATTGGTTGTCACAGCGGTTTACAATGCCATTTATTAAATTATTATCAGATTTTGTTTTGGTAAATAATGATAACGAAAAAAACTTTTTTCCAAAACACAATAAAAAAGGAAAAGTAGTTGTAGTACTTGGAGCAGTAGATACAGAAAATATTTGTTATTGGATAGAAAAAAACAAAAAGTTACCTAAAACTTACGATGCGGTATTTCAAGGAAGATTTCATGCTCAAAAAGGGGTTGTTGAATTGATATCCGTGTGGAAAAAAGTAGTTAAAAATATTCCAAACGCGACTCTTGCAATGATTGGTGACGGACCATTGATGGAAAATGTTAAACGAAAAATTCAGGAATTAAATTTAGCAAATAATATTAAATTATTCGGTTATGTTTTCGATGGAGATCAAAAATATAAAATCTTTTCACAAAGTAAAATTGTTGTGCATCCGGCATTTTTTGATTCAGGTGGGATGGCAGCGGCAGAAGCAATGGCTTTTTCTTTACCGTGCATAGGATTTAACCTTCCGTCTTATAAATATTATTACCCAAAAGGTATGGTAAAAATTAAAAAATATGATATTGATGCTTTCGCAAAAACGGTAACAAATTTATTAGAAAATAATGATGAAAGAATGAAAATCGGAAAAGAAGCTCATGATTTGGTAATAAATAACATGAGTTGGAATAGACGCTCCGAAGAAATTATCGATGCTATAATTACGAAAATTAAATGATAAAACATACAAATGGAGTATCTGTTGTAATTCCAAGTTTTAACAATAAAGCTAAGTTATTTAGATTACTTAATTCTGTCCAAAAATCAAATTACCCCAACCTTGAAATAATTGTTGTGGATAACAGTCCATCAAGCGAAATTTTAAAATCAGGGAGAAGTGTTTTCAAAAATGTCAAATGGGTAGACTTGGGAAGAGAGAACTTGGGTCAGACCACCTCTTATAATATTGGTTTTTCAAATGCAAAACGTGGGAATCATATACTTTATTGTGATGAAGATGTAATAGTCGCTAAAGATATGATACGGTATTTAGTCGAAAGAGCTGAAAGTTCCGAAGTAATAGGGATTGTTACACCCATGGTTTTATATCTAGAAAATAAAAATTGGGTTAATCAAGCTGGGGCCGAAGTAAATCTAAAAACAGGAAGAGTAACAATTGGATGGGGTCCAAGAAAAAACTTTTTAAAAGCCAAGAAAGTGCAGGGATCGGGGACGGTGATGCTCTTTAAAAATAGTGTACTTAAAAAAATTGGTGGTTTTGAAGATTGGTTTATGTGTTATTTTGATCCCGAGTATTGTGTCCGTGCTTTGAAGGCCGGATTTGAAAATTGGTACGAGCCAAAAGCTGTTTGTTATCATGACCAACCAATGGATTCCACGAAGTGGAGACCAAGAGTTTTATCAAGAGCATATTTACTGGGAAGGAACCGTACACTGTTTATGCGTAAATATGGAAATATGTTTATTTATACTTTATTTCTACCGATTCTTTTGGGTTATTATTTGATAGAATCGATTAAATTTAAAATATTTGGGAAATGGATTGAATTGGTAAGAGGTACAATAGTTGGATACACTTATAAAAATTCAACAAAACTATACGTGCCACTACCAATAAATAAGAAATAAGAAACTCTCGTATGAAATTATTAAAAAAAGTTACCAAGGCCAAAAAAGAGTTCCATTGGAGCGGTATGCACCCTTTGTTTTATGATCCGTTTATTTCCTTTTTTATTCCGTCCGATTTGGGTGATAAAGTAATTGCAGATGTAGGTTGCGGAAAAGGTATAAACGCCTACATTGCCCAATCCACGAAATACATCAAAGGCGCAACGTTTATTGGTATTGACACTAATGCTGATAATTTAGATTTTTGCAAGAAACATCGTATATATGACAAAAACATTTCAAAAAAAATACCTCCGATTCCGCTAAAAGACAAAAGCGTTGATTTATTACTTTGTACAGAAGTAATTGAACACCTTAGCCAAAAAAAAGGTTTAGAACTCCTTAATGAAATAGATAGAGTTTGCAAAGGTAGGGCAATCGTAAGCACCCCCAATATTTTCTATCCAAACCCTCCGAACGAGGAGGAGGATAAGCACCTATCATTATGGACAGCTAAAGATTTTCATAAAATGGGTTATAAAGTTCATGGGTTGGGTTTAAAAGTTCCACTTGTTAATACCGATAGTTTTTATTTACTAAAACAAGGCCTATATTATGCTTTGACCCCCGTCAGTTATATTTTCCCAAAAATATCAGGTTTTTTGTTATGTTATAAAGACTATTAAAACGATTTCTGTATTTTTACACAAATTATATTTATGAGTACAAATACTGTTACTTTTATACATAGACCAATTATTGATGCATTTCTGTCAAAAATAACAATTCATATTCCCTTTTCGTATCTATGGATCTACAAAAAATCCGTTGGTAATCCAAAAACAATTTTGGATGTAGGTTGCGGAGACGGACTTTTAATGCAAAGGTTGTCTAAAGGTGAGAATTGGGAAATAGACGGAATAGATATATACAAAAGTTCTGTAAAGTTAGCCAGGGAAAAAGGGATATATAAAAATCTAATTGTAGGTGATGTCGTGAAGTCCTGCGAAAAGTTGATCAAATCTAAAAAAAAATATGACACCGTATTTTGCTCTCAACTAATTGAACATATTACAAAGAGTGACGGTCAGAAATTAATTGCTTTAATGGATAAAATAGCAATAAAAAGAGTTGTAGTTGCAACACCAATTGGTTTTATGAATCAACCCGAAGTATTTATTAAAGGTAATCCTCACCAGCACCATAAGTCAGGTTGGAGTGTAGATGAAATGAAAAATCATGGTTACAAAGTAAATGGTCTAGGTTTCAAATTTAGCTGGAGTGAATGTGGAATCGGAAGGAATTCAAATTCTTTAGTAGTTTTAGTTTCGGTTGTAATAGCGTATATTATGTCGCCATTTGTATACTTTGTTCCACAACTTGCGGCGGGTATGATGTGTATTAAAACGAAATGAAGAAAATTATTGTATCAGCAGTAATTGTGACAATGAACAGAAAAGACGAGCTGATAGATTGTATAGATTCATTAATTAAATCCAAATGCATTTTTTCGGAAATAGTTGTAGTAGATAACGGGTCTAAAATACCTACAAAAAGTTTTTTATCCAAAAAATTTCCGAAAGTAAAAATTATCAGAAGCGAAGTAAACATAGGAGCAGCTGCCGGACGAAACTTAGGAATAAAAAATGTGAACGGAGATTTTATATTTTTTATGGATGACGATGCTGTAATAGACAACATGGCAATTTGTCAAATGCTTGAGGTGTTTAAGAAATATAAAAATGTAGGTTTGGTTCAACCCAAAGTTTATGATAAAGATCAGCCAACAGTAATCCAGGGAGCAGGACACACAATAAATTTAATGACCGGTCGGGCAAAAGCTTGGGGAATAATGGAGCCTGATCATGGACAGTATGATAACGACCGCGAAATTCCAATGACAGGAGGAATCGTACTAGTAAAAAAATCGGTAATTAAAAAAATCGGAGTATTTGATGAAGACTATTTTATACCTTATGAGGATTCTGATTTGTGCATGAGAGCAACTAAAGCCGGATTCAAAGTTTATTGTAGCGGGGAAGCAAAATCTTGGCACCAAGGCAAAAAAGCAACTGCCGTAAACCCACGCCTTGAATGGATGGGAGTAACAACTCCTGAACGTGCGTACAGAATTGCAAGAAATAAAATCATCTTTATGAGAAAACATGCACCCCTAGCTAACAAAGTTATATTTATGTTAGTAATTTTACCGTTTTATGCATTAGCCCATTCCGCAATAATCGTATCGTCGAATAGATTTGATATCTTTTTTAACTATTGGAAAGGTCTATTCTCCGGATTGTTGTATTTTCTTACATATAAACCGAAACAAAAGTACGCTTAGTTTTTTTTCAATGAAATATTCAAAATCCTCTGACAAACTCGTCTCGGTGATAATTGTTACCAAAGATAGAGGAAACCAGCTTAAAGAGTGTATTAATTCCTTCGTTAAAAACTCATACACACCACTGGAAATAATAGTTGTAGACAACGCTTCAAATGTCCCCGTGGAAAAGATGCTTAAAACTAAATATAAAAATATTATTTTAGTAAGAAATAACGAAAACAAAGGTGCTGCGGAAGGACGTAATATCGGAATTAATGTTGCGAAAGGAAAATATTTACTCTTTAGCGATGATGACGCTGTTGCAAGTGTGAACATGGTGAGCGAACTAGTAAATGTATTTAAGAAATATGAAAACGCGGGAATTGTTCAACCATTAATCTATGACAAGCAAAATAAAAAATTGTTTCAGGGTGCGGGACACAATATAGATTTATTGACGGGACGAATTAAACCGTTTGGTATTAACGTGTGGGGGCAAAGTGAGAAGGATATGGGGCAATATAGCGGAATAAGGGAAGTACCTATGTGCGGTTGTGTCTGGATGGTTAAACGGAAGGTTTTTGAAAAAATCGGCAATTATGACCCTGAATATTTTATACCTTACGAAGACTCTGATTTCTCGGTTAGGGCAAAAAAGGCAGGATTTAAACTTTACTGTACATCAAAAGCAATTTCATTCCACCCTACTGCAAAAAAAAGTGATTTGGGTACATTAATACAATTTTTAGGGGTTAATAGTCCTGAGAGAGCTTACCGACTTTCGAGAAATAAAATTATTTTTATGAAGAAACATTCACCCTTCCCTAAAAATATATTATTCTTTTTAATTTTCTTACCTATTTTGACATTGATACATACGGCAATGATTCTTTTGAGCCGTAACATTAAAGTACTATTTTATTATTGGTATGGAGTTATATCCGGACTGGACTATTTAATTATTAAACAATCGTCTTTCAAAACCAAAACTATAGTATTACTTGTAGTCACTTCGTTATTTTCATTTATTGCACTTAAATCAAGTTTTGATTTGTCGCTCTTTGGTGATGATTGGTTGATATTTTTTGACTTAAAAAATAGTATGGGACCAGGGAAAAGTTTGGATTATACAAGTTTTAATGGATATTTTGGACCGTATACTTACCCTCATTATTTTATGCAATTAGTGTCAATGGTTTTTGGGTTTGATGCTAAATTTTACTACTTAGTCTCAGCATTTTTTAGAGTACTTGCAATAATGGGGATTTCTTCGTTGGTATATTTTATGTCAAAGAATTTCTGGTCTTCGGTAATTACATCTTTATTATTTTCGGTTTCTGTCGTTGGGTTAGAAACTACAAATTGGGTATTTAACGCGACTTCATACCTTTCTGTATTTTTTCTTTCTATTTCGCTTTACAAGATCCAATTATCAGAAAAACGGTTTTCAAATTTTTTGTATAGTTTGTTTTTTTTAATGTTATCGATAATGATGTTCCCGCAAAGAATGCATGGTGCAATACCATTTTTTATAGGATTTTATTTCCTGCTGGTAATATTTGTTTGGAGAAAAATTAAAATATCTTATATTTTACCCAGAATTGCACTAATTATTTTATTATTTTTTTTCCTCCTTAGTAAGCAAACATTTGGAGCGTTATCCGAAGCAGATTGGTTTAAAGGTGAGTTAAAAAAAGATTATACAATTTATGGTGTTTTGATGATCAACAGTATATTTCCTACCTATTCCAACTTAATAATCCCTGATAATATTTATGAAACTAAATTTTCACAAAAGATTATCGGAACACTTGTAGGAGGCTCTGCTTTAACACCCAGATTTAAGCCTTATCTTTTTTTACATATAATTCTTACGGCAATTTTTGCGTCACTACTAAAAAACAACAGACGTAAGTTTGTATTGATTTCATCATTATTTGTCGGAATATGGGTAATAATTGCTAAAACAATGGTCGGAAGTCCTCAAACATATTTTAAAAGCTACCAAGCAATCGCATCTACTTTTTTAGGAGTAAGTTTACTGAGCTGGTTCATGGGCTACTTGTTGGTTAGTATAAAATCAAAACATATTTTAAAGATTTACTTAATATTATTTTGGCCTGTTTTATTAATTATTATTCCTTGGTCTAGATCTCATTTTCAACCATTACCATCGTATTTCAGATATATGGTAGTTGCTGGTGTCGGGATGCCGATGCTCTTTGGATTTTTATTTGATATTGCATATTCGAAAATCATAAAAACAATGGTTGTGGCTGCGTTCCTACTGGTTTTTTACTTGCAATTAAATTCATCAATAAAATACCTAGGGAGGATGAAAACGATTCGGAATGAAATTAATAACACAAAAATATGGAATCAATTGGTAAGTGAATTAAAAAGACAAGATTATATTCCTACCGAAAAATATACTGTAGTATATTTTAAAGGAGATTACGAAAATCTTTACCATAACATATCATTCGGGTTTTCTCCTAGATTTGCATTAATATTTGATATCTCCGATCCAGAAAGAAACAAAATCCCTATCGCAGTCGACCGCCCTGAGGATTTACTAAGGCTGTATGATCAGAGAGATATAAATGGTCTTGATTTTGAAAGATTTTACGCTTTTGAGGTTGTTGGTAACCAATTAACAGATATTAAATCTGAAACTCGATCAAGACTTCTTATGGAGAATTCGGAAGAACGATTGTAGAATAGTGAAGTATGTCAAAACCAGTTAAAAACATTCCTTATTCCACCTTCCTTGATAAAATTAAACTTTGGTTAGATAGTAGGGTAGAACCGATATGTAAGGTAATTTATAAGAATGCTGATAATATTTTGGATGTTGCATGTGGTCAGGGTTATCCGATGAGATTAATAAGGCTTCGTATGAAACCTAAAAAAATAGTAGGAGTTGACCTATTTAAAAAATATATTGAAGAGGCAAAAGAGTCAGGACTTCATGACGAATATGTTTTTTCGGACGTTAGAAATCTACCTTTTAAGCCAAATAGTTTTGACGTAGTGCTTGCTTCACAGATTATTGAACATCTTCGAGACAAGGATGCAGATAAGTTTATTATGGATTTGGAGCGAATAGCTAAAAGGCAGGTAATTATAGCAACTCCAATTGGTGAAATGTTTCATCCTGCTGTTGATAATAATAAATTACAGCTGCATTTGTCTTGTTACTATCCCGAGGATTTCATCAAACGTGGGTATAAAGTTGTTAAATATGGTAGAAAATCTTTACTTGGGGATCATGGCTTGGTCCATAACGTTCCTGATGGAATATTTCGAAAATTCCTTTTTCTTTTTAATATAATAATAAGCCCATTATACTATTTGCTACCCCAGCTTGCGGATTATTATTTTGTTGCATACAAAGACGTATCAAAAATAAAATGAGAGAAGTTATTACAAGAATCGTAAAATTAATTGTACGACCAATTAGATATACAAAAGTGATGGAATTTATTGAAGAGCAGTTTGAAGTCGAGTCGTATGACAAAGTAACCTCAAGACATTTCGAGTATCCTTTTGGCGTTGCGGAAACTGTTAAACTCGCAAGAAAAAATAAAAACGCAAAGATTTTGGATTGCGGATCATTTGGATCGTTTTATGGCCCAATTTTAGCAAGACTTGGTTTAGATGTCACTGGGGTTGATATTGTTAATTGGTCAGTAAAAATTCCGGGACTAAAAAGTATAACAGCTGATCTAAAATCACTACCGTTTAAAGATAACACATATGACATTTGTGCTGTTATATCGACCATTGAACACTGTGGGCTTCCTAGATTTGGAGAAAATGTGGATGTTGATGGAGATTATAAGGCATTTGACGAAATATATAGAGTAACCAAAAAGCGTGGTTTTATTGTTTTTACGGCACCTTTTGCAGGTGAATATTATATTCATAGTAATAAACATCGTATTTATGATATTAAGCGGTTTAATAAAATGACCAGAAAGACAACATTAATTAAAAAGGAGTTTTACGCTGCCATTAAAGATCCTAGGGTTTTCGAACCCGTAACATTTTCAGAAGTTAAAAAAATAATTCCTTCCTTAAAAGGTGAACATGGAATTATTTGTGCTATTTTGCAAAAATGAAAAAAGTAGCAGTAATATTTTTTCTTCTAATATCTCTTGCCTTAAATTTTATTTATTTTAAAAACGGAAATTTATTAGGTGGAGGCGAAACAGGAATACCGTTCTATGATTCAAAAAGAATGCTTGAAATAAGCGATAGTGCTTGGAACGATGCGTATTTAGGTGTGTATGTTCCGCAAGCTGTTGCAAATATCCCTTTTTTTAAGATATTTTCGTACTTCCAAAGTATAGGTATAAACACTGTATACCTGCAGTATACGTTCTTCACTTTTATGTTTTTTATATCGCTTACCTCAATGTATATGATGGTCGGGGAACTTTTTCCTAAATTGTCAAATAGTTCAAAAATATTTTCTGCTTTATTTTATCTTTCTAATCCATACGCTGTAATTAATATTTGGGGAAGATTCCTTCTTAACTTTATGTTTTTTTATTCTTTGGTCCCACTTTTTATTTGGTTATTTTTAGTAGGAATTAGAAAACAAAGTCCGATATTTGCAGTAATTTTCGCCTTGATTTCAGCGCTGTTTTCGTATGCTTTTTCTTCTCCCGTTCATGTAATTGTGTTTTGGACTTTTCTATTTCTGATTGCAATTTATAACTATTTGGTAACAAAAAATATTTTTACGGTTAAATATTTTTTTATATTTTTGATTTTTTGGTTTGTTACAAATTATTGGTGGATATCGCAACAATTCATATACCAGTTATTACAACCCCAAAGTTCTGAGTTGACTACGGCTTTCGTTCCGGGTGAAGGGAATTTACTCGGTTTCTCGGCATTAAGCCAGTCGTTGGGGAAAAATAAAAATTTGTTGTTAATGCAACATGGCCTATTTTATAAAGTCGAACTGAATTTTATTAAACATTGGCCATTAATTTATAACGTATCTATCACTCTTTTTCTCCAATGGATTTTTGTGTTAACTGTTTTACTAATTGCTGTTAAAAAAAATAGAAACAAATGGGTCTTTTTATTTTTATCCCTGTTTATTTTGAGTATATTTGTCTCTAAAGGTAATAATAAACCGTTTGGTGAAATATTTAATTTCCTTTTTAAAAAAATCGGGATGCTTCAGATATTTAGAAATCCTTTTGAAAAACTTGGGTTATTATTACCGTTGTCTTTTTCTCCACTTGTAGCGGTAGCCCATGGATATTTAATAAAAAATTCAAAGGACAACAAATTAAAATCCGTAGCAATTACTTTATTATTTGTATTTTATATTCCGTTATTTTTAGGTTACCCTCTCTATTCCGGTTTAGTATACTCAGGTAGTAAATATCCTTTAAATGATCCAAGCCAAAAACTTGAGGTCAAGGTTCCTGATGATTATTCAAACATAAATAAGTGGTTAAACGCCCAGAATGACGAATTTCGTTATCTTATGCTCCCAGTTGCTAACGAGGGTGTTTTTTATAACTGGAAGAAGGGTTACGCAGGTGTAGAATTGTCAGGCTTACTATTAAACAAACCCGGTATTGCAAGTATTCAGGGTTTTCCGATGTATGAAAATATTTCCAGAAATATTGAAAATAGCATAATTGATCAGCAGGATTTTTTCAAGGTTACTAGACTTTTAAATATAAAATATTTGATATTCAGACCTGATATTAATTATCAGCTTTCGACTACACGTAACCCTGAAGTTATTATAAATCGTATTAATAATATTAGTGAAGGTAACTCTGAACAACTTGAGTACGTACGGGATTTTGGAGATTTAAAACTCTATACCTTACCTCAAGAAAGCTTGTACCCGAAAATATTTGTCGCATCAAGAATTGCATTTTCTGACAAAGCAGGACACCTCGATGATATTTTTTTATTCAACAAGGAAATAGATACTTTACTGCTAACAAGATCCGAAAATGACAGTTATCCAAACATCCCCAGTAATGGTTATGTTTTTCATAATGAAGCCTATTTTGAAGTTCCCGGGCCGGATTACCCCAGACTAGTAGAGGCACCGTATATTTTCCCGCATGTAAGTCATTTAGCTTCATCTAAAATTTATCCTCTGATTTTATTTAAAGAAAAATTGACCACATTTTCCAAAATAGGTATGGAAAATAAAACAAACTGGGAATTAATTCTTTTGGGAAAAAGACTGCTAGAAGCTAAAAACGCTATTAATTCCGGAGATTATGAGTCGTCGTTAAAAACGCTTAAATTGTACAATAAAAATTATCCACGTGTTATAGAACAAATTAAGTCTTTAACAATTACTTCAAAAAGACAAAACGAAAACGTCTGGAATGAATCACAGTTGAGAGAGCTGTTTTCAAGCCATTTATTTTTACTTAATTCATTTGAAAAAACTCGTTTAAATGAATCTAATTATATAACCGAGACAATAGCAAAATTAAAAACATCAATGTTGCCGTTAAAAATACTACCTTATTATAACTTGCTTAAAGACGATAATTTTCCTGTTGAAAACAGGGTGGTTTACCAGTTTAATATCCAGAGAGAAGACATTTACAATTTACACCTTCCTGTTAAAGACAAAAACTTAAAATATTATAATTTTCCTAATAAAATAAATATTCAGTTGGACAATATTATAAAAGAAGTTGAACTGATAACGAGTAAGGAGGGGTATTATTTAAATAATTTGCCTTTAGGTGTGGGAATGCATGAAATTAGTTTTAATTATAATTATGCAAATACTATATATGAGGGCGAACAATTCATCTTAGATGTTGCGAAGGATGAGAAAGAAAAAATAAAAACTATTCCGATACCAGATTTCTCAAACGATTTGATTTATGATGTGCAGTTTAGATACAGAATAATTTATGGTGACGGCCTTACTTTTTCTGTACGTTTGGACAACGATCCTCCTCCCGATGGCGATAATAATTTAAACTATTTTTATTCTGAAAAATTAATCCCAAGTGAATATTATTTTGATGTAACAAGCCATTCTTATCAGCTTAATTCCAGGAAAAACTCAAATTATGGTGAGTTAGTTTTTCGTACCGAAGTATGGAATAACTGTAAAAAGTTTTTACCAAAGACCCAGTGGGTAAAATGTAAAGATTTAAATACATCCAATACTTATAGAAGACCAACGAAAGTTGTCGTTGACAAGATATTAATTAAACCTAAATTACCGAATGTTGCGGAAATAATTTCTATTTCAGATGATCAGGTGGCATCGGCTCCGCAAGTAAATTATCAAAAAATTACTCCTGAAAAGTACCTAGTAAACATAAATAAGGCAACTACCCCTTATTTACTGGTTTTTTCGGAGCTGTTTAATTCCGGGTGGAAATTGTCGGTTAATAACGAGTATATGAATGAAGGTACACATAGATTGGCGAATTTTTATGCTAATAGTTGGTGGATAGAGAAACCCGGAGATTACGAGATGATATTAGAATTTGAACCTCAACGAAAAATGAAAAGCTCTATTACCTTTTCAATAATTAGTATTTTAATAATTTCGTTATTTGCAACTTACTTTATTGTAAAAAAGCGTATATGAAATATTACATAAAAATAATTGCAATAGCATTAATATTATTTTGTTGGTCTTATTTAAGCTTTTACGACAACAAAGAAATATTAAAATCGGATGTGTATGGGGTATACACATCGATAGTTCAGGTTACTTATTATATATTCGATCTCTATTTTTATTGGGCACTACTGATTTTATTGTTAATCGTACAAATCAAGTTCAGATTAAAACCTGCTGTATTAATAATTGTGGGTTTTTATCTGACGGTAGTGACGGGTTTTTTCGATATTGTTGCTGACGCGAACCATGCGGAGATTTTTGCACGCACATCACTTGTTTTTTGGGGGTATGGTTTATTTTTATTGTTAGTGGATAAAATATTAAAGAAAAATGATAAATAAAATGATATTTATTACCTCTTGTTTTGTAATTTTGTTAACTATAGTTCCAATAATATTTTCAAAACCGATTCTGTTATATCAGTTGGTAAATTTAGCATTTACATTAATTATTTTCGGGTTGTTTATAACATTAATAGAATATGAGAAGAGGTAAAAATGATTGGATATTGTTATTTATATTTCTCGTATATTATAAAGTTCTAATATTTCCATATCGTGTAGCCAATGACCTTCATTTTGCATTTAAAGGAGAATTATTAGATAAACTTACACTTCCTCAAACATGGTCTTCGTGGGGAGCAGTGGGTTTTGGAGAATATTCAACTTCAGTCCTTTGGAATTGGCCGGTGGGAATATTCTTTAGTACACTTGCGAAAATCGGAATCAATTTTAATATTTCGTTAGCAATATTTGGCTTTGGAATAGCAATATTTTTGTCGGTCTTTGGTATAAGCAGGTTGTTGGGATTTTACAAGATTTCAGGAACAGCAAAAATATTGGCAATTCTTTTATTTACTCTAAATACTTATTTTATCTTATTAATAGATGGCGGACAGTTAAATTTGGCGATTGCGTATTCAATATTACCACTCGCCTTTTATTATTATTTGTGCTCTGAAGAGATTGTAAATTTTAAAATACCCCTTTTTAAATTTTTGATTAGCGGCTTAGCTCTTTCGATGTTTGATTTCAGAATATTATATTTATTAGCAATTATGATTTTCGCATACTCTTTATCATGCGTTTTCCTAGATTTTAAATTCATAAATATAAAACGTATTGTCAAAAGAAATCTTGTCATTGGGTTAATATTTATAATTATATTATTCGGATTTCACGCCTATTGGTTGTTGCCGTCCTTTTTTTCAAAAGCAGTAACTTTACCGCAAAATTATGAAAGAATATCTCAATTATCATTTTTAAATTTTGCGACACTGACGCATACTTTTTATATTTATCAACCCCATTGGTTTAAAAATGTATTTGGCAAGGTTACCATGCCTCAGGTGGAATTTATAATATTTCCGTTTTTTGTATTTTTATCGACAATTGTTACAAAAAAAAGCAAAGGATTAGTTTACTTTTTAATTTTAGCCTTAATTTCAGTGTTTTTAGCCAAAGGTGTAAATCCGCCTTTCTCCGGAGTGTATAACTGGCTGTTCGTAAATTTACCGGGATTTAACCTATTTCGCGATTCATCTAAATTTTATTTTTTGATTGCGGTTTCATATTCTGTTTTATTAGGTTTTACTTTTAATACGCTTTTTAAGTCAAAGCTGTTTAAGAAATATATCTTATTAAAAAAAGCTACAGCCCTTTTTTTTATTTTAGTATTAATTTATTCCGTCCGGCCAGTATTATTGGGTAAAATGACCGGAACTTTTTCCACCTTTCCAAATATTGAAAACTACCTACATATAGCTAACCTTTTAGAAAAAGATAGTAATTTTGGAAGATTAGTTTGGTTACCCACAAAGCAACCTCTTGGTTATTCTTCACCTACTCATCCGTCTCTCGAAGCAATAAGGATGATATCTAAAAGACCTTTTGAGATTGCTATAGTGGGAAGTTACGAGCAATTAAATTTTATTAGAGAAGGTAAATTTATGGGAGAGTTATTTGATATTTCAGGCATTAAGTATATATCCTATCCTTATCCTGACATTAGGCGCGAAGATCTAAAAAAAGATAATATAGACTATTACTATCAATTTTTGGACCAGATTACGAGTTTGCCCTGGGTTGACAAAAGAATTACCGATCCTCCTGTTCCTCTTTTAGTAACTAAAAAATCTTCCGATCATCTTTTTCTTGCAAATAGTCTTTTCTATATTGTGGGATCCGATAATATTTATAATGATTTGATCAAAATACCGGGATTTGAGCTTAGAAATAATGCAGTCGTTTTTGGTGAAGAAAATCCGGGCAATACAGACAATCTATTGAAGAATTCTAAAGCGATAATTTTAGTTGATAAAAATCTTTTTGATTTAACAGCCTCGCTTATACCGGATAAATATTATATTTTTCCGGCTGCTCAGCTTGATTTTGATCCGAACGAGAGCGGTTGGTGGAAGCGGGAAACGAGTGATTTCTTAAGCTGGAGAGTATTCTTGCAGGAAAAATATGATCTTGATTATCAGGAATTTGATTATGGTGGAGGCGTTGCAGTCGGAGAGGGAAATAGGGAACTGGTTATAATTAGCGATAAGATTAAAAAGGGAGACAGGCTGTTTGTCAGGGTCTTAAACAATGCAAAAGGTGGAGGAGTTGAAATTATTAACGGTGGGGAAAAATCAACTGCAATGACAAATGGTCAATGTTTTAATAAAATCAAAATCACACTTTCTGGTTATAAAGATATTCCCGGTCAAGAATTTTTATACGATTGCACATCATATTTTTGGATGGATGCGGGAGAAGTCAAGGAAAACGGAAAAGTTACTATAAAATCAATGGGAAACTTAAACGTCATAAATGCTATTGTTAGCGTTCCTGAAAATATTCTTAGTGAAATTTCTAATAGTATCCCAAAAGATAAAATTGTGCTTTGGAACAAATTATCACAAAGTCAAAAAGAAAATACTTTTCAGATTGATAACTATCCTGATCCGACAATCGATTTTACCAGATTATCACCTACTCATTATAAAGTTAATGTTATCGGTGTTAAAAAACCGGTAGTATTAGCGTTCTCGGAGAATTTTGATTCGTTGTGGAAATTAAACGGTGAGCATAGCACAGAGATTTATAGCTTAATAAATGGGTTTGTTGTAAATAAAGATGGTGTATATGAACTAATTTACGATCCACAAAAATACGTAATACCTGGATTAATAATATCAGCAGTTACCTTATTTATGCTCGTTTCTTTTTACGTTATATCAAAAAAATCACCTGTTAATATATAATTGATGGATGCAAGCCTCAAAAGTTGTCGAAAATACAATTAAGACGGAAACATTTAAGCAAACGACTATTACTTTTTCCGCTACATTTATAAACGGGACATTGGGATTTTTGTTCTATGTTGTAACAGCACGATTTTTAGGACCGGAAAATTTTGGACTGCTGATCATATCTTTAACTGTTCTTGCGCTAGTTGCTGACATAGGAAACTTTGGGATAAATGCCGGAATCGTAAATTTCGTCTCTAAAAATAAAAAAAATAAAGAAGTTTCGATGTCTTACCTTAAACTTGGGTTGAAATTAAAATTATTAATTGGTATCGTCACATTAATATTGGGGTTTATCCTTGCACCACTTCTTTGCGTATATGTTTTTAACAAGCCTCATTTAATTACGCCACTTCGCCTTGCATTCGCCGGAGTTGGGACGACATGGCTTTTTTCGTTTATTACTTCATATTATCAGTCTTTTGAAAAATTTATCAGTTGGGGATTAATCCAGATTTTTGCAAACTTCCTTAGATTGTTTTTGGTTCTCGTATTTGTTTACGCAAGTATTTTAACCGTAAATTCATCAATGGTATTTTATATCACGGCTCCTTTAATCGGATTTTTGTTGGCAATGAGCTTCATCCCTAAAGGCTTTCTAAAAGTCGAAAACGAGGATCGTTATTTTAAAAAATTTGTAAAGTTTAATAAATGGGTCGGACTGTCTGCGATTGCAGCTTCACTGTCCTCTAAAATGGATACTTTTATTCTAGCAACTCTCTTGAGTGCACGGGAGGTTGGATTATACTCTGCAGCTTATCAAATCGTGCAGGTGATTCCGCAACTTATTTCTGCTTTGGGCACTGTGGTTGCACCCAAGTTCGCATCTTTAACAAACAAGAATGAAATGCTGATGTATTTTAAAAAAACGCAAACAATGGTTGTCGGTGTTTCACTTTTGGGTTTGTTGGGTATCCCGGTATTTAAGCTACTTATACCTGCTTTAATGGGTGCAAAGTACAACGACTCTTTCCCTATCTTTTCAATACTACTTATAGGTTTGTTGTTATTTTTAATCGCAACCCCGGTTCATAACGCAATAATATATTATTACAATTATCCGAAACTCTTATCGCATATTGCTTATTTAAATTTATTTATTCTTTTATTGCTTGGATATTTTGCAACAATTAAATTTGGCATAATCGGGATGGCAGCTATCACAGTCTTGCTAAATTTTCTTAATTTGATAATTCCCTCTGTGTGGATGAAGCTCAATGTAGATCGGAGAACTGCAAAACAATGAAAATTTGGGGACACACTCTGGTTAGAAATGAAGAGCGATATTTATGGTATTCGGTAACAAGTGTTATAGATTATTTGGATAAATTACTTCTTTGGGACACGGGAAGCGCTGATAACACATTAAAAATAATAAAAGAGCTTCAAAAAAAATATACCGATAAGATATTATTTCGGGAAGTTGGAAGTGTCGATAAAGATAATTTTACAAAAATTCGTCAACAAATGCTTGATGAAACTCAAGCTGATTGGGTTTTTATATTAGACGGTGATGAAGTATGGTGGAAAGAAAGTATTTCTAAACTGCGGATTATGATTAACCACAACGGTAATAAACTTGAAACAATTGTAAACCGGTATTGTAATTTAGTCGGTGATTTATATCATTTTCAGCCGGAAATTGCAGGCAGATATAAAATCGATGACTATATTGGTCATGTTACAATTCGCGCCTTAAGTACCAAAATTCCCGGACTAAATTTTTCAAGACCCCATGGCCAACAGGGAATTTTTGATGAAGATAACAAGTTAATTCAGGAAAGAGACAAAATAAAGCGTCTTTTTATGAATGATTTAGCTTATTTACATTTTACACATTTGATCAGGTCGGATTCTCTGGCGTCCGATAGGGACGTAATTAAAAGAGATATGAAATTTAAGTACGAGCTTGGTAATGAATTTACACGAGATTATTATTACCCTGAAAGTTTTTTTATTGACAGATCTGATTATATTTTCAATCCTTGGACTAAAAGGAGTAAAAAATATTTTATTAATTCTCAAGTTAGAGAACCGATAAGAATAGTTAAGCGAAAATATTTCAGGAGTAATAAAAGCGGATATTAGTTAAGTATGAAAAAGTTTACTGACGACCCCGGATATTATAGACTGGCGGCAAAGGGAAGTGTTGATACCAGGCATCCGGGGATGAGACTTCTAAAGACTCTAATAAAAAAAGATTACAAGGTATTGGATTTGGGTTGTGGTGAGGGGTCCCGGCTAAACTTTCTGGTTAATAACAGTTCTGGTTACGGAATAGATATAAGTAAAAACGCGGTAACAAAGGCAAACAAAAAGTACCCTAATTTAAAAATTACACAAAGTAATTTATACAAACTTCCCTTTAAAGAAAATAGTTTTCATTTAGTTTACAGTGCATTTGTTATCGAACACTTGGAACATCCCGAAATAATGATTAATGAAGCCAGGAGAGTTTTAATAAAGGGAGGAATTTTTGTAATTATTGCACCGAATTATGGTGCACCAAACCGTTGTTCACCTAACTTTTCTGGGTCAAGAGGAAGAAAGTTTGTAATTGGACTTAAAAATGATATTTATGCGTTATTTGTAAAAAGCGAAAAGTTAAATTGGAATAAAGTTATGCCAGACGAGGGTAAAAAGTATTTTCAGGATGCCGACACAGTAATAGAACCATATTTAGGAAGTTTGGTAAAATATTTAAAAATATTGGGTTTTAAAGTTACTTATACTAACAGTTGTTGGGGTGAAGAGCTGCCTTCAGTTAAGCTTCACCAAAAATTATTTCGGTTTTTTTCCCTTTTTAGAATTTACCCGCTTACTTACTGGGGGCCTCACCTGGTTATTTCTGCTACTTATTCTTAAAGTAAGCATTGTACCAAAGCTCCAACGATAACAGGTTCCAAAGTTTGGGTCCAAAATCGGTTTTTAGAGAGTGTCGGGAAAGCATGTCAAGAATGTTATTTTCGTCGATTACCGTTTTAACGAACCCCTTTTTGTTTAAGAGAAATATTTTTGTATATTCGGACAAACTTCCCAGAAACCAATTCTGTAAAGGGATCGAAAAGCCCATTTTTTTCCGGTACAAAATATCGTGTGGCAAAATACTTTCAAGTGCTTTTTTAAAAATATATTTATTTACTCCATTTTTGTATTTCAGACCAAAAGGAATACTGCTGGCAATTTCTATAAACTTACGATCCAACAGCGGCGATCTTGCCTCCAACCCGACACTCATACTAGTAATGTCAATTTTTGGGAGCAATTCATCCGGTAAATACCTGCTAAGATCCCAATAAAGTGCTTGTTCTCTGGGGTCAGAACTACCAGAATTTTCAAATGCAGACTTAATTACTCTATAAGAGTTGAGGTATGGAGTTTTATAAAGCATTTCATTCTTATTTAATTCTGAAAATATTTCAATGTAGCTTGCAAACCGCTCAGAAATTGGTAACGATGATTTTTTAAGAAAGTTATTAGCCCGGGATGAAATTCGTCCAGCTGTTGGAAAAGCGATTGGTTTTATCACACCACCATATATATCCATTATTCTGTCGCGTGATATACGACGGTATCTATCGTATCCGGCAAAGTTTTCATCTCCGCCATCGCCATTTAAAATTACAGTCACATGTTTTCTGGCCATTTGACAAATTAAATAGGCAACAACTGCTGAGGAGTTAGAAAATGGCTCTTCAAAAGAATAAGCAAGAGTTGGCATAAGTTCCAATTCGGTTGGATTCACAATAAGCTCTTCGTGATCGGTTTTAAAAATCTGTGCAATTTTTTTTGCATAATTTGATTCGTCGTAAGTATTTTCTTTGAATCCAATCGTGAATGTTTTAACTGCCTTTTTGGAGTTTTTTGCCATCATAGCAACTACAGCGCTTGAATCGACTCCTCCCGAAAGCATTGCACCAATTGGGACATCAGAAATCATACGAAGTTTAACCGACTCCTCAAGTTTCGACAGAATTACTTCCTCCCATCTTTTCTCACTTAAGCGGGATTTATGGGTCAAATCCGGATGCCAGTAACTTTGTTTTACCAGTAAATTATTTTTAATATTAAATATTAAATAACTTGCTGGTTCGAGTTTAAATATATTTTTAAATCCAGTTGCTGGCGACGGGACATATCCGAAAGTTAGATAATCGTAAATTGCCTGATAATCAACCTGCTTTTTTACATCCGGCTGTGTCAGTATAGCTTTTAGTTCAGAGGCGAAAATAAAAACCCCGTTTTTGTGGAAATATTTAAGCGGCTTTTTACCCACACGATCGCGTGCAAGAAAAATGATGTTTCCGATCTTGTCATAAATTGCAAAAGCGAACATTCCCCTAAGGTGACTTAGACAACGTGTTCCGTATTTATCATAAAGCGCCAAAATTACTTCAGTATCGCTATTTGAGCTGAATTTATACCCTAATATTTTAAGTTTCTCACGCTCTTCCTGGTGGTTATAAACCTCACCGTTATAGGTAATCACATATTTGTTAAGGTAAGTCATCGGCATATGACCATTCTTTGAAAGATCAATTATTGCTAATCTGTTATTTCCCAATCCAACCTTGTGATCATCTGAAATATAAATACCTGTGTCATCGGGACCTCGGTGAGATATCTTGTCATTCATTGTTTTTACATCACCGCCAGCAACCTCACCTGCACCGGTAATCACTTTTCCAGTTAACCCGCACATATCACAATCATTATACCAAGTTACATTTTAGTCAAATGGTGAATTGCGATATAATCAATTGATATGGATGAAGTCGGGAAAAACACACTCGAAGAAATGCGAAACGCTGCTTGGTATAACAAGTGGATTTATGATTATTTTTCAAAATGTTTGAAAGGGGAGATTTTGGAAATTGGTTGTGGTATAGGAAATTTTGTTCCATTTCTGATTAAATCGGGGAAATTGACATCAATTGACGTCAAAAATAGCTATATTGAAAATTTGAAAAAGGAATATGTGGGAGTTAAGTTTGGTCTAGGGGACATAGAAAATAATACATACTTTTTTAAAAATAAAAAGTTTGATTCAATAATCAGTCTGAATGTCTTTGAACATATCAAAGATGACGAGAAGGCTTTAAAAAATACTTATGACCTGCTTAAGCATGGTGGAAATTTTGCGATTTTGGTGCCCGCACACAAATTACTTTTTAGTCATTTTGACAAAGAACTCGGTCATTTTCGAAGATATAGTGTTTTAGATTTGGCTAGGAAGTTGAGAAAAGAAGGTTTTGAAATTAAACAGATACGATATTTTAACTGGTGGGCGGCAATAGGCTGGTTTGTGTTCGTAAAATTACTGCGAGTTAAAGCAATGCCGTCAGCCCCTGTGGGTATTTTTGATACGTTTGGTCAGTTTTTTTTATCGGTTGAAAAATATATTAAATTACCAATAGGAATTTCCGTTGTCGCAATATGCAAAAAATAACACTTTCGATAATTGTCCCCGTGTTTAACGAGGAAGGGACTGTAGGCGAAGTACTTTTTAAACTATCACACCTGAAATTATTAAATGGTGTTGGCAGTGAAATTTTTGTTGTAAATGACGGATCAACTGACGGGTCAAAAGACATTATTTTGAATTCACAAAAAGATTTTAAAATAAACAATTTTAAGCTATTAACGCACCCAAAAAATTTAGGAAAAGGTTCAGCAGTTATTTCAGGTATTGAAAAATCGACAGGTGATATAATTACGATCCAGGATGCAGATTTGGAATACGATCCAAATGATCTTAATAAACTACTGCGGCCAATATTGGAGGGCCGGTCGGAAGTGGTTTTTGGAACAAGACTAAAACAGTATCCTCTAAAAATTTCTGGCAAGAAAAAGACTCCTCTGATTACTCACTATTTAGGTAATAAATTCTTAACGTTATTAACAAATATTTTGTACGGTAGTAGTGTCACAGATATGGAGACATGTTATAAGATGATGAAACGAAACGTTTTGCAAGGTATTAATTTAAAGTCGAAAAGATTTGAATTTGAAGCAGAGATTACTGCAAAAATATTAAAAAAAGGATATAAGATTTTTGAAGTACCCATTAAAGTAAATCCACGGGGATATGAAGAGGGAAAGAAAATTACATGGCGTGACGGATTTATAGCAATTTGGACTTTAGTAAAATATAGGTTTGTGGGGTAATTATGAAAATTGCTTTTTTATCACTTTATACAGGATATGTAAGTCGTGGTGTCGAAACATGGGTAAATGATATATCACAACGATTGGCAGACTTGGGAAATGAAGTATTTGTATACTCAGGAGCAGATGATGGCTTAATAACGAATTACCATAAACAGGTTCTTCATATTAAAGCCAATATCAGACTTAGAAAGGGAGAAAGCTTAATTGAGCAATCACTAACTTGGCCTTACTGGGAAATATTAAATTTTATATTTACCTTTCGCTGCATCTATTTTCTCATTTTAAACCGTCCTGATATAGTAATGCCTTCTAATGGTGGGTCACAGACATTAATTGTAAGAATTGCAGGATTTTTATTTGGTTGGAAAACGGTTGTAGTTGCGCATGCAGGATTAGGAGCACACGAAAAATGGAATCTTTTAACAAGATCTGATCTGTATATTTATCCCTCAAGACGCGCAATGGGGTGGGCAAATAATTTATTTTTCTCAAAAGGATTGAAACTAATAAATATACCCCATGGAATAGATTTACATAAATTTAAAAAAGAAAAAAGTGATTTGAAATTGAAACTTCAAAAACCGGTTTATTTAATAGTTGCATCTTTTGATCCTTATAAAAGAGTGTATCTGGCAGTGAAGGCTGTGTCTAAACTTAAAAAAGGGAGTTTACTCGTTGTAGGTGGGGACAGGGAAAATGGCGAGATTGATATTCTTGCAACAAAGTTGTTGGGGGAGGGAAGGTATTTTAAGACCAAAGTGAAATTAAATGAAATTTCGAGATATTACAATTTCAGTGATGTTTTTACGCTTCCTTCTAATATCTTTGAAGCATTTGGGATAGTATATCTTGAGGCTATGGCTTGCGGATTGCCTGTAGTTGCAACCGATGATGAGTTAAGACGCGAAGTTGTGGGAGAAGCGGGTATTTTAGTTGACCCTGAAAATATTGATGAATATTCTAAAGCCCTGGAGAAGGCTGCAACGAAAAATTGGGGAGAAATTCCCCGAAAACAGGCGGAAAAATTTTTATGGGAAATCGTATCTAGAAAATATGAAACAGTATTTCAAGAACTTTTGAAAAAATAACTTTATGTTGAGTGCAACTATTATTACTTTAAATGAAGAAACAGATTTACCTCGATGTCTGACATCTTTGAAAGGGTGGGTTGATGAAATTGTTGTTGTTGATTGTGGGAGTATAGATAAAACGGTTGAAATAGCTAAAGAGTTTGGTGCAAAAGTATATCTTCATGTTTTTGATAATTACGCAACGCAGAAAAATTATGCTAAAGATAAAACAACCCAAGATTGGATTTTGTCAATTGATGCAGATGAAGAGATAGAAAAAGAACTGGCAAAGGAAATAATTAATGAAATTCAAAGTCCAAAATATGATTCATACTCAATACCCCGCAAAAACATTATTTTCGGAAAACTGATTAAACATACACGTTGGGATCCGGAGCTTGATAGACATGTTTGGTTATGGAAGAAAGATAAGGGAAAATGGAGCGGTGATGTTCATGAAGAGGTTGTGGTTGATGGTGCTGTAGGAAAGTTAATAAACGCAAAGATACATCACCAATATGAGAATGTTAGTGAGTTTTTAAATATGATGAACCGATATTCGGATATTGATTCCAAGGAAATGATCGCGAATGGCCGAAAATTTAGATTATTACAATTGTTTGGGCAACCGGTTTATAATTTTTTGGTTAGATATTTTTATCGACTTGGTTTTCTTGACGGCTGGAGAGGGTTAGTCCTTTCATATTTAATGGCGGTTTACCATTTTAATTTGTGGGTAAAAGTTTGGTACGGTAAAAAATAATGCACAAGATACTTTTTTTGGAATATAAATTCCGAGATTTTACTGATGAGGAAATAATTTTACCCGGACCAACTGCGGTTATGGCAGCCTATGAGAAACTAAATCCAGAGAGGATAGAGCAGATTAAAAGGTTGAAGCTTGATTTAGGTGTATCGTTTGTTGTTGTACCGGGGCGCGATTCGTGTCCGATGAACCCTGAAACAATTGATTTTGCGCTAAAGCAAGTTAAGGGGGCGGTAAGTGTACATCCCGATGTAATATGGTTTGATTACTTAAAGTTTCCCGGCAAGTGGAAGATATTGGATGAAAAATCTGACTATGAAATTCACAAAGAATGTAAATACTGCAAAGGAGCAGACCGTGCTATTGAGATAACCAAGTTGGCACGAAAGTTATTATCAGAAATTCCAAAAAATATTAAAACAGGAGTATTCACTATGCCTCTTATGATGGGAACTTATGACAACTGGGAGAAAACTCTCGGTGAAAACTTTTTTGAGTTAGGAAATCTTTTTGATTACGTTTCCCCAATGCTTTATCACAGAATGATAAGAAAATCTGTCGATTATATTCATGAACACGTTGAGTATCTTAAAAACCTTAAATTTTCAGCTGAAATAATTCCGATAATTCAACTTAAAGATATGCCTGATGATTTGGAGGATAAATTAACGATAGATGAATTTAAACATGCTTGTGATGCTTCTGTGATGCCTCCTTCAAGCGGTTTAGCAATATTTTCATGGGATCAGGCAATTGAAAAAAATAAGCTGGATTCTGCGAGCGAGATTTTAAGAAAATTGAAATAATTAGGAAATGAAGCAATTCATAAAAAGAAATTATACGATATTGGTTGTGCTTTTGATCGGGTTAGTTTTGCGTTTAATTATTATAAATCAGTCATTATGGTTGGATGAGGCAATAGGAGCAATAGCGGTAAGGGATTATAGTTTTTCGGGAATACTGTCTGATTTTATGAAATTCGACAATCATCCGCCGCTATATTATTTAATGCTAAAGTTCTGGACAAATTATTTTGGATACTCCGAACTAGCACTAAGGCTCCCATCGGTAGTTTTTGGCATAGCATCAATTTATATTCTTTATAAATTAAACGATTTGCTTAACCTGAAAAAAATAAATAAAAATATATCGGTTATTTTGGCGCTTCTTTTTGCAACCTCTCAATTACACGTTTATTTTTCACAGGAAGCCCGTATGTATTCCATGGCTGCATTTATTGCTACCCTTTCATCTTATTTTTATTTAAAAACAATAATAAACGGTAAGTATTTGGACTGGTTGGGATTTTCATTGACAATTGTTTTACTTTGTTTTACTGATTACCTTCCTGTACTTATGATTCCGGTATTTTTTTCCTATGCCTTATTAAATGTTCGGAAAAAAAGTTGGTGGATAGGTTTCTTAATCTCTTTTTTGCCTTTGATTGTTGTTGGGATTTTCTGGTTACCTTTATTTAAAGTTCAATCGGAAAACGGAAGATGGATATTGTCAACTGTGCCAAAGTGGGCGGAAGTTGCAGGAGGTGCAAACCTGAAACAATTACTCTTGGTGTGGAGCAAATTTGTATTTGGGAGAGTCAGTTTGGTAAATAAAACTCTATACTATTTGCTGGTAATATGCTTCTCCATACCTTTTGCATATACATTTTCAAAAACAATTAATAAAAATCTTGCTAAAAACTATTATTTCTATTGGTTTTCTATACCTGTAGTACTGGGTTTTATATTGTCTTTCAAAATACCTGCCTTTAATTACTTCAGATATATATTTATTTTACCTGCTTTTTATGGGCTTTTAATAACAGGTCTTGAGAAAGTTAAAATTTATAGAAACGTAATTATTGCATCATTTATATTAGTTAATTCATTATCATTATCAATTTACTTTTTTAATATAAAAAACCACAGAGAGGGTTGGAAAAATGCCACGGCATTTATTGATAGTATGGTTTTGGAAGGTGATGTTGTCGTGTTTAGTTATCCGAAGCCATTCGCTCCATATATCTGGTACAGCCTTAATTCAAAATCGTTTGGTGCAACAGACTCAATTTTAGCAACGTACAAAAGCATTGAAATTACAAATCAACTTGTTAATGGAAAAAGAGGTGTGTACTACTTCGAATACTTGAGCGGTTTGTCCGATCCCCAAAAAATTGTACAAAAGGCAATCGTTGATAATAATTTCCGTGAAAATAACGTATATAATTTTAACGGGGTTGGATTAGTTTATTATTACACAAGATGATAATAGCATTTAAAAAATATAGCATGATTGTTGGAATATTTTGTGCTGCACATATTGCCATTCTTTCTAAGCTTAAGTTTTTTCCTTACCCGGAACTCTTTATCTATTCATATCTAACCAAAGGCAGTCTGATCCCTTACAAACAGATTTTTGATCAACATTTTCCCGGACTGATGTTTTTACCTGTTAATTTTGCAAGCCTTGGAATAGACACTGTGGCAGAAATGCGGATAGTATCATATCTTCTGGTTGTGTTATCTCATTTAGCGATTTACAAAATATCAAAAACAATTTTGAAAAATAATAAATTACTTCTTCTCCCTAATTTACTTTTTCTAATTTGGCACCCATCTATCGAAGGATATGTTTTGTGGATTGATAGTTTTGCACAGACAACTCTTCTCTGGTCGTTTTACTTTTTACTTCGTAAGGGGAATAAAAATAGCTTTCTAACAGGCTTATTATTGGGTTTAACATTTTTACTTAAACAAACAGTTGCACCATTAATTTTGTTATTGGGTTTATATTTGTTTTTTAAGACAAAATCAAAAAAAACCTTGTTTCCGGAACTTTATGGTTTTCTGATTTGCGTTTTAGCACTTTTTGTATGGATATTTGCATTGGGAGTCTGGAAAGACTTCTATTATTGGACTTTTATTTTTAACATTACTACATTTGCCCAGATGGGAAGAAAAACACCCCAAATTATGGAATTGATTAAAATTGCTCCTGTTTTTGTTCTGCCAGCCTTATCTTTAATTTACATGTTTTTCAAAAGAACCGAAAAACAGCTTAAATATTTACTAATATTTTATTTCGGTGCAATATTTTTTGCACTCGCGAGGTTTGATTATGTTCACCTTCAACCTGCACTTCCGTTTGCAATATTAACTTTAATCTATCTGGTTCAATTAATGGTTAAGAAACATTCTTATATTGTTAAGTACACTTTATTGTTTTTGGTTTTTTCGATTGTCTGGAATGCTTATTTATTGAGGCACTTTATCGGGAGTAATACCTATTTTTTTGGAAGATTTGAGTCTCAGTTAACATCAGAAGTTAATAAATACAGATCTTCGGGGAAAGTTTTTGCATTCGGAACCACTCCTCACATATACTATCTAACTAAAACCTTACCACCGGGAAATATTTTTGCATTCCAGTTCCCTTGGTTTATGAAAATTGCTGAAGAAAAAGTATACTATGGATTAGTCAATGACCCGCCGGCAGTTGTAATAAGAGACAAAAACGCTCAGGTATCG
>Ga0075761_112_pt1 | contig 66660 bp, 78 predicted proteins | sample RifGroC1_FD_67828 | JGI IMG/M metagenome (GOLD analysis project Ga0075761, IMG submission 67828) | Microgenomates bacterium GW2011_GWC1_37_12b
TTAAATTTTTGTTTTTTATCTTATATGTTTTATTTAATTGTTTAACTATTAGTTCAGAGTCGAGAAAAAATTTAATATTTTCGGTTAATTTGTTTTTATTAAGCCATTCAACAGCCAATAAAAGAGCGCTATACTCTGCAATATTATTAGTTGCGTTTCCTAGAAATTTCCCCTCTTTGGTAAGAATCTTGTTGTTTTCAAAAACAACAAACGCAGAGGCTGCCGGGCCGGGATTTCCGCGTGACCCACCATCTGTAAAAATTTTAATCATATTTTTTAAAACTACATGTAAATATATCGGGAAAATTTATTTTTGTAAATCGGAAGAAGAACTCCTTTAAGAAGCAGAAACAACCAAAAACCTTTCGTCGCCTTCACCTTGGGATTCTGTTTTTATTCCCTCAAACTCTGCTAAAAAAGTATGTATTATCCTTCGCTGTGAGGCACTTAAGTTATAAAGGTTTTGGGGTTGCCCTGTTTCTTTAACATGATCGGCTGTTTTTCGTGCTTCTCCAATCATCAACGTTTACTACAATGTTTTTTTGACCCTCTTCCCTATTAAAAATAATGTTTAGTAGTCTTTGGAAAGAATAAATGTTTTTTCCCTTAGCCCCGATTAATAAGCCCGCCACGTCACCGTCGGTTTTAAGATTTACCTTAACCACTTCGACCTCTTCGACAACATTAAAGGTTACTTCAAGCTCAATCAGCTTAAAATATTCTTCTAAAAAATTTTCAAGTTTTACAGTTACTTTTTCTTCTGTCATTTTAGTTTTTGGATTTTACCATTTTTAATTTACCAATTAAAGGTTCAAGTCCTCCCCATCCCTGCCCCTTCACCTGCTGATAAAGTTGTAATAGAGAAAACACCAACCAATAAAGAGCGAGCGCTGACGGAAATTTCATCCCGATCCAAAGTGTAAACAGAGGGAAAGTATAAATCATTGATGACCGCATCGCGACCTGAAAATCGTCGCTTTCTGTTTTTGTTTTCTCCGCCAACTTTTTCTCTTTTTTCAAAACAGGCGACTGGGCTTTTGCCGATAAAAATTGAGCAATAGCTGAAAGTAAAATTAACGGTCCGGGAATCGCAAACTGTATACCTGGTAATTTAAAGGTGTCTGGTTTGGTCATCTCTAAATAAAAAAACTTAGTATTTATCACTTCGCTACTTTCGAGCTTTAGCGGTTGGTATAAAACTTTGTTAAAATTTTCTGTTAAATTTCCACCACCACTGATTGTTCTTGTAAAGACATTAAAAAACGCTATTAAAACAACTATCTGCAACAAATAAGGAAGACATCCAGCGCCCGGGTTAATACCCTTTTCTTTATAAAAATCCGATTGTGCTTTTGCAAATTTTATTTTGTCGCTACCATGTCTTTGTTTTAGTTTGTTTAATTCCGGTCCTAAGTCCTTCATTTTTTTCATCGATTCCATGTAAGGCTTTGTAAGCGGGTTTAAAATGACCCGAAGCGCAACAGTAAAAAGAATTATTGCAAGTCCCAAATTGTTGCCAAATATCTTATAAAAAAGAATTAACCCGTTTGCCAGTGGTTGTACCAAAATTGTATAAAACATAAAATTTATTTAAACTACCGGATCATAATATTTTACCGAGTTCCGATTGCAGCTTATAATTCGTTTGACAGAAAGTATAACACCTTTTACTCCGTATTTTTTAATTGCTTCTATACTATATTCGGAACAAGTAGGGAAGTAACGGCAAGAATGTCCTAGATATGTAGACAATATTGGGGAAATAAAAACTTTATAGATTCGAATAGGGACGATTAATATATTTCTCACTTTTAGTTGAAGCGTGTGTTTAATAAATATTCTTTCATTTCTTTCATTATTTCGTCAGTGGTCATTTTTACAATGTTTTGTTTTGCTATAAATATCATATCCATGCCGTTCGGAATAGAAAACATTGTTTGTCTGGCAGATTCCCTCATTGCTCTTTTAACTCTATTTCTGTGAACGGCAAGCTTATCAACGTTGTTTGAAATAATAAATCCAAACTTTGTTAAATTTTTGTCTTTTCGATCGTTTATCAAAAGCTGAAAACTATTGCTTTGATAAACTTTTCCCAATTTTTTAACTTTATCGTATTCGGTTGCTTTGAGGGTTCTATCACTTGGCAGCATATTTATCGATTAAACGGATAGTACTTTTCGGCCTTTTTGCCTTTTTCTTTTGATAATTAGTGTGCCTTTTTTTGTTGATAGTCTTTTACGAATACCTAATCTTTTCTTTCTTCTTCTTTTGCTTGGTTGATAAGTTCTTTTGGTTGCCATATTTTTAAAACATAAGTAGTTTAACTGTTGGCTAATCTTTTTTCAATAACATCCTCCTTTTAGGGGTGTCGTATCGGGTTCGATCTGTCTACAAAATATTGCCTTTAATTTAACGAAACTGTTATTGATGGAGACACTTTCGGTATTTTTGTGGGTTGACTCTTTGTGGATAACTTTTCTATCATGCATTGACATTAGATAATACCTTTTTCTTTTCTTACTACCCAATAATGTCTTTAGTTTTATTACAACTTATCCTATGGAAAATATTGACACTGTAAAGGTGTGGGGCGAAGTGCTCAACAGTATTAAAGTTAGCGTGTCTCCGGCAATTTTTTCAACTTGGTTTACGGAAACCTACATTGCCGATTTAAAACAAAACGATGACAGGGTTTCAATAGAGATCGGTTGTAAATCGAATTTTGCAAAAAATACAATAGAAACCAGGTATTTTGGACTTGTTCAGGATACTCTAATAAAATCTCTTAACAGTAAATGTGATTTGATATTTAGTGTTAAACAACTTCCAAGTAGTGTTCCTCAATCAAACAATCTTCCTCCTTTGTTTCAAACAATTTCCTCTGTTTCTGAAAACACAAAAAATTCGCTTATCAGATCGGGGATCAGACCGTCTTTTTCTTTTGATAATTATGCCGTGTCTTCTTCTAATCAAATGGCTTGGGCGGCAGCCGAAGCTGTTTCAAAAAACCCCGGCAGTGCTTACAATCCATTATTCATATGGGGTGGGGTGGGGGTCGGAAAGACCCATTTAATGAATGCGGTTGGATTGTATTTACTTAATATAGATCCGTCCGTTCAAATTCTAGCATGTACAGGCGAGCAATTTACAAACGACATAGTAGAGGGAATAAGAAACAAATCTACCCAGTTGTTTCGCAATAAATACAGAAAACTAAATGTGTTATTTCTTGACGATGTTCAGTTTATTGCAGGCAAGGATGCTGTACAGGAGGAGTTTTTCCATACATTTAATGCGCTGGTTGGAAATGGAGCGCAAATAATCTTAACGTCCGACAGGCCTCCGTCAGAAATTTCCAAACTTGAAGAAAGGCTTCGCAACCGCTTTGAAGCGGGGTTGATTGTTGATATTGCTCCACCTGATTTTGAATTGCGCTGCGCAATTGTCCAAATCAAATCCAAAGAGAAGGGTTTGGAGCTTCCGATGGATTTTGTACAATTAATTGCAGGAAATATTGACTCCCCAAGAAAAATAGAGGGTTTTTTGGTAAGGCTGTTTTCGGAAGTCAGACTTAAAAACAGCGAAATTGATACCAGACTAATAGAATCACTTTTGGAAAAAGGAGGCGAGAATAGTGTTGCCAGTTCAAGTAAAAAGAGCCCGGATGAAATAATTGATATTGTATGTAAATACTTTTCGTTAAGTAAAAAGACGATAACAGGACAGGTTCGATCAAGAAATATTGTCAGACCACGCCAAATTCTAATGTATTTGCTTCGTACACAATTTCAGCTTCCTCTTGAAGAGGTCGGAAGGCTTATTGGCAACCGAGACCACACAACCGTTATGCATGCTGTGGAAAAAATTACGCAGTTGGCCTCGACAGATGTGAATACACGTGAGTATATCTCGGGGATAAAAAACAAGCTGTGAGGATAAATCAAACAAGTTGTCTTCTTATCCACATTTCGTAGGGTTTTATCCACAATTTTGTTCACAATTATTCACGATTACTTTCCACTTTATACTTTGAAACTAACCAAGTTCAGCTATACACTTATCCACCGTTCCTACTATTACTACTGCTATTTAATATAGATAATAAGTACTATTTGAAAAAAACAAGAAAAAGTAAATCCTAATACCTATTGCCTAAAATAGGTAACCTATTTATACTTTGGCCAATGTTGGTAACTACACTTGCTGAAAACTTCTCAAAAGCCTTAACGATTGCATCACGCTTTGTCGGGGGTAAAGTTCAACTTCCGGTTCTTGCAAATATTTTATTAAAAACAGATAAAAACAAACTTGTAATTTCTGCAACCAACCTTGAAACTTCAATATCGATAAGCATTGGTGCAAAAATCGAGGAAGAAGGGGAAATTACAGTTCCCGGAAAAACAATTTGCGATTTGGTAAACAGTCTTCCCTCCGGTCAATTGACCCTAAAAGAAGAGAAGGAAAAAGTTTTAATTAAAACACCATCATTTGAATCTACGATTCTTGCAGCGAACGCTTCAGATTATCCGTCAATCCCCGATAAAGGGAGCGGAAAAGTATATTCTTTCCCTTCAGAAGTTGTAGAAAACGTAATTAAAAAAATACTTTTTTCAGTTTCTAGTGACGAAACTCGTCCTGTTCTAACCGGTGTCCTTCTTATTTTACGGGATAAAGAAGCGGTGTTTGTTTCAACAGATGGTTTTCGTTTATCTCAAAAAAGTATAAAGACGGAAAAAATGGATCAGGATGAGGAAGTAAAATTAATAATTCCTAAAAATACATTTTCAGAGCTTGTCCGTATTTCTGAAGGATCGGAAAAAATAAATTTTTCATTCAACAAAAACGAAAACCAGATAATTTTTACAGTAGGGGATTGTATCCTCTCTTCCAGGATAATACAGGGTGATTTTCCGGATTTCGAAAAAATAATTCCGAAAAATCCTGTAATTAATATTGATATCGATAAGGAAGAATTAATAAGATCGGTCAAGCTAGCTTCAGTATTTGCAAGAGAGGCGGCAAATGTTATCAAAGTAAATGTCTTAAAAAACAGTGTCGATATTAGTGCAGAAAGTACAAAAAGCGGAAATCAGAAATCTGTTATCGATGCAAAAGTAGAAGGGGATAGTGAGCTTTTGGTTGCATATAATTACCGATTTATTGAAGAGTTTTTGGGTGTTGTTGGGGGGGAGAGTGTTAAAATTGGATTAACAGATGCTAACATTCCCGGAATTTTTCTTGATCCGAAAGATCTTGATTACCTTCATATCATAATGCCAATAAAGTTAACTAATTAAATTGCTTGTAAAAGAAACGTGCCCGTATACTGCTTATCATCCTCTTTTATCTTGATTTTTGCATTAAGTGAATATGTTGGGATTAAATTAATTTTATTTTGTTCTCGTTTGAGTAAGTATATTAAAGTTACATCATCCACGTCTGCATTTTCTATTTCACTAACTGCGGGTAATGAGTAGACATCATTGTTGTCATTTTTTAAACTATAAAGACGTGCCTTAAATAGATTTTCGACTATATAAACAGAAGGGTTAATTTTAATACTACTGACTTTTGTGGCGTTGATTTTTGAATATGCAATTTTTTTAACACTTCCATCTGGGTAAAAATCTATGTAACTAGCAGGGTCTTGGTAAGTGTCGAGAATATTGACATTATTAAAATCGTATTTGATATTTACTCTGTAAACATTTGCGTCGTCTCTTTTTACCAGAGAGGAATCTCCTTCGATGTCAGAAATTGAAATATATGAGAGTTTATCGATTTTTAGATTCGTAAATATTCGATTTGAATCTAGTAGTTCTTGTGCAGTGCGTAAAATAATTTGGTCGTCTGTTTTTGTGTTTTTATTGATTTCTAAATCATGTCCGTATTCCAGTTTTCCAATTTCGGTGAATATTGTTAAATAGGAATTACGATCTTTTCCTATAAGAGTTTTGCCATATCTTACATCTTGGACAGACTGTGTAGTGTAGTTGATTTTTAGATAACTTATCAGTTGCTCAATATCTTCATTTGTAAAACTACTCGAGGCTGTTTCGTAAATGATAATTTCTGAAGAGGCGTTCTTGTAAGAAATAGTTTCAGAAAGCGTTAAAGGAATTGAAACGTTAAAAAGAGGGTTGTGGAGAGACGGTGCTATAGGTATCGTATTATTTTTTTTCGGACTATATTTATCGAGCGTCAAAGTACCAACAATTATGATTACCAGAAATAGAATAATAATAATGATTTTTTTCTTATTTAACATGGTTTAGTTGCATACTGTTAGACATTGTCCACCTGAGCATGCCCAAGGGACAGCTTCTGGTAAATATGGCGGAACAAGACATGGTAGACCGTTTGCGTTTGTTGTTTGACCTGATGCACATCTGTAACCTGAACCTGGTTGTCTAAACTCATAATGTAGGTGGCAGTTGCCAGTCCCTGTAGTGTCGACGTATCCTATTATATCTCCTGCGTTGACTTGTTGCCCGTTTTCAACTGTAACGACACCTAAATGAGCATATCTTGTTGACATGGGAACACCATCGCATTCTGTGGCAACATCGACCCACGTACCGTAATTAGAAGAATTATCTCCCCAAGTTATAGTTCCTCGGTGGGTAGCTCTTACAGGTTGATCGCATACATCACCGAAGTCTAAAGCTTCAATAGCGCTATGCGTTGCGTGACCTGAGGCTGTTTGCATAATTCTCATACATTGACCTGCTGGTTCTACTGGCCAAAATGAATTACTTGGACAATTAACAGGTGGGGTGCCAATATTAATTGTTGCAGAACCACAAGCTCCCCTGTTCGTGTCTTCAGTTCGTGCAACTACACAACATCTGTCAGTGATCGCAGTGTCCGGGAAATTGTTTGCATCGATAGTTGAATCGTAACTTCTTGTTATACACTCTCCTGGAGGAATGTTTACACCGCTGACGTTTATATCATGACCTGGTAGAGTTATTTCGCTGTTTATGTCTATTGCTGTGTTTGAGCAATACATCTCTCGTAGTTGTAAACCCGCTCTTGGGGCGCAAATTGTAACAGTATAAGTAACATTGTGACTGTTGCTGTTGTTTTCAAAAGCAGTCGCGCTTGCTGTTTTATTCATGTTAACGTATAGAGTTCGAGACGGCAACCTTCCAGTTCTTGGAAAATTAGGATCAGGAATATAACCCGGGTTTAGTTCGCCGGGTCTGAATTGCCCCCTAACACCAAATTCCGTTTCTGTTCCAAACCCTCCGGGCGGGACAACATATGCCCCCATTTGAATTATTGTGTAGGAAATAATAACTGTAAAAATTAGGATAAGAATGGCTATAAAAGTATTTGTAATAAGGCTAACAACCATTGCTACCATTAATCGATAAAGAAGAAACGGAATTGATAAGGCAATGGTAAATGCTGTAACAGCAATGGTGGGGGTAACTATGAGTACAGCACCTATAGCTGCGGCTCCAAGAGCAACAGGAGTTAGGCCAACAACGCCAAAAGCAAACGCTCCACCAAAAAACAGTGCCCCTATTTGTTCTCTAGGTTTTTCAATTCCCGTAATTGCGGCAAAAGCTCCGCTTATTTTTCTGCCGATTTTTTTAATTGTCCCGCCAAACAATTGCCAAGCGGCTAAAATCGCATTAGCAACACCAGGAGCAATTGCCGTTGCAGCCGCCTGAGCTGCTAAAGCCGTTCCAATTTTACCACCTACCGTAACCGCGGCTTTTTTAACCACTTCTCCGGCAGCGCTACCGATCGCTTTATTCCAAAGCCCTTTTGCAACGGTTTTAACACCGGGCTTTAGTGCCTGGTAAGCTTTATCACGAAGCATACCAGTTACTTTATCTGAGCCCAGTTGAACAACTGAAGACGTGTAATTATCTCCTTCAATCTTAAAATGAAAATCATTATATTTTGGTGTCTGTGGGATACTTGGAGACTCTGATATTTCAAGAATCGGAAATTCGGCAGCCTCTCTTAGAAGCATTGCTTCTTTTGGATTTGCATCCTCGAGTGCGGATATTACCGTTGCTGCATGGAAAAGATGTTTTTTGGCATCTATCTCCAGGGCAGGGTTTGAATCAATCGAGCGTATAATATCGATAGAACTATGCCCTTTAGCGTATAAATTAAACGCTGTGGTCATTACTCCTTTGTTTAATTCTTCCGGTGCGAAACCTTTGTTTTGAAGTTTGGAGATTTGTGAGTTGTCAAGCTCGATGGTACCCGCCATCTCAACGTCTTTCTGAAATCGATCGACCTGGGGTTTAGCGTGGGTAGATTGGACATACTGCTGTTGAGTTAATCCGGTCGGTTTGGCAGAAAGCAGGTAAGATTTGCTCATAATTTATTATATATTTTTTAACGCAATTTTTTCTTGTTCGTTTTGCAAAAGCTCCTGTGGTTTGGTGGTTATCAATTTATGTTCTTCGGGTGATGCGACGACGGTAATCGGGGCATGATTATTGCCTGCGAAAAAGATTCCCTGTCCGACGATTGCGCCAAGCAAAAGCTGTCTTTCTCCATTCGTCAAATAAAAAGTGTTACCGATGATGTCAATCGCTGCAGGTGACTGCTTCATAAGAACCCTAATAGCACTGTTGGTTAGAATTGCATGACCTATATCTATTGACAGGAAATCCTGTACGTCTTGAGTGATTGTAGTAAGACCGAGGTAATACTTTCGGGCGCGTTTAACGATTGACCAAAGAAACTGCGCCGAATCCTGATATTTCATCATATGCCACGCCTCATCAACAACCAGTAGTCTCGGTTTCAAATCCTTTTTAACCCTTGTCCATATGAAATCAAGAATGATAAACATGGCGATTGGTCGAAGCGCGTCTTCAAGTTCTTTTACGGAAAATACGGTAAATGGGTTTGTAATCTCAACGTTGGTTTGCTTGTCAAAAATCCCAACAAACGATCCCATTACAAATTTTTCTATTCTGGCTGCTAAATCGAGAGCTTCAGGAACTTCTTTTCCGATTAAGATTTTATATAGGTCTTCCATTAGTGGTGGCTCTTTGGTTTGAGTTTCAGGATCTTGAGTAATACCTTTGGATTTATACGTATCCACTAACGCACGATCAAGAAGAGCTTCCTGGATTGGTGTAATTTGGCCCATGATAATTTTGAGAAGCGAATGAAGAGAGAGAATTTTTAGACCAAGATTGTTTTCGCCTTTCTCGTAAACCTGTGATAAATCAAAAGGATTGATTTTTGATTGAGAGGTAAAAGAGAAAGATATATACTGACCTCCAACAGCTTCTGTCAAGGCTTTATACTCAGCCTCAGGGTCGATGATAATAATTTCCGTTCCAAACATAAGTGATCGTAGGCTCTCCAACTTAACAAAATAACTTTTTCCGGCTCCGGATGTTGCGAAAACAGTCATGTTGCTGTTCTCAAGAGAGAACCTATCAAAAATTATAAAGCTACCGTTTTGTGAATTTACTCCGTATAAAACACCGCTGTCTCCCGACAACTCGGCTGATGTCAGTGGAAAAGTTGTAGCCAAAGACGTGGTATCCATGTTTCTTGTAATTGAAAGCCTGTCTAATCCCGTAGGGCTTGAGGACAAAAATCCGTTATCCATATCAAGGGATGCGTGTTGGGCAGAAATCAAAAGAGCTCCAAGTGTTGCCTCAACTTCCCGTGTAATATAGTTAAGCTGTTCAACATCGGCAGCCCTAATTGTTATGTAGAATGAAAATTCATAAAAATGTTCCGCCCCTTTGACAAGCTCCTGTTGTAGTGCTTTAGCGTCTTCAAGCTTGGCTTCGGTTGCCGGGTCGACAATTTTCCCTCTTTCCAAATCGGTTGATATTTCAGCTTCCATTTCTGCAACCTTATGCATTAAATCATCCAAAATATCTTTACTTTCCACCGGGTAAATAAAAAATGAAATATCCAAAGTGCCGTTGAAATTAATTACCTGATCCAGCCATCCAGGAGAAACAAACCTTGGATAACCCGAAATAAATAAAGTTCTAAGGTAGGCATCGCCGATTTTTACATAGTCAAAATCCACCTCAATCGCGTTTGGAGCAATTAGATCAAGAAGCTCCAACCCCTTATTGTCCTCTATTGGATTTATGATTATTGGTTTAGCTTGCTCGATTACGAATTCAGGTACGCTATTTTTAGCGGCTGGTTTTTCATTGTTTGTTGTTGGACTGGTTTTGGGTTTGCCAAATTTACCGGTTAATTTTTTAAATTTATCTTTCATATTGTTTGATTGCCTATAACAACCTGCTCTTTATTTGGTGCGGTGGGGTTGTATATACCCCAAAACAACTTGATAATTTCTTCATCGTTAAGTTGTCGCAGTCTTATTCCCATTCTTTGAGCCTGTCTCATTAAATGATCCCTTTTTGGATAGAGAGAAATCCTTGCTTTTCTTATTACGTAACTTTTTGGAAAAGGTAGGGGTTTAATCCCTTTACCGAATTTGAAAACGCTTTTTGTCGATTTAGCAACGCCGAGCTCATAAGGAGTAAAAGGTACTACGATGTAAAATGATTTACTCAGGACGTTTCTCTTTTTAATCGAATCTCTAATAAAACCCTGATAGCTGTCAAGAAGCTTCTGTAGTAGGGGATTTTGAATTTTTTTCCTAGCTTCGTCAAGAGAATCCATGTATTTTGTAATATCTTTAGTTTGTGAGCGGACAACAATTTGGACCGGAAATTTGAAAGAGTTTAAAAGACCTGCATAAGAAGCAATAATAGCTTCCTGTTCCCGCTCGGAAAGTAAACTGAAATTTAAGGATGTTGACTCCATAATTAAAGCCGCTCCTCCATTTTTGTAAATAACAATACCGTCTTTTATGTCAGCAACAGGAATTAATTCCTGCGTTGTTGAAACAATCGGCTTGTCCGGTGTTGATAATAATGGGATTCTCATGATTTAGCTATTTGTTGTTTGGTTTATATTGATTTGACCAAGAACGCTTTTGGAAATAATTGCAATCGGTGTAATTATTTCACCTTTAGTCTCCAGTTGTATTGTGTCAAATTCATACCCTTCTTTTTCTGTTATTAGATTGAAGGTTCCGTTTGCAAGGGGTGTCACTATCATAAAATGCCCCAACTTGTTACTTTTGAGGGCGCGCAGAGGTCTTCCCGCCTGATCGAGTATTTCTATTATCGCCCCGTCGATTATTTTCCCGTTAGGATCAAGGACTTGGCCGACGACAACATTGGGGGTGCTGGGAGGAAGGGGGGGAGAAGCTTCCGGGACAAAATTAGCCATTTTAACCCCCGTAAACTGTTGAGATTGTGTTGGCACATAACTCTCGTTTATTCCTGACAGTGAAGCGTTAGCTTCAATGGTCTGCTTGATTTCTTCGTGAGAAACATCCACTTTTACTGCAGTTTTAACAGGAATTTGAATATCTTTTTCTTGAGTTGTAGGAGCGGTGAATTGTTTGGTAACAACTTCCGGAGCTTGAGTTGTTGGCGGGGGAACAATTATGTTCGGAGACTCCATTTGTTTTTCTAGTTTTGACAGAAAATCAGCCTCAGTGCTTTCAAGCTTTGATGGTGTTGCCGTCGTCACCGCTTTTTCTGGAGCGGGTGTTTGCGTGGCTGTTGTATCGAACATAGTACCCTCAGGAACGAAGAAGTCTCTTTTTTCGGCTCCTTTTTTCCAAACATAAATGGTTGGAGAGTAAATTGCTTTAAAAAAAAGCACTAACCAGGTTGCGAGAGGCCTGTCCTGAAGCGGAAAAAAGGCAAACGCGATACCCATCAAAAAGGAAAGAATGATTAAGGGTGTCTTAAAATATCCAGGGAGGGATGATGAGTAAATTGCCAAAGACACCAATGCGCCTCCGGCAACCTGAAAAAACTGATTCAGTGTCATGTCTCCGACCAGTCGGAATTGGTATGAAGATATTTGCTGAGGTATCGGATGTTCTTGTTCCATAAATTACAACTAACAACAAAGTAAACACAACATAGTTTAATTAAAATACGCTACTACTTATTCAGGTTTTTCATCATGGTTGTGAGCATTTTGATTATTTCTTCATTATAACCAATAAGACCTCTGGTTGTCAGGGGATTGGTAATTTTAAGTTCGGATAGTATTTCAAACCAATAATCTGTTTCAAAGCAGGAACTCCTAGCAATACTTAGAAAGTGTCTATAATCTTTTTTATATAATCTTCCATTTCCCTCAGCGATATTGGCGCCGATTGAAGTTACTGATCTAAATATCTGATTTTTGAGAAAATCATACTTTGAGGGTAATGAAAGCTTGTTAATTAAAACAATTGTCTCTATGGCTAATGTTTTTGCCTTTTTGTAAACGATCAAATTTTTGTATGAGTAGTGGTTGGTGTTTTGCATTCGATTCTTTGTTGTATGTTCTATGTTCTTTGAACTACGTACTATTTAACTCTATCTCGTGAAGCCCCTTATTCAACAACATCCTTTTTTCACAAGATAACCCTGACTTTAATAAACGTGACAGGTTGGTTATAATAAGTTATGGAAACCGATCCGACTGGCGGAATGGCGCCAAAACGTCCAGAAAATCAACCAAGCAGTGAGCGTCGTATGACGATTCCGGAGAGACTTCAACGGAGAGATCAGAGTGTTTACACTGTGATAGGTGAAGATCTGGTACACGAAATCAAAGCCTCGGTTGAAAGAGGGGATATTGAGACTTTGGAAGAGCAAATTTTATACGCAATTCCGCTTGCGGAAGGATTGGAACATGGAGTAGAAGCGAAATCTTATGGTATTTTACTGGACGAGCCTGATTTGGCTTCAATGACACCGCAAGAAAGGAGTAAAGCCCAGGATGCGGATAATGCTGTTTATTCCCGATTAAGAAATATGTTCTTAACGGTTGAAGATTCTGTCGACCGTGGTAATGTTTCATATCTGCGAGAGGCGATTGCAGACGCAACATCAAGACCAATCAGGGAGCTGGAGGAGTGGGATAGTATAGGGGGGAAGGAAAAATGGACAACAGTAAGACTTAACACGCTGGTTGATTATTTTGAAGAACAGAATTCTCTTTTATTGGGCGAAGGCAGGGACACAATATCCGACGAAGAAATTCAGCGAAGAATTAAAGCTACTTTGGATTACGAATTGAATAGACGGGAAAAACGAATGGACAACATTAGAGACAACCGAGAGAGATTGCTCGCGTTGGATCTTCATGTAAAGTCAAGACTTGTTATTGATAAAGCATTTATACAAAGACAATATGTTGCCGGAAACAAAGACTTACAAGCAAAAATGCAGGAGTCTATAGGGTTGGGGGCTGCCGAACCGGATGGTACACATTTCCATGGTTTTTATCAGGTTTATAAGGACTGGGGTGAAGCGGTGGATAGGGTTGAAAGTGCTATAGTAGACTCCGGCGAAGCTGGCTTTTTTAAGAAAAATCCAACAACCGATAAACTCAAAGACTGGCTTAAAGATTTAGCTAAAGCTTCAGAAATAGATGGTGTTCAGAGAATGGATGTTATATGGGCTGCATGGAGAATGGTTTGTTTTAAAGAATTGCCCGGAAAGTTTGCTGCAGATATTAGTGATCGCGGAGGATTTAGTTTTGATGCAAACCCTCCTTTTGTGGGCGATATGTCTAGGTGGCTACACTGGATGGATGAAAGCAGAGCAACTGAGTTTGGTTTATCGAAAGATCAATATGAAGCGTTAAAAGACGGTGATTATAAAAAAGTTAACAGCCTTCCTAGGGTCGGGGGTTACAAAGCCATTTCTCATTCTGGACACCCTGTCGGTATCGGAAAAATCGTGTCCGGCGGTAAATTCGGAATGGGTAGAAGAAAAACCACACTCGGTAATTATATGGAATTTGCTGTCCTTCCCGATGATTCACCTAATCATGCAGGAAGGTCTTTATATGAAGTTTGGAGGGGTTATGAGGGTGGGGAGGGAATAAGCATGGCGGACCCAAGTTTCCCATGGATTAGTACCGAACTTTCTGCACGAGCCCAAGGTACAAAGACGGTTCCGGATGAGGCTCCACAAGGATCCGTTGGTTACTGGTTTTTACAACGCTCACGGGGTATTGGTATTTATAACGACATTAAAGGCATCCCTGAATTACGTGCAATGGACGCATCTGGTTATGTTGCTACTCAAAGGTCTTGGGGAAAATTAGGCTTGATTACACCAACGCCAGAAGGTGTGGAAATTGATAATGACGAAGGCCCCAGAAACCCCTATTTTTGGAAAATGATTGCAGACTTGATGTTTTATGATAACAAAGATATCGGTCCGAACCTTCAGGTTGCCCATAGTTCAGATAAAGAACGCTTTGATCCAGCTGCGGCAGGACATCCTACGCGAGGTACTAACCCAGATGACTATGTAAGAAACTGTGTCAGAATGGGACTGGTTTCCGAAAAAGAAAGACAATGGTTTGGTAATGTCTTTATGAAGAAAAGGTTTACTTAGAATTAGGAAAGCGTGAACCCTGCTTACTTCTTCAATCTTTCTGCACCTCTGTCAAGCACAGTCTGAACGGTTCTCTGAACAGTCTTCGTGGTGCCAGATGTACTAAGCCAACCACCCAACCTTGTGGCGCCAAACCGTTGGCCTAAGGCAGTATTGGCGTCTCCGCCACGACGAACCTCTTCAATACCATAACCAGTTCCCATTCTTAGACCAGACCTTGCAACACCCCAGCCTGCGACAACCGGCCCAAGTGCTTCACCGATAGCACCTCCATATCCATACGGTTTGCCTGCAATTATGGATTTTATTATATCGGCAACTTTTGGTGTCATTGAAATTAAGGCCAAGCTGGCGAATAAAAACATAATCTCTGCGGCGGAAGACGCAATTGATAGCGGGGGATCCCAATAAACCCCGCCGGTAGAACCGAACGCAGCGGAATTAATATTAAAGGCATTTGCGGAAGCCGGCATCCAGTCTGGCAGCCCCGGAGCAAGAAGCACAAACGCCATAAATATCATAAATCCTGTGACAGGATAAACCGCCAAATCCGCAGCAAGTCCTGTAATCCACCCACCAAACCCTCCTCCGTATCCGAACAACCCCCCAATAATTATTATCGGGCCAAACGCGACTTTAAGAAGAATTGATACATAAGTTTTAATAAGCATCCACCACAATCTAAAGCTGACGAGGAGCAAAACGATGATAAGTATTAACCAAACAACAATTAGTAGGAGTACGGATATGACGTTTCCAATACCATAGCCCAAAAAGAAAAATGACGAACCTAGCATGGCAACAAACCAATTTAACCAGTAGTAAAGAAGTAGAAGTACGGAGCTTTTTTGGGTGAGAGCCTGAAACATTTGAGTCCAGGTAAAAGTTGTTAAGTTTGTTCCGGGAGTTGTTAAAATTGCGGACAAGACACCGATTACTACATACATCAAATCAATCATGAATCCTGCAATTGCATACGAGAAAGTTACTAATGCAAGCGTGATAATAAGCTTTGGTAAAACTGTTTGGACGGTTACGGCTGTTTGCGGAGACAGCTTTTTCCTAAACATCACCAAAAACGCCATGTAAAGTGCCCCCAGTACTATGAAAAAGTAAGAAAAATCCCTGACAGTACTCCAAAGACTTTGAACTGCATTTGCGGCTGTGAACCCGAACCCTTGTGCTCTTGCTTCGGGAACGACATGGAATTTGCTGGCAATACCCCTGAAATATCCGATTGTTGACATGTCTCTTTCGGTGAAAACGCTATACCATTTTTGGTTTTGGACAGAATTTGCATAATGAAAATTAAAAGGATCATTTTGAACCAGGGGTGTCATTAAAGCAAACACATCGTCTACGGCGGCTGTGCAAGATGTCAGTGCTCCCCAAATATCATCAAGTGAGGTTATTAAGCTTGTACCTGTCGCGATAGTTGCGCGTGCCTGATTAATGAAGCACCAATTGATGTCTTTATTGCCAATATGGTTTATAAGAAACGAAATTAAGGAATAGTTTATCCACTCGACTTGGGCAGCCGTATATCTTTCCCCGAATATTTCGTCACGGTTGCTGTTGTCATAGACCTTGTCGTACCACCCAAAGAAATCCTGATAATACCACGATGCATCGGCTGCATCATATGCCTTTGCGGATTTTGCAAACGGAAAAAGAGCTGAAGTAAAAACAAGACTGAAAAGACTGAGTGTAAGGAGCAGTTTCTTAAACATACTTATCTCATATTAGAACCAAACCATTTGTTAAGTAAAGTGGTATTTTATCTACAACCTGCATCCACCGCACAAATATCGGTTCCTGTTATGAGAACATAACACCCCCACTGATAGACTTGGGTCGTACTATCTGGCAACCAGCTTTGCAGGGGGGAAACGTTTCCTACATGGTAACCAAAACCAGAGTGAGAGCTTTGGTAATTTTGCATGTTGTTTTGCAGCCAGGTACGAAGCTCATCGCAAGAGTTGAAGCTAATACCTGGTCTGGTAAGGTCGCTTTGGTGGGAGAAGAATATAGAGCCATCAGTTGGATCGTAATCTGGGTTGTTTTGTCGGTTAATGCATTCTTGTACCACAATGTTTAGTGTGTTTTGAAATCTGGTAATTTGATCATCACAGTATGCAGTGTTGTTTAAACACCAATAAAGCGCTAAGCGAGTATTTTCTTGTTGGCTTCCTGTTGGCGGATCAAACCTACCGTCTCCATATCTTTGGTTATAATCATACATGCTTCTGTAAAGAATCGTGTTTGCAGCGGTGTATGGTTCTGCGGAATCGGTTTCCGCTCGATTTAGAATGACATTTGCTATTAATCTTTGTGTTTCTGCATTTTGGGCGCCATTGCTAGTTTCAGAAAATACTGTGGTTGCAATATGCTCAATAGGGGTATCTCCTATTTGCCGACACGATTCGGGTATATTGACTGGCGGCGCTGTTGGGTACGGTACGACTTGAACATCCGTCGGTGTTGGGATTGGCAGTGGGGGGTAAATTTCTCCGGGTTCCGGTGGAATTTCCGGTGGGTTTTCGGCAACCCAATCCTCGTTGTTTAAATGTCCTTGTTCACAGAATGGCCCATAACCTTGTGGGCGCATTGCTGTTTGTATGCAGTTTAAGAAATATTGGTGGACGCTTCCAATGTGAGGATAGAATAATTTAGGAGGCAGAGGAAATCCTCCCGGATTCTCAACATTTGTAAGCGTAAGCTCTGCTCCGGGCGGGGTAAGATAGTTTACGAGCGAATAAGCCGGCATGTCATAAATACCCTGAATTGGCGCACCCGATTCGATTCTTGGAAAAACTCTCTGAAGAGGACTATAAGGACTTGCTACTGTTCTCACGAAGGCTTCTTGAGCTAGAGGCATGTTGTTGGTTAAATCGACAGTAACAATTGCAGTACCGCCCGGACAAACCGCGGCTCCCGGTGTACAAACGCAGATACACCCCTCCTCTGGGTCGCCGCAATCACAATCCGAAACACCGGGAACTTCGCAGGACGTGGATACGGTAAACGTTGCCGTAACTAGAAGTTCGGTCGGATTTATTGTGTCTCCTGGGTTAGTTCTGACTCGGGTGAGGTCGCAATTTGGAGGTTTGGCGGGAATTACATGTTTTGTTTTTGTAACGTTGATATCAGGTGTGCCATCGCCGTTTCTATCGTTTTCGATAAACTCTTTTGCAAGGTAAGTTTTTTGTAACAAATCTGTATTTTCCCGAGCCTCTTCAAGGTGGGGATAGAAAAGTTCAGCGGGGTCAACAGTCACGCTTTGGTTGGAAACGCTACCCGGCCCTGTAACCGTTACGTGACCGATTCCTTGCAACTCACCATACCTGTCTTCGGTTGATGTGAGCGGAATGTATTGAAATAATGTGTTTCTTGGGAAAAGTGACCAAGCTGAATAGGCAAGATTATATAATCCTAAAGAAGGAAAATCAGTATAGACGGGTGCACGGCGAGTAATTCCACTCCAGCTACGCATTCGTTGACGACTCCCGCTTTCGTCATAACAGGCAACCGCTTGTCCAGGTAAACTTTGACACGCAACGATTTGGTTATGTCTTCCGCCGATATCAAAAACCGAACTTCCGGCTCTTCCTGCCCTTCTAACCTGGTCATTTCTTTCGTTTGCCATACTGTCCCAAGATAGTAGTTTTTTGACAGGTCCTGAAAAATCTACAATATCCTGTTGGGTAATTCTATCGCTGTCTGGGTCTCCGTATTCTGCCCTTTGACTTATGCCACTCAAATACCAACTGACATATTCATTGACTTTTGCGTAGTGATCAATTCTTTCAGGGTTCGGCTGATCTTGGCTGTTTACAACTTTATCTTCGGTATTTCCCATTATGGGTAATTCCGCATCGAAAACGTCTACATATGTCGATAAGTGAAAAGTTTTTGAGCAGTCGCAGTGACAAGTGCAGCCCGATGCGTGCCCGCTTAAACTACAAGTACAACTTCCGCAACTACAATTACAGTCAGATGGCTCAAATGCATACTCACCCTCAAGTGTTAATTTGTTGGCACACATCAGGGCTATATCGGCCAAGTTGTAATAACACGGACTTGCCTGATAAGGGCGAAGACTATGAAACTCCTCATTTGCGGTCGATGAACAAGAAACTACAGGATTGGGGACAGCCCGTTCCCCTGGAGTGTAAATATGTTCCCTGCTGTTTCCTGAAGGATAATCAGGTGCATAATATCCCGGTGGATTTGTTTGCGGAGGCCAACGACTACTTGTGGATCGCGGGGGTGTAATTGCCGATGGTGGAGTGGTGGTTGGTGTTGGGGAGAACGTTGTTCCTGGAGGGGGCGTTGTTGTTGGAGTCACCGTAGGTAACACCTGTCCGTTACAGGCAACCTGTACACAGTTTCTTGGGCTTGAGTTTTCGCAGGAACGTTGATTTTGGTACAAACACTGCTGATTGTCACGGATATAACAAATATCATTTCCCACGTAGTTTGGGCATAAACTAGGATTTATGTCCGCAATACATCTTGGTACACCTTCAACAGGATACCAGTCACAACTAAACGTCGGCGGGTTCGCCCTCGTTTCGCAGGGTACCTGTACGCAGCTATAACGACCCGCCCCTTCGCATTCATCAAAATCAGTATTTGGGTTATCGGGATGTGCCTGGCAGGTTTCCTGATTTTCAACCGCATAACAAAGACCTTGTGAGGGGTTGTCGGGGCATGCGCTTCCTAAATCAGTCGGATAACAACCGGCAGGTGCATTAACGCAAACTCCTGCAGTACAAACTCTTATTGCTTGACGCATGGCACAACCAAAAGTCGGTGCTGTTTGCGAGTAAACGTTTTTAGTGCCATTAAAAATAAATATAATCAAAAAAAGCGCGAGAGAATAAAAAATTTTGAAGTAATTATGCATTAACTTGTTAGGCAGAAAATTCATATTCACGGGGTACCGATTATCTGAAAATTTGTAACATTTGCACCGGTAATGTTTCCTATAATTACTAAAATTAAATATGATGCTGCAATAAGCAATATCCCCGCAACCGCATAAGTTATAGTTTTTCTGGCACCTGCAGCAGCATCGGGATTTCCTCCCGAAGTCAAATACTTATAGCCTCCGACCACAATCATTATAAAAAGCACTATTGCGACAAAACCCATGATTGCCGAGACAAAATTACCAACAACTTCTTCAATATCGGAAAAATTTGCAGGTGCACTAGCGTTGGTTTGGGCATATGCGTTTTTTACTAACATATAAATTTAGTTTAGTAAAGTAATCGTGAGGTTTCAATGGTTATTAATATGATTTGTTTCTATTCTGGAGTATGAGGTAAACACCACATAAAATTCCACTAGACTTATAGCTGAAAAAAACGAAGGTTAATTACCTGTTGCGGTAGGAATATTTAAATCAAGGATTGATACTCCGAAGAATGTCTGTACAAGCTGTACTATTGCCCAAGCTGCAAATACTATAACCAACCCGATTAAAGCCGCGGTAATCATGCCTCGAGCGGACTCTGCTTTTCCTTTATCGCCACCAGAGGTAATATATTTGATACCTCCGAAAATAAGCATGAAGAAAAAGATCAAGGCTGCGACTACTAATGCAATAACAACTAAAGCAGAAATAAGTCCAGGAATAGTAATTGCACCAAGATTTGCCCAAGCCCCTGTGGCATTAAGACTTATGTTTGCTGCTTGTGCTAATTCACTCATAGAAACATTATGCAGATATCCTTAAACCGTTGTCAAGTGGTAGTTTATAAGCTCAAAAGGCCCATGTGTGAACTTATGGACAGGGTAAACAAGTTTGAGAAGTGACATTGTCGGCTGTTTGTTGCCAGCCGTTTGATGTACATCGGTAATTTTGGAATGCTGCACCCAAATAAACTTCATTTGTTGTTCCACAACCCCCGTTTATACATCCAGCACAAAGAGCGTTTCCGGTTGCGCCTCCACCACCATACCGAAAAACCTACAACCAACGATTTTTACAATCGCATAAATGGAAAAAACCACAATAATACCTATAAGTGCAGAGGTTAAAATCTTTCGTGCAGATTCGACTAGGCCTTTGTCTCCACCCGCAATAATCCATTTTATTCCACCCCAAAGTATCATAAAAACAAAAAACACTCCCGCCACCACAAGAAGAGTTCCTATAAACGCAACGAGAAGCCGTTGCATAAAAGCAACACCATCAACCGTCCCGTTTGTTAGAGTGTTGGAAAGCGATGGGTTATTAATTTGTGCGAGAACGGCAGTAAATAATTGCATAGTTTAAGGTGTTAAATTTTGTAGCGAACTTCCTGCGTTTAGAATATCCAAACCAATAATTGTACCGATTAGGTCAGCCAAAAAGATTCCTGCGATTACTATTACTAAGCCGATAAGACCTGTGATTATTTTCTTCCGACCCTCTTCTAGAGCTTGCTTATTATCAGAAGCAGTAATGATCCCTATTCCTCCAATAATTAGGGTAAATATAAACCACAAACCGGCTACAACAGTAATTACAGCAATTATAATAGAAATAATTCTATCGAAAGTGCTAAATGAATTTGCAACACTAAACCAACTTTGTCCAAAATCAAATCCGTTGGAAATATCACCTCCATTAACTTGTGCATGTACAATACTTAACATATTTTAAAAATAATTATTACGGAATATATCCATTACCAGCAGGATTGTAATTCGGTCCGAATACACGCAGCCTGAAAATAGTTCCCGTATCGCCAAACAAAATATTGGAAATAATCGCACCAATAACAAAGGCGGACACGACGACAACAAGCCCTATTATCGATTGCCAAATCTGCGCGCCTGCTTGTGCTACTTTTTTTGGATCTCCCCCAGCAGATAAATAGGTAAGCCCTGCAAATATAAAATTAAAGACAGTATACAAACCTGCGATTACTATAATTAATTTAATTATATTTGAAATAAACGCCCCAGGCCCCCCTCCTTCAAAGTCATTATATCCGTTGTAAGGCATATTTATGGGACCCCAAATTGAAAATAGATAGTAAATCATAGTATCGGTTTAAGTTAAAAAATAGTAACTCCTGTAATAATTTCAACTACCTGTACAATCCAGTATGCCGCAAAAATAATTAAAAATCCAATAACTCCTGCAGTTGCGGCTTGTCGCCCCTTTGCTGCGTTTTGGGGATTGTTCCCCCCTGCGCCTGCAATCATCCCAAACCCGCCAGCTATAATCATAAAAACACAAATTATTCCGGCTATTACCACGGCATTGCTTGCAATTGCGGTTATAAATCGACCCACACTTCCGGGATCTCTTGGGAAAGTGTCATTTCCTAATAATTGGGTGCCGATGTCAAAAGATATTTTATTCATATCTAAAATATTTCATTAAATGATCCAAACCCAAACGCTATAGAAATCAATTGCACAATCCAATACGCCGCAAAAATAATAATAAACCCTATTAAAGCATTCGTAATTTTTCCTTTACCAGAAGCAACCGATTTTGGATTACCGGCTGACATCATCACTTCGAAGCCTCCAAAAATTAGGTATAAAAACAAAATAATTCCCGCTGCTGGAAGAAAATATGTAATAAAAATATCACCGACAATCGCACCAGGACTGTCTCCTAAACTTGGCGCTACGATGTTTGAAAGCTCGTTTAAATCAGTAGAACTGAATACAGAAAACATAATCCTTAAAAACCAGGGAGTCCTAAAACAGAAACACCGATAAAATTTAATAGAAACGCCGCAAGTATTAGAAGGCCCAGTCCGCTGACTGATGCAGTCAATAGCTCTTTACCTGCAGCAACCTGTTTTGGATTGCCCGATGATGTCATTATCAAAAATCCTGCATAGACTATAAAAAGCATTGCAATAAGTCCTCCTAATCCCAACGCCCATTTTAAAATAAAAATTGTAAAAGCTTTTGGGCTACCCACCGGAATACAACCTATTGCGGTGTCAATACCACCTGTTCCACATGTTGGATCACTTATTGCACTAGATGTACCTCCTCCACCTAGTTGTCCTATTTGCGTATCGGTAAGACACATATTTCCATTCGCTGTTGGGTGGCAAGTAAGGTTAGATGCATCACATGTATTTCCAGAGCAGCACTCCTCGCTCATGGCGCCACAACCATCAACAGGGTCACTTCCTGTACAAATACAACTTCCAGCAGTATTATTGCATTGGGTAATGGTTGACGTGCAATGCGGTTGATAACCTGTCTCGCAGCTGTTTGAACTAAGACCGCACATTCGTGAGGCGTTGACAACACAAGCGCATGTCCCTTGTGCGCTAACACTTTCTGCCCTAAAGAATAGAAAGAAAAATATTAAAATAGACGGGAAGAATATTTTCTTCAACATATTATTTTAAGAATATAACAACTTGAGCTACTTATGCAATCCGCTTCTTAATATGAATTTTGTCTACTGGTATAATTAGAAACCTTTCTACAATGGAGAAACTTAGAAAATATATAATTTGTTTGGCAATCATACTTTCGCTATCTACTTTTTACCTTTCGTTAAAAACAGTTTTTGCCGAGCCGGATTGCAATAATCCGGCAACGGGCGATATTGATTACTGTATTGCAAAAATTGAGACCGAAATAAATGCGCTTAAACCCGCCCACGAATATAACAAGAAAGAACTTACCGATTTAAGGGTACAAGTTGCCTCACTTGAAAAAAGAATTGCAGGAATTCTAAAACAACTCAAAGTTACCGAATACGACATCGATAAAAGAACGCTTGATTTGGCATATGCGGAAGAAGTATTTAAGGAAAAAACGCTAAATCACTACAAATTCTTACGAATTTATGACCCGATTTTACCTTTTTTATCCGCAGGTGATGCGGCAGATGCGTTTCGCGAAATTGCGTTTCGGGCAAAAGCCGCAACGAGTGACATTAATACGATGGAAGGATATGCAGCCGATTTGGTAAAGCTTAAAAACGACAAAGAAAATCTTGAGAAAAATAAAATATCACTATCAAGCTCCAAAGCAAAAGTGTCCGAGCGGGCAAGCTTTTTAGCCAAGGAAGTTGATAAAACAGAAACCTATTTGGATAAACTAAGTTCTCGTCAAGAAGAACTACTTGCTCAAAAAGCAGGTGGATTTGAAACTTCCGTTGGAGACACTCCGTCTACGGCTGAGCCTTGTTCGGGAGCTGCAGGCTCCGCAAATTTTTGCGACCCCGGGTTTAGACCCGCATACGGCGCGTTTTCTTTCGGCGCTCCCCATAGAACAGGAATGAGCCAATATGGAGCACTGGGTAGAAGACAGGAATCGGCAGAGTAGCTTTTGAGGAAAATTATTTGCTCGGGATTTATGAGGTGCCCGAAAAGTGGGGCAACGAGGGAGGATTTGAGGCGCTTAAAGCTCAAGCTGTTGCGGCACGATCTTATGCGTTGGCTGTAACGAATAACGGAGCGGGAAATATTTGTACAACTGAAGCCTGTCAGGTATATAAACCGCAATTAAAAAGCGGAAAGTGGGCAGAAGCGGTCCGTGCAACGCGCGGTTGGGTTGTAACAAAAGGCGGGGCTCCTGCAAAAACTTATTTTGCATCGACATCGGGAGGTTTTACAATATCGCAGTGGGGTTGGAGCGGAATAAAAGATGTTAAGGATGATAGCTGGCCTGGCGGGGCATACGAAAAAGTTTCCGGCTCTCCCTGGTTTTATAAAGCATGGTTCAAAACCCGCTCGGGGGCAACTTGCGTCAGAAGCAACCCCTGGCTCAAAAGTGAAGAGTTGGCAGATATTGTTAACGCTTGGCAAGTTTTATATAAGGGCGGAGGAGATGTTTCGCGAATTTCACCGGCAAACTCCTCGTGTTGGGGCGGAAACCCATATTCTTTGTCTGAACTTGCAGGAATCGGAGGATATACTTCAGTCGATTCAATTTCGGTTGTTTATTCAAACTCAGGCAACACCCAAACGGTAAATGTTGGAACCAACAAGGGCAGTATTGGAATATCGGGAGAAGAATTTAAAAGGGCATTTAATTTAAGAGCCCCGGGATATATTGGTATAAAAAGCGGCTTATTTAATATCGAAAAACTTTAATGTTAGTGTTTATTGGCCGTGTTGTCATATAATTGGTGTGAGATGTCTGATGTATTTGTTTCCAAAAAAAGCGTAGAGAAAAAAGAAGACGGTAAGGCTAGAGTTTCTTTCCTAAACACACCCAGGCCGCTCGCGGTAAAAAAAACAGAAGAACATAAACTGCCAAATCACAACCACAACCCGTTTACACCATTTTATTACTATCCCGATAATGTAAATTTTATAACACGCGAACCTGAAGAGAAAATCATACTTATGCTTCGGGCTCATCCTATTACAAATTTGCGTTGGATGTTGACAGGACTGCTTATGTCGTTGGCTCCTATATTCTTTTTATTTTTCCCTTTTTTTGAAAAGCTACCAATAGGATATCAAAATATTCTTGTGATTATTTGGTATCTGATAACCTTTGCATTTATATTTGAAGAATTTTTGATGTGGTTTTTCCACGTAAATATAGTTACAGACGAGAGGATTATCGAAGTTGATTTCGTGAGTATTTTCGCACGCGAAATCACGGACGCAAACCTGGACCAAATTCAGGATGTAACATCACAGATCGTTGGTGGAGTTTGGACATTTTTTAATTTCGGAAATGTAATTGTACAGACAGCGTCGGAGATTCCAAGAATTACTTTTGAGAAAGTGCCAAAGCCCGATGAAGTATCAAAAATCCTCCGCGAGTTAAGAGTGGAGGAAGAACAGGAAAAAATAGAAGGGAGGGTCAGATGACTGATTTGCAGTTTTTTGAAGGAATATTTTCGTCTTTTACTAAACTTGGACTTTTATTCTTTCTTTTTCTTTATATAATTTTTTCTTTTATTGTTTTAAAACAGGTTAATTTGATGACAAAAACGCTGGAAGTCGGATTTGAGTCTGTAATAAAAGCTATTGCCCTATTGCACTTAATAGTATCGGTAGCGGTGTTTGTTTATGCCTTTTTTGTTCTTTAGTAATTTAAATGGCTTATTCAATACGTTTAATTAAGGTAATTAAGCCAATTGCCGGCGAGTGGTCTTATGCTCACGATTTGACTTCTGATAACAGTGCCGAGAGACCGCTGTACTTGCTTGTCAATATAAAAAATAAAATTCTTCTCGAAGAAAATTCGGTTCTGGACCTTAACGAACTGGGAATAAAAATAATTACAGAAATTAAAAACCTATTTTTTGAAAGTACGCAAAGGGACCTGAATGCTCTTAAGTCTTCTGTTGGGAGCGCATATGACAACAATATAAAAAGCGACTTGATAATTGCAATTTCGGCCGCTTATTTGTCGGAAAGTGAAATCGTATTATCCGCAGTTGGAGGTGGTTGCATATCACTTTTAAGAGGTAACTCTTTAGTTAAACTGCTTATAAGTAACACCTCTGTAATTTATGCGACAGGTGCGGTTACCAACCAAGACAAACTAATAATGTCCACAACTGATTTGTTTGAAAAATATGATGAACAAAGATTGAAAAAACTCCTGACCACTGATAACGAAGGGACACTTTTGAGGAACTTTGGTCTGCAAGGACGTTTGTTTTTAGGTGGTAAAGAGTGTGTTTTGGGAGTATTAAAAGTGTTTGAAAAAAAGGCTTCCCGGACTGATATTTATGTAAATACTGACACAGACGACAGGGGTGGAGGTTTTAGTAAGAAAGAAAAGCTGTTTTCGTTATTGAGAAGCATAAAGAGCATAAAACCAAGGCTGGAAAAGTCTGAGTTTGATATCAAAAGGGGAAAGATTTACACAGCATTTGGCGTGGGTTTTATTGTACTTCTTCTTTTTCTGATAGCTGTTGGGGCAAGGAGAAAAACTATCCAAACGGAGAGAAGCAGTTATTCAGAAGAGTTGGCACAGGCAAAGTATAAATTTGATGAGGCAGTGAGACTTTTTCCTATCGATAAAAATTTGGCAAGGAGTAATTTTTTAGAGTGCGAGACACTTTTGGGGCAGTTCGAAAGCAAAAAAGATAAAGACGAGGAGGTGCAAACTCTCATTGACAACATAAACGCCAAAGAGGGTGAAATTCTGGGAATTTATAAAGTTGATCCCCAGCTGTATTTAGATTTAAGATTGATAGTTGATGGGTTTACCGGAAGTCGTATAACAATTTCCGCCGAGACGGCGTTTGTCTTGGACAGTATAAATAAAAATATAATTAAAGTAACCCTACCCGAGAAACGAAGCGAGATTGTTAAAAATGTTGACAAAAACAAAAAAATCTTGGACATCGCATCATATATGGATAACACATTTATTTTTTCTGACAATGAAGTTTATGGGTTTAAAGACAATCAAAAGTATGTAATTGATAAAGAAAACAATTATTCAAATATCATAAGTTATGCTTACGGTGGTAACCTCTATGTCTTTGAAAAAGATAGCGATTCCATTTGGAGATATTCAGTGGGAGATAACGGATATACCCCTCGGAAATTATGGTTAAGCGAAACAAACACGGTTGGTTTGGGAAACTTAATTGATGTGGCAATTGACGGGTCAATTTGGATATTAAAAAACAATTCTGAAATTTATGTTTTGGGAAGCGGCAGTCAAACGCGTTTTAAGATTAATGACGAACTCTCAAAATCCAAAAGTATAGAAATGTTTTATACTGACGAGAATTCCGAAAATGTATATTTATTGTCTAAATCAAACGGAAGCATCATTATATTTTCAAAAGAGGGCGATTACATTTCCCAATATGTGTCGGATAAAATTAAAGACACAACCGATTTTGTAGTTTCGGACAGTCTTAAAAAAATATATTTGTTAACAAACCACGAAATATATTTTATTGACTTAAGGCAGTAATTTGTGGACATGGCGGTAAATAATTGGAACCAGATTGAAGATTACATTTTCAAATGGTATTCCGTACTTAAAAGTTCTTCTTTAGCTTTGAATTTAGCCTCAAACCAACGTAAAAGATTCTAGTAATCAATCACATCCTAATATCTGAACCCTTATATATCCCTACTGGGTTGTTGACACTTCTTCTATTTCCTTTAATTGAATGTCAATTAACTCATCAATAATTGGTATTATTCCTCGTCTTCTTTCAATGTAATCAATCGTTAATTTACGATGCTCCGGGTCCTTAATAGGTTCAACCTCCTCAATAACGTGCATATTGCTTTCGTAATTTTCAATTACTTTAGCTATTTTCGCTTCCAAAGTGGTTTGTTCTAAGAATTCTGTAAGTAACAATTGCGCACTATCTTTCCACTCCCCCTCATAACCTTCAAATAGCGTTTTAGCAACTTCTTGCTCGCGTTTTACTTTAGCTTTCTTGTCACGATGTCCAAGAGCTTCAACTTCAGGACTTTCAATTTCTAATAAATCGTGAAGTACTAACATATTTGTTACTTTACTTGAGCTGACCCCTTTGTCTTCCAAATAAGGAGCTAAAAGTACACCAATTTCTGAGGCTCGCCACGAATGTGAAGCAACAGTATCTTTTCTCTCTACTAAATCGTTATTACTATACCTAATTGTTTCTTTTATCGCCCTGCATTTATGTAAAAACCCAACCAACCCTTCAGTTTGCTTTCCCATTATAGGGAGATTATATTTAAGTACGTTTCAATATTCAACGAGCAAGTATATATTATTCCTGCCAAGCGATTATTACGAATTATAAGCAGAGCTTGGCCGAGTCTGACTCGGTAAGCAAAGCTTGAAACTACGGATAAAATCCATAGTTATATGATAATACCCTTACCTTACATTACCTTACATTTTGACCCCCCTCAGGCACAAAAAGGGGAATAGAGGATTGCTTCAAATTAGGTGGTTATTTCTAAATGCAAAACCTGAGCTAGATTTTAGGTACTTTTCAAACCGTACAGCATTAATTCTTGATCGGAATGCACAATAGAAATATAACCTGGGTTTTCGATTTCTGGTGGTCTTTACTTTGTTTTGTTTATGTTCGGTTATTCTTGATTTTAAATCTGCTGAAAATCCTGAATAATACTCCTTACCTGTAAGTTTAAGTATATAAACGTAATACATTTGTCCCACTTCGTTGAAACTACGCGGGACACCGTTCGCCAAACTTCTTGTGCTGCGCACCGCGAAGCTTTAGCGAAGTGGTGGAGACGGAGGGAATTGAACCCTCGTCCGTGACTGCAGGAAAAAAAGGCGCTACAAGCTTAGCTGGTTTTAATTTTTCCCCTAAATCTTACTAACCAGCGAGATGGTTTAAAGTAAGGTTTATAAATTTCTTCTTTTTACCCTAAACCGAAAGTAAAAGAATAATCCCAATTTGGTTTATACCTTAAAAGTTTGTTTGGGATTCAAACTAAAAAGGCACCAGCTTATGCATCTGGATATATAGCTTTTCAGCCAGGCTAGTAAATTTATTCCTAGCATTTGTTTTTTGACATTTTATTAACAAGTGAATGTCACACTTGGCTTGCTCCTTTTTAAAGTGCGAATCCGTCGAAACCGTTGTCGTCCCCCAAGTTTAATTATATTTGTCCGCGAATTGTTCGGCTAAATCTCTCTCGATATCTTTCTTCTTGATACTATCGCGTTTTTCGAAACTCCGCTTGGACTTAGCCAAGGCAAGTTCGACTTTAATTAAACGGCCCTTATTATACATTTTTACAGGTACTAAAGTCAATTTTTTAGCCTTGAGTTTTGATGTGATTGATATCAATTCGCTTTTATGTAAAAGCAGTTTTCTAGAACGCGTCGGTACATAATCTTTTTTACCCTCAATCGGAATATTTGCGTTTACCAGAAAAAGCTCGTTATCGACAAATTTAGCGTAAGAATTGGAAAGGTCCACGTTATTTTTCCGTACCGACCTAACTTCCCCTCCAATTAGAGAAATGCCGGCTTCAAAGCGCTCATACAAAAAATATTCAAACCCTGCTTTTTTATTTAAAATAGCCATACAATATATTTGTAATTATACAATGCTTATTGATCTTCTGTTTCCAAAAAAGTGTCTTGGTTGCACAAAAGAGGGGAAGTACTTGTGCCAAAGCTGTATCGGGAAACAGATATTGGCAAAACAGGTTTGTATTGAGTGCGAAAAAGCGTCGATTGACGGAATAACTCATTTTAAATGTCAGAAAAAATTAGGACTCAGCGGCGCAGTTTCTGCGTGGAAATACGAAGGGGTGGTTAGAAAAGTATTAATTTCTCTAAAGTATAGATTTGCACAGGAGACTGCATCTGAGCTTGCAAAATATTGCAGCGATTTCTTAAAAGCAAACATAACGGCGCTTCCCAAAGACGCGATTCTGGTCCCTGTACCACTTCATAAATCCCGAGAAAACTGGCGCGGATTTAATCAATCAGAAGAAATTGGGAAACTGGTGGCCAGTCAAATGAAATGGAAATTTATTCCCGATTTCGTGCTGCGGAAAGTCAAAACCACTCCTCAAACTGAGCTTTCGGAAAAAGAAAGAAAACAAAATTTAAGGACCGCTTTTGTGTTTAATCAGAAACACTTACCACTTATTGCTTCCGGCTTATCACTTATTATTTTCGATGATGTTGCAACGACAGGGTCAACTCTTAAGGAGGTCGGGAAAGTATTAAAAAGGAATGGCTTTAAAAATGTTTGGGGGTTAACAGTTGCGAGGTAATTTGCGGAGGGTACAGGAGTCGAACCTGTTAGTCCTTGCGGACACTGGTTTTCGAAACCAGCGCATTACCATCCTGCCCACCCTCCTTGTGTGCCCTCGGCCAGAATCGAACTGGCATTGCCGGTTCCGCAAACCGGTGTTCTATCCGTTGAACTACGGGGGCGCTAGACTTGTATTATACCTTTTGAAGGGGGAATAGGCTACTTTTTAACCGTTACCTGAGGTGGGTTGTCGGGAAGTTTTTGAGCAAAAAAATTTGCCGCTTTGTCAATGTTAGATGGTGGAGCTTCTTCTTCCGCGAGATATTTTTTTAGAATAGTTTTTAATTTATCTTTATCTTTTGGGTTAATAATTACCTCAAGCCTCCCGGGGAATGTAGATGTTTCAAATATTAAAAGCATATCGTTAAACCGTCTCGTAAACCAGAAACGGTTTAGATTTCCATATGGGTTTAATTTGTCAACGATTTTTATACCCCATGTTGTGATAGAAAAAGTTACAGTTTCGGGCTCAACTGTTGAGAGGACGTAATATAAAAATATAATCGAAATAATAACAATTACAGGCATCACACCTTCCGCCAAAAACGAAATCATTCCAAGAACAACAGCTATTACGATTACGGTTACCCAAAATTGACGGTCGCGTCTTTTGAACGGCCTCACAGGTGCTTTCCAGGAAAAAAGCTCTTTTTCGGGTTCGGGTAAGGGAGTAGCTGTCGGGATCTGGTTAGGACTTGGGTTCGGATTTTCCGTTATTGTTTCCATGGTTATAAAAATCTTACAACATTTAGTAAAGTTTCTCCAGCATTATAACTGGATCATTTAATCCCATGGCAAACTTTGGCTCTAAATTCAATTCACTCTCGCCATAAAAGGCGAGGTATTCTTGGGATTACAGTAAAGTTTAAAAATAGTCTATTTGGTCTTCTTAAAATTTATCATATTTGATATAATCGAGATTAGCCAGGAGGTGTCGCCTAGTGGCCGATGGCAGAGGTTTGCTAAACCTCGACTCGAATAGGGTCACGTGGGTTCGAATCCCACCACCTCCGCCTTCGCCTCGCTGGAGCTTGGCTTCGGCGAGATAAATCCGCAAAGACAAGCGAAAGCGGGTTTAACATTAATATGTATTACGTATACTTGTTAAAATGTTTTGATAATAAAACATACATAGGATGTACAAACAACTTGAAAGATCGAATTGGTAGACATAAAAGCGCTAGCGTTTCTGCAACAAGAGATAGACTTCCCGTAAAACTTATATCATATTTTGCTTTTGTTGATAAACATAAAGCATTTAATTTTGAAAAATATTTGAAAACAGGATCCGGAAGAGCGTTCGTGAAGAAACATATTTTTACTTAAAAATGTAGTATAATCAGCCCTGAATATATGAACATGCTTTTTGATAAAAGTACGATAATCATCTCTGGTGCCGTTGTTGTTAAAGAAGACAAAGGAAAAGACCAATGGCTTTTAGTAAAACAAACCGAAGGTGCTGAATGGGAATTCAGTAAGTCGGTAGTCAGGAAAGGTGAATCTTCAGTAAGAACAGCGATCCGTGTGATGAGTGAGAAAGGCGGAATGAGTACAAGGGTTTTGGAAGAGGTGGGTAGAATTAACGGGACTGTAACTAACGGAGGTAAGACTAATTCACAAAAAACGATATACTACTTGATGCTTCTTCGCTCAAACCCTAAAGAAATAATCGGTTTTAATGATTTTTATTGGGGTGATTATGCCCAGGTTTTGAAAAAATTGTCGTCAAAGAAAGAACAGGGAATGCTCAAAGATGCAAAAGTTGTATATAAAGATTGGAAAAAGAACAAAAAGGCTAAGTTTGACGAACAGGAAGCATTGCTTCTGGAAGAAAGTTTAGAGCAGGAAAGACTTGCAAATCTTAAAGCTATCTGACCTCTCTAATAGATCAACCCTCCCCAGATAATTTGAAATACCTTGTTTAATGATAAAAACGTGGTTAATTTGGTATAATCAAGAATATTTGGAGGAGTCGGATAAGAACCTGGGCAAACCCAGAACCTTGTCCGAAATTGTTAATAATATTGTTTGGAGGAGTCGGATAAGCAAACTTGTCCTCGTCCTCTTCGTGTACTTTGTAATATTCGGAGGAGTCGGATAGCGGTTCATTCCGCGCGCTTGGAAAGCGCGTGAGCGCAAGCTCGCGTGGGTTCGAATCCCACCTCCTCCGCCTTTGCCTCGCTGAAGCTCGGCTTCGGCGAGATAAATCCGCCGTGACGAGCGTAAGCGGGTTTAATTGAAAGCAAAGTGTTGATAAAACAACATTTCAGTGATATTGGTGAGGTCGCATAGCGGACTAGTGCAGTGGTCTTGAAAACCACCGTAGTCATTTTTTGGCTACCGAGGGTTCGAATCCCTCCCTCACCGCCAGTTAGGAAATGTCTTGGTTTGCTCGCCCTCTGCGAGGGCTCGCCAGCCGATTTTAAGCGCAAATTGGAATTTTTTATCTTTCAAAATGAAGTTCGAGCCGATATTTTTTCAGGTTCTTTTAGAATTAATTATGAAAAACAAAAAGACTATTCTTATAATGGGCGTAATTGTTTTATTGATTGGTTTTGTCTATTTTTTAACTAATGACACCAACGAAGGTAAAACTTATGCAAGCAAGGAAAACTTATGTATTCAATTTGCCCAAAGCTATCTTAGGACAATACCAAAACACGAACCAAACTTAAATGATGAGAAGTGGCAAATGGCAGTTGACGTGGAGACAGACCTTTACAATATGTGCTTATTGGAATTAAATAAAGAAGCTCTAAAGAATTACGAACCGTCAGCTATTCAAAAATATAAAGACGGTCAGCAAAATTAATTTATTGTTTCTTAAAGTAAGTTCCAACATAGTTAACTAGGCACCACCATAAGCGAAGCCAACTTACTTTCCAAACCCCAAGAAGCTTTTACTTTTCATTTGTCTAAAAATATAGTGTCATTTTGCTATTATAAAATATGGTATTAAGCAAAAAATCAAAACTCATTTTTTCTTCATTTGCAATTGGGTTTCTTGTAATCCTTTTTTCACAGATAATTACAACTACAGTTAGCTTTTTATTTGTTAGGTATCAGTTCACCCACTTGAGTTTTGATGAACTTAAAAACCTTTCATTCTCGTTTAATTCACTAATTATTGGGCGGATTAACCTACTTATAAGGGCAGCAGCACTTTTCTTTGCAGGTTATTTTGTTAGCAGAAGAATAAGAGAAAAGGGTTTGTTGTATGGTTGTGCAATAGGAGTGATTTCGTTCGCGTTTGTATTAATAATTTCATTATTGCCATTATTATTGCCCAAAGATTTAACTTACGGTCCTAATATCCCAGAGCAGATGGTACAAGCAAACATAGATAAAAGATTAACTAACCTTATAAGTGGTTTACCACTTGGTTTACTAAAAACCGTTGTATTAACAGCAATCGGAGGCTTCCTAGGAGAATATTTCACCAAGAGAACTAAATCGTAATATATATAGTAAGTTCTAACATGGTCAACTAGACATCTCCTGTTGCACTCGCTTTGAAGTAATTTACCTTCAAACAACATATAAGCCATTAGGAGCTTTTGCACCTCTTTTGTGTAAAAATATAGTGTTAATTATGTGGAAAACCAGATTATTAATTATCTTCTTTGCATTATTTGTCTTCGGAATATTTTTTTATAAAGCATTATATTTTTTAGACCCGGATTTTGGTTGGCATCTAAAAATGGGGGAAATAATAATTTCCCAAAAAGGAGTTCCACAGACAGATCCTTTTTCATACACAATGAGTAATTTTGCCTTTATTGATCACGAATGGCTGACAAATGCAACGATTGCACTACTTTACAAAAAATTTGGAGTTTGGGCTTTATCTTTAATGTATATTTCAATTGCTTTTTCGGCACTTTTTATTTCGATTACAAATCCAATTTCGAGAGAAAGTACTAAAGGAAAAATTAATATTTTAAAAATGATTATTCCGGCAGTATTGGGAATATCATTAATGCAGCCTTTTTTTGGAATACGTCCACAAGTTGAATCATGGCTTCTTTTGGCAGTGTTTTTACGCCTTTTTATGAACGCCAAAAATTGGAACAAGTGGCGTTTTATTACACCATTATTTGTGATTTTCTGGACCAACCTTCACGGAAGTTTTCCCTTATCTTTGTTTACTATGGCAATTGTTTTGATAGGAAGAAGTTGGCGTAAAAGAAAAGTTAACAAAACTGATATATTAATTTTCGTAATATCGGTTATTGCGACAGGAGTAAACCCTTACGGATTTAGAATTTGGAATGAAATCTGGCAGCAAATGAGTGATGGTTCACTTCGTTGGACTATCCAGGAATGGCGGCCCGCAATATTCTTTACCAGTTTTAGCTTCATTGCATTTTTGCCTTTATTTACAGCTTTAATATGGAGATACAGAAAGAATTTTCTGATAGAAGAAAAATTACTTATTTTATTTTTTTTAGTACAAGGGTTATCTTCGACCAGACATCTTCCGCTACTTCTTGTCGTTTCGCTTCCGTGGGCATGTAAGTCGATAGAGTATTTATATTTGGAGGTAGTCAAACTTATAAAAGGAGGGGAAAGATTTTTAATGGTTGGAAAAGTTACCCTTTTTCTTTTGCTTCTGATACTTATGAATGAATCTGTTGGCTCAATTGCTTTAACAAAAATATTTACAGAAACAAAATATTATCCGGGATCCGCAATTAATTATTTGACAACACAAAGCCCGGCCGGAAATATATTTTCTGAATATGCTTGGGGAGGGTATTTAATATGGAAATTTCCGGAGAAGAAAGTATTTATCGATGGTAGGATGCCGAGCTGGAAAGACGAAAACGGTTATAAACCAATGGACGATTACGTTGGAATTCTTACGGGAAAAACAAATTATAAACCTATATTTGAAAAATTTGAAATAAATACAGTTTTGTGGCCGAAAGACAGAAATATTATGAAGAAAACTGGTGGAGTATACCTTATGGTTAATGCGATTGCGAAACGGATTGGTGTAAACACTAATGGTTTTTCGTTTACACAAAAGCTACTGGAAGACGGATGGAAAATAATCTATGAAGACGAGACATCTGAGGTGTATTCCCGCATTTAAGCAACATATGTCTGATATAATTGGGCATAAAACATGCGGGACCAGGTTGAAGAAGTAAAAAATAAAACCGATATAGTAACTATTATTGGAGAGCGCATTCAGCTGACAAAAGCCGGAAAAAATTTTAAGGCAAATTGCCCTTTCCACAGCGAAAAAACTCCTTCTTTTATCGTTTCTCCGGAAATTGCCCATTATAAATGTTTTGGTTGCGGTGAAACGGGGGATGTATTTACATTTTTGGAGAAATTTGAGGGAATGGAGTTTTTTGAAAGCTTGAAGTACCTTGCCGATAGAGCCGGAGTAAAACTGGTACTTAGCTCTAATAACCAAAAAGGGATAAAAGAAACGCTTTACGAAATAAACAATCTGGTTTCCAAATTTTACTCATATGTTTTACTGACTCACCCTGATGGTAAACGCCCTTTAAAATATCTCCTTGAGGAAAGGGGATTGAAAACGACCACAATTGAAACCTTTAAGTTAGGTTATTCACCTGACCAGCCGTTGGCATTAAAGGGCTATGTTTTAGAAAAGAAAAAAGTAACAACCGCCAATTTGGAAAAAACAGGGGTTGTTTACAAAAAAGATAATTCGATGGTTGATAGGTTTAAGGGAAGAATTGTTTTCCCGCTATACGATCATCGGGGAAATATCTGCGGCTTTGCAGGAAGAATTCTTCCCTGGATTGAGAAAGCTCTTCCTCCAGGAAGAGCTTTCGGAAAATACATAAACACCCCTGAAACTGCAATTTATTTGAAATCAAATCTTTTGTACGGATTAAATTTGTCTAAAGCCGAAATTAAGAAATCGGGATATGCAGTAATTGTTGAAGGCGAGTTGGACATGATTTCTTCTTGGCAAACCGGGGTAAAAAACGTAGTTGCAATAAAAGGGTCGGCGTTGACACCGTCACAGGTAAAATTGTTATCACGCTATGCAAAAAAAATAGTTCTTGCACTTGATAGTGATTTTGCCGGAAATTCAGCCGCAAGAAGGGGGATTGAAATTGCAGATAAGGAGGGATTGGAGATTAAAGTTGCCAGACTGGGAAAATATAAAGACCCTGACGATGCGGCAAGAAGCGACCCCGAGTTTTATAAAAAAGCAATTAAGGAAGCGGTGTCTATTTGGGATTTTTTAATCGAAACAATTTTTTCCAAACACGAAGAACTTGAAGGAATTGACAAAGCACAAATAAGTAAAGAAATTGTACCGATACTTTTGTCAATTGAGGACAGAATTGTTCAGGCTCATTATATCGAAGTTGTTGCAAAACGTTTAAAGATTCCTCAAGAAGCTGTTTATGACCAGGTTAAAAGTAAAATTGTAAAGCCCACGAGTTCTTCTTCAGAAGTTGAGCTGGAGAAAAAAGGTGACAGGCCGGAACTTTTGGAGGAAAGGCTCTTGTCTCTTATGATTTCCTATAACCCCCTTCTTTTTCTTGAAAAATCTTATGCGGACTATATAAAACACCCGCTAAACGTAAGGCTTTACAAAAGTTTGCTGGACTATTTAAAAGAAAACACGGAATTTGAGATGGCAAAATTTTCTACAAGCCTTCCGACAGAGTTGGTTGACGGGTTTAATAACCTTGTTTTTAAAGGATCTGAAATCGCTGACGACAGTCCCGAAGTCTATGTCAAAGAAATTGAGATTGTTATGCGCGAAATAGAGCTTTTAAGGATAAGAGCTGATATTAAAAAACTAACCCAGGAAATGTCTAAGAAAGGATTGAGCGATGAACAACTGGATAGTTTAAACAAGGAGTTTAATAATCTGACAAAAAGGCTTTCGGAGCTTGAAGAAAATAATCATAAGGGTATAATTCTCTTGAACCAATAGGACTATTTCCGAAGTTCTTCAGTGTATGAGAAAAGACGTTATCGAATTAATTAAAAAAGGCAGAGACCAGGGGTTTTTGACGCAGGAGGAAATTTTGGAGATTTTTTTTGATGCGGAAGACAGACTCCCCGAGTTAGATGATCTTTACAATAAACTCCTTTCCGAGGGAATAGATGTTTTTGAGTCGGTTGCGACAGAAGAGCTCGATACTGATGAAAAAGCAAAAGAAAAACTTGAGCGGGAAATTGAAATTTTAACAAAACTCGGTGGTGCCGAATCCACCGACCCTGTAAGACAGTACTTGCGCGAAATTGGAAAAGTACCGCTTCTTACAGCCGAAGACGAAATTGAGCTTGCAAAACGCTATGAGAAAGGCGATAAACGCCCCAAAGATAAGCTAACTGAAAGTAACCTCAGGTTGGTAGTTTCAATTGCAAAAAAATATATTGGAAGAGGACTTTCTCTTTTAGATTTAATTCAGGAAGGCAATCAGGGACTGATCAGGGCAGTTGAAAAATACGACTGGAGGAAAGGATTTAAATTTTCAACCTATGCAACCTGGTGGATCAGGCAGGCGATTACCCGTGCCATTGCCGACCAGGCAAGAACAATAAGAATTCCGGTACATATGGTTGAAACTATAAATAAGCTTTACCGCATTAGCAGGAGACTTATGCAGGAGCTTGGAAGGGAGCCAACGGTTGAAGAAATTGGTGATGAAGCTCAGATCGAGCCAGACCGTGTCCGAGAAATATTTAAAATTGCCCAGGAAGTAACCTCGCTCGAGGCTCCTGTTGGTGAGGATCAGGAAAGCTTTTTAGGAGACTTTATTCCCGATGAAAGTCAGCTCTCACCTGTTGACGCTGCATCAAAGCAGCTTTTGAAGGACCACCTTGATGAGGTTTTGTCAACCCTTTCTGATCGTGAGGCAAAAGTATTAAAGCTTCGCTTCGGTCTTGAGGGAACAAAACAAATGACTCTGGAAGAGGTTGGAAAAGTTTTTGGAGTAACCCGTGAGCGTATTCGTCAGATTGAAGCAAAAGCTCTCAGGAAGCTCAAACACCCCTCCCGTAGAAAGAAGCTGCAGGACTATCTGGATTAACATCTGTTTCTTTACACATCTAGGCATTAAAATAGTCTAATGTTTGGGATAAAAATGCAAAAAATTGTTCGGGATGTTGAAGTGGGTAGGTATTTTGAAAATATATTGGTTTCTTCTTTTTTTTCGATTCTGTTTATACGGGCATACCTAAAGATTTTCGGATATCCTCTGCTTGGTGTAGGAGACGTTCACGTTGCCCATATGCTTTTTGGAGGAATTATTATGCTTTTGGCATATATTCCGGTTGTTTCGTTTTTAAATAGAGATATAAAGCAGATTTCAACCGTAGTTTTTGGGATTGGCTTTGGAATGTTTATTGATGAAGTCGGAAAATTTATAACCCGTGATAACAATTATTTTTTTCAGCCGGCAATCGCAATTGTGTATATTACTTTTATCCTCCTTTTTTTGATATTTAAACTGATTGAGAAGAAAATTAAAGTTACTCCCGACGAATATGCAATCAATGCACTTGATTTTACCAAGGAAGCGATTTTGCACGATTTTGACATTCAGGAGAAAAAACTGACGCTTCAGCTTATAAAGCGAAGCGGGTTGGATAACCCAATTCTTCTAGATCTTGAAAAAAACCTTAGGGCAACTCATGCAAAAGGATTGGAAAGAAAAAATATTTTTATTAAATTGAGAATAATTTTACGAAGAATTTACAGCTTGTTGGTGCAAAACAAATTACTGGTAAAGATTGTTGTAATCATTTTTACGATAAATACAGCAGTAAGTTTTGCAAATTTACTTGTTAATTTGAAATATAAAGCGGGTTTTTTTGAGTGGGGTGAAATGGTTGCAACGCTAATTAGTGCGTTTTTTGTAGTAATCGGAATTTACTTTCTTAATATCGGTAAAAGGGTAAAGGGATACGAATTTTTAAAACTCGCTGTTTTTTCATCAATATTCCTAAGGCAATTTTTTATATTTTACCGCGAACAATTATCGGCGGTAATTGGTTTGTCGGCTGATATTTTACTTTTATCAATGCTTCAATATATTATTTCCCAATCAACTCTTAAAATTAAAACGAGCAAAGACCCACTAAAAGATCTACGCGAAATCTTATATTTAGGAAAATAGGTAAGAAAGTTACGGTTTGAAGTTTTTAATCTTCCATCGTAAGATTAAGCATGAGTAGAAAAATGAAAACAGCCTCGTTTGTGATTGGACTTTTGATAATTTTAGCGGCGATTTTTGTGGTGGTACTATTTCGCGATTCTAAAACTGGACTTACAAGAAGTTTTTCGGATGAGTGTAAATACGGTGAAGAAACATATCAACTTGGAGATAAATTCACTGCAGAAGACGGCTGTAATACTTGCGTTTGTAACAAAGACGGACTTGTTGCATGTACACTTTTGGCTTGTGATTAGGTTTTAACTAATTCTTCTTAGCCAAAGGTTTCCAAGATAAACACTTGCAATAATTGAAATAACACTTATGCATTGCCAAAAAATCTGGAAACCATACCAAATAGAATCGTTATGAAACAACCAATGGAATTTTAAGTTTTGCGGTTCATTCCAAGAATATACTTTTTGGGCAAATTGTTGGTTAAACCAGTAAATTGTTTCGCCAAAACTTCTCACAACCCAAAAAACACTAATGATAAAAAGAAATAGTAACGAATCGTTTAGGATGAGGGAAGCAAGTGAAACGAAAAACCAAAAAAGCCCGAAAACAACTGCGTCACCCCAGGCGAAAATTCCCAAAAGTGTTAGTTTTGGGGTTAGTGTGTAGGCCGCCTTTTTATCCCTGCACATAAAAAAGCCTTTGATAAAAACAATTAAATTAATTAAGCCGTAGAGAAGAATTAAAACTTTTTGCCAGCTTTCCATTCCTAAACTATTTTATCACGATTGTTATGGTTGAGAGGTTAATCAACGAAAGTCAATGCAAACCCTTTTTTGTTAGCCCGTCCTGTGCGACCGATTCTGTGGATGTAATCTTCGTATGATTGGGGAAGATCGTAGTTAATTACGTGTGTGACGTTATCTATATCCAAACCCCTTGAGGCGATATCGGTTGCAACCAGAACTTGTACACGGCTTGACTTGAAAAGCTCAATTGCGTGCTGTCTTTGGTTGCAACCGATATCGCTTCGTGCAAGTTTTTCCATTCCATATTTGGTACGCCCGAAAACCAGAACCTTTTCGAATTCACGGTTTAATAAAAGCTCATCCAGAACTTCAACTTTATCGCGTCCGTTAAGCTTCACTATATCCTGATCGATATTGGCTGCCGTCGGCTGTGATTTTACCGACACAATAACCGGATCGGTTAAAAACTCCTGCATTATCCGAGCGGCAGTATCCGGAAGTGTTGCCGAAAAGAAAAGGGAGTGACGAACTCTTGGGAGATTGGATATAATATATCTGACATCGTAAATAAATCCCATATCAAGCATTCTGTCTACCTCGTCTAAAACAACCGTTCTGAAGTGATTAAAATTTAATTTTCGTTGTTTTTCCAAATCCTTGAGTCTACCTGGTGTTCCGATAACGAAGTTATAGCCTTGAGATAAACCCCTCATTTGACCGCCAATGCTTACCCCACCAATGCAAAGCACCGAAAAAATATTCATGTGTTTTGAAAACGAGCGGAATTCCTCTTCAATTTGGGAAGCAAGCTCTCGTGTCGGGGCAACAATTAAAACCTTTTCGTTTTTGTCGTTAAAAACTTTATTTATAAGCGGAACCAAAAAAGCTGCAGTTTTTCCTGTTCCTGTATTTGCAACTCCGACAACGTCACGACCTTCCAAAAGAGCGGGAATTGTCGTGTCCTGAATAGGGGTCGGGGTTTTATAGCCTTTGGAAATAATATTTTGCAGTAACATTTGATGAATTTTAAAGTCGGAAAACTTATTAACAGGAACAAATTCTTCTTCCGGGAGCTCATCATAACCTTTTTTGACAAACATCATCGGGTTATAATCGGGTGCTTTTCTTGCACGGAAAAATCCGCCTCCTCTTTTTCCGTAATTAGGCGTTCTCCGAAATGTACGTCTTTGATTGTTTCGTCTCATATCTATTTTTTAGAATTAAAGCAACAAAACTGCCTAGAAGCTTAATCACATATTGTTCAGTAGTGCATTTGCCCTACAAAAAATTAAAGAAGAAAAGATACAGAAGTTAAAAATAAAATGGGGTACCTTTATCTATCTAAAATAAAAAATATGTTAAAAATTACTAAGCAGATCTCTTGCTTTAACCTGCGAAAAGTATTATAACACACATCTGTCGAAACTCCTAATTTTGGCTACTGGAAAACAAAAATCAACATGGTATAATTTCTGAATAATCACAAAAAGTGAGTATGATGAAGTTACTCACGGCATCTTCAATAATCTTAAAAAGTATTTAAAAAGACGCCAAAATTATATGTGCTATGCAAAATAATAAAAACGATTTAACTAAAATTTCAGTGCCCTCGGATAAAAATCCACTGATGAAGGAGGCGCTCGCGCGAATAAACTCAAACGAAGAGATAATTACGCTTTGGAAAGTTATTAATGTAAATGCAATTGACAGGCTTAATATGAGCGATCATGGAATTGTGCATTTTCAGATTGTTGCCAACATTGCGCTTCGAATTTCGCGAATTCTAGCGAAACACAAAGTAAGTCTTTCGATTGTCCATGACCACAATCTTACTCAAAACCATGGTGAACTGGTAATTCTATTGGCTTCACTTATGCATGACCTGGGAATGTCTATTTCCCGATCAGGGCATGAAGAATACAGCCTTATTTTGGCAAATTCACTTTTGCATCAGATTCTTGACTTTCTACCTGTTTCCGAGCGCACAATCATAATATCCGAAACTCTACACGCAATTATTTCCCACCGCGAAGGGGGCCATCCTTATACGAAAGAAGCAGGGATAGTTAGGGTTGCAGATGCCCTTGATATGAGCGAAGGACGAGCGCGTTTGTCTTTTGAAAAAGGAAGTATCGATATTTATAATTTATCAGCAGCAGGGATCGACAGCGTTGAAATTTCGGAAGGGGAGGAGAGGCCGGTTGAGATTATAATAAAGATGAATAATTCGGCCGGGTTATTTCAGGTTGATGAACTTTTGAAAAGTAAACTCAAAGGCAGCGGGATAGAGGACTTTGTAATAGTAAAAGCCGTAGTTGAGGGTGAAACTGAGAAAAAACTTCTAAAAGAATTTGTGGTGAAATAGTCCAGTTTTCGAAGTTACTTCTTGTGTTTGCTCCAGTGAATATTGTCCCATGTGCGTTCGTGAAGAAAATATAGCAGAGTGCTGGCGATATTTGAAAATAACATTACCCCGAGAGTTATATCGTAGCGGCGGGTTATAGCAAAAACAATTATTCCGTCGGAAATCAAAATTATAGCCCGAAATGTAATTGCTTTTATTAGAGACCGGCTGACTTTTTCGTGAAATACCATTATGACAGTGTAGCAAAATATGTGTATTTGACTTTAGATTGGTATTATAAATCAATGAACGGAATTGGCAGAAAAGGGGTCTTTTGTTTCAACTTTTTTAGTTGAATTTGCAATTATGGCAAAGGGGTTTTCTTTTATCGGAATACCACTGTTTGCAGGTCAGATGGTTGTTGCGGTAGCAATGTTTTTCCCGGGGATCTCTGCCTTTATTATCCACCTAAAATTCCAAGACCAATTACACCAACAATTATAAGGTAAAAAGCTATCAAATAATTAAGAAATTTAGGAAATATAAGAATTAACACTCCGAAAAGTAGTGATGCTAAAGGACTTAAATTTGCTGTAGAAATATTCATACATCATCACCCCCTTAATTAATGCCAAAGGTAACAAGCTCTAAGTTTGTAAGTATTAAAACTTATCTTTTTATCATTCGTCCGACATAAATAACTACAATTGCTCCTATTACTGCGACAACTAAGCTGTATAAATCAAATCCGTTTACACCGGATTTCCCAACTAGTCCCATAAGGAAGCCCCCAACTACCGCGCCGATAATACCCAAAACTACATCCGCAATCGTTCCTTGACTGGAATCGGTTTTCATAACAATAGAAGCAATCCATCCTGCTATTGCTCCAAAAATAATCCATAAAATAATACCCATATTATATTCACCCCCTCACCATTTCCTTTCGGCACAAGCAATCTATTCTGTGCTTGTTTGTCTTTCTCCTGAAAGTATTCTTACTAACTTAACAACTCCCCAAGCCAAAAATGCATACACAATAATTGCAACCACCGTTGAAGGCTCAAGGACAGAAGTTGTTTCTATTCCCTTCGTAAAACCTCTTCTGAATATACCTTCAAAAGGCAATATGAAAATTCCGGTTAAACCATAAATTAAACCGACGAAAGCACTTGCGATGCTTGCCCCCATCAGCTTTAAGACCAAACGGAATGTCAAAAGTATCTCCAGAAATCCAAAAATAAAATAGATTAAATATTCAACAGTTTGAGAACTACTTGCCACCCTTTTGGTTTCGGTAGTTACCGCCTCCTTTGGACCTTCGTTTTGAGTAGTTACTGATTCTTTTACAATTTCTGCCATATTTATCTCACCCCCTTTTATTTATATTACATCACTATTTCTGTTTTACTTAGTTCCTCAAGCTTAGCGACAAGGTCTTCCGTTGAGTAATTTGATGTATTTATCTTTTTACTTTCAAAAGTCCTTAAACCCTCGATAATTTTTCGTACATACACAGCTTCACTAATTCTCAAATTCCTAATTTTTATTTCGTTTTCTTCAAAAGTTTTTGAAATTATAACCAATTGGGAAAAGATAATTGATGTATTAATAAAAATATTGGAAATATCTTTAATATCTACACTGTGGACTTCGGAGGCCAGAAAATGACGGTTTATTATTGTTATTCTTCCTTCTTCGACGTTGATTGTGTCGGGGAAAAAATCAAAAGGAAGACCGTGTGAAGAAATGCTTACTAAGATCCTATTGGATTTCTTAACCAATTTTGCGACGCTTCTACTGTTTCGTCTTTTTTGTTTATTTATCACTTGAGCTTCTTTTTCGGCCTCATCTACTTGGAATATTGCCGAATTTTTTTTAAGTAGTTGGTTAACCTCAAGTTGTGTGTAAAGTTTCTCAAGCGGTACATCCGTACTTCTGTTTTGATTTCTTCTTGTTGTATTTATGTACATATTATTAAGTTACGGAGCGGATATTTGTGAAGACGATAAATCTAAGTAGATTTTGGTTTTCTCTTTGCAGTTACGGTTTAAAATCCGCCTAAATGTTAGCTTTCTTAATTATCGTCTCATTAGGTAAGTAGGCAATTAAAGCTTTTTCTACGATAGAAGTTAAACTTATTTCATCAACAACTGCTTGTGCTCTGGCTTGTTTTGCAATTGAAGGATTAACGAAAAGCGTTATTCTTTGTTTATTGTTTGCTTTCACCCGAGCTGAGTAATTATTTGTTGTCATACTTCATATACTACAACTAGTTGTAGTAGTTGTCAATGACCCACAAACAAAACGAAGCCCGATAAATGCGAGGATTGAAGCAATTACGATTGGAAAAAGTCTAACCCAAGATAGACCTTGCGTTTTTTTGATATGCGGAAATGATTAATCTATTCCTGGGCATTATTCTGAATACGGTCTATTTCTGCTTCGGCCGTTCGCCTAACTTCTTCTGATTCTTCGTCTGCCAGGAGCTGCCTTGCCTCCGCGGCATCACTATCGGCCTTTTCTTTGGCCAGTCTAGCATCTTCATCTATTTGATCTTTTTGTCGTTGTGAATCATTCATACTATAAACACTCCTATGTAATTATACAACGTTTGTTTGAATGGGGGAGAATTTCAAAAACTCATCCAGAATAACCAAGCTCCCATAAGAAATATTATAAAACCCCAAAGTGTTTGTTGGCTTTTAAATTTCTGAGCGACCTTATTTACACGGCCCGGAAATGCGATTTTTTCAATTCCCTTAAGTAGAGTAGTCCAACCCAAGATTGTAATTGCAACCCTCCAGTCCGAAACCCAAAGATTGTGGGCGGTAACTGTGGCAAGCCCAAGCAAAAATGTGATGTAACCGGTTGAAATAGTAATGGTTTTATCTTCGGTGTAATTAATAATTCTTCCCAATAACTTTGCACCCATTGTTGATGCTCCGAGGATCATAAAAAGGCTCCCCCAAAACCTTGCAAAGAAAATTGAGATCTCCACGCTTTAATCTTACCACTCGGACACTCAAATCCACAAAGATTTGTTATATAAAATCCTCCTAAGAGAAATAATGGCGTTCATCCTGAAACCTATTTGGCCAAAAATCTAATTGTTCCTCAGGGATCTTTAGCTCTTTTCCATAATCGATTATTGGTTTCCAAGAAGAAATATAGGACTCCACCCTGAAAACTTTATTTTTAAAAATCACAATTAATTGATTATCGTTATAGAGATGGGCATACCATGGTTTATCTGCCCTCATATTTACTTGAATCTTCTTTATAGAATCCTCTAATTGAGAATCTTCGATTTCTATACCAAAAACACCCCAGCTTCCGTCTTGCTTCTTATTAAAAACTTTAAAACTTTTAGGAAACGATTTATCGGTAAATTCTTGATCTATAAGTATTCCGTGATACATATAAAACTATTATAATACTTGACTTAAGGTCTTATGCGTCAACTGAGTTGGAGAGGGATTGTTTTTGGACGATAGTTTAATATCTTGATAATTGCCGTCACTAATTATATGGAAGTGAAGATGGGGAGTTTCTTGGAATTTCCCTAAATTTGTAATCAACCTTCCACCGCCGGAATCTACATCAATTTTTTTCAATATTTTCTGTGCAACTTCCAGTACCTCACCTAAAACATTTGGACCAGCATCCAACAGGTTATGAATGTGTTCTTTGGGAATAATTATAATATGAGTGTTATATTTAGGTTTGGTGTGGTAAAAGGCAAGAATTTTTTCTGATTCATACACTTTTTTTATACTGGTTTTACCGGTCAAGGCTTCTTCGCAATAGAAATCATAATCTCCTGGGTTTGCCATGCCCAAAGTATATCAAATATTAAATCCAAAGAAATCCGTTGGATTGTCTCGTTCCAGAGAACCAGTCGAGAAACTGGTTTAATAAAAACTCCTTAATTCCTTTAAATTGTCGGGCAAATTATCAATTCCTGAGAATTCCTTAATAATAATAGACTTAATTAATTTTTGTTTGTCGGGGTTTATGTGGGTATAAGTAATTTCTCCTTTGCCAATACTTTCGCAATCATCTTCAATTAAAATGTCAGGCATTAGGTGTTCCGTCACATCTTTATATTCTTCTTCCATTTTTCGGAAAAGTAAGTTTTTGTTGTGGGGAAAATTATACTTTTGGAGAACATTCTTTATTTCATTAACTTCTTTTACTGTTGTTCTTGATGTTAGGTAATAAATTTCAGCATCTTGTTTTTTCCACTCGTTTATTTTCTCGACTGAATTTTGATTAGGAATGTGGTTTTTGAAATCATGAACTGAACTATCCCGTATCTTTGATAATTTAACTCTTTCTTCTCTGGTTAGGTTGTTCATCGATAGGGGCATTAAAACCGTACCTTCAGTAAAAATCAATATCTTCATGCTCGAAGTATACCAAACGAATTCTAACGGGGATTGATTGGTTTGGGGCCATTGCAAAATTTAAACCCTTAGGCAGCCACGGAACCCCCTGGCACCATAGTAAGATTCTGCGCCGTTATGGTACGCGAAGACTGTGTCGTAACGGCGATCACAAAAGAGGGCACCACCGAGTTTTCTAATGCTGTTAGGTGTTTTCACCCAGCTCGATGTTTTCATATCGAAATTTCCAAGTTTCTGCAACTCCCGATATTCATTTTCCGTTAAAAGCTCAATGCCCATATCAGCAGCAATATCAACTGCGTTATTTTTCGGTTTATGAACTTTTCTTGACTCCAGTGCTTCACGGTCATAACAAACGTTTCTGCGGCCAGATGGGCTTTCGGCTGAACAATCATAAAAAATGTATTCGCCCTTATTAGATCCGACAACGTCAGGTTCGCCGCCGGTTCGCTCCATTTCGCTAAGTGACCACAATTTTTCAACGCTTCCTTCCAGCTTTGCTTGCACTTTAGCCCAAACTAGGTCTTTATGGCGGTTCATGTTTTTTTCAAATCGGGCTTTCAATACACCAAGAAGTTCACCGCCTTCTTTTTGTGACAATTCCCTTTTATTATTAATTTTATTCATACTTTAATATTTTTACTTTTCTCCTGTTCGCTATCAGAACCTTGATATTTTGGAACTGCATCTAACCTAAAATAAACAGCCACTAATCCTTTATTATCAGTATTAATAAGTTCTATTAATGTATTTTTTGTTTTGGAGTTACTATCGTATGACTTCCAAAATCGAGAGTAAATAAAAGTCACATAATGTTCTGAATTTTGATATGTTCTAAAAAATATCTTTTCTTTAAAAAGGAAGATGCCTAAACCTAGAAGTAAAATAAATCCCAAAAATACCAATAATTTTTTAAGCATACTTATAAAGTATAACAAACAGAAAAAATTTGCTCACCAAGTTGGATGATTTTAGAACAAGTCAATTGCAAATGTGTTTAAGAAATGTTTATTTGCAACCCACAACCTGTCCTAGCTGCGTACCCCCAGCGAGACTACCCCAAGTGCACCCTGCCCTCTGACAGGCTTCGTTGTCCTTGAAATTGCTATTACAGTACTGAAGGCGATCTTTTCGTGTTGCTACCTTTAATTTGGGGTAGGTTAAATAAAGTAACAATGCTACGAATGCAAGAAGTAGAATCACAATTATCTTCTTTTGCTTTTTCATTAATTCAGTATATCAAATTTGGTTATATTAAGTGCCAACTGGCTCGTTTATTGGTAGGGTTTTAGAACAAAATTAATATTTAATACGATTTTTTTTATAAAATGCCGTGGTTATTAAAAATTTTTACAAGTCTGTTTGGGGCCAGTTGAACTCCAAGTTTATTGTGACCATTCAGAAAGAAGCCTGAATGGTCAAAATGGCAATGGACGATTCTGATTGGCTTGATGGCTACAGGGTAGTTAATCAGGATCCTACGGCTATGGAAATTATAGCTGATGTTTAGTTTTTTAACTCTGGGTTTTATATCTCGATGGCGGTGAGTCATCTTAAATAAGGCAACCTCGTCGCATTCTACTCCGTCACTTCTGGTCTTATATGAATCCATAAGTTCTTTTGTTCTTACAAATATATCTTCGGCATTTTTTCTAAAAAATATGCTTCCGCCATTCCATAAGTAATATCTAACGCCATAATCGCACAAAGACATATCAGTTTCCGGAATTTCTGATTCATCTATAGCTACCATCTGGTAAGCATCAAAATCGTGGTACCAATATAAAGTTTTGTCGCTGATTAGATGTTTTTCAAAAAGTTTAATTATTGTTCCCCATTTAGAGCATTTGGGAAAATAACTGCAATATGCATCGTCTCCCATAACAAAAGCTTTAATACCCCTATATTTATAAGGGAAATTGGTAACTAACAATATATCTTCTTTTTTCCAACCGAGTCTAAAACTATTGTCAATCTGAATTTTAACAGCAATTTTCTCTTCACCCTCAAAAATTTTATTAGGATTTATATAGACCATCAGGTTTTTCATTTTATTTGAATTGTATATATTCATGCGAAGCATTGGTAGTATCGTTACGCCGAATTCGATTTTAGTTTCTGGAGTAAATCATTTATCGATCATGCTTCTCTTGAAGTTTTGATATTGTTTAACGGTAACTTTGAAGCTCGTACTTCAGACCCCTGTACTAGAACTCAAAATAGTCCGATATGATGCGACAAAACCCTTCGACACGATCCTAAATATGCCGATAGTCAACTTTTGCTCCTCGGGTAGGTGTCCTTCACTTAAGTTTCGGAACACTTTTTCTACCCTCAGAAATATCCTTCTTCAAGGCTACGTTTACAAGTCTGTTATAAGCAAGGGCTTTACCAGAACCTGTTTTTAAATAAAGTTCAAAATTTCTAGCTTCCTTTTCGGTTAAAAAAGCACCGTACCACACTAGTTTCCAGGGTGTGTGTGGTTTTGTTGACACGACCTTTCCTTGGTTGTGCAATTTAAATCTACCCTTTAAATTAACGGTTGAACTGAAATAAAATATATGAGATTTTGAACTTAACAATATGTATGTGTAATACATGGCTTGCCATTACGTAGCCTTGGCGAAGTATGGCTCCTCGGGTAGGATTCGAACCTACGACCCTTCCCTTAACAGGGGACAGCTCTACCACTGAGCTACCGAGGATTGTTGCGCTATTATATCAGGGAAAATTGATTCAATCCAGATATTGTAAATGACTCTTTTATGATTCAAACTTCCTGGAAATGGTAAAGGAATTATATTGCTGCTATCAATCTTTTCGCGTTGTTAATCCAAACTGGCCAAAACGAAAAGTCATTTTACACTGCTTTTTTTCAGTAAGGGCTTTGCTTTACCACAAGCGAGATTCGGTTTATTTCAGTGTTTTTAAAAAAATAAACAAAAAGATCGTAATTAAGAACAAGGAAATTTTGGATGATATTTATAAAACAAGCGGCGTAGTGTTTATTACAATCCATGCTGATAGCTATCCGCTTTTGGGGAAAATTTACCACGACTTTTTTGGCAAAAGAAGCCTTGTTGTCCCTTATTTATTCAATAGTAAATTACCTTTCGTAAGCCGTCTTAAAAGGAAATTTGCGGAGTACGGAGTTCAGATAGTTGGATTGGGTGGGGCAATGACTGTAGTTGACAAAGTTCTGTCAAGTGGTGGATCTGTGTGTTTATTTTTGGATGCCGAACTTTCGGTGAACCACCGTCAGGCTGTTACATTATTTAACCGCGAAATTAGAATGTCGACCGGCTCCTATTTTCTTGCGAAAAAATATAATATGCCGATTGTCCCAGTTTATATAAAAAGCTCTAAAAAGATAATTACACTAAATATTCAAAAGCCGATTCTTGTCGGAAACGGTAATCAGGAAACAGTAATGCAAAAAGTAGCAAACGCACTCGAAGAGTTAATAAGGTCAAACCTTAAGTCATGGCAAACATTTGACAGGTTTTTATTAAATCCAAACCAACAGCAAAGTTAGTGGTTGGTCATGAAGGATCGGTTAACCAATTTGATTTTATCCGGTAGGTATTTTAGTAAAATCTCGATTGCAAAAAAGCCCATTGGGATAAAAATTATTGAGCTTAAAAACTGGTTTTTCAAAAAAGGTAGGGCGTTGATATAGCAGCGGATCAAACCCGCAAAATCATTTGAATACATTCCCCAGGTATCCAAAAGCCAAACACCAAAGTTGGTCCAGATGTAGAAAAATATATTTGTACTTAAGCCCGTCAACATGAGAGCAGAAGCACCAAATATTTTTTTGGTGATTCGCGATTTGTGGTTGATGATAAGCTTTTTAATTACAAATCCTGAAAAGAAAGCTGGAATTAAGAAACCGGACCACGTAAAAAGAAAGATATTGGTGTTACCGATAATCAGATCTGATAGAGCAATTGTCAAAAGAACCAACCAGAAAGTTTTTTTTGAGTTCAAAAAGTAGGTGGACAATATCAAAGCTGAGGTTAAAAGCTCGATATTTGCCCCCATATCCCAGATTGTGCGTTCAAGGAAAGAAAATAGGAATAAAAAAATAATAAATATGAATTTGACATTGACTTTCTGGATACTTGTTTTCATTTTTTTAAATATTTACTCCGAAGGAGTTATGTATTTCCATTCAATAACATCTTTGTCTTTTAGCTCGTATTTATCAGCACCGACTTCCGCCGATTTATCATTTATATAATAAATCCAGGCTTTTTCGGCCGAGCTTTCAAGACCGTTAATTGATTTAACAAAAATTCCGAAATCATACTGCTTCGTTTCAAGCGCAATGCCCTCACGTTCGGAAATTTCTTTTAAAGCATCAAATGCGGATTTATTCTCAACAAATTCGTAGGCGAACTGCTTAGTATCTGTTTCGGAAAAAACAAAATCAACCCGTGCGGTTTTTTGTGCTTGTGTTAGGGTGGGGGAAACCGTATTTGTTTGTTTAGGTTTTAATGCAAATGAAGATTTTAGCCAGACTGCAAATACCAGAATTATAACTAAGGGAAACGCTAATATTAATTTCTTTTTCATTTCTTGCTCGAGACAAATTGACTGCTAGTTTTCTGACTTACGTCCCGCTGCAACTTACTTTTCGGCTTTTCAATACTATTCGTATACGACTCAAAGTGTGTATTGCGGGATGATTACAGTTGCGGCACAGCCCCTGATTCAAACAGGGTTCCTTTCCCAAAGAGATAACTTTGATATCTCATGGGATCCCATTAGATGCTTAGATTGCTATCTAATTGGGATAACACAGCCTAGAGTGCATTATTCTTGATGGAAGAATAATTTGCAACCACTAGTTTTAACAACGGATTTTGGCTATATTTAAATATGAAAGTCGACGTTCATGAAGAAGGCTCGTACATCAGGGACGCTATTTTCGCAGCTAGTGACGGGCTTGTGACGACCTTTGCGGTTGTCGCCGGGGCCTACGGGGCTTCTCTTCCTCCGTCCGTTGTGATCATAATGGGGTTTGCTAATTTGTTTGCGGACGGGTTTTCCATGTCTTCAGGAACTTATTTGGGTGTTAAAAGTGAAATTGATTATGAGAAATCCGAGGGAAAAAAATATCTTAAAGACGGCTCTGCAATTAAGCAGGGTATAATCACTTTTTTTGCTTTTGTAGGGGCTGGTTTCTTACCGATAACTCCGTATGTTTTTGATTTTCCGAATAAATTTATATTTTCTCTAATGATTGTTTTTGTTAGCATGTTTTTGGTTGGCACCGTTAGAGCTAAATTTACGAAAAAGGGTTATTTAGAGAGTGGTTTTGAAACTTTATTTATAGGAGGATTTGCGGCAGTTGTTGCGTTTGGAATCGGATTTTTGATTGAGAGGTTTGTGATTCAGTGAGGGAGGTGAGTAATTTATGAGTAAAAAGGATATGGGTATGGTCTCTCAGGTTTTGATGGGAGCATCCTTAATTTGTGTTATTTTGTCCGGTATAGGCTATATGGGGACTGATATCTGGTTGGCATCAACCCAGTGGCTCCTAGTTTCTGCAATTTTAGCCTTGTTTGGTGTTTATACAAAGCTAAGTTAGACCTTTCGGTCAGGTTGTGCGGTAATGATGCGTTTATTGTGCGTTAAATAAAAACACTATACCACGAATGGGCTTATAATTTACTACTATGAAGTGGTTCTGATGCACTTCGTATAGAAATAATCTCTATCTAACTTCCATTTGACATTTTAAAATACTAGTGTTAACATTTCGGCAATGAACAGACGCGATATAGTAATTGGAGCAGTTGTACTTCTTGCAATAGCAGGACTCATTTACTGGAGACAGGTATCCAAAAAAGTAAGCACCCAAACAGTTCCGGAAACCCTTTCGGTTGAGGATAAAATTGAAGACAAGTTTAAATATCAAATCCCCGACGATGTCGAGAAGGCTGAACTAAAAGACATTACAGGGGGAGACGCCTCAGCAATTTCAACCCGAAAATTCGAAAACAATAAATTCACAAGCACAATTTTAGCTGATCTTCCCGATCCGGTACCAGGAAGCTTTTATCAGGGCTGGTTGGTCAAGGGTGAAGAAGGAAAAGACGACTATGCAATACTTTCGCTTGGTAAGCTGACTGTAGCAAAAGGTGGATGGATGCTTGATTACTCCTCAACTTCAAATAAAACCGATTACAGCAAAGTATTAATTACACTCGAGAAAAAATTCGATACTACTCCCGAAACAAAAGTCCTCGAGGGCTCCTTCTAATTACCTCTTTCAGCTTTAAATGAATTCTATATTTGTGGTATTCTTGTGGTATGAAGAAACTTGTTGTTTCTCTCCTGGCATTAGTATTTATTTTTCCTAAAAGTGCTTCTGCGAACTTTGTAAGCGTCAACCCCAAAGGGGAAATAGTCTATAGTGTTTTATCTGCAAGTGACGAACTGAGTCTTGAAATACCTAAATCAGCGGAATTGAAAGTCAAAGAAGTTGCTAAAGAAAAACCGTCCAGTGAGGGGATCATATCTTTATCAAATGCCGATAACAAAATCAGCATGTCGGTTGATTACGGTAGTTCAAAAGAACAGTTCAGCTTCAGCCAGTCGAATGACGAGCTTATTCAAATAGAGGAACGTCCGGCTGTTCAGCAGCTTTCAATAGGGCTTGACGGAGATAAGTTTACACTTGTTCAAAGGGGTATAACTGCGTTAACAAATTTCCCGATTAGCGTAAATTCAAAAACAGCCAAAATTACGGTTACGACGGAGCGTGGGGACAGAATTGTTTCCGTTTTGCCTTACGGCGCGGTTGAGTCGCTTTTAAAGGCAAAAATTCTTTCAAACGTAAACGAAAACAAACTTGACCTTGTTGAGTCGGACAGCGAGTTGGCTTATCATGTTGTTGGTGCTAAATTACTGAATTTGTTGGATGTTTATTCATATTCGGTGCCTGTTTCGGCTTATGTTTCAGCATCAACAGGGGAAGTGGTAAAAGTTGAAGCGCCGATTTGGTTTAGATTTATTGATTTTATTTTTCCGTAAAAATGCAATTTATCATTTACTCAACAACAACCTGTCCGTACTGCAAAATGCTTAAGGATTATTTGACTTCAAAATCAATTCCGTACACGGAAAAGCTGGTAGACTTAGATGATGAAGCAAAAAAAGCCATGCTTGCTGACTCGGGCGGCTTTTTAGGAGTTCCTTTTTCTGTTATTACAAAAGATGATGGTACCAAAGAAACAGTTATAGGGTTTGATCAGAAAAAAATCGATTCAATAATTGCACAATGATTTTTGTAAATTTTAAAACATATCCGCAGGGAACAGGTTTTGAAGCACTAAAGCTTGTAAAAATCCTTGAGGAAGTGGCCCACGAAGCCCAGATTAAAATTATCCCAGTTCTACAGTCGACAGATATTAAAGAGGCACAAATTGCCACAACCTTGGAGATTTGGGTACAGCATGTTGATCCGGTAGAAGCAGGAGCCCATACCGGTTTTATCTTGCCTGAAGCTGTTTTGGAAGACGGAGCGATGGGAACATTCCTAAATCACTCGGAGCATAAGTTTGTTAATTTTGATGATCTAAAAAAAGCTTCTGTGCGGGCAACACAAGTCGGCCTTAAAACTTTGATTTTCGCTGACGGAATTGAGGAGCTGAAAAAAGTAATTGAACTCAAACCTAATTTTGTCTCATACGAGCCCCCCGAATTGGTTGGAAGTGCAACTACTTCGGTAGCAACAGCGCACCCCGATATTATTTCTGAGGCCGCAAACTTGTCGCATGGATTTGGAATTCCGCTTATTGTCGGTGCCGGAATTCACTCGATGGATGACGTTAGGAAAAGCCTGGAGCTTGGTGCTGTCGGAGTTGCGGTTGCTTCAGATATAGTAAAATCCGAGGATCCGAAAAAGGAAATTTTGGATTTGATAGAAGGGTTTAAATGAAAATATATTTAGGTTCGGACCACAGAGGTTACAAATTGAAAGAGAAAATTGCAAAATGGCTGTTTGAGAATAAATACGATTTTGAGGATGTTGGAGCACAAAATTTTAACCCCAAAGACGATTACACACTTTACGCAACGGAAGTTGCGCTTCTGGTTTCAAAAAATGAAGTTTCGAGAGGAATTTTGTTTTGCGGATCGGGAGTTGGAGTTGATGTAGTTGCCAACAAGTTTGACGGGATAAGAAGCTCAATCGGGAAGTCTGTGGCGCAAGTTAAGGCAGGGCGGACAGATGACAATATGAATATCTTAGTAATTGCTGCTGACTTTACAAAAGAAACAGAGGCTGTTGATATGGTAAAAGAATTTTTGGAAACAGAATTTGATGAAAAGGAGAGACACAAAAGAAGGCTGGAAGACATTAAGCGAATTGAGGAGAATAACTAAGAAGCGGTCAAAACGTTCTCCGCGACTAGATCGTTTCGTGGTTCAAACTTTTCCGGATATACACAATTTTCATCCGGTCGTCGTTGCGGCCTCCAAATTGGATCAAACACACATGGCGCCAAATGGGGCTCCTGTGTTAACGGCGAGTCCAGGTTATTTCTATGGTTTATACAATTTTTGCAAACTTGCAAAACCTCTTGCATACTACCCTGTAGTATAGTGAGTGTGAGTGAATAAATTAAGATTAACAGGTCGTCGATTCTAAAGAGTCTATGACTCGGAGAGTTGTGAAAAGTAGGTTGTAAGTGATAGGATTTAAGGGTGGAACCGAAAAAACTTCAGGATTTAGACTTAAATGGTAAAAGAGTATTTGTCAGGGCAGACTTAGATGTACCGATTGTCGAAAAAGTTAACGTTTTTGTTCCGAGTGAAACTTACAGGCTTGAGGTTCTCAAGGACACAGTTAACTATTGCATATCAAAGCAGGCGGCAGAAGTTGTTATTGTAGGCCACATGGGACGACCAACACCGGAAGATCAAAACAACACAAAGTTTTCAACTCAATCTCTAATTCCCAGTTTAGAAAAAATTTTAGGCTGCGGTATTGTATATCGCAAAATCGATGAGAAAGCACCGATTAATGGGGTAACCATGCTGGAAAACATCCGTTTTTATGAAGGGGAAGAAAAAAACGACCCCGAGTTTGCAAAGACGCTTGCTAGTATTGCCGATGTTTATGTAAACGAAGCCTTTGCTGTATCTCACCGCGAGCATGCTTCCATTGTCGGAGTTCCGAAATTATTACCTCACGGTCTTGGCATATGGCATCAGAAAGAAATTGAAAATCTCTCGAAGGCGTTTGAAAATCCACAGCGACCTCTGGTAGTTTTAATAAGCGGCATAAAAGATGACAAAATTGGATATGCCAAAGCGTTTGAAGAATTTGCCGACAAAATCCTGATTGGAGGTAAGTTGCCGGATCTAATGCAGATAGACAAAAGCATACGTGACTATTCAGAGACCGAAAAAGTTTTAGTTGCGAACCTAACAATTGATAAGTTTGATATCACAGTTAACTCAATTGACAGATTCAAAGAGGAAATATTCAAAGCTAAAACAATTATTTTGGCTGGAGTTTTGGGAAAATATGAGGAAGAAGGACATGATCAGGGAACGAGGGAAGTTTTTGGAGCGGTTGCGCGGGCTAAAGCTTTCAAAATTGTCGGAGGCGGAGACAGTTTGGCTGCGATAGAAAAATATGAATTGAAAGCGGATTTTAACTGGACTTCGGTAGGAGGAGGAGCAATGCTTGAGTTTTTAACTAAAAAAACACTTCCGGGAATTGAGGCTTTGAAATAAAGTTTATTTCTTCCCCAAAATCTTAAAGAGATTATTTAGAACACCGTTTTTCCCATTTGTGATTAATTCTTTTGCGGGTGTATTTTGGATAATTTTATTAAATACTTTTTCAATCCTTGAACTTGTTTCTTTATCAACTTCAAAATATTTCCCTCCTTCAAGAGGGTAAAGTTTTACCGCTTTGTCTTTTGGTACTGGTTTATTAGTTATGATTGCTGTTTCATGAACTGCCAAATTCCTTAATAATTTAAGGGTACCCTGTTTGCGAAACCTTCTGAAAGAATATTGATACTTCAGATCTTTTACGATTTCAAATTTATATCCGGCTTTTTTAATTCGGACAAGAAGATCAGCACCCTCACCCCAGTGAATTTCGTTATTAAAACCACCAATTTTATTAAACACTTTGTTTTTTATTACAATCATGGACTCGAGGATTGCTGGATTTTGGGAATTTTTTCTGTAATCGATCGCTAAATTAATAACTTTTGCAATTGCTTGATCCTTATTGTTTTTGGTATCAGGGATTATATGTGAAGTAAGAATATCGGTGTCAAGAAATTCAATGTAAAATTTAATACCCTGTAGAAAATATTTAGGGATTCTATTATCAGCGTCAAAAAAAATTAACCAATTTGCTTTAGCATGAGACGCACCAAGATTTCTTTGTAGGCAAACCCCTCTCATTTCGCAATTTATTACTCCTATTTTAATTTTTTTTCCGAACTTCATCGCTTTTTGTACGGTTTTATCCTCAGATTTTCCATTAACAACAATTACCTCGAAATCTTTGAAAGTTTGGTTTTCTAAATCGGATAGCAGGTTTGGCAACGTTTTTTCTTCATTTAAGCAAGGAATAATTATAGAAAAGAATGGAGTTTTGTTCCGCAACTTTTTTTTCATATTGTTAAACAAAGTGTATTTTACTACTTATATCTGCAAGTTTCATTTTTGGTTGCCATTTTACAAGTTACAATGTAATCTAAAGTATATGCTCAAAATTGGTATAAACGGCTTTGGAAGGATCGGAAGAATTGCGTTTCGGATCGGACTTCTTAAGCACGCAGGGGAACTTGAATTTGCGGCGATTAACACTTCCGGGTCAATGAATGTAGAAGATTGGGCACAACTGGTTAATTACGATACTATGTACCGTAAATTTGAGTTGGACATTATTGGAGAGAGGGTGAAAGATGCAAAGGAGGCAACTGATGAAGATCCGCTGATTGGATATCTAAAAGCTAAAGGAAAAGATTTCAAAGTTCCGATTTTGGCTCAGCGGGAACCTGATAAAATTCCCTGGGGAAAATACGGGGTTGATGTTGTAATTGAAGCAACCGGGAAGTTTGTTTCCGAGGAAGATGCAAAAAGGCACGCCGTGGGTGGTGCAAAGAGAGTAGTAATTTCTGCTCCGAGTAAAGGGGGAAATGTGGGAACGTATGTAATTGGTGTAAATGAAGTAAGCAAGGATGCGGTTGTGTTATCAAACGCCAGCTGTACTACAAATTGTATTGCTCCGGTTGCGGCTGTAATGCACTCGGTTTTTGGCATTGAAAAGGCAATGATGACAACGGTTCACAGCTATACCGACGACCAAAACTTGCAGGATAATTCTCATAAAGATCTACGCCGTGCGCGTGCTGCGGCCGAAAACATTATTCCGACAACAACTGGGGCAGCAGTCGCAGTTACCGAGACAATTCCAGACTTAAAGGGACTTTTTGACGGAATGAGCCTGCGTGTGCCAACTGCAACAGGCTCAATTACCGATTTTACTCTTCTTCTTAAAAAAACCGTGACGGTTGAGGAGGTTAATAACGCTCTGACCAACGCAGCCGAAAACAACGCCATTTTTAAAGGAATTCTGGCAGTATCCAGCCTCCCTTTGGTTTCGTCAGATATAATCGGAAGAAGCGAATCGGCAATCGTTGATCTACCTTTAACTCAGGTAGTTGGAGGAAATTTGGTTAAAATATTTGCGTGGTATGATAACGAATGGGGTTATGCAAACCGACTGGTTGAGCAGGTGTTACGGGTAGGGAAATCTTTGGGAGGAAATTCTGCTCCAACCGATCCGATAACCCTATCTTTCAAAAGTGAAATGTAAATATGGACGATAGACAAAAACAAATGGAGGATCCGAAAGGTAGAAATGACGGTCACGTTTTTGATTATTCAAAACTTGATGAATATATATATTTAGGATCTGATTTATGTCGTGGAAGTAAGTGTATGCTTCATGGTGAACAGTTTACAAAATTAGGAGTTTGTGTTGAGCTTAATTTAAGTGCCGAAAGAAAAGAAATTCCTCCTGATAATATTGATATTTATTCGTGGATTCCTGTGGTTGATGGATACTCGCCGACTGTTGACCAAATGTTACTGGGAACGGCGATTATGAACGAGGCAATTGTTAATAAAAATACGGTTTATGTGCACTGCAAAAACGGTCACGGTAGAAGTCCGACAATGATTGCAGCTTATTACGTAAGATACAAAGGTTCTACAATTTCCGATGCAATAAAAAAAATAAAAGACATTCGTCATGAAGTTCATATAGAAGATTACCAGATTAAAGTTCTGGAGGAATTTAAAGCTAAACTTGACGCAACTAAATAATTATAATTTTGAACTTCAGCTTAAAGTAAATAGTCTATGATAAAAATAATTCCGGCTGTTCTTACTAACGATAAAAATACAGCACTTGAGCAAATAAGAGCGGTTGAAGGTATTGCTGAAAGAGTTTCTATCGATATTATTGACGGTAGATATGCGGAGAACAAAACGATTGACCCGTTGATTCTGGCGGATTTTAATTCACCTTTAGTTTTTGATTATCAGCTGATGGTATATGAACCGATTAATTGGATTGATAAATGTGTGTCATCTCATGCAGACAGAATTATTGGTCATGTCGAGTTTATGAATGACCAAAAAGACTTTATTACCAAGGTAAAAGAATCGGGAGCAAAACCAGGGCTTGGGTTGGATTTGAACACACCGCTTGAAAAAATCCAGACGGAAGTATTTGGTCACATCAGTGTTCTTCTTTTAATGTCGGTAAAGGCCGGCTTTAGCAGCCAAAAATTTGACGAAAGTGTCTATAAAAAAATCGAACAGGCAATGCAGCTTCGTGTAATGAATAATTTTAGTTTCTCGATACAAATTGATGGCGGAGTAGATAAAGAAATTGCGAAAAAACTTGATGTCATGGGAGTTGAAGAAGTATCAATAACCTCAAAAGTATTTCAGGGAAATCCAAGCTTTAATCTAAACGAAATAAATACTTATTTGTCACAACCTTAATTTCTGGTAATATTGCAATCGTATGGAAAAAAAGGGAATTAAACATTTACCAAGACCTTTAATTAAAAACATTGCCTTTTTTGGAGACGCCGGTGTTCCGGAAACAGACCAAACTTATAAAGATGCTTTTGTAATTGCAGCAAATCTGGCAAGCGAGGGGTTTACGATAGTTAACGGTGGAGGACCCGGTGTAATGGAAGCTTCATCAAAGGGAGCTGAGTCGGTTGCAGGCGAAACTTTGGCAGTAACGTTTTATCCTGAAAACGCCCCTGGATTTGAGGGAAGATATATCGGAAATAGGGTTGATAAGGAAATCAAAACCAATAACTACATTGAGCGAATGTTTAAGCTACTGGAGCATGCCGATATGTTTATTATTTTTAAAGGTGGCTCGGGTACAATATCCGAACTTGGAGCGGCTTGGGTATTGGCAAAGCTTTATTACCGCCACCATAAACCATTTATTCTTTACGGTGAGTTTTGGCATGAGATAATTGCCGCACTCAAGAAAAATATGAATATTGACAGAGACGAACTGGACGTTTTTGAAATAGTTGAAAAAAAGGAGGATGTACTTTTGACGGTGCGAAATCTTGAAAAAAAGATTTGGGAACATGATCACAGCAAGTGCAATGTATGTGACGGTGAAGAATGTGCGTTTATAAGATAAAACTACATGGGTATAGATGAACTTCAGAACAAGGCGAATGAAATACGCGAAAGCATTATAAAAATGCTTCTGGAGGCGGGTTCCGGACACTCTGCAGGGCCGTTGGGTTCTGCTGATATTTTTACTGCGCTTTATTTTTCAATATTAAATATTGATCCGCAAAACCCTTATTGGGAAGATCGGGACAGGTTTTTTCTTTCGTGCGGGCATATTGCACCCGTTTTATATGCAACAATGGCACACAGAGGGTTTTTTCCGCTTGAGGAACTTTCAACTTTAAGAAAATTTGGAACAAGACTCCAGGGACATCCTGAAAGAACAAAACTTCCGGGAATTGAATCAACATCGGGACCACTTGGTTCGGGACTTGCTCAGGCTTGCGGATATGCGTACGGCGCCCGGATGGACCAAAAGCGCTTTAGGGTTTATTGTGTTGCCTCTGATGGGGAACATGGAGAGGGAAACCACTGGGAGGCGGTGTTGTTTGCAGGAAAAAATAATTTAAGCAACCTGACTCTTTTTATTGACCGCAATAATATTCAAATTGATGGGTATACGGAAGATGTAATGCCGCTTGAACCATTAGCTGATAAATACAAAGCATTCAATTGGTCTGTTTTGGAAGTTGATGGGCATAATATTGAGGAGGTAATCGACGCCGCAAACCATGCAAAAGCAATTGCCGAAAACCCGACTGTTGTAATTTGTCACACGATTCCGGGCAAAGGAGTCGATTTTATGGAAGGAAAGTTTGAGTGGCATGGAAAACCACCAAATTTAGCAGAGGCTGTAGAGTCGTTACACGAACTGCGAACTTTGGGTGGGAAAATTAAAAGTGAACATGAGTAAAAAGAAAATAAGTACAAAAATTGCAATCCGTATTAACTACGTAATAGTTATATTGTTAACACTTTGTTACAGTTCGTTTTTGATTGGCTATCCCGTTAGTTTTGTTTGGATAATTATTTTTTTACTATGCGGAATGTTAATTGTTGGTGGGTTGATTCAACTATTTAGCGGTTTTGTGGTTGTAACAGCACCACGATATAATAACAATATCGGGGTAGGAGCAAAAGATTCTCGATATGAGAGAAGTATAAAATTGTCTGGTTTTTTTGGCGTTGCAGCAGGGTTGGCAATATTTATTCCGTCATTGGTGTTTTATCTTTACCTCAACAACTTACTAATAGATCGGACCAGCGTTATAACCGCTTTTTTATTTGGTATTGCTGTCTATATAACTTTTTTACCACTTTGTTTGATAATCTATTTTTTAAAAACACAAAATATAAAAAAAGTTTAGAAACATGTTAAATAGTACGCTACATATATCTGAAAATATATTTGACAAAGATGTTGAGAAAAAGCCAACCAGACATGGGTTTGGTGAAGGATTAGTTGAGGCTGGGCGTGCCGACGAGAGGGTTGTTGCTTTGTGTGCGGATTTAACGGAATCTACAAGAATAATTGATTTTAAAAAGGAATTCCCGGACCGTTTTATCGAAGTCGGAGTTGCCGAGCAAGCACTCGCTACAATCGCCTCCGGAATGGCAAATTACGGTAAAATTCCCTTTATCTCAAGCTATGCTGCATTTTCCCCGGGACGCAATTGGGAACAGATTAGAACAACAGCTTCTCTAAATGATGTACCTGTAAAAATTATCGGTTCACACACAGGGCTTTCGGTCGGTCCTGACGGAGCAACGCATCAGGCTCTTGAAGATCTGGCATTAATGAGGGCAATTCCAAATATGGTTGTAATTTACCCTTGTGATTTTTTTGAGGCAAAAAAGGCAACTATTGAAGTTGCAAAAAACCTGCCTGCGCAGGCAGGTGGAAAACCAAGCTATATAAGGCTTGCAAGGGAAGGTACTCCAATTATGACAACCGAAAAGACTCCGTTTGAAATTGGAAAAGCTTACGAGTTTTGGCAATCCAAAAATCCCCAAGTAGTAATTATTGCAACCGGCCCACTTCTTTATGAAGCTTTGGTTGCTGCAAAAGAATTGAAGGAAAACGGAATTGAAGTTTTGGTAATAAATAATCCGACTATAAAACCGCTTGACGAACATACTCTAATTCGTGCAGCAAGAACTTGCGGAGCAGTTGTGTCGGTTGAGGAACATCAAGTAAATGGGGGATTAGGGGGAGCGTTGTCTGAGCTTTTTGCAAAGAACTTTCCGGTACCGATGGAGTTTATTGGTGTGCAGGATAGTTTTGGGGAATCAGGAAACCCCGATGAGCTATTGGAAAAATTCAAGCTGAAGTCTTCAAATATTATTGATGCGGTAAAAAAAGTGATCGCAAGGAAAGAGAGTTAGTTATTTAATAACAAGAGAATTAAGCATGTTTGTGAATTTTACCTCATCTAAACTGTCGCCACCTTTGGTGCGTTGGTAATCGATTACAACAGGAAATATGTTGCTTTCATTTCTTTCACCAACTACTGCTACAAAATGCGTCATAACTGAGGAACATGGAGGAGTACCATCCTCATCCCACTTAAGAATATCAGTAGAGACTCCTCTGACTTTTGTTTTTTCGTTGTAGCATGTATCACCACCCCAACCTCCGGAAAATACTGACATTACACTTATCAATTCGTTTGAGTTAGTGAGACGCAGAGAAACTCCAGGTCTGCTTGGATTATCCGTCGAATTAAATGTAGCAATTTCCTTCGTCATACCGCTTGGATAACAAATTGATAATTGAGTGCCGTCGTATAATTCAAAACCTTGTGGGCATTTACCTGTGGTAATATCAGTAAACTTAAAAGTGGAGAGGATTTGGTCAAACTCTTTTTCTAATTCAATCTCTTCAGTAGTATTTTTGAATTCAGCCGGATAATTAAGTGTAATAGAATATGTTTTTGAGTTTATTTGTAAAACTCCCAAATTATTCTTAAGTGTGTCGGTAAGCCCAATGCTTACAGTGTTATCAAAAGAATTTTCAACCTTGTATTTATAAACCTGGTTGCCGTCCAACAAGTATCTTGTTCCTTCATAATCTTTACCCATTCCACCGATACCAATCATGTTAAGGTACATTGAAATCTTTACGTTTTCCTTTGAAAGAATTAATTGAGTATTGTAAGTAATACCTTTATTTACCTCACCGGCTTTTTCTTCCAAGTTCCAAGATGGGGGATATTTAAAAGTAATGCCTTGAATATTATTTATGTATGTTTTCCAACCATCGGTTGGATTAAGAGTTGGGGTGGTTGTTGGGTTTTGCGAAACGGGTAATAACGATTTTAAAAAGTTAGGTTTGATATATCCTTTCTGCCAGAAAAAATATCCCAACACCCCGATTCCCAAAATTATCAAAATCAAAACCAAAATGTGTGTAAAGCCTTTATGTTTGCGGTCCATTTCTTTTACAAAGTTAAAAAATAAGCGAGTCTAAGACGTTTTTATAATTATTTTCAAACTCGTTTGGAGAAGGAGGATTATAACTACTAATGATATAGAATTTATTTCCTTTTGAGCCGAAATACTCAGCACCACCTCCGCTATTATCCAAAGCATTGGCTTTGTAACCAGAGATATTACCGATTTGAAACTCACTAAAATATGTAGCATCTATACACTTTTTAGTAATTTGGCAATAAAACTCTCTCCTTCCAGTTTTTTCACTATAATCATATACCTTAATAAAAAGATATCCGCCTTTGTTTATTGGCGATATAAACAGAACTTTATCATCAAGTTTAGCTTCCCATTCGTTGGGTAATGTGTAAGAAATATTTTGCAAATTAGCACCGTCTTGATTTGTTTTGGGTGGACGGTCATTGAGTGAATTTTCATTCAGAAATTTAAATGTAGAGAGGATTTGGTCAAAAGTTTGCAGGTAATAATCTTTGCGAGGATCGTTTTTGTAATAGTAAAAATCCAAATCAATTACAGTTTCCGAATTTTGGTTAATATTATTTAAGGGTAGACATATATGCTCGCCTTCGATATTTTTATCTTCCCACGCATATTTTATCCGAAGTGCGTTTATACCATTAATTTCAGGATATGTTGTCGAAAATTCTTTTACCGACTTAAAGTTCGGATGAAAATGGCACCAGTCCTCAATTGTAATTTCTTTATTACGATATCCGATATCTATAATAAGTACAGCGTTTCCTGTTGGAAGTTTGCCATAAACAAATTTATCCATTGGGGATGTCGACAGTTTAGAATAACTTGTTACCGGATCGCTTTCAAAAAACCAATTGTCTGGGTAACTAAATTCAAAACCGGCAAATTTTTCCTCTTTGTATACTTTCCAATCTTTTGTGCTTACGGTTGGAGCGGGGAGAGCTGTGTCATTCCGGACTGTTTTAATCAATCCTTTCTGCCAGGAAAAATATCCTACCAAGCCAATTCCAATGACTACAATTATTAAAACCAAAATATGTGCAAAACCACGTTCATGTAAACTGTACGTGGCAAAACCTTTATTTTTCATTTAAACTCAACGTTTGCTGAAAAAACTTGTGAGATATTACCGTACTGGTCTTTGAAGCGTACCCTGATTTTGTCTTTTGATGGGACCATTTTGAAGGTATTGAAAGCTTCCCAGTCGTTTTCTTCGTTATCCGAGTACCACAGTTTCATCTCCGTTATAAATCCAAGTTTATTATTTGCAACTAAAATAACCACCATTTTATCTCCCTGCCAGCGACCTTTTACCGAACCTGTAAATAATTCCCGATCTGTAGGGTTGCTAATTTTCAGAGTGGAAATAATTTTTGAGAAATCATCCTGCCACGCGAGCGCATAGTTTTGAGCGGTGCGGTTGGTTAGGGAAAATATAAACGATTCCTGGCCGATACTACTCCAAACTGTTTCGCTTTCGCAATCACCGGATCCGCTGACGAAGTAATTAGGGTTGTCTTTGATAAGCCGCTCAACAGGGCCTGAAAGAGTCAACGTAATTTTTCTGTCAAATCTATAAAATGTCGCACTGCGGTTTAACTCGACGCTTGAGCATTCAAGCCCTTCTAAGTTGGTATAAATTTTTACGTTAGATGAGTCTTTTTTAACAACACCTTTTAGAAAATATTTAACAGGTATGGTTTCTAGTCCGAATTCACCCGAGGCTAGTATTCTTCTATCATCCTTTAGCGTATTTGCATTTACGGATGATGGATCATTAAGATTCTCAATTGTAACATAAACAGTTTCAGCCATAGCGCTCCCGATTGCTGATTCATTTACCAACCCAGCGTAACTTGGATACTCGAAAGAAAATCCGTACAAAGTGTTCTCATATTTATTAGTTGATTCGTTTACGTTTTGAATATTTGAATTTGAGTTTTCGGGAATCTCGTTTAGGGAAGGAATTGGTGTTGGTGTGGTGACAGCCGTAGGTGCGGCGGTTTTTTGGGGTTTTAGTTCGGATATCAGGGTCTGAATCGCAACAGCTAACGCAAATAATACAAAGAAAATAATTACAACCTTTTTCTTGTCGCTCAAAATTGATTTCACTTTGTCTACTAACTTTTTTTGCGGTACTACCTGAGTGACTATGTTTTCAATATTTTCCATTAATTTTTCCAAATACAATCAGGCTTCGTGTCGGGTTCGTTGAATTTAGAATTGGCTTCATTATAGATGTCTACATTCTCACAAACTTCTTGTGTTTTGGCTTGACTGCATGCTTTAAAAAGAGTGCCGCTTGGATCGGAGATGGATTTGTTAACAATGTCGCATTTTTTTATGCCCGGACTTGCGGGTATGTTGATTTGTGCCTGCGGAGTAAATTTGGCAATTTCTAAGTTATATTTTTTCTTTGCGCCGTAATATGAGAAAAGAAATCCGATAAGAAAAAGCACGAAAAGTAAAAAAATAGTAACAATTAAGTTTTGAAAAAGAAATGAGCCTACGGGTTTTGGCTTATCCGTTTTAGCCTTTTGCTTGAGAGTTTCGAGTTCGGCAAGATCTTTTTGGAATTTTTCTTTGACAGGGTCTTGAACAGGTATTTGCATACTAAAATATTATACCGATTTTAGCCAAGTTTGTATTACGAAATGTAAATATGTTAACGTGGCGGCGGTATGTTTCCGTAAATATCCGACACTAGACCCTCTCTAACGGAGGTTTCATGCCCAGGCCTATATGTGGCCTATGGTAGTGATACCTCTCAAGGT